>Ga0055584_100000711_pt1 | contig 31751 bp, 28 predicted proteins | sample OSDHelmetaG_FD_58716 | JGI IMG/M metagenome (GOLD analysis project Ga0055584, IMG submission 58716) | Pelagic marine sediment microbial communities from the LTER site Helgoland, North Sea, for post-phytoplankton bloom and carbon turnover... | ecosystem: Environmental > Aquatic > Marine >... | reverse complement strand
GATACCTTTTTATGCCATTCTATTATATTTGATGTATAAAAATTATAATCGAAAATCTTTTTTATTGATTGTATTGGTGGTTGCTTTAATGGTAGCCTTCACAGATCAAATCACCAATTTGTTTAAAGATGGATTTGAACGTTTTAGGCCTTGTCACAACGAAGCTCTTGATGGGATAATGAGATTGGTTAAACCTAAATGTGGAGGTAAGTATGGCTTTTTCTCAGGGCATGCTTCAAATTCAATGGCTGTTGCTGTCTTTGTTGGTTTGACGTTACGTCCGTATTATAAATATTTGATATTTTTTATGTTGTTTTGGGCTGCTGCTATGGCATATAGTCGTGTCTATATTGGAGTGCATTATCCTTTAGATATATTTTGCGGAATGGTATTTGGAGCATTATCAGGGTTTGGCTTTTACAAATTTTTTGGATATTTGAATAAACGTTTTGAATTTAATTGATTCTATGTCTAAACTCAAAAATTTAAATAAAATTAGACGAAAGTTTGTTCGTAAATTTACTAAAGATGTAGGCAAGCAATCATTACCAAAACCCATAAAAGAACTACAAGAAATAAAACGCGTTCTGATAGTTAGACCCAATCATAGACTGGGAAACTTATTGTTGATTACTCCAATGATACAAGAGGTAGAACGCCTGTTTCCCGATGTTGAAATAGATATCTTATCCAAAGGGACAGTGTCTCCTTTTCTATTTGAACAATATCATTCTATAAAATCCATTACGCAATTGCCCAGACGGCCCTTTAATGCTTTGTGGGATTATATAAAAAAAATCTTGAGCATTAGACGTCATCACGATATGGTTATCAATATTGAAGGAAATTCTTCTTCTGGACGATTGTTTACCAAGTTTAGTAACTCTAAACATAAAGTGTATTGTGATTTAAGCGAATCTCTGCAAAAACAATATGTAGATAGTGGACATATAGCCAAAAAACCTATTTATGCTTTAAGAACTTATTTGGCTGCTTCAGGTTTTGATGAGTTTATGAATCAAAAGTTACCTCTTTTGGATATTAAGTTGACTCGCGATGAATTGAAAAAAGGGAAGAAGCTACTAGATGATATTATTAAAAACGATAAACCTACTATAGGTATTTTTACCTACGCAACAGGAAGTAAATGCTATAGTAAAACTTGGTGGGATACATTTTATTCGCGCCTGCAACAGACTTATGCTCATCAATATAATATTGTGGAAATATTACCTGTAGAAAATGTTTCTCAAATTGATTTTAAGGCTCCTACATATTATAGTAAAGATGTTCGTGAAATCTGTGCGTTTATTAACAATATAGATCTGTTTATTGGAGCTGATAGCGGTATGATGCATTTGGCAAGTGCTTCACAAACAACAACAATAGGGCTGTTTTCTAGAACTAAAACAAGTAAGTACGAACCTTATGGAAACAAAAGCGTAGCTATTGATACTCGTACAGGAACTTTAAATGACTGGATGCTCGTTATAAATCAAGTGCTCGGTTAATCTTTTTTTAAGGGTTTGATGTATCGCTTTTTCATCCAAAGAAATACAAAACAATCTACAAGAGTAGAAAAACCACGATTCTTAAAACTGTATTTAGATTGCCCCGCAATTCTTGGGTAATGAGTGATGGGAATTTGTTTGGTTTTTCCGCCTTCTAATTGAACCAATGCAGGCAAAAAACGATGCATACCCTTAAACATAGGGAGACGCTTGGCGACATCAGTCTTTATGATTTTTAAAGGGCAACCCGTGTCGTCCATCCCATCTTGAGTAAACCATTGTCTTACTGTATTGGCAATTCTTGATGTGATTTTTTTCAAAATTCCATCTTGTCTATTGAATCTATTTCCTGTAACTAAATCAAATGCATCAACATGTTTCAATAATAAATCAAAATCTTTAGGATGGGTTTGCAAATCAGCATCCATATATCCAACAAGCGTAGTGTCTACAATTTCAAAACCTGCTTTTAAAGCTGCACTTAATCCTTGATTAGAATTAAGATTCAAATATGTGAAATGCGATTGCTCTTCACAAATGGTTTTTATGATATCTAAACTTTTATCGGTAGAACCATCATTTACAAATACAATGATTGTAGGAATTTTAACAATTTGTAAATATTCCAATAAGGCGTCCCTAAGCCGAAAAAGATTCTCAGCTTCGTTATAAACAGGAATGATTATGGAAAGTGAATGTGACACGATCAAATGTTTATGTGTTCAAAAGTATTCTTTTTAGAAGAATAATTGTTAATTTGGGCTCCTTAACTTTAATATGCTTTAAACTTAAATGAAAATACTTGTTACAGGAGTTGCAGGCTTTATAGGATCTCATACGGCAGAACGTCTAAAAGATTTGGGGCATGAAGTCATAGGATTGGACAACTTTTCTACTTATTATTCCACCTCTTTAAAACAATTAAATGTTAATGCATTGAATGATAAAGGAGTAGAGGTCTTGAAGTTGGATTTAAGAGAAGGTGCTTTTAAAGATCAATTACCTAATGATATCCATTGTATTTTTCATTTTGCGGCTCAACCTGGGATTTCGGCAACATCTTCATTTGAAGATTATTTAGAAAACAATGTTATAGCAACTAAAAATTTGGTGGACTATGCTTTGAGTTTGACAGATTTAAAGTTATTTGTCAATATAGGAACGTCCTCAATTTATGGTTTGGAAGCTACATTTCCAGAAGATTATGCGCCAAAGCCTGCATCGTTTTATGGAGTTACCAAGTTAGCTGCTGAACAATTGGTCTTGCAAAAAAGTCGTGAAAAGTTGTTTAAAGCTTGTTCGTTACGCTTGTATTCAGTTATTGGACCAAGAGAACGCCCTGAAAAAATGTACACCAAGCTTATAGCGTGTGGTTTGGAACAAAAACCCTTCCCACTATATGAAGGTAGTGAAAAACATCTAAGAAGTTTTACTTATGTTGGAGATATTGTCGATGGTGTTGTAAGTGTTTTGAAGCATATAGATCAAGTGGATGGTGAGATTATTAATTTGGGTACTGAAATTGAACATACAACACAAGAGGGAATAGATGCTGTTGAGAAGGTATTAGGTCGGTCAATTGATATTAATATTGTGCCTAAAAGACCAGGTGATCAATGGAGAACTAAGGCCAATATTGATAAGGCCAAACGCTTGTTGAACTATAATCCAAAAACAAGTTTGTTGGAGGCTGTTAAACATCAAGTAGAGTGGTATAAAGCTAATTTTTCGTAAGACTTAATAGATATTCTGCTGCGGCAAAAGGAGTTGTTTTATCTTTTTCAATTAGATCTAATTGTTGTTTTAAAGCCTTTTTGATTTTAGGATTAGTATAAAATTGTTGTTTTAATTGCTCTTCGATGGTTTGTAAAAGCCAAAATTTATTTTGTTGGTGCCGTTTATGAGTTAAATACCCATTTGAAGTTGTATGTTGTACATATTTTTGAATCATTTCCCAAATAGAGTCAATTCCTTCATTGTGTAGGGCACTACAAAGAGTAACTTTAGGTTGCCATCCCGAATCTTTTTTGGGATATAAGTGTAAAGCTCTATTGAATTCTAATTTAGCTTGTTGGGCAGCTTTTTTGTTTTCACCATCAGCTTTATTAATAGCTATTGCATCAGCCATTTCTATAATGCCTCGTTTTATCCCTTGAAGTTCATCTCCAGTACCAGCTACTTTAAGAAGTAAGAAAAAATCAACCATGCTATGCACTGCTGTTTCACTTTGACCAACACCTACTGTTTCAATAATAATGATATCAAAACCAGCTGCTTCACATAATATTGTAGTTTCTCGTGTTTTTCGAGCTACTCCACCCAATGAATTTCCTGAAGGAGAGGGTCTAATAAAAGCTTTTGGGTCTTTTACCAATTCTTCCATTCGGGTTTTATCTCCCAAAATACTTCCTTTGCTTAGACTACTACTCGGGTCTATAGCCAAAACAGCTACTTTTTTTCCAGAGCTTGTTAGGTGTTTCCCAAAGGCTTCTATAAAGGTGCTTTTGCCTACTCCTGGAACTCCAGTTATACCTATTCTTACCGATTTTTGAGCATAAGGTAGACATCTTGTGATGATAGTGTTGGCCTTGCTTAGATGTTCCGGATTAGAACTTTCTACCAAGGTGATTGCTCGACTTAATGCAGTGATATTTCCTGAGGTGATTCCTGAAAACAACTCATCGGTACTGGGTTGTTTCCGACGTTTTGCTTTAAATCGTGATATAGAAGCTGTATTGGTAATCTCTGAAGGTATTACGCCCTCTTGCTCTCGCAAAGCCGACTTGGATGTTGATGATTTTGCCAATGGTTCTTTGTTTAATCGTTCTCTATGGATGAATAATCGATACTTAAAGGTACGGCAATTTTTGTTTTGTCCCAAGCCATAGTGAGTTTTAGATCACCTGTAGTGTTGTCAAACCCAATGGTGAACTGTTCTACAGTTGTATTTAAAGTCTCAGTAGGAACTTCAATTTTGACAACGTCAAATGACGCTTCTCGCATTGGATTCATATGCTCATCGACACCCCATTTGTATTGCTTGCTGTTGAACATTACAGACCAAGTGCTATCTTTTGGAATCGTCCATAAAGTATATTTCCCTTTTGGAAGTGGATAATTACCCACAAGCAAAGGTAGATTGGTCTCAAAAGTTGTCGCTTCGTTGGCCCCTGTACGCCATACTTTTTCATAAGGAACTAAACCTCCAAAAATCTCACGACCACGCTTTGAAGGTCTATTGTAAAAAACTTCTAACCTCAAATCGTTGTGCTTGTATTCTACATTGTCCTTGGGACTCAAAGGTTTTTTAAAAATCCCTCCACTATAATAAGAATATGCAAATAAACCAACGGCTATAACAAATAATAGGATGACAAAAACTTTAAGAAATCGATTCATATGAAAAATTGAATTAGCTTTTTAATTTGGCTTTCAAAACTACAAATTAATACAAGAAAATCTCAAGGGTTTTAACGTGCATTTAGACAAAAAAAATGTTTTTTTTTAAAAAAAAAATCAGCAACCGTGCAACACTTTGTTTTTTGTGTCGTCTTTAAAACAAACTTAATTGAATAACCAAAATCACATATAGAAACGCATGTTTCAAATTGATATCATTGAACAATGTAAGCAAAACAACCGTGCAGCACAATTAAAATTGTACAATCAGTATTGTGAAGGCATGTATATTGTAGCCAAACGTTTTATTAAAGATTCCATGGAGGCAGAAGACATTGTGCAGGAGGCTTTTTTGAAAGCGTTTCAAAAACTACATCAGTTTAAAGGTGATGTGACTTTTGGAGCTTGGTTAAAACGCATTGTTATCAATAAGTGTATCGATATGCTTAAATCCAAAAAACAAAATATGTTGCAATTGGAAGAGGTGCACCTAGAAGTAATTGATACAGAACCTGATGACAATTGGTTGATAGACGATACTATAACTCTTGAAATGGTTAAAGATGCTATAAACAAATTGTCCGATAAATACAGATATGTAGTGATGCTGTATTTGATGGAAGGATACGATCATGAAGAAATCTCACAAATCCTAAATATATCGGTAGTAGCTTCTAGAACGCAATTATCAAGAGGTAAGAAAAAATTAAAACAATACTTAATGTTACAAACCAATGGGACAACACGATATTAGAACTCTGTTTAAACAAGAGAAAAATCTTGTTAAGGCTACTATGCCTGAAGGACATGAAGCGCGTTTTTTGTCCAAACTAGAAAAAACTTTCCCTAAAAAACAAACACCAAAGCAACGTTATAATTGGTGGTATTTGGCTGCTAGTGTTGTTGTGTTTTTAGGGCTGGGATTGGGAGCATATGACTTTTTTCAAAGTCCTCCTACAGATATGCAGGAATCTTCAGAAATAGAAATGAGCAATCTAAAAACTTTAGGTGATGTTTCTCCTGGACTTAAAAAAGTAGAAGACTATTATCTGGCTAATATCAATATGGAATTGGCCAATGTTCAAGTAACTTCAGGCAACAAAGCTTTGTTCGACGGATACTTAGAACGTTTAGAAGAATTAAATGTAGAATATAAACGGCTCTCTGTTGAATTGACTGAAAATGGTCCTAATGAGTTGACTGTAACGGCTCTGATAGACAACCTTAGGTTGCGTCTTAATTTATTATATCGATTAAAAGCTCAATTGCAAGAGCTTAATGACTCAGAAAACAATCAAAAAACGATTTAAAACAGTAAAAAAATGAATGTAAAGCAAAACATATTGACAATGGTACTCTGCTGCTTGACTATAGTAGGAATGGCGCAGAAACGACTTGATAAAATGTCTAAAACCTTTAAAGTAAATGAAAATACTACTATAGAATTAAATACTCGATATGTACAAGTTGAAATTGATACTTGGAATCAAAATGCTGTTGAAATTGAGGCTTATGTGGAAAGCGATCAATTATCCAAAGATGAATTAGAGAAAATTTTGGCAGATTGGGATTTAACCGTTGATACCGATAATGATTTACTAAAGATTGAATCTTATGCTCATAATGGAACTTGGAGAAACGGAAATAATTATGTTTTTGGACCTCTAAATGAGTTGGAAAAACAATTAGCCGATCTGCCTGAAGTGCCTGAGTTTCCTGAAGTGCCTGAGAATATCATTCCAAAAACTCCAGAACTTCCTGAATTTCCAGAACTTCCAGAGGGAATAGATCGAGTGCAATTTGATTATGAAGCTTATAAAAAAGATGGTGAAGCTTATCTCGAAAGTTGGAGTAAAATTTATGAAGAAACTTATGGTAAAGCTTATAAAGAAAAAATGAAAGCATGGGCACGCAAATTAGGAAAAATTGATATTCAGGATTATTCAGAACGTATGAAAGAATGGGGGAAGAATTTTAGTAACCAATTTGGAGAGGATTATGCTATAAAAATTAAAAATTGGAGTGAAAAATTTAATGAATTGTGGAATGACGAATTTGTAAAACGTGTGGAAAGTTTTGAACGTGATGCCAAAGAAAGTAGTAGGGGAGGGTTAACTAAAAAGATCATTAAAATTAAAATCCCTAAAAAGGCTAAACTGAAAACCAACATAAGACATGGAAACCTTAAGTTACTTTCTCTTATTAATAATCTTAATGCCGAATTATCTCATACAATTCTGGAAGCAAATCACATAGATGGAAGTGAAACTTCTATCAGTGTATCTTATGCTCCTGTACAGATTGAAAAATGGTCTAAAGGAGAATTAAATCTTAATTATGTAAATCAAGCTCAAATAAAAAAGACAGAACGATTGATCCTCAATTCTAAATCCTCAAATATCTCTATGGGAGATATCTCAAAAAACGCCATTATCAATGGTAGTTTTGGAGATTTGAATATCGATCATATTTCGGATACATTTAATACGCTTAATATTGTATTGAAAAATAGTGATGCTCTCATTTCATTACCTAAGGTTGCGCATAGTTTTCAATTTCAAGGGAATCATTCTCGACTAAAGCACCCTCAAAAACCTGAAGATTACGAAGGAACATCGTTTTCTGTCGGGGATTTAAATAATGGTAAAACAATTGTTGTTAATGCCAAATATAGTAAGGTTACTATGAAATAAATTTAGACGTCATAAAAAATTAAATACTGCAAATGAAGCTCAATAAATATACAATCTAAAAAAGAAGATTGTAAGCTAAACTCTCATCAGATATAGAGTTAAAAAAAACGCCCCATTTTAGGAGCGTTTTTTTGATTTTAAGCTATTTATTGTTGGTGGTCAACCAAAACCCAATCTCCTTTGTCGATTAGAGGGATGGCTTGTTTGTATTTCATCGTTTTACTTTCCCCACTCATCACATGTTTAATAGTAACCTTGTCATTTCTTCCAATTTTAGGTTTGTCTCTAACAATAGTTTCTATTGGTTGTGATTGACTTTGAGTATTTCCAGCGGCACGACTTTGTGCTGCTCTCTCGTCCATATTTGGGATTTCTTCTTTTGAAGTCTCTAGAGCTTCTTTTTTACGAGCTCTAGCTTCTTGAATAGTGTTTTGTGTTTCGCTAGGAAGATCTCCCTTAAACAAGAAGGAAATAACATCTTTATTGACTTGGTCTAGCATTTGTTTAAACAATTCAAACGCTTCAAATTTGTAAATCAATAAAGGGTCTTTTTGTTCATGGACAGCCAATTGAACCGATTGTTTCAATTCGTCCATTTTGCGTAAGTGTGTTTTCCAAGCATCATCTATAATAGCTAAAGTGATGTTTTTCTCAAAATCATTGATTAGCTGTTTTCCGTTGGTTTGGTATGCTTTTTCTAAATCGGTAACCACTTGTAGTGTTTTAATTCCATCTGTAAATGGAACAACAATACGCTTGAATTTATCGCCTTGAGTTTCATAAACATTTTTGATTACAGGGAAAGCCATTTCAGCGTTGCGTTCCATTTTTTCACGATAATTTTGGAAAGCCGCTTTATAAATGATTCCTGTGATTTCCTTCTCCGATTTCTTATTGAATTCTTCTTCGGTAAGAGGAGAATCCATAGAGAAGTAACGAATCAATTCAAATTCAAAGTTTTTGTAATCATTGGCCGCTTTATTTCTTGTAGTGATGTCTTCAGACATGTCATAAATCATATTGGCCAAATCTACACGTAATCGTTCACCATGCAAGGCATGACTTCTTCGTTTGTAAACCACTTCACGCTGGGCATTCATCACGTCATCGTATTCCAACAAACGTTTACGAACACCAAAGTTGTTTTCTTCTACTTTCTTTTGAGCTCGTTCTATAGATTTTGAAATCATAGAATGCTGAATAACTTCACCTTCTTCTAATCCCATTCTATCCATCATTTTAGCGATACGTTCGCTACCAAACAAACGCATCAAATTGTCTTCTAAAGAGACGTAGAATTGAGAGCTTCCTGGATCTCCTTGACGTCCAGCACGACCTCTCAGCTGACGGTCAACACGTCTAGAGTCGTGACGTTCGGTACCTATAATAGCCAAACCACCTGCTTTTTTAACTTCCTCTGATAGTTTGATGTCTGTACCACGTCCCGCCATGTTAGTGGCTATAGTAACTTGGCCAGGTCTTCCTGCTTCGGCAACAATATCAGCCTCCTTTTTATGGAGCTTAGCATTAAGTACATTGTGAGGTATTTTTCTAATGTTGAGCATTTTACTTAATAGCTCACTGATTTCAACAGAGGTTGTACCTATCAATACAGGGCGCCCTTCTTGGGATAGTTTGGTAACTTCTTCAATAACAGCATTGTATTTTTCACGCTTGGTTTTGTATACCAAATCTTCACGGTCATCTCTTGCTATGGGTTTGTTGGTAGGGATTTCCACAACGTCCAATTTGTAAATTTCCCAGAATTCGCCAGCCTCAGTTACTGCAGTACCTGTCATACCAGAGAGCTTGCGATACATTCTAAAGTAGTTTTGAAGTGTTACCGTGGCAAATGTTTGTGTGGCATCTTCAATCTTTACGTTTTCTTTGGCTTCAATAGCTTGGTGAAGCCCATCGCTATAACGTCGCCCATCCATAATACGTCCTGTTTGTTCATCAACAATCATAACTTTATTGTCGATTACAACGTATTGTACGTCTTTTTCAAACAGGGTATAGGCTTTTAGTAATTGATTTAAAGTGTGGATACGTTCAGACTTAACACCAAAATCACGGAAAAGTTCTTCCTTGGCCTCAGCTTCTTCTTCTTTACTTAATCCTTGACTCTCAATTTTTGCAATCTCTACACCAATTTCTGGCATTATGAAAAAGTTAGGATCATCGTTACCCGATAAAAACTCTACACCTTTGTCTGTAAGTTCTATTTGATTGTTCTTTTCGTCAATAACATAATAGAGTTCTGCATCAACTTTAGGCATTTCTCTATTGTTGTCTTGCATGTAGTAGTTCTCGGTTTTTTGCAAAAGCTGTTTAATACCTTCTTCACTTAAGAATTTGATTAAGGCTTTGTTCTTCGGCATACCTCGATAAACACGCAAAAGTTTGAAGCCCCCTTCTTTAGTGTCTCCTTCAGTGATTAGTTTTTTTGCCTCTGCCAAAACACCTGTTAAGTATTTGCGTTGAGCGCCTACAATTGATTCTACTTTAGGCTTTAGTTCTGTAAATTCATGACGATCTCCTTGAGGAATAGGTCCAGATATAATTAAAGGAGTACGAGCGTCGTCTATCAATACTGAGTCAACCTCATCAACAATAGCATAATGATGAGGGCGCTGTACCAAATCGTTTGGTGAGTGCGCCATATTATCACGAAGATAATCAAAACCAAATTCGTTGTTGGTTCCATATGTGATATCGGCCAAGTATGCTTTTTTACGAGACTCGGAGTTAGGCTGATGAAGGTCTATACAGTCTACACTCAATCCGTGAAATTCAAATAAAGGCGCCATCCATGCACTATCCCTCTTTGCTAAGTAATCGTTTACAGTTACCAAATGTACTCCTTTACCAGCAAGTGCATTCAGATATACAGGAAGTGTTGCTACCAAAGTTTTTCCTTCTCCTGTTTGCATTTCTGCTATTTTTCCTTGATGTAACGCTATACCACCAATAAGCTGAACATCATAATGTACCATGTCCCAAGTTATCGGTTTTCCTGCGGCATCCCATGAGTTTGACCATTGGGCTTGTTCATCATCAATTAAACTAACATAATCTTTGCTACCTGACAATTCTCGATCAAAAGGTGTAGCCTTAACAGTGAGTGTTGTATTGTTAACAAATCGTTTGGCGGTTTCCTTAACAACAGCAAATGCCTCAGGAAGAATCGTATTTAGTACTTCTTCTGTAACTTCAAAAATAGTGTCTTCTATACTGTCAATTTCTTGGTAGATGTCTTCTCTCTCATCTATATCTTCGGTCTCCTCAGCCTTTTGAAGTAAAGCTTCGATCTTATTTTGATGAGGTTTTCTGGCTTCAGCAATTTGTGCCTTAAAAGCCATTGTCTTGGCTCGTAGTTCGTCGTGTGATAGTTGTTCTAAAGCTTGTTCAAAGCTTTTGATTTTTTCTACTATAGGCATCAACGACTTTACATCTTGTTTCGATTTGTCGCCAACAAATAGTTTTAATACAGAATCTAAAAAACTCATTTGTAATATTATGTTTTTATGTTAGACCTCTAACTTTGATAGAGGTTACTTCAGTTATTTGATCTTTTAAGGAGGCCATAAGGCGACCAAAGATACGGTTTGTTGTAAGTTATATAAAGTATAACACACAAAAAAAGTCTCTTAAGCGAGACTTTTTAACATGGCGTTATGGAATTTTTAATATTCATCCTCGTTCCAGAGGTAATCTTCATCGGTCGGATAATCTGACCAAATTTCTTCGATGGAATCATAAGAATCGCCTTCATCTTCGATAGCCTGTAGGTTTTCAACAACCTCTAAAGGGGCTCCGGTACGGATGGCATAATCAATTAATTCATCTTTAGTGGCTGGCCAAGGAGCATCGCTCAAATAGGATGCTAATTCTAATGTCCAATACATTTTCTATGCGTTTTAGTTTTTTGCAAAAATAAATTTTTAGTTGAAAAAGTCAAGAAAAAAATGATTTATTTCAATGCTATCTTTTTGTTATGTCTGTTTTGTACAAACATTTAAATGATAGCATTGTCAATGGTCATTACGTTTAAAGAACTCAAGCTAACTTATATTCAAGACTTTATTTAACTAAATAAAGTAAAAAAGTTTAACATTGAAATCTATTTAAGATTCTTTCTCTGGAATCCATTTGATTTCTTCAGCTTGTAGGTCGAAAGTCAATTTTCGTGCCAATACAAACAAATAGTCTGATAATCTGTTTAAATAGGTTAAAGTCTCTGCTTGAAAAGGTGATATGTCATAAAGAGCGGATGCCAAACGCTCGGCTCTACGGCAAACACAACGTGCTATGTGACAAAATGACACAGTTTGATGTCCTCCAGGAAGTACAAAATGTGTCATTGGAGGAAGACTGTCATTCATCTGATCTATTTCCGCTTCAAGAAGTTCTATATCTTTTTCTTGTATTTTTGGAATGTTGAGACGCTGTTTCCCATTTTTCAATATGGCCTTTTCTGGGTCTGTTGCCAAAATAGCACCAATCGTAAACAATCTGTCCTGTATGTGTTGTATTATAGATTTGTAATGAGAATCTATCTCTTGATCACGTAACAAGCCCATGTGTGAGTTGAGTTCATCTATAGTGCCATAACTTTCAATGCGAATATGATGCTTGGGAACACGAGTACCACCAAATAATGCTGTAGTACCTTTATCTCCTGTTTTGGTATATATCTTCATTGATAAACGGGTTTAAGTTGTTTCTATATATAAGTTGCTTCATCCTCTCTTGTGAGTGTATCATAGGAGAGGTGTTTGCCTTGTACCATTCAAAGGTATGAAAAAAAAGAGGGGTTTTATTGATTTTTGGTGTCGCTTTCTATGATGCCATCACGTAGTCTGATTATACGATGTGCTCGTGCTGCAACATCTTCTTCGTGGGTTACCATAATGACAGTATTGCCTGCTTTGTGAATGTCATCAAATAGTTGTAGAATTTCTATGGAAGTCTTAGAGTCTAAATTCCCTGTAGGCTCGTCGGCAAGAATAATGGAAGGATTGTTTACCAAGGCACGACCTACAGCAACACGTTGACGCTGACCACCAGATAGTTGGTTGGGTTTGTGGTCCATTCTGTCTGCTAATCCAACACTTCTAAGTACCTCTTGAGCCCTAGCTTCACGCTCTTTTTTTGAAAGACCTGCATATACCATAGGCAAAGCTACATTTTCTAAGGCTGTGGTTCTTGGAAGTAAGTTGAATGTTTGAAATACAAACCCTATTTCTCGGTTTCTAATGTCGGCCAATTCATCATCACTAAGCTTGCTAACATCTTGACCATTGAGAATATAAGATCCACTTGTTGGAGTGTCTAAACATCCTAAGATGTTCATTAAAGTTGATTTTCCTGAACCTGAAGGTCCCATAATCGCAATGTATTCTCCATGTTCGACATCCAAATCAATACCTTTGAGAACATGAACGGTTTCTTGTCCTAATTTAAAATCACGGATAATGTTTCTAATGGTGATAACATTGCTCATGGTATGGTTTTTATTATTGTTTCGATTGTTGCAAGATAATTGATTTTCATTAATAAGACGTTGATGCCTTTATAATGTTACAGTCTAATCTTAAAATGTTGCTTCCGCTGTTCCCTTCTAAAAAATAAGAATCCCAGACTAAAGCAGTCGATGCTTACTGTAACTTTAGGATGATTCTTGAGATTTTTCCATGTGGCTGTCATATCTGAATTGATGTGGATGCCGTCTATGATTATAATAGTATCGTTGTGAGTTAACGAGAATAATTGTTTTATAAGCGATACTGTGGTAGTTTTGATATGATGTCCATTGATGAAAATAGCATCAAATTTTTGGTTTGAGTACTTGGATATTAAGGCGTTGAAAGTTCCCTTTTGAATATTGATATTAGGGTAGAGACTAAGGTGTTGTTCAGCTATAGCCGCAGTGGTTGAACAGCCATCCAATGAGGTGATTTGTGCTTTGGGGTTTCCTAATGCCATAGCTTGAGTGGTTATGCCCAAAGTAGTACCCAACTCTAGTACAGTTTGCCATTGTCCATAACGAGCAAGGCGAAACAATAGCTTGGCTCGTCTGTAAGTAGTGTCTGAACTGATGTTAATACGACTTTTAGACGCCTTCTTAGTCTTGAAATTCACATCTCTTTCAGAGATTTTAATTGTTTTTAGGTCTTTGAGTAATTGTGCTCTGTAGGTCTTGAGTGTGTCGTATTCTGGATATGGTGTGCGGTCGTATAGACATCTAGTGACAAAATCATACACAAAAGGCGAATGAACACCATGATGATTGGTGGCACTAATCAAGAATGTAAAGTGTTCTAATACTTGATGCATTTTTTAGATAGAGATATTATTTAGATTCTAATTTCTCCGAAAGTTCAAGCCAACGTAATTCCTTGCCCTCAATGTCTTCAATTAAGGCTTGAAGTTGTTCTGATAAAGTGTTGATCTCTTCTTGAGATAGTGAAGTGTCGTTAAATTTGTTTTCCAATTCCTTTTTGTCTTTTTCCAAACGCTTGAGTTTACTCTCAATATTTTTCAACTCCTTTTGTTCGTTGTAGGATAGTTTTTCTGCTTCGTTGAGCGTTTGACTTTTTGAGGCGTTAGAAGCCTTTTCGGATTTGGGTTCAGGAGGCTTACTGTCTTCATATACTCTATAATCAGTATAGTTTCCTGGAAAGTCGGAGATTTTTCCTTGCCCTTCAAAAACAAAAAGATGATCTGTGATTTTATCCATAAAATAGCGGTCGTGAGATACCACAATCAAACATCCTGGATAATCTAATAAAAACTCTTCTAAAACATTTAATGTTACAATGTCTAAGTCGTTGGTAGGCTCATCCAAGATTAGTACATTGGGGTTTTGTATTAAAACCGTACACAAATATAAACGCTTCTGTTCGCCACCGCTTAGTTTTTCAACATAATCGTATTGTTTTTTTCGGTCGAATAAAAAACGTTCCAAAAGTTGTTGAGCACTTATTTGTCTGCCTTTTTTCAAAGGAATATATTCGCCAAATTCACGGATAACTTCAATGACTTTTTGTTGTGGTTTTATATCGATACCTCCTTGTGTGTAATAGCCTAATTTTACGGTTTCCCCAATAACCACTTTGCCTGTATCTGGCTTTATGCGTTGTGTTAGAATATTAAGGAAGGTAGATTTTCCAGTACCATTCTTACCTATGATTCCTACACGTTCTCCTTTTTTGAAAACATAATCAAAACCATCAATCAGTACTTTATCATCATAACGTTTACTTATGTTGTGTAGTTCTATGATTTTGCTTCCTAAACGTTCCATGTTAAGTTCCAATTGCACCGTATGATCTTTACGGCGTTGTTGAGCTCGAGATTTGATGGTTTTAAAATCGTCTATGCGTGATTTGGATTTTGTGGTGCGTGCTTTGGGCTGACGACGCATCCAGTCTAATTCTTTTTTAAAAAGTTGTTTGGCTTTTCCAGTCTCTATTTCCTCTCGGGAAATCCTAGCTTCTTTGTGTTCTAAATAATACGAATAATTCCCTTTGTAAGTATAGAGTTTTCCATGATCAAGTTCTATGATTTCGTTACAAACTCGCTCCAGAAAATAACGGTCGTGGGTTACCATAAATATGGTAAACTGCTCTTTGGCAAAATATTGCTCAAGCCATTCAATCATGTCTAAATCTAAATGGTTGGTAGGCTCATCTAAAATGAGAAGGTCTGGTTTGTTGATTAGAGCTTTAGCAAGAGCCAATCGTTTTTTCTGACCTCCAGATAAGGTGTCTATGCTTTGGTGCATATCGCTTAGTTTCAACTGAAACAGTATCTGTTTGTATTGAACTTCAAAATCCCATGCATTGTTAATCTCCATTTGTTCAAATGCTTTTTGATAAGCATCCGTGTTCTCAGGATGTTGTAGAGCACGTTCATAGTTGGCGATGACCTTCAAAATAGGAAGGTCAGAAGCGAAAATGGCATCCTCAACGGTTTTGGCGCCCTTAAAATCATGGGTTTGTGATAAAAAAGAAATATTAAGGTTGTTGCGCATTACAACCTGACCGCTGTCCGGAACATCCTTGCCAGCTAAGATGTTGAGAATTGTAGTCTTACCACTGCCGTTTTTGGCAACAAATGCAATTTTTTGATCCTTGTGGATGCTAAAAGATAAATCTGCAAAGAGTTCTATCTCACCGTATGATTTGGATATGTTTTCAACTGTTATATAGTTCACTTTAGGCCTTTTTGCAAATTACGGTAATCTTTCAAAAATAAAAGGAATATGTATTGAAATTTCTGTTATTACATCAGTATAATCCTCAATTTAAATAAAAATAAACATAAATATTCTGCTGGGATATATTCTTTCTTAAGGATGAAGATTTAAGGAATATTGAAATGAAATGATTACTTTTGAAATTCAAAACATCTCTAATTATGTACGATACCGTTTATCATCCAACATCACTGTCTTCATATTCCTTTTTGATTACTGGAGGAGGAGGGTTTATTGGAAGTAATCTTGTAGCTTATTTATTGAAGCATAATGCCAAAAAGGTTCGTGTTTTAGACAATTTTTCCAATGGATATCGAGAGAATTTAAGTGATTTTATGAATGATTCTAGGTTTGAACTTATAGAAGGTGATATTCGAGATTTGGAAACCTGTAAACGCGCTATGGACGGAATAGATTATGTGAGTCATCAAGCAGCATTGGGCTCTGTGCCTCGTTCTATTAATGACCCATCAACAACAAATGACGTGAATATCAGTGGTTTTTTAAATATGATGATTGCCTTAAAAGAATCGAATACTGTACGTCGTATGATATATGCTGCTTCGAGCTCAACATATGGAGATAGTAAGGCTTTGCCAAAAAAAGAAGATAATATTGGAAACCCATTGTCACCTTATGCAGTTACTAAGTATGTTAATGAGTTGTATGCCGATGTGTTTGGAAAAACATATGGTACGGATGTTATAGGGTTGAGATATTTTAATGTGTTTGGACCTAATCAAAGTCCTAAAGGAGCATATGCTGCAGTTATTCCTTTGTTTATGCAAGCTCTTAAAGAACAAAAATCTCCTACTATTAATGGCGATGGAGAACAAACCCGAGATTTTACCTTTGTAGATAATGCTGTACAGGCCAATGTGAAAGGTTTTTTTGCTGGGAAGGAGGCTGCAAATCAAGTGTTTAATGTGGCTTGTGGAGAGCGAATTAGCATCAATCATCTATGGGAAACTCTAAAAAATGCAGCAAATAGCAACTTGGAAGCAAAATATGGCCCAGCTCGACAAGGAGATGTGAGAGATAGTTTAGCTGATATCTCTAAGGCTGAAAAATTGTTGGCATACAAACCTCAATTTACTGTAAGAGAAGGATTGCGTATAACTTGGGAGTGGTTTAAAGGGTAAATTTTAAAGCCTTTTTCATAGATGATTCCTTAACTTATAGCAAGAACTACTTTTTATAAGGTTTTGAAGAAGATACTTATCGGGGTTATCCAACAGGTTTTAATGTGCTATTCCAGTAAATAATATATACTGTTCCTATAATTGTTGGCATAATCCAAACAAATAATGTCCCAATATGAAGACCAGCAACCATAAAAGCAGTTACAGAGGCAATCAAAGCACCAACCATCCTGCCAATATGACTTTTAAGCCAAGCCTTTTTATCCTTTTTAAATATTCTATATGTTTGAAAGTCTTTTAATGTCATAAACAAACCTAAAGCCCCAAAGAAAATATAGAGAATACCATTGTCTGTTTTTTGAGAAATTCCAATTATTGCCATAATAATTGAAGTTATAAGCATAATCCCCGAAATGGATTTGTCAATATAATCAGCCTGTTTTTTAATTTTACTCCTTAATCGTAATACTCTATTGCCTGAGAGGACCAAATAAATAGTAAATATCCCAATCAAGAATAAAAATAAATTTTCGTGATTAGGCATTTTTGCAATAACAAGAGAAATTAATGAACTTATAATCATTGAATATGAAAATATTTTACCCATCTTTTTGTGTAAAGAATTGCCCTTTTTCAGTGTAAAATTGCCAATTCCTGTAATTAGCCCTATTCCTCCAAAAAAGGCGTGAATGTAAATCGAAATTTTAATAATTTCTTCCATGATTTTATTATCATTAGTTTATCGATACGAAATTCGTGTCAAATATCTCCCTTTCGAATACTATGTTCCTGAGTTGTCGTTTTTTTGTGATGAACTGTGCGCCTTGATGAAATAGATTGTCTCTTTTAGGTAATACTTATATAAATAAAAAAGAGGTGAGATTGTAGCTGTGAAAATTAAAAAAACAAAAAACTTAACAACACATAAGTTTTCAAATATAAACTTAAAAAAACCGCTTTAAGCGGTTTTTTAGGTTGATTTTTATAAAAATTAGGGGGTAATACTTTTATGTTATGGAACTTTTATTTGTCACAGTCATAATAATCCACACCCCAATCCTTGTCGTTAATTCTTATTCTGTTGACATAAACATAGATTTCTGATGATGAATTTACAAGAAACCAAACTGTTGTTGTTCCTCCATTTGCTTTTGCGTGTGTTCTGTCTGAGGTCTTTCCTGAATTTCGTATTTCTGATCGTCTACTCGGCTCTACAGCTATACAGCTAAAATGTATATTGTTTGAATAGCGATTCCTAAATTCAATATACCATTTGTACTTTTTAGCATATTTGTTGTATTCTCCTCGTTTTACTCTGAAGTCTAATCCCTCTAAACAGTCTGTTTGCTGCCAATAGCCCCAACTACTTTGAGAGAATGAGTTCGCTGATAATAAAAACATCAAAACAGTACTTAAAAAAACAAGTTTTTTCATTTTTTTTAATTTAAAGTTGTGCCCTACCTTGTTTTCAGGATTGGTCAGGTCAAATTCTTATCCCGATACGTTCAATCTCTGTCCAAATACTGTTTGTCAGTCGCTTTTTATTACTCGATTTAGTCGGTGGCTTTACTGACTTTGCTTCTTCGTCTTTTAATTGCTAATAACGTCTAATGCGCACAACATTGCGAGTCCCCACTCACAGAAAGCTATACTTATAGATGTATGTGTTTTCGTATGAAGTTCATAATGAACTCGATATAAATATAAAAAAAATAATTAAAGTGAAATCAACAAGGAAGAAGGTGTAATTGGTAGGAGGGAAGTATTTCAAAAACACAACAAAAAATGAAACCGATTCAAGCAGTTTACATAAGATTAATTTTTTTAAAATTATAGATTTTAAGGTGGTGTGTGTTTATTTAAATTTAATTTCATTAATCATATCAAACCGTTATGCCTTTATGTTTGTCTAATATTTAGACAAATCTAACACCATATTTTTTGAAAATTTCAGATACTTTTTTCAAAATTTGGTGGATTGGCAGGAAGCTTTACCAATTGGTGGAATTCCAACTCTATGATTAACATTGGAGGCACATTCAACTATTTACAATGTTTTGCTTTTAGCACTCTATTTCTAAGAAAAATATATTTAATATTCCTGATTTTGTATCCAGAATACATAGCGATATACTAACGCTATTAATAAAGGAAGTAGAGCAGGAGCAAAGCGCTGTACACCTGTAAACCAATGTAATATTAGTAAAGCTATAAGTACAATTAGTAATTTGATGTATGGCTTAACCCAAGGAGATAACTTTTGTCTGTACAGCTGAAAAATTAATAGAATATTGATAGGAAATGCCCAAAGTAGATTGTAGTTGAATGCCGTAGCGGTATGGTCTGTAGCAAACCAAAGAAGTAATAATAAAAAACCTATTAAACCTGTGATTAAAACAATTAGCGTATCTAACCACCTGCTGTTTGTATTGTTTTTTCGATCCTTAAAAGTAATCCATATTATTACAAAAGATAATAATAACATCACAAACAGAGGACTACTCCAAAAACTAGATTTTGGATAAGCGATTTGTTGTTGATATACAGTTTCTGAACGAATCACCAAAGGTGAGCCTTGAGCAATAGAGGCTTGTTCAAAGAAGGTGTATATGTATTTTGGAAGAAACATATGCTCTTCTGCAGTAGCAGCTTTATCAATTACAGACCCCAAAGCAATATCAATGCCTAAACTTCCCCATGTGTTCCAATCTAATTCATCTTGAATCAAGGTTCTAAAGGTTTTTGGAGAAAAGCCATCAGGTGTATTGAAAGTTATTTGGTTTTGTGTCACTACTTTTAAAACATCTTTAATCTTTGTAGCGCAGTTGTTGTAAAAGAAATCATATCGATAGGCTCGATTTTCGTCTTTGTAATTGTTTTTTAGAAACTCAAATAATTGTTGCTTTTGAGACAAGTTTAGATTGAGCCATTGCTGCTTGACAGTACGATCTTGTGATTTGTAGGCCTGTATGAAATCTTTGTAATAAGAAAGACCAAGAAGATAATCAAGTTTACCTCTAGCAAATTTGAGATAAAAATTAGGTGCCTCAAAATCATATCGACCATAATCAAAAACATAATCAATCCCAAGACTATCATCTTGTACCCTAAATGCATTATGTCCAAATGCATCATTGAGTGAACGACCAGAACCAACAGTTAAAACACTAACCCTAGAGGCATCTGTTAATGTTTGGGATTTAAGTGGAATAAAAACTAATGATAACACTAAAAATAGAGCAACACGAATCATCTTCTAAAAATACTAAAATCAAGTTTTACTGAAAAAACATTTGAATATAAAGCGGCACTTTGATCACCTATATCCGTAAAAGCATAATCTATTTGAATGCCTTTGTAGTTGAATCCTAATCCAAAATTGGGTTGAAAGCTTAGGTCTTTTGAACCATCAAATTGGGTTTCGTTTTGAAAATTTCCTGCTCCTAATCTTAAGAAAACTAGATTGGTATATCCAAATTGTAACCCAATGGCAGGGTTGATACTAGCAAATGAAGTGGAAAAGATGTCGTTGTTTTCTTCAAAACGAACATTCAAATCCACAGCAGCTAACAAGCTATAATCATAGTGAAAGACCCATTCTTTTGAAATTCCCAATTGAAGTTTAGGTATGGTAATCTCGGTACTCTCTGGAAGTGACTGATTTTGACCTTCTATAGCTCCGCTAATTTGTTCAAATTTATCTTTGTTAATGGTCCAAGCATTGTAAGTTGTTGTGATGTCACGTGCCATAATTCCTATTTTCCATTCATTCTCTGTCTGAAATTGTATACCTGCATCCAACCCAAATCCCCAAGAGGAAGCAAAATCTCCAATAATACGCCTGATGACTTTGGCATTGACACCATAGCTTAAACCCGGAATGGGAAGATTTCTAGCATAAGATAAAGTAAGTCCATAATCGGCTGTTGAAAAACGACGAATCCTGTCGTAATTGATATTCCCTTCATTATCTATTAGTTGTGTGGTGTCTAAAATGTCGTCAACTCCAAATCGAATTAAAGAAATACCCACAGCACTTTGTTGGTCTAGAGGCATTGCAAAAGCTGCATAATTGTAATTGGCAATATTGGCAAAGTAGCTTGCATGCATTAAGGCTAATTGATTGTCTTCAAGATTGACCAATCCGGCAGGATTCCAATACCCCGAGTTTACATCACTTGTTTGAGAAACTACGGCATTACTCATCCCTAAAGCTGCAGCGTCTACACCAATATTCATAAATTCATTCGAATATTTTCTCGTTTGTGCTGTTGCTTGACAAGTGATTATAACTAAAAGAATGTATAGAAGCTTTCTCAAAAGCAATTTTTTTACAAATATGCATAATATTTTTCAGCTATTAAACTGTATTTTATATGACTTATTGCCTGCTGCTTTTTATATTTGAATCTTTTTATGAAATTGTTTGCTATTTTTACACAAAACTAATTTATGGCTCTACGACAACATATCCCTAACTGTGTAACATTACTTAATTTGTTGAGTGGGTCTATAGCTGTTTTATATGCAGCTTCAGACCAATTTGTGTACGCAGCCTTGTTTATGTCTTTAGGGATTTTTCTTGATTTTTTTGACGGACTTATAGCCCGTATGCTTGGTGTGCAAAGTGATATTGGTATCCAATTGGATTCTCTAGCTGATATGGTTACTAGTGGATTGCTGCCTGGTATTGTAATGTACAAACTTATGAAGCATGCTCTAGATAATTCTGAAAAAGTAGGATGGAATGGAGACCAAATTATTGTGCCTCTTGCATGCGTAGGTTTGTTAGTAACTTTGGCTACCGCTTATCGCTTGGCTAAATTCAATATAGATGAAGATCAACAAACTTATTTTAAAGGTTTGCCCTCCCCTGCTAATGCTATCCTGATAGTATCTTTGACATTAATCAAAGAATTTCAAAACTTTGATGTCATAGAGAACATATTGTCTAACTATTGGGCCTTGGTCGCATTGACTCTATTGAGTAGTTATATGTTGATTATGCCTATGCCTTTGTTCTCTTTGAAATTTAAAGGAGGAGGGGTTAAAGCCAATTGGAATAAATACTTATTAGTGAGCGTTAGCGCTATTTTGTTATTGGTGTTCAAATTTGTAGCAATACCTATTATAATTCTTTTTTATGTATTGTTGTCTGTTTTTACAAGACAACAGATTCTTTCAAAATTTTAAAATATTATGGCATCTGGAATTTTTGCCCTATTGGATGATATTGCTGCATTGATGGACGATGTAGTACTTATGAGTAAAATGGCAACTAAAAAAACTGCTGGAATTCTTGGAGATGATTTGGCAGTGAACGCCGAAAAAGCTTCTGGCTTTGTGTCTTCTCGGGAAATTCCCGTGTTGTGGGCAATTACCAAAGGCTCTTTTGCAAATAAACTCATAATATTACCTATAGCTTTTCTCTTGAGTTATTTCTTGCCTATAGCAGTAACTGTATTGTTGATTTGTGGAGGATTGTACCTAGCATACGAAGGTGCTGAGAAAATTTATAGTTTTTTGTTTCATAGAAAACAACATCAAGCAGAAGCTGCAGTCGATAGAAAAAGTTATGATACTAAGGACCTTTTAAGCTTAGAAAAACAAAAGATAAAATCGGCTATTCTTACAGATTTTATTTTATCTGTTGAGATTGTAATTATAGCTCTGGGAGCCGTTGAAGGTCAAGAACTAACCGTGCAAATAGTAGTCGTTTCTTTTGTAGCTATATTGGCTACTATTGGGGTTTATGGGATAGTCGCTATGCTGGTGAGAATGGATGATATAGGTTTACATTTCATAAAGAAAAGTAATAGCCCTCAATCGTTTTTACATCGTTTGGGACAAGGATTAGTTTGGTTGTTGCCAAAAGTAGTGAAAAGTTTATCTGTAATAGGAACCATAGCTCTCCTGCTTGTGTCTGGAGGGATTTTTGTGCATAAAATTTCATTCTTTCACCATATATTAGAAGAAATCCCTAGTATTATCCGAGATTTTAGTATTGGGTTAGGAGTTGGAATAGTGGTATTTATCGTACTAAGTGCGTTTAAGGCTTTATATGGCTATTTTAAAACTTGATTTTCTTTTTACGAAGTTCAAAGTTTTGGCCAAGATATACTTTCCTTACCATTTCGTCCTCCGCTAATTCTTCAGGACTTCCTGCTTTAAGAATACTTCCTTCAAACATAAGATAGGTGCGGTCAGTGATGGCTAAAGTTTCTTGTACATTATGATCCGTGATGAGAATGCCAATGTTCTTCTTTGTAAGTTGTGCTACAATACGTTGAATGTCTTCAACAGCTACGGGATCTACTCCTGCAAAAGGTTCGTCCAACAAAATAAAGTTGGGATTTGTTGCTAATGCTCTTGCTATTTCTGTACGACGACGTTCACCACCAGACAAAAGATCTCCACGGTTTTTTCGGATATGACCTAAACTAAACTCTTCAATTAAGGCTTCCATTTTCATATGTTGCTCCTTCTTACTTAGCTTGGTCATCTGCAAAACGCTAAGGATATTATCTTCAATACTTAACTTTCTGAATACAGATGCCTCTTGTGCCAAATATCCAATACCATTTTGAGCTCTTTTGTACATAGGATATTTGGTGATGTCTGTATTGTCAAGAAAAATGGTGCCTCCATTGGGTTTGATTAAACCTACAATCATATAAAATGAGGTGGTTTTTCCAGCTCCATTAGGTCCTAAAAGTCCTACAATTTCTCCTTGTTCTACTTTAAGGGATACGTCTTTTACCACTTTACGTCCGTTATAGGACTTCATAAGATGTTCTGCTCTAAGTATCATACACCATGTTTATAGGTTATAAAAATAACAAATTTGTCACCACTTATATACTACGGTGGCAATTTATAAAAAGTTTAACTTCTATGCTTTTCGGCTTTGTTTTGTTGCTTTACCACAATTTTGGAAATGTAAATACTGATTTGGTATAATATAAGTATTGGTATGGCCACAATGATTTGACTCGCAATATCCGGTGGGGTAATAATGGCTGAAATAATCAATACAATTACCAAAGCAAATTTTCTATATTTTACAAGAATTTCAGGAGTGACCAATCCTATTTTGGTTAAGAAATAGATAAGTATCGGTAATTCAAAAACAAAACCAGACGCAATAGATGACGATCGTACCAAAGCAATGTATGAGCTGATGTCAATCTCGTTATAAATTTGATCACTTACTGTATAAGTTCCCAAAAAATTAATAGATAATGGAGTAACTATGTAATAGCCAAAGAGTACTCCTAAAAAAAACAAAAAAGACATGACAATGATAAATCCTCTGGAATGTTTGCGTTCATTTTCATATAACCCAGGACTTATAAAACTCCAAAATTGATAGATGACATATGGGAAAGCAATAACAAGCCCAGCATAAATGGACGTCCAAATGTGTGCCGAAAACTGCCCGCCCATAGTTCGATTTTGAATAGTGAAAGGAAAACTCTCACCACAAAAGGTAGTGTCTATTCCAATGAGGTTAGACATCTTGCATAGCCATTTGTAAGTAGGAAAGTCCATGTTTTTTGGCCCAAAAATAATGGTGTCAAAAATAAAGCCTTTAAAAATAAAGGCAATAACTCCTCCAATAACAATAGCTAGTGTAGCTCTTATAAGATGCCATCGTAAATCTTCTAAATGGTCCAAAAAGGACATATTATTTACATCGGTTTTTGCCATTATATGATGCCTTCTTTTATAAGGTCGTGTAAATGGATAACTCCTGCATACTGTCCATTATCTTCGACCAATAGTTGTGATATTCCGTGTGATTCCATGATTTCCATAGCTTCAACAGCCATAGCGTTGGCGTCAATGCGTTTTGGATTTGGACTCATAATATCTTGTGCCGTCAACGTATTGAAATCATCTGTTTTACTCAGCATTCGTCTTAAATCTCCATCTGTAATAATGCCTTCTATTTTACCATTATCAATTACCGCTGTGACACCAAGCATTTTTTCACTGATTTCAACAATAACTTCTTTTATACTAGCATGACGTTCTACTTGTGGCTTTTGGTTTACGGAAGAAAGATCGTTTACCCTTAAATATAAACGTTTGCCTAATGTTCCTCCTGGGTGATATTTAGCAAAATCTTGACTGCTAAATTCCTTTAATTCTAACAGACATATAGCCAAAGCATCTCCCATAACTAATTGAGCTGTAGTGCTAGTAGTAGGAGCTAAGTTGTTTGGGCAAGCTTCTTGATCTACATAGGTGTTTAATACGTAATCGGCTTGTTGAGCCAAAAATGATTGATCATTGCCTGTAATGGCAATCATTTTGTTGTTGCCATTTTTGATTAAAGGCACCAAAACCTTAATCTCAGGTGTATTACCACTCTTTGATATGCAAATAACAATATCGTCTTCTAAAATTAAACCCAAATCACCATGAATAGCATCAGCTGCATGCATAAAAATGGCTGGAGTACCAGTAGAATTAAGGGTTGCTACAATCTTTTGTGCTATGATAGCACTTTTTCCAATACCTGTAATGACTACACGGCCCTTGGTGTTGTAGATAAGTTTCACAGTTTCAACGAAATCTGTGTTTATGAGTGTGCTTAAATTGCCTATGGCATCTCGTTCTAATGCAATAGTTTTTTTTGCCGTTTCAAGTATTGAACTTATTTTCTTCAAAATTTATCAATTTAGAGGTTTGGTGCGTTTAAAGAAATTACTACCTTTATATTTATTTTATTGCAAATGTATATAAAATACCAATAAGGGATTAATGAGCGTGAAAGAAATTGACTTACATTCGGCCTTGAAGCAATATTTTGGATTTTCAAAATTTAAAGGGCTTCAAGAAGACGTTATTACTAGTATTTTAAATGGTCATAATACTTTTGTTATTATGCCAACCGGAGGTGGAAAATCACTCTGCTACCAACTACCGGCTTTAATCAAGGATGGAACGGCTATTATTGTATCGCCTTTGATAGCCTTAATGAAAAATCAAGTAGATGCCATACGTAGTGTTTCTGAACACGAAGGAGTGGCTCATGTCTTGAATTCTTCATTGAACAAAACCGAAATAAAACGGGTGAAAGAAGATATTGTTAATGGTATTACTAAGTTGTTGTATGTCGCACCAGAGTCCTTGACCAAAGATGAATATGTTGAGTTCTTGCGAGCACAAACTATATCATTTATGGCTGTGGATGAAGCACACTGTATTAGTGAGTGGGGGCACGATTTTAGGCCCGAATACAGAAACTTACGACATATTATAAAACGCATAGGAGATAATATACCTATAATAGGATTGACAGCAACGGCTACTCCAAAAGTTCAAGAAGATATTTTGAAAAGTTTGGGTATTCAAGATGCCAATACTTTTAAAGCTTCCTTCAATAGACCTAATTTGTATTATGAGGTCCGTCCTAAGACTAAGAATGTAGACGTAGATATTATCAAATTTATCAAGAAAAATATAGGTAAATCTGGTATAGTATATTGTCTAAGTCGAAAACGTGTTGAAGAATTAGCGCAAGTATTGCAGGTCAATGGTATCAAAGCTGTTCCTTATCATGCTGGATTGGATACCAAAACCCGAGAAAAACATCAAGACATGTTTTTGATGGAAGAGGTCGATGTTGTAGTAGCTACTATAGCTTTTGGAATGGGAATAGATAAACCCGATGTGCGTTTTGTGATTCATCATGATATGCCCAAAAGTATAGAGAGTTATTATCAAGAAACAGGACGTGCAGGACGCGATGGAGGTGAAGGGCACTGTTTGGCTTTTTATGCGTATAAGGATATTGAAAAGCTTGAAAAATTTATGTCTGGAAAACCTGTAGCTGAACAAGAAATTGGTCATGCCCTTTTACAAGAAGTCGTCGCTTTTGCCGAAAGCTCTATATCAAGACGTAAGTTCATCTTACATTATTTTGGAGAAGAGTTTGATAACGAAACTGGAGAAGGTGGAGATATGGACGACAACGTCCGTAATCCTAAGAAAAGATGCGAAGCACAATCGGATGTGTTAATTCTGCTGGATCTTGTAGAAAAAACTCATGAGAAGTACAAAGCTAAAGACTTGGTACAAGTGCTTTTAGGGAAAACAAATGCCTTGATAAGTTCTCACAAAACAGATAGTCAACCTTTTTTTGGTAGTGGAAAACACCAAGACAAACATTATTGGATGGCTTTGATTAGACAGGTTTTGGTGGCTGGATATCTGAAAAAGGATATTGAGACTTATGGCATCTTACGATTGTCGGAGGAAGGAAAAGCCTTTATTAAGGCACCAAAATCTTTCATGATGACAGAAGATCATAAATATGATGATGCTGAAGACGATAGCATAATTACAGCTTCAAAAGGTGGAGGGGCAGTTGCAGATGAGAAGCTTATGACTATGCTTAAAGACTTACGTAAACGAAATGCTAAACGATTAGGTGTACCTCCTTTTGTGATTTTTCAAGACCCTTCTTTAGAAGATATGGCATTAAAATATCCTATAACACTACAAGAATTGAGTAATGTACATGGAGTGGGAGAAAGTAAAGCTAAAAAATACGGTAAGGATTTTGTTGAATTGATAGCTAAGTATGTTGAAGAAAACGATATTGTACGACCAGATGATATGGTGGTCAAAAGTACTGGATCAAACTCAGGATTGAAATTGTTTATCATACAAAACGTCGATAGAAAATTACCTCTCGATGATATTGCTGCATCAAAAGGAATGGAGATGCATGAATTCATTAAGGAAATGGAAGCCATTGTCTATTCGGGAACCAAACTTAATATAGATTACTGGATAGATGAAATCTTAGATGAAGATCAACAGGAAGAAATTCATGACTATTTTATGGATTCTGAATCAGATAAAATTTCTGAAGCCATAGAAGAGTTTGATGGTGACTATGATGATGAAGAACTCAGACTTTATCGTATCAAATTCATTAGTGATGTTGCCAACTAATATTGTATAGAACCCTACAAAAAATACTGCTTGTAACAATTTATTAAACTTGTTAGTATTGTTATCTTTGTGGTTTAAACAAAACAATTAGGTATGCAAGACGGATTATATGCAAAATTAAATACAAGCAAGGGCGCAATTTTAGTGTCTTTGGAATACAAAAAGACACCTGGAACAGTAGGGAATTTTGTAGCCTTAGCTGAAGGTCAAATGGAAAATGCGGCAAAACCTCAAGGAAAACCTTATTATGATGGGCTAACCTTTCACCGAGTTATCCCTAATTTTATGATTCAAGGAGGATGTCCATTAGGAACGGGTACTGGAAACCCAGGATACCAATTTGATGATGAATTTCATGCAGATTTAAAACATGACGGACCTGGGGTCTTATCTATGGCCAATGCAGGACCAGGAACAAACGGAAGTCAATTTTTTATTACCCATATAGAAACACCTTGGTTAGATGGCGCTCATACAGTTTTTGGGAAAGTTCAAGAAGGACAGGACGTCGTAGACTCTATAGAACAAGGAGATCGTATTGATACAGTTGAAATTATCCGAGTAGGAACAGAAGCTGAGCAATTCAATGCTATAGAAGCTTTTAGAACTTTTGAAGGAGCTCGTGAACGTCGTTTGGAAGAAGAACGTAAAGCTCGACAAGCAGAGTTGGATAAATTGGCTGCTGGCTTTGAACAAACAAAAAGTGGTTTGCGCTATAAAATCATCCAAAAAGGAGATGGAGCTCAACCTCAAAAAGGACAAACGGTAAAAGTACATTATAAAGGACAATTAGCAGACGGAACAGTATTTGACTCTTCTTATAAACGCAATCAACCTTTAGAATTTAATGTTGGTGTTGGACAAGTAATTGCTGGATGGGATGAAGGTATTGGGCTTTTGAATGTAGGAGATAAAGCTCGTTTAGTAATCCCAAGTGATTTGGGCTATGGTAGTCGAGGTGCTGGTGGAGTTATACCTCCTAATGCAACATTGATTTTTGATGTAGAATTGATGGATGTTAAATAATAACAAATCGTCATTAAAAAATATGAAAAGCACTCCTTTGGGGTGCTTTTTTGTATATAAAAGTCTTAGTTTACAATTCATCATCTACATCTTACAATTCGGTAGATTCATTTCATGAGTAAGCTGTATTTAAAGCATATTTGTACCAACAAACATCAAATATTATGAAATATTTCAATCAACGACCTTATTCAAACCAATTTAGGATTAAAAATGCAAAAAAATAAGAGTTGGTATAGTAAATCCGAAAGGGTATAAACAATACTAATATCTTATATGAGATACATCAGTATCTTGTGAGAAGTTGAAAAAGCATTAAAACTTTTCGCTACCTTTAAACCAAAGCCTTGCATACATATTCTATAAAAGGAGGTCTTAAGATATTGATAACTTCCAATTATAAATTTTAATTAAAACATAATGTCAAAACACATGTTTAAATCACGTAAAAACTTTGTAATTATTTTCCTAATTGGCAGTGCCGTATTTTTGGTTGGGAACCTATTATATGATGGTTTTTCATTTGATAATTTGAGTGAGTTTTTACTTGAGTATTCTATATATCAATTATATGCTTTTGTTTTAGGATATTCCAATATGTACTTTTTTGAGCTTATGGAGCGTATTACTTGGAGTAAGCAACAAATTATGCTGCGTATAGTTTTGGGAGTATTAGGGTCAACACTCATCACCATGATAGCTTTGTTTTTTTTACGAGCTTTTACCACAATGATTTTTAAAGGAGTTGATTTTATAACTTTTGTGTCTCAAGAAACTGTTGACGGTTATATTTTTGGGTTATGGGTGACTTTAACTATTGTAGTAGCATTTCATCTGGCTTACTTTTACAATCGTTATCAAAAGTCAAAAATCAAAGAACAAAAAGTTATTGCAGGTACAGTAAGCGCTCGGTTTGATGCCTTAAAAAACCAATTGGACCCTCATTTTTTGTTCAATAGCTTAAATGTTTTGACTAGTTTGATAGAGGAAAACCCAGAAAACGCTCAAAAGTTTACGACTTCCTTATCCAAGATATACCGCTATGTTTTGGAACAAAAAAATAAGGTGTTGGTGTCGGTAGATGAAGAACTGAACTTTGCTAAAACATATATGACTTTGTTGAAAATGCGGTTTGAAGATAGTATTGTTTTTGATATACCAGAACATGTTTCAAACCCAGAAAGTAAGGTCGTGCCATTGTCTTTACAGTTGCTTTTGGAAAATGCCGTAAAACATAATGTTGTAACCTCTCATAGACCATTGCGCATTAAAATTTATGAAAATCAAGGGAGTTTGGTGATAGAAAATAATCTCCAACCTAAAAAGATAATTAAAAAAAGCAGTGGAGTTGGCTTAGAAAATATCAAACAGCGTTACCTTTTATTAACTAATAAAACCGTAAGTATTATAGAAGATCGAAACAAGTTTTCGGTTTCAATTCCTATGCTTACTAAACAAGTTTTAATTATGGAAAAAACATCTACACACAAACAATTTGATGACAGCTATTTACGAGCTCGTAAACATGTTGATGATCTTAAAGAATTTTATTACAATCTAATAGCTTATTGCATTGTGATTCCTTTTTTAATATTTATCAATTACAAAACCTTTTGGGGGTTCCAATGGTTTTGGTTTCCAATGTTTGGATGGGGACTAGGTTTGGCGTTTCACGCTTATAAGGTTTTTGTTAATGATGGGATATTAGGAAGAAACTGGGAAAAACGTAAAATAGAACAATTTATGAGAGAAGAAGAAAAAGAACATTGGAATTAAATCCAGAAAATATGGAAAATCATAAAACAGTTGAGACAGCAATCAAACAACGACATCTAAAAAACGAATCCTATTTTCGAGCTCAGAAAAAAGTTGAAAAAATCATAGGATTTTATAGACATTTAGCATGCTATCTTATCATTAATTTATTTATTATAGTTATTATATTTCAAACTCATGGTTGGTCAGATGTTTGGGATATTAAAACATTTTCTACAGCCTTGTTTTGGGGAATTGGTTTGCTCTTTCATGCTATGGGAGTGTGGGGACCGGATTTAATATTTGGTAAAGAATGGGAACAACGAAAGATTAAATCCTATATGGAGAAATATCAAAAAGAACAAAAACATTATGAATAAATTGCATCAAATTATTATATAATCTTATTATGAGGGTAATCATTATAGAAGACGAAAAACCATCGGCGCGTCGTTTACAACGTATGTTGGCCAAATTAGATATTGAAGTGGAAGTGCTTTTGCATTCTGTTGAAGATGCTTTGCAATGGTTTGAAAATCACAATCATCCCGATTTAATATTTCTTGATATTCAATTAAGTGATGGATTATCTTTTGAAATTTTTGAGAATATTGAGATTAAATCAGCAGTAATATTTACTACTGCTTATGATGCTTATGCTCTTCGAGCTTTTAAATTAAATAGTATAGACTATTTGTTGAAACCCATAGGAGAAGAAGAATTGACTTTGGCTATAGATAAATATCGTATGAGATTGCCCCAAAAGCAGTTGGTAACCATGGATTTTGAAGAAATAAAAAAAATGTTGGTAAACCCTTTGGAACGTGAATATAAAAAACGATTTTCAGTTAAGGTAGGACAGCATATTAAACTCGTAAATGTTGAAGAAATAGAATGTTTTTATAGTGAAAATAAAGGAACTTATGCCCATACTACTGATGGTAGAAACTATCTTTTGGAAATGACATTAGAACAATTGGAAGATGAACTT
>Ga0055584_100000709_pt1 | contig 31764 bp, 30 predicted proteins | sample OSDHelmetaG_FD_58716 | JGI IMG/M metagenome (GOLD analysis project Ga0055584, IMG submission 58716) | Pelagic marine sediment microbial communities from the LTER site Helgoland, North Sea, for post-phytoplankton bloom and carbon turnover... | ecosystem: Environmental > Aquatic > Marine >... | reverse complement strand
GGCCAGGGATGGCCGAGTCGAACGGCCAATACAGCCCATTCCCTCGACCTAGCACCGAACTTAGAGCCCATTCAAACTGATGCACTACCGAGTGCTTAATACAATCATTCTTGGTCAGCGCCTCGCCATCGAAGCGAAGAAACAGCTTCAATCGGTCGGCGGTGTCGATGCCTCATCGCGAATCAGATATTCCAAGGAAGTCCGGCGCCGACCCCAGTGCGAAGCCAATAGAGAGCCGCTTATATTGTGCCAGACGCTGAATAGTGCGCCCGGCAGTGCCGCGGTCGCCGAGAAAAACTGAGTGGCAAGCGCGACCCCAAGACCGGAGTTCTGCATGCCCACCTCGATGGCGATCGTCTGGCTCTGCCTTAGGTCCAGCCCGAGCAGGCGACTTACATAGAAGCCCCCCGCAAGACCTGACAGATTGTGTAGCACTACAGCGATCAGCGTAACGAGGCCGACGTCTAATAGCCTGTCGGCATTGAGTGCGACCACGATAGCGATGATGAGCAGGATGGTCGCAACCGAGAGAGAGGGGATCAGGGGTTCGATTCGTGCCGCTATGGAGCCGAAATAGAATTTGCAGCCGAAGCCGAGCACGACGGGGATGAACACCATCTGCAGTATGCTCAACAGCAGTGCCAGCGTATCGACGCTGACAGTCGCCGAGAGGTAGAAGGCACAGAGCAGCGGCGTCGCGATGACGCCTACCAGAGTCGACATCAGGGTCATGCTTATGGAAAGTGCGACGTCCCCCTTTGCCAGATAACAGACGACATTGGATGCCGTGCCACCGGCGCAGCTTCCCACTAGCACCATGCCGATCGTTAGCTGGTTCGACAGCTGCAGCATCTTGGCGAGGGTCAGCGCGAGTATCGGCATCAGCAGAAACTGCAGCACGACGCCGACCAGTATAGGCTTCGGCTCCTTGGCGACGCGCAAGATATCGGCCTCGGTCAGGGTCAGGCCCATCATGAACATGACGGCGGCCAACAGCGGCACGATGATGGGCGCTAGGGCGGCGAAGGGAGCGCTGAAGAAGAACGCGATAATCGAGATGAGTAGCGCCCATAGCGGGAACAGGGAATTGAATTTATCTAGCATCGTTCATCTCATCGGTTCGGATTGGGCTCGATTATCGCGTGTTCAGCCCTTGCATCGCGCAATAGCGTGGATTCTTTAGCCCGTCAGCCATGGATTGGCCATTCAGCAGGGGTTCAGCGAGGCGCACTAGTATGACATCACACACCTGTAACCTTTTCGGATTTGAGTCGTCTTAGGGGGAGGAAAGCCAGAATAGGGCATTTCGACAGGCTGATAGAGCTGCACTTGCTAGAGCGCGTCTCGAGAGCGGCACGAATAACAATGTATTTAATTACGGGGATTGCTAAATGATGAAGAATTTTCTATTACTGCTTATGAGCGTGGCGCTGACCGGCTGTCTGGTCACCGTCGATTCGGACTCGCGTCCGCTGCAGACTGTCTGGAACGAGGCGGATGTGTCCAGGCTGCAGCTCGGTGAAACCGATCAGAGTTGGGTAAACACCTCGTTCGGTAGCCCGGTTAGCAAGCTAAACTACGCCGACGGTACCGAGATCTGGAAATACAGGAATCGTTCGGAAAAGGATACGGAAGTCGGCCTATTCCTCGTATTCTCCGTGGACGTGGAAGAAGAACGCACCGAGACACTGTCGATAGAGTTCACAGATGGCATCGTGACTAACTATTGGATCGAAGAAGACCGCTTCTAGGCTGCCGAGAATAGCCTGGCTGCTTGGCAGTCAGGCTAACGCAGCTTGGCTAGCCAGGCCTCAAGGCTGGCCCAGTCGATCTGAAACACGTGCCTGGCTTCGGGCACGATTGCCGAGTCGACTTCAGCGCCAGCTGCGCGCAGGCGCTGCGCCATCGGCTCCAGTAGCCGATTCCAGCGGAAATCGTCCTTCTCTCCCACCCTGATATATAAGGCGAGGCCGTCCAGCGCGCCGAATTCCACTTCGCTCTTGATCCGACCCGGCGTCGCGACCACGCCGCGGTACAGTTGTGGGCGGTCTGTGGCCAGGGCCATGGCCTCACTGCCTCCGCTAGACATGCCCACCAATATGGGCTTTGAATCCTGCAGGTTTTGGCTGGCGTACAGCTGCTGAATGATCTGTGGGAGGATGCTGCTGTCTCCGATAGAGAACGCCTCGCCATCGGGTGACAGGGGCACGGCAATTGCCCAGCCGCGGTCGACGAACTCCTTGCCCAGCCAGAACTGTGCCTTCGCCATAAACTCATTGTTCGAACCGCCTGCGATGAATATCGCCAGCGGCGGCGGTCCGCTTCCCACCTCCGGCTCGAAGAGGAAGAGTCGGACGGCCACGCCATTGTCGAGCTGAATCGTGCGCTCGGCCGCCACCATAGCTGTCGGGAGCAGCATGAAAACAGCGATTGTGAGTAGCCTGCGAAGTGGCATGCCCGTAATAGTCCCTGTGTGGCGAGAGTGATAACAGTGGCCTTGAGTATAGCAAGGGGCCACAGGGCAGGGGCGGGCAGATGAGATAGAATAACCGTTTAAGCCGTTGATTTTCCTTCCCGCTGGGCTTTCCTGCCTGTCTCGAATACTCTACTGTAACTTTTTTTCTCACATTCCGTCTTTATCCCCAAATGCGAGCACTTTATCAGCAGGCCATAGACCAGCACCGGCACAGGGTTTACTCCTTCGCCCAGTACAGCCTGCGCGTGCGCGAGGATGCCGAGGATGTGACGCAGGAAGTGTTCATCAAGCTCTGGCAGCACTGGCGCAAGGTCGACCATGCCAAGCTCAGCGCCTGGCTGATGCGAGTAGCGCACAATGCAGTCATCGACCATGTGCGCAAGCAGCGGCCGCAACAGGCAAACCTCGACCGCTACGCCGAGGTGGAGGAGCAGGCGGCAGAGCAGACGGAGGAGTCCAGGCGCGACCAGGATGTGTTCAAACGTCATTTGCAGGCGGCCATCAGGGAGCTGAATGATCCGTTTCGCAGCATCGTAATCATGCGCGATATTCAGGGCATGAGCTACGAGGAGATTCAGGGCAGCCTCGAACTAAGCGCGAGCCAGGTGAAGGTCTACCTGCATCGCGCAAGACGGAAACTAAGAGAAGACAAAGAATTGCGTCAGCTATTCGAAGAGCAGATCGCTGACAACTCAAACACCAACAAGCCTGTATTGGTTGCAGGTCGTGAGGAAGGTAATCGCCATGCCAAGTAACAACGAATCACAGTGTTATTTCGTTCAGTTGCAGATCGATAGCTATCTCGACGGCGAGCTAGACGAGGCGCAGCAGGGCGTTTTTGTGTCCCATGTGCAAGATTGTGCCGCCTGCGCTAGTGAATTTCGCTATGCGCAAACCGTGCAAGACAGCGTACTCGAACTGCCACAGATCGAATGTAAGGATTCTGTGCTCGAGCCAGTGTATAGATTTGCCGCAGAGCATGATGAGCCTGATAGCGCGCCCGAGCGCAGCTCCATCGTTTCGCGCCTAGCCGAGCTGTTTCGTCCGATCCCTCTGACACTGCGCTATGGGGTTTCCGCGGCCGCTATCGCCGTGATCGCAGTAGCCGTCAGCAATAGCGTCTTGGCGCCGGGCGATGCTCCAGTGCCTGTGGTTGCGAGCGAGACCGATCCACAATACAGCCAAGAAGATATAGCCCAGGCCTTGGGTGAGCTAAACGTGGCGATCGACTACCTCAACGAGCTCAGTCAGCGTACCGAGGTGATGATAGGTGACCGCTTCATCGTTAGTCCTATACAGGAATCTATCAATGCCTCCTTGGAGAAGGCGGGCATGAGGGAGTACGACCCCTTACAGAACGGGCCTATCTAGGTCCTGGCTAGGCATAGAACCAGACACGAGACCAATTTTAGGAATTAGTTTTTTTTGCGAGGAATTGATATGAATATTTTCAAGACAGTATTGGCACCGCTATTCTGCCTCAGCCTGATACCGGTAGTTATGGCGGCGGATAATGCGCTGGAGAGTCATCCGGGCTTCGTCGATTTCACCCGCCTGACGCAGATCGCGGCGACGGAACCTACGGTGGAGATCAGCCTGAAGGCTCCTTTGCTCAATATGATCACGAACCTGATTCGCAGTGAGGACGAAGAGGCGGCGGATTTCATCTCGAAGCTGCTGCGCGTTACGGTAAACGTGTTCGAGAGTGAGAGTATCGACGTAGACGAGGTCGCGGCCTCGATGTCGACGATGGCGGACGATCTCGATGGCCTGGGTTGGGAGCGCGTGGTGAGGGTGCGCGAGGACGACAGCCACGTGGACATCTACTTCCGCATCGCCGACACCGCGGATGTCATCTACGGCATCGCGATCATGGTGGCCGAGCCTGGTGAGACCGTGCTGGTCAATATTGTCGGCGATATCAATACGGATGACATCAGCGCACTAGGGCGTCGCTTCGAACTCGATGAACTGGTCGATCTTGAAGTGGCGGGTCAATAGCCGGGGCTGATAGCAGCGCATAGACGAGATAAGAAAATGAAAAGACTACTCATACTACTGCTGCTCACCCAACTCGCAGCGTGCATGTCCTTCAGCGACCGCCCATTCAGGGACACCCGTGACTCCATAGTTGAGCAGCTGCCGGATATCACCCTGGAGAAGGAATTTGCCATGTCTATAGGCAATAGCATGCTGGGTTTTTTGAATGTGGTGGCGATGGACAATGCGGAATTGGCAGATCTGGACCGAGTCGAGCTTGCCGTCTACAACGTACGAACGACGGCTAAGCCTGTCGATTTTAGCGAACTCGATCTCGGTAGGGCGCTGCGCTCGCGGGGCAGTCATCTGCACTGGGAGACGGTGGTCAGGGTGCGAGACAAGGGCGAGCAGGTCTGGGTGCTGGTCGGCATGAATACCAAACGAAATTCGCTAGAAGCCGTGTCGGTGTTCGTGCTGGAAGATGACGAGCTGGTGCTCATCAACGTCGACGGCGATCTGGACCGCATGATCGAGTTTGCCCTGCGGCCTGCATCGGAGCGCCGCAGCGAAGCCAAAGCCGGCTAGCCATAGAGGATTGCTCGCGGCTTCACGCTGTGGTTTTACGAATCGAGACCTGCACCGATTTAAAAGAAGGGGTGCGGCTGCGTTGATCCACGCTCTGGGGGACCAGCACATTGGCTTCCGGAAAATAACACATGATATTGCCACGCTTGATGTCATAGGCTGCGGGTCGCAGCCCTCTCAGCGTTCCCGTGGCATTACTCACATCCACGCGGTCTTCGGTAGTCAGGCCCAGCGCTTCCAGGTCCTCGGCGTTGATAAACAGCACCCGTCTCTCAGTCTGTCTCCTGTAGACATCCTCCTCGCTATAGATGATCGTATTGAACTGGCCCTCGCTGCGCACCGATGTGAGCGTGAAGCGGTCCGGGGCTGACTGCGCTGCCCTGCCACCGAAGTCTGTGTGCCGGGGTACGGCGAAGCGCGCCCTGCCGGAGGCCGTGGGGAAGCTGGGGCTGTCGAGGTGGCGGCCGGCGATATGAAACTCCCGCTTGCTGGCGTCTATCTCGGCGAGTGCCGCGAAGCCGGGGATGAGTTTGGCGATGGCCTTGCGAATGGATTCGTGGCGTTCGAACTCGCGAAAATCGAAAACCTCGCGATCGATGACCTGGGCCGCGATGCCGCTTACTATCTGCACCTCCGATTGCAGAGAGGCTATCCTGTCGAAGCCGCCGTCGCTCATGCGCAGATAGTTAAACATCGACTCCTGCGTCGTAGCCTGAGACTCCTCGTCCCGCACGCGAATCGGCAGGATGATGTTCTCGCCCTCGACACCGTTCAGGTGAGTCTGGTTTAGCGTGGAGCTAATCATCAGCTTGAACGGGATTCGATCCAGGGCCTCTCTCGAGAACTGCGTATCCGGGTTCGCCGAGAATAGATTGCCACCGAGTAGCAGGGCGAAGTCTATATTTCCCTCGGCGGCGGCCTGCACGCAGGCGAGGGTATCCATGCCCTTGTGGGTGGGCAGGGCAACGCCGAACTCCGCCTCGATGGCTGCGAACACTTCGGCCTTCAGCGCGGGCGTAACGCCCATGGAGCCCACGCCCTGGACATTGCTATGCCCCCTAAGTGGGAGCAGGCCCTTGCCCGTGCCGCCGATCATGCCGCGCAGCAATGCCAGGCTGGCGATCGCCTCGATGTTGTCAGTGCCATTGTGATGGTGAGTTAGGCCCATGCCCCAGGAGAAGACCGTCTTCTCGCTACGCGCATAGACGTCGGCGATGCCCTCGATCTCCGAGCGCGCTAGCCCGGACTCAGTCTCTATGTCCTGCCATTTGATACCTGCTATGAATTTCGAGTAGGCGTTGAACTCCTCGCAGTAGGCATCGATATAGTCCTGATCTACCAGTTCATTCTCGATCAGATACTTCGCCATACCGCTTAGCAGCGCGACATCGCCACCGACATGAGGCTGCACGTAGTGGGAGGCGACCTCGCCGCCACCGCTTATCATCGACTTAAAGTTGCTGGGCGAGGCGAAGCGAACGAGGCCCGCCTCGCGCGCGGGATTGACTACCACGACCTTGCCGCCGCGCTGTCGACACTCGAGCAAGACCTTTACGAAGCGCGGATGATTCGAGGCGGGATTGGCGCCGAACACGAAGATCAGATCGGCCTTATGCAGGTCGCCATACTGTATCGTCGCGGTGCCGTTGCCGATGCAGTTGTTGAGACCGACACCGGAGGCCTGATGGCAGTAATAGGAACAGTTGTTGATGTGATTGCTGCCAAAAAGGCGCGCGAATAGCTGTAGCACGAAGGCGGCCTCATTGGAGGATCTACCCGAGGCATAGAAGAAGCTACGTAGCGGGTCGCACCCGCGGAGCCGCTCGGCGCTCAGCGCTATGGCCCGCTCATAGCTGATCGCTTCGTATTGATCCGCCCCCGCCTTCTTGTAGAGCGGTGTCTGCAGGCGGCCCAGATCTTCCAGCTGCTTGGCGCTAAGGGCGCGCAGTTCGCTAATCGTATTCTGTTGGAAAATTTCCGGCGGGATGGGGTCGCGGATGTCGCTCAGCTGCGCCTGGATGTTCTTGTTGCAGATCTCTATGCGATTGCTGTATTCGTTGTGCAGTCCGCCGCGCTGACCGCCGGTGCCGAAGGCGCAGGCCTTGCAGGCATTGTTCGATCTTACCGCCGCGGCCAGCTTGCGCGTGCCTACTTTCTGCGCGCAGGACAGGACATATTGCATGGCCTTGAAGCCGCCACCGGTTACCGCCTTGCTGGATGATTTTGCGATGTCGGGTACCTCTGAATAACTCTATGGTAGCTCTGGCCCGTCTGCCTGGTTTCTACAAGCCCTCGACTTCCATGCGCTCGCTGCTCGCTACCGTGACGAGTATGCCATCGACCGTTGTAAACGCACGCTCCTGTAGTTGAAACTTGTAGACCTGATATTCGATTGGCTCGGCCTGGCTGTCGCTGTGCAGGCGCACCGTCAATACGGCGTGATCGTCCTGCCATTGGAAGTAATACAGCGCGATACCCAAGCCCACCATCAGGACCAGAAACATATAGGCACCGATCCGCAGGTCGGCCGACAGCGAATCGTCAGCCGGCTTGGTGGTTTTTTTAGCAGACTCGACCGGAGGCGAGGATGCCTTCGTCTTCGCCTTCAAGTCGCGCTGACGCACGAAGAGAAAGGCGATGACGATTACCGCCAGCGTCAATAAGAGTTTTCCCAGCATGGACATCGATCCCTAGTTTCCGTGCGTTGATAGTAACAGCGGCCCCGAGGGCTTCGCTACCCGATTTGAGCCTTGCGGGCGCCGATGCGATAATCGCGCCGGTGCTGATAGCCCGGCCCCGCGTTTCGAAAGAGGCGGGGGCGGAACAAATTGCGGGCGATCCGGTCTGCTAGCCATAATCTTAGGAAACTCCCACGCATTTTGGATAAGAACTCCTCCAGCACTAAGGCCTATGTCCCAGCAGGCATGCCCGCCCTCGATACCTCGGGACCCTCTACCTCGTTCTTCGAGTTCTGGCCGATGTGGCTGATGTACCTGCCTGTCGTCGTTCAGTGGTTACTGCTCTCGCTGCGCTACCGCAGCCTCAGCCTGCCCCTGATCGCGAATCCCGGCATACCCCTATCTGGCATGGTGGGCGTGTCGAAGTCGGCGGTATTCGACCTGGCTGGCGACCATGCGCGGCAGTGGATCTTGCCCTGGACCCTGTTCGAGGTAGTCGAGGAAGAACCCCAGCGGCAGCTACAGCGCGCCGTGCAGGCGATACGAGCGGCGCATCTTGAATATCCCGTAGTGGGCAAGCCGAATCTGGGTTGTCGCGGGGCTGGGGTGCGCCTGCTGCAGGACGAGGGAGAACTCGCCAGCTACCTGGAGAGCTTCCCCATCGGTGGCTGTATTCAGTTTCAGAAGCTCAGCGAATACGAAGCGGAGGCGGGTGTGTTCTATGTGCGAGATCCCGAGCAGAAGCAGGGCAAGGTGACATCTCTCACCCTAAAGTACACACCCTATGTCGTGGGTGATGGGAAAAGCAGTCTGGGGGAGTTGATCGCAAAGGATTCCCGCGCGGGCGCGCTTATTCATCTCTATCGAAGCCGACATGAGGCACGTTGGGATGAGATCATCCCGGCCGATGAGCCTTATCGCCTGGTGTTCTCGGCGAGCCACTGTCGCGGAGCCGTATTCCGAGATGCGAGCGAGTTGATTGACCAGAGACTGTCACAATCGCTGGATAAAATATTCCGCGACATACCAGGGTTTTATTACGGAAGGCTGGATGTGAAATTCAAGAATGCCGAGAGTCTTAGCGCAGGTGTCGACTTCGATATCATCGAGATCAATGGCGCGAGTTCAGAATCGATCAATATTTGGGATCGAAATGCGGGTCTGATCACGGCGCTGAGAACCTTGTTGCAGCAATATCACACGCTGTTTAAACTGGGCAATGTTAGCCGCAGAGCCGGGAGCGTGCCCCCTGGGTTGAGTGCTTTGTATCGCGCTTGGCGCAGGGAGAAGAAATTAGTGGAGCAATATCCTCAAAATGACTAATCCCTGCCGCCTGCCCTTTAAGCCCCGCATCGTCTCAGCCGTGATCGAGAGGGCCCTCGGCCTGGACCGTCTCGGCCAGATCTACGACGAGCGGCCACCTGGCCTCACGCCCCACGAATTCCTCCAGTACACCCTCGAATCTCTCGGCGTTAGTCTGGAACTGTTCAATGAATCGAATCTGGATGAGATACCACGCACTGGGCCTTTGCTGATCGTCGCGAACCATCCGCTCGGTGGACTCGAGGGGGTGGCGATCGCGAAGGTAATCTCCGATATTCGACCAGACCTGAAGGTACTAACCAACGAGCTGCTACGCAGAATTCCCGAGCTCGCCGACATCTTCATCGGTGTAGACGTCTTGTCTAGCAACGCGGCCGCGGGCAACGTCGCTAGCATCAAACAGGTGCACAAGCACCTCAAGAGCGACGGCGCCGTGCTGATATTCCCCGCGGGCATGGTCTCGACCTACGAGCATTCCCACCGCCGCATCCAGGATCGGCCCTGGAATCGTCTGGTTGGGCAGCTTCTCAAGCGCTATCAGGCGACCTGTCTGCCGGTGCATGTCGGCGGCACGAATAGCCGCGCGTTCTATGCGGCCGGCATGATACATCCGCGACTGCGGACGGCCCTGTTGCCACGGCAATTGGCGAACAAGCAGGGCTTCAAGCTCCAATTGCGATTCGGTCGGTCGGTGCCGGCGGCGGAGCTGCGGCTTTTGCAGAGCCCGCGGGCGATTACCGACTATCTGCGTGTCAGCACCGATGCGTTGGTCAGGGAACCCCTGTCATTGCCGAGTGCGCAGCATCAGTTGGTGGATGAGACGAACCCGGCCGCCGGTACGGCAGAGTTATTGGCCACCATGCTGAGCCTGGAGGAATTCAGGCTCATCGAGCATGAAGAGTTGGATGTCTACTGTGCCCCGTTCGATAGGCTAGGCCCAATCATGGAGCAGATAGCCATCGCGCGAGAAATCACGTTCCGCTCCGTCGGCGAAGGCACGGGGCTGTCGAAGGACTCGGACGAGTTCGACCCCCATTACTTGCATCTATTCCTCTGGGACAAGACGGCGCTGCGCGTAGCGGGCGCCTACCGCGTCGGCCTCGTCGACGAGATCGTTGCTAAACACGGCGTGAAGGGGCTTTACAGCCGTTCGCTGTATAAATACAACGAGGCCTTTATCAAGCGCCTCGGCTCGGCTATCGAGATGGGGCGCAGCTTTATTCATCCGGACTACCAGAAGAAGCCAGTCTCTCTTAATCTGCTGTGGCGCGGCATAGGCAGGATATTGGTAGAGAGACCCAGGTATCACACTCTATTCGGCTCGGTGTCGATCTCCAGAGAATACAGCGATCTGGCGCGTGCCCTCATCGCCGACACCATGCTCACCAATTTCAAGGCGAGCGAATTCGATCAGTTGGTAGAGCCGATAACACCGCACAAGATTATGAACCGTGTCTGGACCAGCGAGATGCTCGCCGAGCTTTCCAATGTGAAGATGCTAGGTAAGCTGATCGGACGCTGCGATCCGGGCAAGGCAGTCCCCGTGCTGCTGAGGCACTATCTCTCCGTGAACGGCAAATTGGTCTGCTTTAATATCCATCCCAACTTTAACGATTCCCTCGAAGGGCTTATCATCGTCGATGCTCGGCAGACCGAGGCGAAGACCCTCAGCCGCTTCCTCGGCGCCGACGGCTACGAGCACTTCATGTCTTTTCACAAACTGCAAGATAGTGCTTAGCCCAGAATAGGCTTAGAATAGTCACTCGTTATGAATAAATTCCTCGCCATCGGTCAAATTCTGGCCGCCATACTGTTGTGCATCGCCGCGCTGGCCATGTTGATCAACCTCATCTATATCTCCACGCGACCGGAGACTATCTCCGTGGTAAATGTGATGATCGGAGGAGGGGTGATGGTCGTCTGCCTGCCGGCTTTGGCTCGCATTCTGTTCAGGAAGGGTATGGCTGGGCTGCGCGAAGAGAAGGCCTCCCAAGACAGAGGCTAGGGGCGGGCCTGGCTCGCGAGCGGGCTGCAAAGGCCTGCATAAAAGTCCCGTATAGCAGCCCCACCGCGGATTCGCCACATTATCCGGCTTTCTCCATTCCATAGCCCATAATCCTGCACAGTTTGGGCAAAAAAGCGTATAATCCGGCGCTTTTCCGAGTCTCAAATGATCATCTTCGAAGAAACGAATCGCTTCTCTCAGCTGCAGGAAAGCTGTGTCGCCACCATCGGTAAATTCGATGGCGTGCATCTTGGGCACCAGCTTATATTGGACCAGCTGAAGCAGAAGGCGGAGCAGCTCGGCCTGCCGTCGCTGGTGATACTGGTGGAACCGCACCCTGAAGAGTTCTTCGCCGCCGACCCGGCAGACTGTCCGGCACGGCTGACTATCCTGCAAGAGAAACTGGAGCTGCTCGAGAGCTTCGGCATCGACTTCGTATTCCAGTTGAAGTTCGATAAGGACTTGAGCGAGCTCAGCCCTGAGGCCTACATCGCCGACATCCTGGTCGGTGGGCTGGGGGTGAAGAGCTTCATCGTGGGCAACGATTTTCGTTTCGGGCACCAGCGCAGGGGAGATTTCGCTCTGCTTGAACAGGCAGGCAAGGAACAGGGCTTCGAGGTGGTGGAGACTGCCGCCTACGAGCGAAACGGACAACGTATCAGCAGCACCTATATTAGGGAGCAGTTGGCAAACGCCGATTTCCAGCTCGTAGAACAATTGTTGGGCAGAGCCTATTCCATAAAGGGAGAGGTAGTGAGAGGGAAGCAGCTGGGCACCGATCTCGGCTTTCCTACCTGTAACATCAACCCGCAGCGCCTCAGAATTCCTCTGCATGGAGTCTACGCCTGCGAGGTGAGACTCGTGGACCGTTACCACGCCGCCGCCGTAAACATCGGCTACCGCCCGACTGTCACGGAATCTGGGGAGGCTCTGTTAGAGGCCCATATCCTCGATTTCAACGAGGACCTCTATGGCAAGACCATCGAGGTCATATTCAGGCAGAAGCTGCGAGAGGAAATGAAATTCGCTGGGCTGGACGAGCTGAAGCAACAGATCGGCGCCGATGTGAAGCAGGTGAGGGAGTTATTTAGCGTAGCCTCCTAAGAATTTTCGAGCAATTACAGATACATTAAGAACACATTGAGACAATAGACAGTTCAAGCTATGAGTGATTACAAAGACACGCTAAACCTACCCCATACCGAGTTTCCGATGAAGGCCAATCTGGCACAGCGGGAGCCGGCTATATTGCAGAATTGGCAGAAGCTCGATCTGTACAAGCGCATTGCTCAGAAGAATAGCGGCAAGCCGAAATTCATATTGCACGATGGGCCTCCCTATGCGAACGGTGAGCTGCATCTGGGTCATGCGATCAATAAGTCTCTGAAGGATTTTGCGGTGAAGGCGAAGTCACTGAATGGCTTCGATGCGCCCTATATCCCAGGCTGGGACTGTCACGGCCTGCCAATCGAACACAATGTCGAGAAGAAGAAGGGAAAGGCGGGGCAGAAGATCTCCCATGCCGAGTTCCGCGCAGCCTGTCGAGAATACGCGACGAAGCAGGTCGATATTCAGCGCGAGGGCTTCATTCGACTCGGCGTATTGGGAGACTGGGAGAACCCCTATCTCACGATGAACTTCGAGACCGAGGCCGACATCGTGCGCTCGCTGGGCAAGATCGCAGCAAACGGCCATCTGGTGAAGGGCTATAAGCCTGTCTACTGGAGCGTCGTCGGCGCCTCTGCGCTGGCCGAGGCCGAGGTGGAGTATCAGGACAAAGACTCCTTCGCCATCGACGTACGCTTCGCGCCACAAGACAGGAACGCCTTCCTCGCCAAGTTTTCGGCGGCCGACGTGCCTCAGGATTTACCTGTATCGGTTGTTATATGGACGACGACCCCGTGGACGCTGCCTTCGAACCAGGCGGTCTGTCTACACGCCGAGCTCGACTACGCGCTGGTGCGCTGCGAGTTGGATCAGGGCGCCGAGTTTCTGGTGATTGCGAAAGACATGGTAGAGGGCATCATGGCTCGCTACGACGTCGAGACCTATGAGATCGTGGCCGAAATCAGCGGCGCGCAGCTGGAGAATCAAGTTCTCCAACACCCGTTCGTCGATCGGCAGGTCCCCGTGATACTGGGCGAGCACGTTACGACCGAGGCCGGTACCGGTGCGGTACACACCGCGCCCGACCATGGCGTAGACGATTTCAATGTAGGCGCGCTGTACGACATAGGCACCTTGAACCTGGTAGACGAGAACGGCGTGTTCACGCAGGCGGCGGGAGACTTCGCCGGCAGCCACGTCTACAAGGTCGATGAAGACATCATCGCAAAGCTGCGCGAGGTTAAGGCGCTGGTTGCGCTGGACAAGATTACCCACAGCTATGCCCACTGCTGGCGCACCAAGACGCCGCTGATCTACCGCGCGACACCGCAGTGGTTCATCAGCATGAGCGAGCAGGACCTGCTAGGCAAGTCACTCGCCGCAGTCGATCAGGTGAAGTGGATCCCCGACTGGGGCAAGGCCCGCATCGAACTGATGCTAAAAGGCAGCCCGGACTGGTGTATATCGCGCCAGCGCACCTGGGGCGTTCCCATCACACTTTTTGTGAACAAGGAAACGCAGGCCTTGCATCCGCAGACGGCGGAGCTGATCGAGCAGGTAGCTCAGCGCATAGAGCAGCAGGGCATAGAGGCGTGGTTCGAGCTGGATGCCGAGGAACTGCTAGGCGACGAGGCGGCAAACTACGAGAAGGTTACGGATACCCTCGACGTGTGGTTCGATTCCGGCGTTAGCCACTATTCGGTCATCGAGAAACGCGAGGAGTTAGACTACCCCGCCGATCTATACCTCGAAGGCTCGGACCAGCATCGTGGCTGGTTCCAGTCTTCACTGAAGACCGCCGTCGCGATGAACGGCACGGCGCCCTATAAAGAGGTGCTGACTCACGGCTTCTTCGTAGACGCGGATGGCAAGAAGATGTCCAAGTCTCTGGGCAACACCGTCGCGCCCGATCTCATCTTCAAGCAGTACGGCGCCGATATTCTTCGCCTCTGGGTTGCGGCGACGGACTACCGTGGCGAGATGACAGTCTCCGACGAAATATTCAAGCGCGTGGCCGATTCCTACCGTCGAATTCGCAATACCGCTCGCTTCATGCTGTCAAACCTGAATGGCTTCGACCCAGAGAAGGATCAGGTGAGCAGGGACGACATGATCGCTGTGGATTACTGGATCACACGCAAGTGCCAGAACCTCTCGAAGGAGGTTATCGGGCATTACGACAACTACAACTTCCTGAATGTGTACCAGAAGATTCATAATTTCTGTGTGGTCGAGTTGGGTGGCTTCTACTTGGACGTGATCAAGGACCGCCAATACACAACCCAGGCCGATAGTCTGGCGCGGCGCTCGGCGCAGACCGCCTTGTTCCACATACTGGAGATGTTCAGCCGCCTGATCGCGCCGATACTCAGCTTCACCGCCGACGAGCTCTGGCAGAATATTCCAGGTTCCAGAGAGGAGTCGGTTTTTCTCTCAAACTTCGCCGATGGCGTAGCGGATTATCCGGAGCTGAAGGCCTTCCCCGATGCGTTCTGGCAGCAGATTCTCGCGGTCAAGACCGTGGTCAACAAAGAGCTGGAGGCGAAGCGGGCAGCCAAGGAAGTAGGCGCGAGCCTGAGCGCCGAGGTCGATATCTATTGCGACGCCGCCTTGGCGGGTCAACTGGCGAGCCTGGATGTGGAGCTGCGCTTCGCCTTGATAGTGAGCAGGGCGAACGTGCATCCTATCGATGAGGCGCCAGCCACAGCCAGCGCTTCCGACATCGACAACGTGAAACTAGTGGTCGGCGCATCCAGCTTTGATAAGTGTGAGCGCTGCTGGCACCACACCGCCGACATCGGGCAGAGCAGCGAGCATCCCACGCTGTGTCAACGCTGCGTAGCGAACGTCGATGGCGACGGCGAGCCGCGCAGCTTCGTCTAGTGGCAGCCGTTGAGTGCATAGCCGCTGGCTCCCGGGTCAGTCTGCAATTCTCACTCGCGCTAGCGGACGGTGAGCTGATCGACAGCAACTTCGAGGGCAAGGCGGCGAGCTTTAGGCTCGGCGATGGCAGTATGTTGCCTGGCTTCGAGGCACAGCTGATCGGTCACCGCGCCGGCGACGAGATCGAGTGTCGGCTGTCTGCAGAGCAGGCATTCGGCGAGATAAACCCGGCAAACATACACCGTTTCCCCATTGCGAAGTTCCAGAATTTGCTGGAAGATGAGCTGATCCCCCTTGAGGTCGGCGCCATGGTTTCGTTCAAGGATGCGGGCGGCTTCGACCTGCCGGGCGTGATCGCCAGCATCTCCGATTCGACGGTGGTAGTGGATTTTAACCATCCTCTGGCGGGCAAAGAGATTCTGTTCAAGGCGCGGATTCATACCGTGATAGCTGCCGACGTCGACGCAGTGGAAATTAAACTCTAGAAACGAAGACTTGAGGCGAACGTGAATATTCAAGAGGTAAACGACACAGCGACTTCTATACGCCTGGCGAATCCCCGCGGATTCTGTGCCGGAGTGGATAGGGCGATCGATATCGTGAATCGTGCCCTGGATATATTCGGCGCGCCGATCTATGTGCGGCACGAGGTGGTGCACAATAAATTCGTCGTGGATACGCTGCGAAAGCGCGGCGCGATCTTCGTCGACGAATTGGAAGATATACCGCTAAAGGATGATCGCGGCAGGTCTTCTATCGTGATCTTCAGCGCGCACGGCGTTTCGCTTGCGGTGAAGGACGAGGCACGCGAAAAAGGCTTCAAGGTATTCGATGCGACCTGTCCCCTGGTGACCAAGGTGCATCTGGAAGTTACCAAGTTCAGTCAGGAAGGCCGGGAGTGTGTGCTTATCGGGCACCAGTTCCATCCCGAGGTCGAGGGGACGATGGGGCAGTACGACGACTCGGCGGGAGGACAGATCTATCTGGTTGAGTCCGTGGCCGATGCGCAGAAACTCGAAGTAAGAAACCCGGAGAACCTGAGTTTTGTTACGCAGACCACGCTCTCCATGGATGACACCTCGCAGGTGATCGATGCGCTCAGAGAGCGCTTCCCCTCCATCAAGGGGCCGCGCAAGAAAGATATCTGCTATGCCACGCAGAATCGGCAGGATGCGGTGAAGCAGTTAGCGTTAGAGAGCGAGTTGCTGCTAGTCGTTGGCTCGCCGAATAGCTCGAATTCGAATCGCTTGAAGGAATTGGCCGAGCGCATGGGCTGCGAGTCCTATCTCATCGACAGCGTGGAAGATATCGATCCGAAGTGGTTCGACGGCAAGTCGAATTTCGGTGTTACCGCGGGGGCCTCGGCTCCGGAGGTGCTCGTTAAACAAGTCGTGGATCGCCTGCGCGAGCTCTGCCATCAGGAGCCAGAGGAATTGGAGGGCGTCGAGGAGAATATCGTCTTCAGTATGCCACGGGATCTGCGCAACTAGGCTGACCGGTCAGCCAACTACAGTTTAAGTAACTGCTCGAGCTTTTCCTTGAGTGCCGTCAGCTCCGTCGACATCTGTTCCTGCTTGCCGCGTTCCTTCGCCACCACAGCTTCCGGCGCATTGTCCGTAAACTTCTTGTTGTTCAGCTTGCCAGAGACCGCCTTCAGGCCGGCCTCACGCTTCGCGATCTCTTTCTCTAGCCGGCTGCGCTCAGCCTCGACGTCGATCAGCCCAGCCAGCGGAACGAGTATCTCGATGTCGCCGTGAAGCTGGGTTGCGGCCGCAGGCAGTTCGGCATCTGCGCTAAGCCATTGAATGCTCTGCAACTTCGCCAGTTTTTCCAGATAGAGGCGGTATTCGTTCAGTCTGGCCTGGTCGCTCTCGTCTCCCTTGGTCAGGAACACGGGGATAGCCTTGGCCGGCGAGATATCCATCTCGCCGCGGATGTTGCGGATAGCGACGATGATGCCCTTAATCCATTCGATACTCTGCTCGGCGCTCTCGTCCACGTTGCTGTCGTCCGGCTGTGGATAGGCCTGTAGCATGATGCTCTCGCCCTGAATGTTTAACTGTGGCGCGATGCGCTGCCATATCTCTTCGGTGATGTAAGGCATGAACGGGTGTAGCAGCCGCAGGCTCTTCTCCATGATGTTCAGCAGCATCCAGCGCGTCGCCTTGGCCGCCTCTGGATTGTTCTCCTCATCCCACAGTACCGGCTTGGAGAGCTCCACGTACCAGTCGCAGTACTCGTTCCACATGAATTCATGCAGCGACTGCGAGGCGAGGTCGAAGCGGTAGTTTGCCATGGATTCTTCGATGGTCTTGGCGGTCTGCTCGAAGCGGCTGGCGATCCAGCGGTCGGCGATGGACAGGTGCTGCGCCTCGATGCTGGTCCCGTCGATGGCAGCCTTGCCCTCGCAGTTCATCAGCACATAGCGCGCGGCGTTCCAGATCTTGTTGCAGAAATTCCTGTAGCCCTCGGTGCGACCGAGATCGAACTTGATGTCGCGACCGGTCGAGGCCAAGGAATAGAAGGTGAAGCGCAGTGCGTCGGTGCCGTAGCCGGTAATGCCCTCGGGGAAGGCGTCGCGGGTGTGTTTCTCGATCTTCTTCTTCAGCTGCGGCTGCATCATGTCGGCGGTGCGTTTTTCGACTAGTTCGTCTAATGCGATGCCGTCGATAAGGTCGATAGGGTCCAAAATGTTTCCCTTGGACTTGGACATCTTCTGCCCCTGCTCGTCACGTACCAACCCGGTGATGTAGACCTTTTTAAACGGGATCTCGCCGGTGAACTTCAGCGTCATCATGATCATGCGCGCGACCCAGAAGAAGATGATGTCGAAACCGGTGACCAGCACGTCGGTGGGGTGGAAGCGATCGAAGAATTCGCGTTCATCGGGCCAGCCCAGCGTGGAGAAGGTCCACAGCGCGGAGGAGAACCAGGTATCTAATACGTCTTCGTCTTGGCGCAGCGCGACACTGTCCGCCAGCCCATGCTTCTCGCGGACGGCCGCCTCGGTCGTGCCGACGTAGACATTGTCTTCGTCGTCATACCAGGCGGGAATGCGATGACCCCACCACAGCTGCCGGCTGATGCACCAGTCTTGAATATTACGCATCCAGGCGAAGTAGGTGTTCTCCCAATTCTTCGGCACGAACTCGATGTCGCCGTCCTCGACCGCCTTGATGGCGGGGTCTGCCAGCGACTGCACGGCCACATACCATTGGTGGGTCAGGTAGGGTTCGATCACTACGCCGCTGCGATCGCCGCGCGGAACCTTTAGCTTGTGCGGCTCGATCTTGTCGACGAGACCCAGGGCCTCCATGTCGGCGACGATCTGCTTGCGAGCATCGAAGCGGTCGAGTCCGCGATAGGCCTCGGGCGCGTTCTCGTTGATGCGCGCCTCGTCGGTGAGGATATTGATAATCTCCAGCTCGTTACGCTTGCCGACCTCATAGTCATTGAAGTCGTGTGCGGGTGTAATCTTCACGCAACCCGTGCCGAACTCGGGATCGGCGTAGTCGTCCGCTATTATTGGAATCTGCCTGTCGCACAGCGGGAGCTCGACGAACTTACCGACCAGGTCTTTATAACGGGCATCATCTGGATGCACGGCGATCGCGCTATCGCCCAGCAGTGTCTCGGGTCGCGTCGTGGCAATGACGACGTGGCGACTCGGGTCGTCCGCCAAGGGGTAGCGGAAGTGCCACAGCGAGCCGTCTTCTTCCTCGGAGATTACCTCCAGATCGGAGACCGCCGTGTGTAGCTGCGGGTCCCAGTTGACCAGGCGGTTGCCGCGATAGATCAGGCCTTCTTCATACAGATCTATGAATACCTTCTCCACCACCTTTGAGAGTTGCTCGTCCATGGTGAAGCGTTCGCGGGTCCAGTCCAGTGACGAGCCCAGGCGCCTGATCTGTTCGGTGATGATGCCGCCAGATTCTTCCTTCCAATCCCAGACCTTCTTAACGAAGTCCTCGCGTCCTATCTCCTGCCGCGAGCTGCCGGCGGCATTGAGCTGTCGCTCTACAACCATCTGCGTCGCGATGCCAGCATGGTCGGTACCGACCTGCCACAGGGCGGCGCGCCCCAGCATTCGGTGATAGCGGGTCAGCGCATCCATGATCGCGTTCTGGAAACCGTGGCCCATGTGCAGGCGGCCAGTGACATTGGGCGGGGGGATTACGATGCAATAGGGATCGCCATCTGCCGATGGCGCGAAGTAGCCGCGCTCTTCCCAGGTCTTATACCACTGGTCTTCCAGTTGCTGCGGTTGGTAGGTCTTGTCCATGCTGATGCTGATTTGCCGTGCCACAAAAAGGCGCAAGTATACATGAAGCCGCGGGGCTTTGCCGGATAAAGCGGCATATTCCGGGGCGTTCTGTAAGCGCTGTCCTTAAAGCTTAAAGGTCTCGATTGGGTAGGCCTTGTCCTTGTAGAAGCGGTAGCGTGTCCGTCCCTGTTCCAGGCTGTCGTGGTCGCTGCTGATCACCTCGTTGATGCGGCTGAAGCGGTCCTCTAGCTGGCAGGGTTTGCTGCCAAGATTGATCAACACGTCGCCGTGGCTGGGGGCCAGATGACTGCCGATGGAGACGGGCTCTTCGCAGTCCTGGTCCGCCTCGCTGAGGCGATGGGGAATGAAGCTGGTGGGCATGAACTGCCAGAGCAGGTCGTCTAGCAGTTTCGCCTGCTGCTCGGAGTCGGTGTAAATATGAACGCGATGTCCCAGCGAGAAGGCCTTCTCCGTCAGCCGACAGACGAACTGCAGGCGGTCCTGCGCCGCGTCGCTTGCGAGCGTATAGAAATTTACCTGGGTCATCGACTGGCGCCTAAGCCTTCTGGCGGCTCAGATACTCCACCAGCAAAGCTACCGGGCGACCGGTTGCTCCCTTCTGAGCGCCGGAATTCCAGGCGCTACCCGCGATGTCGAGGTGGGCCCATTTGAATTTCTCGGTAAAGCGAGAGAGGAAGCAGGCCGCCGTTATGGTGCCGGCACGGGGGCCACCGATATTGGCGATATCAGCGAAGTTGCTGTTCAGCAGAGGCTGATACTCCTCCCACAGAGGCAGTTGCCAGATCGGGTCCAGGCTGTCCTGTCCACACTCGATCAGCGCGGCGGCCAGCTTCTCATCGTTGCTGAGCATAGCGCTGACATGCGAGCCGAAGGTAGCCACGGCGGCGCCGGTTAGCGTCGCAATATCGATGACGCTGCGCGGCTTGTAACGCTCGGCATAGGTGAGCACGTCGCAGAGGACGAGACGCCCCTCGGCATCGGTATTCAATACTTCGATGGTCTTTCCTGCCATGCTGCGCACGATATCGCCGGGCTTGGTCGCGGTGCTGCTGGGCATATTCTCAACAGCGCCGACGAGGCCGACGATATTAACCGGCAGCTTGAGCTGCGCGACTGTCGCCATGGTGCCGACTACGCTAGCCGCTCCACACATATCGAACTTCATCTCGTCCATGGCGGCGCCGGCCTTCAGGCTAATGCCGCCGGTGTCGAAGGTCACGCCCTTGCCCACGATCACATGGGGCTTGCTGTCCGCCTTCGCGCCTTTGTATTCCATGACGATGAGTTTCGCTTCCTCGGCGGAGCCGGCCGAGACCGATAATAGAGAGCCCATCTTCAGCCGGGCCATCTGCTTCTCGCCCAGCACCTTCACCGTCAGCGAGGCATGCTTCTCTCCCAATGTCGTCGCCTCATTGGCCAGGTAGGTAGGCGTGCAGATATTGCCGGGCAGGTTGCCAAGTTCTCGCGCGCGATTGATGCCAGCGCCTATGATGCGCCCAGTCTTCAGCGCGGCATCGAGCGCCTTGCGCTGTGTGCCGGCGATGGGGGAGAGGCTGATCGCCTTGGCGCTGACCGCTTTGCCCTTCTTGCTCTTGGTCTCGGTGTAGCGGTAGCTGCCACACTCGGCTTCCTGAGCCAGGCGCCGCGCTATCCAGGCGTTAGTCTCGTCTTTCACGGTGAGGCTGGCTAGCGCGAAATGCGCGCTGGAGGCGTTGGATTCGAAAAGTGTCTTGAAGCCGGCCTCTAGCATCTTGGCAGCATTCTTGCCGTCGAACTTCTTGGCCTCGCCAGCGCCGATCAGTAGCAGGCGCTTGCTCTTCAGTCCCTCTGGATTGTAGACAATCTCCGTCTGGCCCAGCTTGCCGGTGAAGTCTTCCGAGCGGATGATCTTGCTGATTCCCTGCTTACCGGCCTTGTTGGCTAGCTTCGCCTCCTCGCTTAATACTCCCTTCTCCCAGACTACGACGGCGATACAATCGCTATTAACTTTATCTACGGCACCGGCTTTAATTGAATACTTCATGTTGGATTACTGACCCCTGCATTATGCGAATTTAGGAAGGAAATCGATCGAAGGATAATCCTAAAGATATTCAGACACTTAAGCAACAGCATCATTGACGAGTCTCAAGTCAAGGGATTTTTCCGCTGAATAAATTTCACTTTTAGATAAAAAATTGTCTAAAATCTTGAACCTAATTCGCCAACGCCTGTCACACTAGTGTTGGAGCAGTAACGTAATTAAAGGAGTAGTTATGCCCCGAGTTAAGGTAACACCACCTGATCAATTTTTGTTCAGCATGGAGCGTCGCGTCGGCATAAGCGATGTGAACTATGCGAAACACCTCGACAGCATAGCGATGGTTAAAATTTTGCACGAGGCGAGACTGCAGTTCCTTGCGAGTCTCGGCTTCACCGAGGGTAATATCTTCGGATTGGGCATGGTGGTCACGGATCTCGCCGTGGAATATCGTTCGGAGTCCTTCGCTAACGATATGCTCGTAATCGACGTGGGAGTCAGCGGATTCAATCGCTACGGCTTCGACATCGGGCTGCAGGTAACCAATAGCGCCCTGGACACCGTGGTCTGCAACGGCAAGATGGGTGTCGTGTTCTTCGACTTCGACAAGCACCAGATCATCGACGTCCCTCCGGCGTTCAAGGCCTTGCTGGGACACCAGGAATCGCAGGTCGCTTGATTCGGGGCTTTGCGCCTGACTTTAGAGGGCGTTTTCGAGTAAACTGTGGGCACCTCCAAGCAACGGACGCGGCTCCAGATTGATCATATTCCGCTACCTCAGTAAGCAGATTCTGCAAGTCATGGCGGCCGTCACGCTGATTCTCTTGGTGGTGGCGCTGACCAGCCGATTTATCCAGTACCTCTCACAGGCCGTAGCAGGCGAGCTCGCATCCGACGTCCTGCTATTGCTGATGCTGTACCGGCTACCCGATTTTCTTTTAGTGATACTTCCCCTCGCGCTGTTCCTCGGCATCCTCCTCGCCTATGGGCGTATGTATGCCGACAATGAGATGGTGATACTCATCGGCAGCGGCTTCAGTGAGAAGCGACTGCTGCTGCACACCCTCGGCACATCCTCGCTCGTGCTCCTTATCGTCGCCGTCCTCAGCCTGCAACTCGCGCCCTGGGGTGTGCGCAACACCGAACAGCTAAAGCAGAATCAGGATCAACTCACCGAGTTGGACCTAATCGTCGCTGGACAGTTTCAGAGTTTCGGCGATGGCAACCGCGTAACCTATGCCGAGCGCATCGATGCCGACTCACAAGGCGAGCGGCGCCTGGGCAATGTGTTCGTCGCAGTGACCGGGGCCGTCGATGCGACAGGGCAGGCCAGTCCAAGAATTATCGTGGCCGAATCCGCGCGGCCCGAGATCGATGCCCAGACCGGCGCGCGCTTCATGCGGCTGGAGAACGTGCTGCAGTATGATGGGTCACCTGGCGCCCTGGAGTTCAGCATCGGACAGTTCGATGTGCAGTCCATCGTGTTGCCCGACGCGACCAGCATCGAGCCCATACTCGAAGAGGAGTCGCTGCGCACCACCGAATTGATAAACTCCAGCGAGCCCGAGCACAGGGCAGAGCTGCAGTGGCGTATCTCTACGCTGCTGCTAATCCCCATAATCACACTTATCGCCGTGCCACTGAGCAAGGTCGATCCCCGTCAGGGCCGCTATAGCAAGCTGGTACCTGCCGCGCTGCTGTATGCCGCCTATTTCGTCTTGCTACAGTTCTCGAAAGACATGATCGCCGGGGAGAACTTGCCGGCGACGGTGGGGATGTGGTGGGTGCATCTATTGTTCATCAGTATCGCCGTGCTCTGCTATCGCTATCCGAGGATGAGTAATCTCTTTGCCTTAGGCGGTGCCAAATGATCGCGCATCGTTTCGATTCCGTGGAGGGCCAGGCTTAGGTCATGGAAAAGATCGATGCACATATTCGCAATACGGTTCTGCTGTCCATGCTGGTCGTGGTGTCGCTCATCATCTCCGTGGACCTGGTGTTTTCACTGGCGGAGGAGCTTGCCGCCACCGACGAGGACTACACGCTGGGCAGCGCGCTGGCCTTCATCGTCTACACGCTCCCGACCAGCATCTACGAGCTGCTGCCCTTCATCGCGTTGGGTGGGGCCCTGATTGGCCTCGGGATTCTCGCCTCGAACAATGAATTGGTGGTGATGCAGGCCGCCGGCGTCAGTGTCTGGCGCATCGTCTGGTCTGTGCTCAAGCCCACCTTGCTCATCATGCTGTTGAGCCTATTGTTGGGCGAGTATATCGCGCCACCGCTGGAGCAGTCGGCGCAGAGCAGCAGGGCGGTAGCGCGCAGCGGCAACGACTCCATCGGTTCGGAAGAGGGTACCTGGCGCAAGGTAGGCAGCGAGTATATTCACATCAACGCCATCGCCCCCGGAGGCGCGACGCTTTTCGGCATCACGCGCTACGAGGTGGGCAGCAATCGCACACTCGTGGCCAGCAGCTTCGCGGAATCCGGTCGCTACATAGAAGCAGATGGCGAAAACTATTGGCAGCTCAGCAATGTGCGCGAGAGCACGTTCAGTCCTGGCTCGATCTCGCGACAGGACTATCTAGAGGAGGATTGGCAGGTCGATCTCTCTCCCGAACTGTTATCGGTCTTATTGGTAGAGCCGGACCGTCAGTCGATCTCTGGCCTCTATCGTTTCGCGCAGTTCTTCGAGTCTGAGGGGTTGGACTCCGCTATTTACTTCCTCGCGTTCTGGAAGAAGCTGCTGCAACCATTGGCGACACTCGTGCTGGTAGTTCTCGCCATATCGTTCGTATTCGGGCCGCTGCGGGAATCGACCATGGGTTTTAGGGTCTTCGTCGCCCTAGGTATAGGGCTGGTCTTTACGATCATGCAGCGCCTGATGGAGCCGGCGAGTCTGCTCTATGGCTTTAGCCCGCTGCTCGCCGTGCTCGCGCCGATAGCTTTGTGTGCGGCACTCGGAATGCTTCTGATGCGCCGCGTGCGCTAGTATTCCGGAGGCGCCCTAAGCACTTTAGATTTGGAGAATTGCTATGTCAGAAACGAGAGTGGGGACCGGTTCCTGTCTGTGTGGTGCGGTTAGCTTCACGGCGCAGCAGATGACGACCGCTGTGGCGGCTTGCCACTGTTCGAGTTGCAGGAAGTGGGGCGGCAATGCCTTCATGGAGGTTAACTGCGGCGCCGCCGTCGATTTTAGCGGCGCGGTCAAGCTAACGGTATATGACTCATCCGAGTGGGCGGAACGTGGCTTCTGTTCGCAGTGCGGCAGCCACCTGTTCTACCGCCTGAAGGAGTCTCAGGAACATATGATGCCGGTCGGCCTGTTCGATGACGACAGCGGATTCCAATTTCACCGAGAGGTGTTTATCGATGAGAAGCCCGGCTACTACCAATACGCCGATGAGACCGAGAAGTTAACGGGCGAGGAGTTGTTCGCCCAGTTTGCGCCACCGGAGAGCTAGCGACTAATCGAAGGGGCGGTGCGACTTAGGCAGTAAGACCACCTTGCTGCGAGACAGCTTGTCGTGCGCGGCATCGCCCTGGCTATCAAGATAGAGCCAGAGGAATCCCAGGCCAAAGATGAAGAAGCTAGGCCACGCGGCGAAGTAGCGGATCAGCCCCTGTCGCAGATTAATCAGTTCGCCATCGAGGGTTTCGAGTTTGATGCGCCAGGCGATCATGCCAAGCGTCTGACCGCTGCGAGTCCAGAACCAGATATAGAAGCCGCTACCACTCGCCACCATGATCGCGAAGAGCACGGCATCGAGGACTGGGTCAGTCTGCACCACCCCATCGACCAATTGATTTGAGTCTGTCCCCACGATGAGTTGCAGCACGAAGCCTAGAACCATCCATACAGCGGCAACCAGAAAGCCATCGTAGAGCAGGGCGGCCAAGCGCCGCATCAGCCCCGCTCTTGCATGGTGCTGGCTTGTCTCTGGCGCCGCCTGCTCTTCGTCAGTCACGATGTGCGGCCCATGACTTAGAGTTCTTTCGCGGCTTGGATGAGTTCGGCTGCTGCCTTCTGCCCATCTCCGAACAGCATCTTCGTGTTGTCGGCGAAGAATAGCGGGTTCTCGACACCGGAGAAGCCAGTGCCGCGGCCGCGCTTGATGACGATGACGTTATCGGAGTTGATGGCGTCGAGTATAGGCATGCCGAACAGCGGACTGCTGCTGTCATTCTTCGCCGAGGGGTTCACCACATCGTTCGCACCGATCACCAGCGCTACCGTCGTGTTCTTGAAGTCGGCGTTGATGTCGTCCATGTCATAGATCATGTCATAGGGTACACCCGCTTCCGCCAGTAACACGTTCATATGGCCAGGCATGCGGCCGGCCACTGGGTGAATCGCGAACTTCACGCTGACGCCTTTCTCCGTCAGTATCTGTGTGAGTTCCCAGATCTTGTGCTGCGCCTGGGCGACGGCCATGCCGTAACCGGGAATGATGACGACCTGACTGGCGAAGGCCATGAGGATGCCGGCATCTTGTGCCTGGATCTCCTTCATCACGCCCTCGCTACCGTCGCCGCCAGCGCCGCCAGTATCCGAGCCAACACCCGCGAAGAATACGTTTGCAACGGAGCGATTCATGGCCTTGGCCATCAGCTGTGTCAGCAGTGAACCGGCCGAGCCTACGACGATACCCGCGATGATCATCGCGGCATTGCCGAGTACATAGCCTTCGAAGCCTACAGCGAGGCCGGTGAGCGCGTTGAACAGTGAGATGATCACCGGCATGTCTGCGCCGCCGACAGGTACCGTGATGAAGATACCCAGTATCAGGGCGAGGAAGTAGAAAATGATGATGGTGTCCAGGCTGCTGCTGAAGTAGATTGCAACGGCGAAGCCTACGGTCACGATTGCGAGCAAGGCGTTAACCATGTGCTGCATCGGTAGCAGCTTGCTGCGGCTCAGGCGGCCATCGAGTTTGGCCCAGGCGATGATGCTGCCGCTGAACGAGATGGTGCCGATGATGGCGCCCAGGATGCCGAGTATGGCCACATCGGCGCCCAGCATATCGGCAATCGTCGCCGAACCCGTCACGTCGTGTGCCGCCTCGTTGCTCGCCTTGATGAGTTCGACCGCGGCAATCGCTGCGGCAGCGCCGCCGCCCATGCCGTTGTACATCGCGATCATCTGCGGCATGTCGGTCATCGCGACTTTCCTGCCGCTATACCAGGCATAACCGCCGCCCAGGGCGATGGCGACTACGATCAGCATGATATTGGTGCTGGCCTGTTCGCCCTCTATTATCTGCGGTGCCATGAAGGTGACCAGGGTCGCGAGGACCATGCCCGCGCCGGCCCACAGGATGCCGCGGCGCGCGGTTACCGGTGAACTCATTTGTTTCAGGCCAAGAATGAAGAGTATGGCCGCAATCAGATAGGCTGCTTGAATCAGGGTTTCCATCTACGATCCCCCGCCTTCGGTTTTCTTCTCGCTAGGCTTGAACATCTCCAGCATACGCTCGGTGACCACGTAGCCCCCGACCGCATTGCCAGCGCCCAGCAAGACGGCGATGAATCCTATCGCTTGTTCCGTGGTAGTCTCAGCAATACCGAGTGCGACCATCGCGCCGACCAATACGATACCGTGTACGAAGTTCGAGCCCGACATGAGTGGTGTGTGCAGGATTACCGGCACCTTGCTTATAATTTCATAGCCCGTAAAGCCGGCTAGCATGAAGATATAGATTGCCGCGAGACCTTCGATCATGAGGATGCTCCTTCTAGCTGTTCTTTGATGCCACCGTGGTGAATCTCGCCACCGTGGGTGATGAGGCTATCGCGCAGGATCTCGTCTTCGAGGTCGATATTGATAGCGCCATCTTGAATAAGTAGTTCCAGGAAGTTGAGCAGGTTCTTGGCATACAGCTCGCTGGCATGATTGCCCACCATGCTCGGCACATTCACTGGTCCGTAGATTTTTACACCCTTGTGCTGCACGGTCTTGTCGACCTCAGTCAGCTCGCAGTTTCCGCCGCCCTCGGCAGCTAGATCCACGATTACCGAACCGCCACGCATGCCTTCCACCATCTCGGTGCTGATGATGCGGGGCGAGGGGCGCCCGGGGATCGCAGCCGTGCTAACGACGACATCCGCCGCGGCGACGTGTTTGGCCAGGATCGCCTGCTGCTGTTGCCGCTCCTCTTCGGTGAGTTCGCGCGCGTAACCGCCACTACCCTCGGCCTTGATCTCGATGTCGACGAACTTCGCGCCCAAGGATTCAACCTGCTCTTTCACCGCGGCTCTGACGTCATAACCCTCGACGATCGCGCCGAGACGGCGCGCCGTGGCAATTGCCTGCAGTCCGGCTACACCGGCACCGATAACCAGCACCTTCGAGGGTCGGATCGTACCTGCGGCAGTCGTTAACATGGGGAAGAACTTGCCCAGAAGATTGCTTGCCAACAGCACAGCCTTATAGCCTGCGATCGAAGCCTGAGAGGACAGCGCATCCATCGCCTGCGCCCGGGATATCCTCGGTATCAGTTCCATCGAGAACGCGCTGATGTTTCTGGCCTTGAGCTTATTAAAACGCTCCAGATCGGAATGAGGGTTGAGGTAACTAATCAGCACCGAGCCTTCCTTCAGCTGTGCGATTTGCGTCTCGCTCAAGGGGTTTACGCTCAGACAGATATCGGCGCTGGCGAATATCTCCTTGGCTGAGGGCGCTATCTCGGCGTTCTCATAGTAGCTGTCGGCGTAGCCGGCAAGCTCACCGGCCCCGGTTTCGACAACCACCTGAATATCCTGTTTCGCTAGTCGATTTACAATATCTGGTACGAGTGCGACCCGCTGTTCGCCTTCGCGAACCTCCTTGGGCACGCCTATTTTGATCGCCATTTTGAACCTCAGATGCTCAATTTCCCATGAAGGGCGCAGTATATAACGATCCTTCTCAAGTGCAAGGCGGAGCCAGCAATAGAGCCGGCTAGCAGGCAGTTCTTTGCTCGTTCAGCGGCTTGGTTTCCAAGTTGGGCATCACGCCTCGAAGGCGCCCTCGCTAGACAAAGTCGCGGCTGGGGACCCATTGCCTTGTTTTCGGCTTATCTCGGCGGGTAGATTTTGCTAGAATCCGAGCCCCGCCAGCTCTCTGGCTGCTATAGCAAGCGTCCCACGGGGCGTTTCACTACAGATAAATCAGGATTTCAGCGATGACAGCCCCAACGCAAACCCGCCACATCCGTTTGCTCGATACCACCCTGCGTGACGGCGAACAGACACAAGGTGTCTCCTTCTCGGTCAACGAGAAGGTGAATATTGCGCGCGCGCTTCTGCAATCTCTCAAGGTGGACCGCATCGAGGTCGCCTCTGCCTGTGTTTCTGAGGGCGAGAAGGTAGCGGTGTCACAGATTACCGAGTGGGCGGAATCAGTCGGCATGGTAGACCGTGTCGAGGTGCTCGGTTTTGTCGATCACAAGCGCAGCGTCGACTGGATAAGAAGCGCCGGCGGCAAGGTGATAAACCTGTTGGCGAAGGGCAGCGAGAAACACTGTCGCGAACAACTGGGCAAGACGCTGGAGCAACATGTAGCCGATATTGAGAAGACGGCGAGTTACGCGAAGGAGCAGGGCCTGGCGGTTAATATGTATCTCGAAGACTGGTCGAATGGTTACGCGAATAGCCATGACTATGTGATGGGGCTGGTGAAGGGCACAGCGAACTGTGGCATAGGTCACTATCTATTGCCCGATACACTGGGCCTGATGGCGCCGGATGAAGTGCGTCATGCGCTGACCGATATGATTCAGAGCTTCCCCGATTTGGAGTTCGATTTTCACCCCCACAATGACTACGGCTTGGCGACCGCGAATGTGATGGCGGCCGTGAACGTCGGCATCAATACCATTCATTGCACGATAAACTGCCTGGGTGAGCGTGCCGGCAATGCGTCCCTCGCCGAGGTGGCGGTCGCGCTGAAGGACAAGATGGGCATGGAGCTATCTATCGATGAGACTCGCATCGGACTCCTAAGTCGCATGGTGGAAAACTTCTCCGGCAAATGGATAGCGGCGAACACGCCTGTCGTCGGTGCCGATGTGTTCACGCAGACGGCGGGCATTCACGCCGATGGCGATCTGAAAGGCGACCTGTATGTGACCGAGCTTAGCCCGGAACGCTTCGCGCGTAAGCGCGTCTATGCACTCGGCAAGATGAGTGGCAAGGCTTCGCTCATCAACAATCTCGACGAACTGGGCATCAGCCTATCAAAGGAAGACCAGGCGAAGGTCTTGGAGAGGATCGTTCAGTTGGGAGACTCCAAGCATGTGATCACCTCCGAGGACTTGCCGTTCATCATAGCCGATGTCATGGAGAGTAGAGACTTCCATCACATCACGCTGCTCAACTGTTATATAAATAGTGGCCTGCATGTGGAGAGCACGGCGAGTATTCGAGTCGAGTTGAGTGGCAAGCAACTGCAGGGATCCGGGTCGGGCAATGGCGGTTTCGCCGCGTTCTTCGACGCCATCGAGAAGCTGCTCAAGAAAAAGAAGTTCGAGATGCCCGCGCTATTGGACTACGAGGTGCATATTCCCCGTGGCGGCAACATCGATGCCCTGACCGAATGTATCATCACCTGGGAATGGCAGGAGCAGGAGTTCAAGACGCGTGGCGTAGATTCTAACCAGGTCTTGGCTGGCGTGAAGGCCGCGATGCGCATGATTAATCTGCGCATGCAGGCCGAGAGCCAACTCGCTTAATAGCCTGTCTGCTGCTTAGGCCGGGATAGGGGTCTTGGCTAGCTCCTCGGCCACCAGGTCGCCGAAGGCCTGCGTGCTAATCATGTTCACGCCCTCGCCGGGCTTGGACAGATCCGGAGTCGAATTGCCCTGCGCGAACACGCTCTGCATGGCATGCCAGACGTTCTTGGCCTCGGCCTCCATGCCAAAACTCATCTCCAGCATCATGGCCACTGAACCGATCATCGAATAAGGGTTCGCGATGTTCTGGCCCGCGATGTCGGGTGCCGAGCCGTGAGAGGGTTCGTAGTAGGCCTTATCCGGACCCAGACAGGCCGAAGGCATGAGGCCGAGCGAGCCGAGAATGCCGCCACCCTGATCGCTCAAGATGTCGCCGAACATATTCTCCATGACCATCACGTCGAACTGACCTGGATTAAGGCAGAGGTAGGTGGCAGCCGCATCCACGAGGATGTGTCGTATCTCTACCTCTGGAAAGTCTCGACCCACTTCTTCCAGCACTTCGTTCCACAGCACGCTCGACTTCAATACGTTGGACTTGTGGATGTTGTGTAGCACTTTCTTTCGCTTCATCGATGTCTCGAAGGCAACCTTCGCAATCGCCGCGATCTGATCCTCGTCGTATTCGAGAGACTCGTTTACATAGCGTCTGCCCTCGGCATTGATGCCAGTCTCTTTCTTGCCGAAATACAAGCCGCCAACTAGCTCGCGGATAATAATGAAATCGATTCCATCACCGATGATCTCGGGTTTTAGCGGCGAAAAGTGTGCGAGGCCTTTAGGCAGGTAGACGGGGCGAATATTCGCATAAGTATTGTAGCGACGGCGCATCGGTAATAGCGCGCCGCGTTCTGGCTGCATATCCACCGGAATCTTCTTCGATTCTTCAAAGCTCAATCCGATGGGGCCCTTGAGGATGGCGTCGGCCGAATCGCAGAGATGCTTGGTAGCCTCGGGAAAGGAATGGCCGTGATCGAAGTAGGCCTTGGCGCCGAAAGCACCATGCTGAAGATCGAGATCGAGATTGTTGCGCTCGCCGACCAGTTTCAGAATCTTAACCGCCTCGGCTGTGATCTCTGGGCCGATGCCATCTCCATCGAGTAGTGCAATTTTGTGCGCGGTCATGTTCTGTCCTTTAGGATTTCTATAGGGGCCGAGGCCCGCAGCGTTTTTTAGCCGCTAGCTAGTGCTTGGAGATAGGCTGACGGCTTCGAAGAAGGCGCGTAATTTACCATGCAGCCCTTTTCGGGGACAAGGGCTGAGCGGGATTGGAGGCTTGAAAGGCGCCCTACGCGAGGTGCGAAGGCAGTGTGCTTGAGAGGCCTAGTTCAGAGCGGCGACTACAACAGAGACCTGGCGGATAAAAATTAAAGTGAGAATGATAACGACTGCGTACACGGCTCCGTCGCCGAGTTCTAGCCCGAAAAAGGTTTTGGGCTTCTCGCCATTGCCTTCAGACTCGTTGTTCTCTTCATCGAAACTCATCGTAATCCCCTTCCTTTACTGCGCCTGATTGGCGTGTATCGCGGTTGTTTTCGATTCTAGCAGCGCTGAACGTACTTTGCTAAGCGCAGCAGGCGCAGGGCCTTGGTGCTATTAAGGGCTATATCGGCAAGCTGACTGCGTACTTCACTAAGCCCTGATCAGATCTTATTCGATTGGTACCAGTGGGCGGACTTGAACCGCCACTCCCGTGAAGGAACCGGATTTTGAA
>Ga0055584_100000707_pt1 | contig 31770 bp, 26 predicted proteins | sample OSDHelmetaG_FD_58716 | JGI IMG/M metagenome (GOLD analysis project Ga0055584, IMG submission 58716) | Pelagic marine sediment microbial communities from the LTER site Helgoland, North Sea, for post-phytoplankton bloom and carbon turnover... | ecosystem: Environmental > Aquatic > Marine >... | reverse complement strand
CCTGTCGGGAAAACTACCACTCGCAGCAATCCTCCCAGATAAGGCACAGGGAAATTTCGCAATATGCCATCCAGCGCCTGCTGCACCTGATAAAGTGCATACTGGCAAGCCCACTCTACAAGAGGTTTTTCCCTGGCATCTTCACCATTATCCTTAAATCGCTTTAGCGCCGATGATGCAAGATATAAATTACTCAATGCATCGGCAAAACGGCCCGAGAGCATTTCCTTGCGCTTCAGTCCACCACCCAGAATCATCAAGGTAATATCAGCAAGCCATGCAAAGGACGCGCTCATATGCTCTATTTGGCGGCTGTATTTCTTTATCACGCCGTCTCCCGTGCCACTCGCTAAACGCCCTCTGCTGAGTCCGTAAACAAAGGCACGCATTTTGTTAGCCATGACATATTGTATGTGCTCGGTCATCAAAAGATCGAATGCCTCCATACCTGCTTCGACGTCTTCCATATTGACAGCCTGGACCTCGCGTAACAGATATGGGTGGCAGCGCATCGCACCCTGACCAAAGATAATCAGACTGCGGGTAAGGATATTCGCCCCCTCTACCGTAATACCAATGGGAATCTGTTGATATGCCCTCGCCAGGTAATTTCCCGGCCCCATGCAAATACCCTTTCCACCATGCAGATCCATCGCATGATTCACCACCATTCTAGACAGGTCGGTACACTGCTGTTTAACAATGGCCGACATAATTGCCGGCTTTTCTCCTATGGCGAGGGCCGTAGTCATAACGATTCGCCCCGAATCAAGCAGATAGGTAAGGCCGCCAATCTGAGCCAGCGCCTCCTCAATACCTTCAAACTTTCCGATTTCAATACCGAACTGCTCTCGAATTCGCGCATAGGCACCGCTGGTTCTCGCCGCTACCTTGGCCGCGCCTGCGCCGGCTGCAGGCAGAGAAATACCGCGACCCGCCGCGAGTGACTCCATCAGCATTCGCCAGCCCTGGCCCACCTGCTCCTGGCCACCGATAACCCAGTCCATCGGCACAAATACATCGTGCCCCCAATTAGGGCCATTTTGAAATGAGGCGTTCAGAGGCAGATGTCGAGTACCAATAGAAACACCATCGGTCCGGGTAGGAATCAGCACACAGGTAATTCCAAGATCATGGGTATCACCCATCAACTTATCCGGATCATAGGCTTTGAACGCCAGACCAAGTAATGTTGCGACCGGACCCAGAGTGATATAGCGTTTCTCCCAGTTTATTCTGAATCCCAGCTTTTCCTCACCCTCATGCATACACTTGCAGACAATACCTGCATCCGGCATACCTGCTGCGTCTGAACCGGCCCAGGGATTAGTCAGGCCAAAACATGGAACTTCGTCTCCCTGAGCAAGCCGCGGCAGATAGTAATCTTTTTGTTCCTTGGTACCGTAGTGATATAAAAGCTCTGCTGGACCCAACGAGTTGGGGACCATCACGGTAACCGCAACAGTACCGCTTCGCGTTGACAGTTTTTGCACCATACATGATTGACCGTAAGCCGAAAAACCATGACCGCCATATTCCTTTGAGGCATTCAATCCAAAGAAACGTTTGTCCTTGATGTATTGCCAGACCTCCTCAGGAAGGTCATTGCGGTTATAGCTGATATCCCAGTCATCGGACATCTCACACAATTCCTCAACGGGTCCTTCAATAAATTCGCGTTCTTCCTGGTTGAGCATTGGACGAGGTTGAGACATAAGTTTGTGCCAATCTGGTCTGCCGGAAAATAACTCCGCATCCCACCATACAGAACCGGCGTCGATGGCCTCCTGCTCAGTCCGTGAAATCGGCGGCATGGCATTCTGCACCATTTTGTAGAGCGGCCCGGTGAGATACTTTTTCCTCAACCCTGGCGCAAAGAATAAAACAATGAGAAGCGAACCCATCACCAGAACAGTAATCAGGGACAGAAACCAGTTAGATGCGCCCGTTACAAGGCCAATGGCCATTACCACCGTGGCGCTGATCAAAAAGGATCGCATTGACATCTGCAGGGTCACAAAAGCAACACTGAGTAGAATCAGTAATATGAAAAATACAAGCATCTTTGCTCCCTTGGCGTGACTTATTGCATAGTGAGCAATATTATCCCATAGGCCAGACAGGGAAACATGATCATCACATGACGGCCACTATGCATAAGAGGACAATTTTACGGCTCTGCCGCGCTACAGGTATAAATTGGCCGCATATAAAATTGCCGTCGGCAAAGCACTATTGAATCAGGCCAGACGCCTGGCAATGGCCTGGTAAGTACGCCGATGCAACATCAATTGCCACCTGCGCCCACCCAGCTGGTGCCAGAGATATGCTGCGCGGATACCTGCAAACAGAGCACTACGAACTTTGTTTACAGTTAACGGGTTGCTGAGCTTACCCTGGCTGCCGTGCACCATAATCCGCGGCTCCATGGTACTGATAGAGCGTGCGTAGAGTGCAGCCAGTTCTTCGTACAACAGTGACTCAGCTGTATCGTCCAGCATATCCACACTACGGCGATCAAACTTCTTTGATAGTTCGCCCACACCATTGCGAATGATCTCACTGAGATTGGGTGCATATTGAAGTTTTGTCGCCAGCTGATGCATTGATATCGAGTACTGGAATATTTCTTTTGATGCCTTACCCATCTTGCCGCTCAAAATACGATCTATAACTCCGCAGCCCATTTTGATGTGTTCATTCGAAGAAAACACTTCGGTTACAGTGTCAGCGTCAAGCTGCAAAACACTTAATGCTGAAAAACGTAATGCTTCCCGGTCACAGTCGCCCTTGTTGGCAAGTTGATGCACCAGCATGGCCGCCTGAAATACACCGGCAAAAGCTAAAACCTGGTCACTATCGGGCTGGGAAAACACGGCTAATTCAAATTCCGGTTGATGATATCCCTGAAGAAACCAGCCTCTTTTTCCAGAGAGTCTATACGTGTTTCTGTGCGCCTGAACCCGTGTCCCTCACCTTCATACTCAGTATAAGAATAGTGAATTCCGCGAGCTTGGAGAGCTGAGACCACTTCTCTGGAAACCTCCGGAGGTACAATTTTATCCAGCTCTCCCTGAAAAATAATCAACGGCGCCTGCAATTGTTCTATCTCAAAGATCGGTGACCTTTCAATATAAAGGCTGCCCGGCATACGCGCAGTCTCCGGATCAAATACCTCACCAACAAGTTGATCGGTATAACGGCCTTCAAATTTATGGGTGATTTCACAGAGTGTAATCAAATTACCAATGCCATAGTAGCAGGCGCCTCCTGCGAACAGGTCGGCATAACGGGTCAATGCTCGCAGCACTGCATATCCTCCGGCACTGCCGCCGCGGATAAAAATCTGGTTTTTATCCACCCGATCAATGCTAATCAGATATTCGATGCCATCGGCAATATCCATTACATCAATTTCGCCCCACCCGCCTTGCAGCCGCTGACGATAAGCCCGACCATATCCAGTACTGCCACGATGATTGACATCCAGGATAGCAAACCCCAGTGAGGTGAAGTATTGCCTCAATGGATTAAACGCTGCGTTGGTCCGGCTGGTTGGGCCACCATGGACCATCACCAGTAAAGGCGGTAATGCCCCCGCAGGTGCCTGGTACTTACTATTGTGGGGTGGATAGAAATAGGCCCAGCATTTTTCACCATCCCTGGTGGGATATTCGATTGGCTCCGCTACTGAATAGCCAAAAGGCGATGTTATCGCCGATTGCGGCCCAACACTCGAAGTAGTTGCCGATTGCGGTTCTAACTGAATAATCTCACCATACCTGTCTTCCGCTGTGACCACCATCAAAATCTGCTCAGCACTGCAATTCAAATGGCAGATCGACGCACTTTTATATAGTGTTTTCGGCAGCAAGTCAGTGTCAATGTTTATTTCGACCAATTGATCTCCACTGTGGCAGGTTACCACGGCAACTAACATATCGTCACTCACCTGACACCAGCGACGCTGGCCAAATACCCAATGGGCCTCACCATACTCGCATTTATCTTCAGTAAGCTGAGTGACTTTGCCGCTGTACCAGCGGTAAAGATTCCACCAGTCATTGCTGCTGTCATCACTTGAAAAGATCAAACTTCCATCAGAGAGAAAACCCGGCTGGCATACGCTTTTATTCTCCTGATCTACGATAACGCTTACCTGTTGCGCAGATAGCTGCGAGTTGTCCAGCAGGAGATCAGCCACACACAGCCTGCTTTGATCCCAGGGCATATACGGATGATCCCATTCAAACCAGGCAAGACGATTTTTGCGTTGATCAAAGACCGGGCAGGCATAAAAATCTGCACCCGTCACCAGCTGATGAATTCCAGCCTCTGGATCACTAAGGTTGACCGCCACCAGCAGGTTCTGATTTTCTAAACCTTCTCTGCTGCGCTCTGCAACAGCCACTACTGTGTTAAACGACTGCAAGAAAACCAGGTCGGCAAAGCCGACGGTGCCCTCCGGACACGCACAGATCAGCTCCGGCGGGCAATCACTTTCCAGCTTTTGCAGGTATAGACCACCATCTGAAAAATTGTTGAATACGATAGCATCAGCACAAACACAAAAACAGCAGCCTCCATATTCATGCACCTTGGACCTGATATTAAAATCTTCAGGCGTAAGGCAGATGGAATCTTCCAACTCCTCTCGCATCAATGCAATGCGACCACCCTGCTCAGGCAAAGCCTGCAGCCAGAAAAGATGTCCTCCATTACGAAACGGAAACGCCGGGGCCGAAGGCTGATTAAAAATCGAAGCTACCGAAATATTGCTCTGCCATAACCCATAGGGTCGTACTTCCATATTCATCCCCTTACCCATATCACTTAATCATTTTCATGCGGCTGTCCGTGCTCAGGATATTATTAGCGGCGAAGAAACCTGGCCGCGCTTCCAAAGCATACTGGAATGGCTGATCGGGGCCGTATAACGGTCTGGAGGTTTCCGTATAGGTTTCCATCTTCATCCACTGAAGAAGTCTGCCTTCATGGTCAAAGAACGCAATATCAAGTGGCGCCCTGACATTCTGCATGTGGAATCGACCATTAATCGGCTGCTGGTACTTAAAGAGTATGAAAGTCTGATCAATCACATCGGCACAGATAAACTGAAAACCGCTTGCACGCTCAAACCCGTCATCGGCGACAAGGGCGGTGACCGTCACTTCTTCACCACTGTCATTGACCAGAACCACCTGTTCCGTGTGCATGGTTCCGGTACCCCGGGTTTGATCCACGCACGATTGCTGAGCGTTACAGGTGAACGCTGAAAAGAGCCCAACCAGTGCCACCATTAGAAGAATATTTGTTTTCATGGGGTCAAAATAGCCGAAGATTGAAACAATATCCAGTTACAACCAATGTTTTATAGTCTCCAATGCCGGTATCATTGACATCAAGAATTCCACCAGCGAGACAAAATGCCGCATATTCATTTTCCGGATCATTATAAAGTGCCATTTGATGGCTCATTTCTTCTCTCCAACTCTTCTTCAGTGCCTGAGGCAGATATCGATGATAACGCAATACAGAAAAAATCACTTAAAAAGGCTCTGCAAAAAGCCAACGATCGGTTGTATGAACTTCAGCGTGTCTTATATGCACACAACCGTTACTCTTTGTTATTGATTTTTCAGGCAATGGATGCCGCCGGAAAGGACAGTACTATTCGCACTGTAATGCGGGGGGTTAATCCGGCAGGCTGTCAAGTATTCAGTTTTAAGCAGCCTTCAAGTGAAGAACTTGACCATGACTTTCTTTGGCGCAGTGCACGCCGGCTTCCGGAACGTGGCCGGATCGGCATTTTTAATCGTAGTTATTATGAAGAGGTACTTGTTGTCAGGGTTCACCCTGAATATCTGGGCAATCAGAATCTTCTACAGACACCTGATACAGAAGAGTTCTGGCAACACCGTTTTGACTCTATCCGAGACCACGAAAAGCACTTGGCACGGAATGGCACAGTTATCATAAAATTCTGGCTGAACGTTTCTAAAGATGAACAAAAAAAACGTTTTATCGAACGGCTGGATAATCCCGAAAAAAACTGGAAATTTTCCAGCAGCGATGTCAAAGAACGTCAACACTGGGACAAGTATATGGACTGCTATCAGTCTCTACTGAACGAAACATCCAGAGCCCATGCGCCCTGGTACGCCATCCCCGCTGACAACAAACCCTATATGCGTTTGCAGGTTGCAAAAACAATTATTGAAACCCTCGAGTCTATGGACGTTTTCTATCCTGACGCAGAGCAAAAAACAGTGGTGAGATTCGATGAAATCCGTAAACAACTCGCCACAGAGGACTAAACCGGTTCAATTAATAAAATTAAAACACTGACTGATCGTAGCGCATTAACCAACACTGAGAACTGGGCCGCGTTGTCAGTAAAGAGTCTTGTCGTCCCGAAATATAATCATCATCAATGCTACCAGCGCATTTCCATTTTCAACTCATCATATAAGCGTCGCATTTTCCTCATGTACTTACTATCGGGATTAACGCGTCTCATATCCCGCATTTTGCCCTCGGCCAATCTAACGCTTTTATCTGTTTCGACATTGTAGGTAAACTCTTCAAACAATGCGTCCTCAATTTTTCGAATGCCTTTGAGGGCTTCACTGTTATCAGGGTCTTCTGCCATTACTGCCCTGTAGCAGGACAACGCATTTTTTTCTCCCCGGCCAAGCAATCGACCGGCATCCAGAAGCCCGTCACACCTGGTTGTATTATTTACCGGAGCATTTGCCGGAAGCGGGTCAGCAGTACTCGCAACCTTGACCACAGGCGCAGGTTGCAGCGACTCGGTAAGCACCTGCTGCTGTTCAATCAACTCATCGAGGCTGGCTTCCAACGCCTCAAGCACGGCATTGTCCTCGTTGACCGAACGTAACTTATTGATGTTGCGGGTCGCTCTTTTAATATTACCTCTAGAGATATCCCGACGCGCCCAGTCAGCATAGCGCTGCTCTATCTTTACTAGACCACGCATTGCTTGTGTATTACCAACCTGGCGTTGCAATACTTCACTAAAGCAATCCAGCGCATTGCCCCCCTTCCCTGTGGTCAGACGATTGGCGTTAAAATGCGCTTCGCATTGATTCAGTTTTTCGCGTAATGGATCATCGTTCACTGCAGCGAGCTTAATGGGCTTTGTCGCGGCTACGATTTTACTTTCGGCCTTCGGTGTTGCGGTCACAGCCACTTCTGTTGCTGACTGCACCTGCTTGGGCGTCGCTTGAGCTTCCAGGGCATCGATCTTGAGTTTGGCCAGCTCAACAAAAATACCATCAGGGTATTTGTTAATGTAGGCCTGAAGAACCGCGGGGTTCTTACTATCTTTAACCGACCCCCAGAATATCAGTTCGATATTATTGTCGTTTTTTATTACCACGGGCTGTATCGTCGACGTGGAGGAGGCCGCTATTGCCGTATCAACTTCGCCCTCAGATTTCGGCAGGGCCTCAGTGGTAACCGTAATCTCCTGACCTGTCTGGGTATTGGTTACTTCCACCGTAGTATTAAAATAAAAGTCATCTCCAATCAAAGACGAGCTCTCCCAGGGCGTTTGTTTGTTGTTGGTCATCGACCGAACATCGTTGCGGACATTGCGAAACATTTTCTCAATAGGTACACCGGACTCAGTCATCGCCGATACCAGGGACGCGGTGTACGGGCTATTTTTTCCGGCCCCGTCCACAGCGACATCTCCAGGAGAAGTAGCGTAGGCAATCATCGAACCTGTGGGCGCGTTCATTTTGGCGAGGCCACGGGTAGATGAGCGAAAACCACGGGAATAAGGATTGTTGCGACAGGCATCTAAAATCACAAAACTAAGTCGGGCGCTACTGAACTCCATCATGCTTAGTACCGAGTTTGCATTGATCGCTTCTATATCAACGTCACCTTCCTTGTCGATCACAGCGTCCACAGGAATAATGTAGTTAGCACCACCTACCTGCACTCCATGTCCGGCGTAATAGAACAAACCAATACCCTCGCGCCCTGCAGTATTGAGAGCCGTGCCAAAATCACGCACCGCACGCTTCATTTCCACCTGGGTTGCATCAATAACTTCAATAACGTTAAAACCGAGTCCTTTAAGCGTCGAACTCATCAACGCAGCATCGTTTGTCGGGTTTGAGAGCGCGCCAACCTGCTGGTAAGAACCATTACCAATAACCAATGCATTTCTGATCTCTGCAAATACAGATGTTATGCTCGCGCAAAACAGGCTGATTGTAAGCAACAGTATTCTCATCTAAGTCTCCTCTCCTTTATTTTCTGCAACCAGTATAATTTCTACTAGCAGCGAATTCCATACAAGGATTTAGTGAATATTACCCGCACCTTTAAATGCCCAGAAATCCACCCTCCGCTAATTCCCAGGTAATCATCGCAATTATTGCTGGCCTGGTCGCCGCATTTCATATCGGCAAGATTCCAGGCGCCCTGCCTTATCTTGACCAGGCATTTAATCTCAGTCTGCCGCAATCGGGACTGGTAGTTTCGAGTTTCAGCGTACTGGCAGCAGTCTTTGGGCTATTGACGGGCATACTTTCTGCACGTATCGGTATGTATCGCGCCGGTATTACTGGTCTGGTCTTTGTTGCCCTTGGCTCAGCAATTGGCGCACTCAGCGATTACTACTCAGTTCTTTTGCTGTCACGAGTACTTGAGGGCGTTGGTTTTGTTTTAGTCGCGGTGACCATGCCCGGATTAATCAATCGTGTCAGCCCCGCAGCTACCAGAGCAGTGGCCATGGGCATCTGGGGCGCATTTATTCCTGCTGCGATGAGCCTGATGTTACTTGTGTCTCCACCCATCATCCAGTTTGGTGGCTGGCAGGGCCTGTGGTGGACTGTTGCCGGCTTTTCTCTGATCTGGGCTGTAGTGTTTTCTCGCACATTTGCAAAAGTCAGGCTATCTGAGTCAACCGCTTTTCCTTCACTGGCAACCACACGCTCACTATTGAAACCAAACCCCTTGCTGCTGGTGGCAACGTTTATCTGCTACTCATCTCTCTTCGCGGCGGTCACTGCATTTCTACCAACATTCTGGATCGCCAACGGTGGGGTTGGTGCTGCAACCGCCTCCCGCCTGGCCGCGTTTGCAGTGGCAGGCAATATTGCAGGCAATATATTTGCCGGCTTTCTAATCGGGCGGGGGCATTCGCTACCGGCACTGCTTTGCAGCGCAATGGCCTTAGGTGGACTTTGTGCCGCCCTGTTATACGCAGGTATTTTTTCTTTTCCAGTACAGGTCATGATGGCCTTGGGATTCACCTTTTTCGCCGGACTGTTACCTGGCGCCACTTTTGCAAGCGTCGGAGATATCGCACCACAACCAGCGGCAATTCCCCTGCTGGTTGGAATGATATTTCAGGGCGCTGGTATCGGTCAGGTACTAGGGCCCATGGGCATGAGCGCGATGGTGTCTTACGGCTCAAGCTGGAGCTATGCTGCGGTATTTATCCTCTGCGTTACCCTGATCGGTACGGGCCTGGCTGCCTGTATGCAGAAACCAAAGCCTCCCCTCAGCTAACCCAGAACCTGTTCAGCTGAACACACTGTCCCTGCATGCTTCGCATCGTAGCCATCGAGTAGATGAATCCTGGCTTTCCAGCTATCACCGGACAACACTCTGACCAGGGTCTGAACCCTGGATAAATTCCAGCTATCTCGACGCACAGCATAATAATAGGTCTCAGTGAGCAGCGGTAGAAACTCGAGGTCGAGCTGTACAGCAGAAGCTTCTGTGCCGATGGCGACGTCAGCAGCTCCCCCTGCAACCAGCGCACTCACAGCAGAATGCGTGAATTCCTCGTTGTCATAGCCCGCTATTGTCTGTGCTTCGATATGTGCCTGATGCAACAACATATCCAGGAGAAGTCTGGTTCCGGAATTAGGCTGGCGATTTACCATTTGAATATTCGGCCTCGTCAGGTCAGAAAGCTGCAGAATGTTTTTCGGGTTTCCTTTTCGTACCATCAGGCCCTGTCGTCGCTTGACTGCTTCAATCAACTGAATATCCGCTGTATCGATCAAACCTTTGTAGCTGTCACGAAACAACTGTCGCAGCGCACCGTCGGCTAAATGGAATCCCGCAGCATCGCACTCGCCACTTACCAGTTGCCTTAAACTGCCACCGCTGCCGTTGTGGGCGATATGAACTTCATCATTCCCCTGGGTTCTGTAGAGCTCCCTCAGCAGGTTATGGCTCAGACAATGACTGGCCATGATATTCAGCAGCGCGTTGCTATCAGATTGTTCAGGTGGCATCCAGCGGTCAGTAAACTGCTTCGCTGTTAACGCGCGCGCTTCGGCAGTTTCGCGGCTTGCGTTTTCAATCGCCTTTAACAAGCCGTCGCCAAAAGAAGTGAGACTCGCCCCATGCCCCCGACGTGCGTCAATCAACTCGTTACCGAACTTCTCTGTCCAGTAGTTCATCAGATTCCATGCCTTGCGATAGGAAACATTTGCATTCTGTGCCGCAGCACTGAGACTACCTTCAGTTTTAACTAATCTGAGCAGTTCTGTAAGTAACCCGGGAACAGGTTGATCGGTCTCGTGACTTGCAACCACACCAATATCAAAGCGGACTTTCAATGCTGCTAGTTATTGCAAGCTGCCGACTTTGTCTTATGACCGATTCGCATTGGCAAAAAAAGCCTGGTGACCATCGATGGCATAAGTGTTGATTGCAGACTGGCCCCTTTCCGATAACAGCCAGTTAATGAAGGTATTGCCATCGGCGGTTTTGATGTGAGTATGGAGTCCATCATTGACCAGAATTACACCGTACTGATTAAATAGTGGTGGATCGCCTTCCATCAGAATTTTGAGTTGACCTCGATTAGAAAATTTCAACCAGGTAGCACGGTCAGTTAAAGTATAAGCATTCACGCCGCTGGCCACGTTTAGTGTTGCGCCCATTCCTGATCCCGTTTCCCGATACCAGTCTCCAGAGAACCCGCTGCCCTGAATACCAGCAGATTCCCACAAAGACATTTCTTTCTTATGAGTACCGCTGTCATCACCCCGAGAAACAAACGTACTGCTGGACTGCGCAATCTTTTGCAATACCTGGTTAGTATCCAGGGTACCAGCCACTCCCGCAGGATCATGCTGCGGTCCCACAATGACAAAATCGTTGTACATCACGTCGTGCCGTTTAACACCATAACCTTGTTCGACGAAAGCCAGCTCAGATGGCTTGTGATGCACCAGAAGAACGTCTGCATCGCCGAGCTCGGCCATCTTGATGGCTTTACCCGTGCCGACCGCAACCACTCGCACCTCAATACCTGAGGCTTCGCTAAACACCGGTAATAAATAATCAAAAAGTCCTGAGTTTTCCGTAGAAGTTGTCGACGCCACGGTAATATATCGATCAGCACTGAAAGCCGCAGCGCTCAGACTAAAAAGCAGCAACCCTGGCAGAATCTTGACAATGTGACGGACGAAAGGCTTCATGGTTCAAATCAGTAATTAGAAGTGTTTAAAGGAAAAATGTCACCAAAGCAATTCACCGGCAACGAAGGCCCTGGCTTCTTTGGTATCCGGTGACTGAAAAAAGTGTTCAGCTGACCTGTTTTCCAATACTCGACCGCGATACATAAAAACAACCCGTTGCGCAATGCGTCGCGCTTGCCCAAGATCGTGGGTTACTATGACTATCCGGGTACCGGAGAGCTGAATCTGCTTGATCATATCTTCAATCTGACGAGTTGCACCTGGATCCAGGTGGGCTGCAGGTTCATCCAGAAACATCACTTGAGGCCTGAAGGCCCATGCCCTGGCGAGGGCAAGCCGCTGCTGTTCACCACCGGATAGTTTTCTAGCGGGCCTGTTGGCCAGATGAGAGAGTCCTGCACTCTCCATTGCTGCATTCAGTCGCTGTTGTCGTTCTGTCGAAGGCACCTTACAGACCTTAAGTGCATAATCGATATTCTGTCTGACTGATCGTCTAAACATCACCGGCCGCTGGAACACCATGGCCTGGGAAGATGGCAGCCGTGCGATTTTTTCGTTATGCCATTGCATCCTGCCTCGTGTGGATTGCAACAGACCATGGCAGATTCGTAACAACAGGGTTTTTCCCGCGCCATTTGGACCAAGAATAACGGTGGCCGGACAGTCCTGAATCTCGAGGTTGATATCTTTCAGATAACGTTGGCCTTCAACTTCGTAATCGATATTCTGCAGCGTCAAAGGCAGAATGGGTGGTACATCCAGGGCTGAGCCTGAAGTTGTGCTCGATACCACCGCAAGGGCAGGTTTATTGCCCGGGCCTTTCTGGCTCATGCCCTGCGCTCCAGCCCCTGTATCAGTGCAGCCAGCATATTCACCATCACTATAATAAAAACCAGCACAATACCAAGCCCCAGCGCCAGACTGAAATCGCCTTTACTGGTTTCCATGGCGATCGTGGTCGTCATTAACCGAGTAACATGATTAATATTTCCACCCACAATCATTACCGCACCGACCTCAGCACTGGCTCGACCAAACCCTGCCAGTATCGCAGTTACCAGGCTGAATCGACCTTCCCACAAGAGTGTCAGTATGCTGCTTACGGCCCCCAGACGATATGAGCGAAACTGTTCCTGATACTGGCCATGTAAATCTGCCAGTGTCTGTCGGCTCAGCGCCGCGATAATGGGTAACACCAGAAAAGTCTGGGCAATGATCATTGCCTCGGGTGTAAACAGCAGTCCGTATTGGCCCAGAGGCCCGGCCCGGGATAACAGCAGATACACAATCAGCCCCAGTACCACAGGCGGCAATCCCATCAGACTATTAAGTACGGCGACAATGATACCGTGGCCAGGAAAGCGATAGATCGCCAGGGTTGCACCAATGGGTAAAGCGATGATCGACGCAATAAAAACTGCTGTCAGGCTGACCTTGAGTGATAGCAGAACGATTTCTCCAAGGGCCTGGTCGCCACTGAACACCAAGGACAGCGCGGCACTCAGGGGCGAAAATGCTTCACTCATATATGAAATAAATTACATATTAAATTATTATGTTATTTACTCTATATGAGTATTATTCTAATGTATATATGTAATTTTCTACCTATTTAGTCGGGTAATTCAATGGCACCTTTATCAGCATAGACCTTGGCCACCGCGGCATCATCCAGCGCACCATAACCGAGCTCGCTGGCCTGCTTAAACAGATCCAGGGCAGTTTGTGATAATGGCACCGGAAAGTCACAGCTTGCCGCTTCGCTGGTGACGATCCCCATATCCTTTACAAAAATATCCACCGCAGAATGAGGGGTGTAGTCGCCTTTAACGATATGCGGACCGCGGTTTTGAAACATCCAGGAAGAACCAGCGCAGTCACTGATGACTTCAAGCAACGTCCCGGGATCAAGGCCCTGACGTATACCCAGAGTCAACGCTTCGGCGGTGGCCGCAATATGCACTCCTGCCAGCAACTGGTTGATCATTTTAACCTGAGAGCCTTTGCCTGGCTGTTGTCCCAATCGATAAACTTTGGTTGCGATAGCATCCAATACCGCCGACGCTGTGGAAAATGCCTCGTCGCTGCCTGACGCCATAATGGTCATTTCACCGGACATGGCTTTAGCAGAACCGCCAGAAACCGGTGCGTCCAGAGGCAGCATTCCGGCGTCAACCAAACGCTGACCAAGGGCTATGGCAAAGCTCGGCGGGGTAGTGGCACAGCACACAACCACCGTCCCTGGGGCGGCAGTTTTCAACACCCCCTGGTCGCCAAAAACCACCTGGTCTACCTGTTCAGCATTTACAGTAAACAGTAATACCACCGACGCGCCTGCTGTTGCTTCTGCGGCAGAGCCATGTGGAGTCCCACCGTCCCGCTCGAATTGTTGCAGCACTTCCTGCCGGAGATCACATCCACGGGTTTCAAAGCCCGCTTTCAATAAGGATATTGCAGCACCGTAGCCCATAGAGCCCAGGCCAATTACAGTGACGGCAGTTTGCTCAGTCATCTTGTTTCAGTTTGTTCCAACATTGCAACCAACACCCTTCTCGGGTCGGGCCATAGGCCCCGGAGTTTTGCTCCAGGGTTGAACAGTATAACGATATTCTATTCGTTAAAATGGCCAGACCAGGATAATCATCGGTATCGATACCACAATGACGATAATCTCAAGGGGTAAGCCCATTCGCCAGTAGTCACCAAAACGGTACCCCCCTGGCCCCATAATTAACGTATTGTTCTTATGTCCAATGGGGGTCAAAAACGCACAGGAAGCGGCCACCGCAACAGCCATTAGAAACGGATCCGGGCTCACCCCGAGGCGGGTCGATATATCAATTGCAATGGGTGCAGCAATTACCGTAGTGGCGGTATTATTCATTACATCTGACAACGTCATGGTGACCACCATCAATAGCGTCAATACCATCACGGGGCCATAGCCCTCGGCAAAATTCACAATCTGATTAGCAATCAATACTGTGCCACCTGAGGCTTCAAGCGCCGACCCGATGGGAATCATCGATCCAAGCAGCACGATGACCGGCCACTCGATTGAGGTATAGATTTCACGCAATGGGACGATATTGAAACCAACAAAACATATGCATACGAGGGCAAGCGCTTCAGGCAGATGAATGATGCCCGAAGTTGCTGCAGCGATTGCCAGGATAAAACTCAGTACCGCAATCCATGCCTTGTTGCGCTGCACGACCTGCAGATCTCGTTCCTGCAAGGGCAGACCACCAAGCCAGATTGCGACGTCGTTTAACCGTTCAGTGGGGCCAAGCAACAACAACACATCTCCCGCTTTAATGGTCAACTTTCTCACACGCTCACGAAATGCCTCACCCTGTCGCGACACCCCGAGTAAAGTCACGCCATGGCGATACAGAAGTTTGACACTTAATGCTGTGCGCCCCTCGATTCGAGCGGATTCGGGCACTACCACCTCAACCAGAGAAAGGTCTTCGCCTACCAGTGTGCCATGTTTTTCTGACCCTACGTACTCAAGTTTCAAGGCACCAACAAAGGCATCAATGGCTGCCGCATTGGCCTCAATGACCAGCAGGTCACCAACCCGGATATGTTCACTGCGTGCACGACCTGGGATTCTCCTGCCATTGCGCACCAGACCAACAATTGCCACATCGAGATCTTCAGCCTCGTCATCGAGGTCTCGAACCCGTTTGTCGATAGATGAAGACTTTTCACCTACTTTAACTTCGGCGACATACTCCTGTATCTGAAACAATACCTCACCAGGACCTTTGGCATTGTCTGCAACTGGAATCATTCTCCAGCCAACCAATGCAATGAACAGCACGCCAGCAATGGCTGCAACAATACCCACCGGGGAAAAGTCAAACATGCCGAACGGTTCGCCCACTGCCTGCTCACGAAAACTCGCAATAATAATATTTGGCGGTGTACCGATCAGCGTAATAAGGCCACCCAGAATAGAAGCGAACGACAGCGGCATTAAACTCAGGGCCGGGCTGCGTTTAGCCTTGTTGGCAGCCTGAATGTCAATGGGCATCAATAACGCCAGCGCCGCGACATTGTTCATCAGCGCCGACAACAATGCAGCGACTCCTGACATCACGCTGATGTGCAGGAACAATGACCTGCCCGCATCAATTACATGCTTGGCAATCAACTCAATGGCGCCAGAATTGGATAGCCCGCGACTGACGATCAAAACCAGGGCAATGATCACAGTGGCATGGTGACCAAAACCATCAAAGGCGTTCTCCTGCGGCACAACACCAATGACAATCGCGGCGATCAACGCACCGAAGGCGATCAGGTCATAGCGAATCTTGCCCCAGACAAGCAAGGCAAAAATCACGCCAAGCAGACAAAAAAGGATTATTTGTTCTGTAGTCACATCAAAGTCCAGGACTTCCGTTATCTAAAGGTAATTCTAACCGATCATCTTTGAGGTTTTGACCGAATCGTAACAATAGCCACGCCAATAAGTGACATCACCCCCCCCGCAAGAATCTTGGTGGTCATGGTTTCGTCAAGAAACACAATCCCACCGGTCACTGCCACAACAGGCAGCAACAACAGAAATGGCATCACCCGGCTCACTGGATATCTGCCAAGTAAGTGATACCACATGGCATAACCCAGCGCAGTCATGATCAGCCCAAGGTACGCTACCGCCATCCAGATTTCAAAGGATGCAGTTCTGATCAATTCAAAGTGATTGGACTCAATAATAAATGACGCAATGAAAAGCTGTGGCGTCGCCAGCACCGCAACCCAGGTTACAATAATAAACCCGCCCACATCACCCAGGCGCTTCAGCATCACCTGGCCAACCGACCAGGTAAAAGCCCCTGCGATCACCAGGCACATATGGAGCAGACTATTGGCCAAAGAAGGCTCACCCACGATCATCAGGGTACCGAAGAACGTCATCAGCATTCCGCAAAACTGCAGCACTGAAATTCTATCCTTGAACACCAGGTAACCCATTAACAGGCCAAAAGGTACTTCAAGTTGCACCAGCAGTGCGGCGGTGGAAGCATCAATACCCTTAAGGCCGGTAAAGGTCAAACTATACTGTAGCGCTGCACTCACCAGCGCAACCCAGAACAGGTCTTTGATAATTCCAGAAGGCGGCTTAAAAAACCAGACCAGGCATAGCGCGGTTACGGTGAATCGAAGCGCCATTAATAAAATTGGCGGAAAGTGATCCATGGCGGCCTTTGCGACGACAAAACCCATTCCCCAGATCACCGCTACAGCGATGGCAAAAAAAACATCGAGTGGTTTCAAGGGGAGACCCCTCAGTCAGTCGTAACTGACCTTAAGTATTTCGTAGAGGCGCTTACCGCCAGGCGCGTTGAATTCCACTTCGTCACCCTCTTCTCTACCGAGCAAGGCGCGTCCAATGGGTGAGCTGATGGAAATTTTTCCATGCTCAAGGTCTGCTTCAAGATTGCCTACGAGCTGGTAGGTGACTTCGGTATCTTTTTCATCGTCATAAAGTTCTACCCGGGCACCAAATACAACTTTACCGGCGACCGCGATAGTTTTGGGATTTATCACTTCAGCAATGGACAGACTGGACTCAAGCTCAGCTATTCGCCCTTCAATAAATCCCTGCTGCTCTTTTGCCGCATCGTATTCGGCGTTTTCCGACAAATCACCATGAGACCGCGCTTCAGCAATGGCCGCAATTACTTTCGGTCGTTCTATACTTTTCAGGTTCTTCAGTTCGGCACGTAATTTTTCTGCGCCGGCGCTGGTCAATACAACTCTTTCGGTGTTCATGAATCTTTCCCCGACGCCAACCCCATATCTATCCAGCAGCACCGCCGGACATCGAAATCAGGTCCGGTTGGTTTGCTTGTGCAGGGTTTGAAGTCTATTTATTGATATGTTTCCCGCCACCCGTAACGCTTCTACAGCAGCCCTCGCCCCAGCAAGAGTAGTGAAATACGTCGCCTTATGCAGCAGTGCCTCTCGGCGAATTGTATAGGAATCCTTGATACTTTGCTTATCCGAGGTGGTATTTAGTATCAGATCAAAGTCATTATTTTTAATCCGATCAACTATATGGGGGCGGCCTTCCTTAACTTTGTTCACCCTGGTAACCGGGACCCCCGCCGTAGTCAATACATTAAATGTGCCTTTGGTGGCCACAACTTCAAATCCATTATTTGCAAGAAACTCAGCGATACTGATGACAGCCTGCTGATCCTCTGTACGCACGCTTATCAGCGCTCTGCCCTCCCGTGGAATTTTAGAACCACCGCCGTGGCAGGCTTTATCAAAGGCTTCGCCAAAACTGTCGCCGATCCCCATTACCTCCCCGGTACTCTTCATCTCCGGACCTAGAATAGTGTCCACACCAGGAAATTTTATAAAAGGAAACACCGCTTCCTTTACCGAGTAGTAAGGGGGGCGCCAGTGACTATCAACACCCTGTTCAGCCAGAGTTTTGCCAGCCATACAACGGGCGGCAATTTTCGCCAGGGGCCGTGTGGTGGCTTTGGAAACGAATGGTACTGTGCGTGAGGCCCTGGGATTAACCTCAAGCACATAGATGTCATCGCCTTTCACCGCAAACTGCACGTTCATTAAACCGACAACATTCAATCCCAGGGCCATTTCCCTGGTCTGGCGGGTCAGTTCCTGCTGTATCGTATCACTCAAGCTGAAAGGTGGCAGGGAACAGGCAGAGTCACCCGAGTGCACCCCGGCCTCTTCAATATGTTCCATGATACCGCCAATAATGACCTCATTACCGTCACAAATCGCATCAACATCCACCTCGATCGCATCATTGAGAAAGCGGTCCAGCAAAACCGGCGAATCAAAAGATACCCGCAGCGCCGAAGTCATATAGGCTTCAAGATCTTCAGGATTATGCACAACCTCCATCGCCCTGCCGCCTAAAACATAGGACGGTCTGACCACCAGTGGGTAACCGATTTCTTCAGCAAGACGCAGCGCTTCCCCGGCTTCGCTCGCAGTACGATTAGGCGGCTGCAACAAGTCGAGATCCTGCAGTAACCTCTGAAAGTATTCGCGATCTTCAGCCTGGTGGATAGAATCAGGCGAGGTGCCGATAATATTCGCTCCCGCCGCTTTCAGGCCACGCGCCAGTTTTAACGGTGTCTGACCACCATACTGAACGATCACGCCATAGGGGTTTTCAACCCGCACGACTTCAATAACATCCTCTAGTGTCAGCGGTTCAAAATACAGCCGGTCTGAAGTATCGTAGTCGGTGGAAACCGTCTCAGGATTGCAGTTCACCATAATAGTTTCATAGCCATCCTGCTGCAGCGCCATGGAAGCATGGACACAACAGTAATCGAACTCTATGCCTTGACCGATGCGGTTGGGACCACCCCCCAGCACCATTATTTTCTTTCGATCGGTAGGCGCTGCCTCGCACTCCTCGTCGTAACTGGAGTAGAGGTAGGCTGTAGTGGTGTCAAATTCAGCGGCACAGGAATCCACCCTTTTATAGACAGGATGGATCTTGTTGGCAAAACGGAAATCGCGAATGTCCTGCTCTGAAACTGACATCAAAACTGCAAGACGTCGATCAGAAAAACCTTGTCGCTTCCAGGTCCTGAGTAAAACCGGGGCGACGTCTTCAAGTGTTGTCTGGCGAATCGTCGCTTCGGTTAGCACGATGTCTTCAAACTCAGCAAGGAACCACGGGTCAATTCGACAGGCCTGATGTATCTCTTCAAGCGTCATTCCATGGCGGAACGCCTCGGCCATATACCAGACCCTTTTAGCACCAGGCACACGTAAATTGGCCGAAAGCAGATCTAACAGTACATCACCTTCTTCCTCGAAGACCATATCATCCAGACCGTCGCTACCGATCTCAAGACCTCGAAGCGCCTTCTGAAATGATTCCTGGAAGGTGCGACCAATCGCCATTACCTCACCCACAGATTTCATCTGGGTAGTCAGTGTTGCATCGGCCTGGGGGAATTTCTCAAAATCAAAACGGGGAATTTTGGTAACCACATAGTCGATAGTGGGTTCAAACGATGCGGGCGTTGCCCCTCCCGTTATGTCATTCTTTAACTCATCCAGGGTGTAACCCACTGCGAGTTTAGCCGCCACCTTGGCAATAGGGAAACCCGTTGCCTTGGATGCCAGCGCCGAAGAACGCGACACCCTTGGATTCATCTCAATGATAATCATGCGGCCATTATCAGGATTAATGGCGAACTGGACGTTAGAACCGCCGGTGTCTACGCCAATCTCACGCAATACCGCAATACTTGCGTCGCGCATGATCTGGTATTCCTTATCAGTCAGGGTCTGTGCAGGGGCAACAGTTATGGAGTCACCGGTATGGACACCCATGGGATCGAAATTCTCGATGGCACAGATGATGATGCAGTTATCAGCTCGATCACGCACCACCTCCATTTCAAACTCTTTCCAGCCAAGAATACTTTCCTCGATCAATAATTCCTTGGTGGGGGAGGCATCCAGTCCACGCAGACAGATCTCGTCGAATTCCTCATGGTTGTAAGCGATACCACCCCCGGTTCCACCGAGGGTGAAAGAGGGTCGAATAATCGCAGGAAAACCTACCACCTCCAGGACCTCTCTTGCCCGGTCAAGGCTGTGGGCAATGTCGCCGTGCACCGTTTCCAGGCCAATTTTTGTCATGGCCTTGCGAAACAGATCCCGGTCCTCGGCCTTGTCGATGGCATCCCGGCTCGCACCAATCATCTCAACGCCATGTTTTTCCAGAATACCCAGTCGATGTAAATCCAGGGCGCAGTTAAGGCCGGTTTGGCCACCCATGGTAGGCAGAATCGCATCGGGCTTTTCCGCCTCGATCACCGCTTCGATAGTCGACCAGTGCAGCGGCTCTATGTAAGTGGCGTCGGCGAAATCCGGATCAGTCATGATCGTCGCCGGATTGGAGTTCACCAGAATCACGCGATAGCCTTCTTCCTTCAGCGCCTTGCAGGCCTGCACCCCGGAATAATCAAACTCACAGGCCTGACCGATGATTATGGGGCCTGCTCCAATAATCAGTACCGACTTGATGTCCTCCCGCCTGCTCATGACCGGGCCTCCTGTTGTGCCGCCATGAGCGTGATAAACCGGTCGAATAGTGGATTAATGTCCTTGGGTCCTGGACTGGCTTCAGGATGCCCCTGAAAAGAATATGCAGGTTTGTCCAGCCGCTCAATTCCCTGCACAGTACCATCAAATAACGACCGATGAGTGACACGGACAGTTTCAGGGAGACTGCTTTCATCGACGGTAAAGCCGTGATTCTGACTGGTAATCAGCACGCGACCGGAAGCCAGTTCCTGCACCGGATGGTTAGCACCATGATGACCAAACTTCATTTTTTCAGTGCGCGCACCGCTTGCCAGAGACAGCAGCTGGTGACCAAGGCAAATACCAAACACAGGAATACCGCTATCAATCACTTTTGCGATGGCTTCGATGGCGTAATCACATGGCTCCGGATCACCGGGACCATTTGACAGGAATACCCCGTCAGGCTGGTAATCCATGATTTCTTCGGCGGAACTCTGTGCCGGCACCACGGTAACATCGCACCCCCGCTCCGCCAGCAGGCGAAGAATATTGCGCTTGATACCATAATCACAGGCCACTACGCGATAAGTCGACTTTGGCGCAGAAGCGTGACCGTGTTCCAGTTCCCACACACCATCGCTGGTGCCGTTATTCCAGCGGTAGCTTTGCCTGGTTGATACCACTTTTGCCAGATCCATCCCGGCTAACCCGGGAAACCCCCTGGCCGTCGCCAGCGCTGTATCCTGGTCAATATTAGGCCCCGCCACGATGCACCCGCCCTGAGCACCTTTGCTGCGAATCAATCGGGTGAGTTTTCGGGTGTCGATATCGCTTATGGCGACTACGCCGCGCTCCGCAAGATAATCAGGTAACGACAGTTTTGCCCGCCAGTTGCTATGAAGCCTGGGCAGATCGCGAATGACCAGACCGGCACAAAAGATATCGGCGGCCTCCTCGTCTTCCGGATTGGTGCCAACATTGCCAATATGCGGGTAGGTCAGGGTAACAATCTGGCTGGCATAGGATGGGTCAGTCAGGATTTCCTGGTAGCCTGTAATCGATGTATTGAAAACCACTTCGCCGACGCTAGTACCGTTTGCCCCGATCGACTTTCCATGAAATACGGTCCCATCTTCAAGAATCAGCAAAGCGCTATGGTTCAATCAAGTCTCCTGAGTAATTAAGAGCCTGCATTAACTATCAGCAAAACCTACTTAAAAAAAGGGAGAAACCTTTGCGGTTTCTCCCTTTCACGGTGTTTGGTCTGTAGTCAGTGCAAGCCTCGGTTGCAATCTATTTTATGCCTTCGAATTGTACAGTTCCGCGATAAACGATACAACGAAGCCAGGGACATTTTATCGATAAAGTTTAAATCAGTGATCCTTCCGTCACTTCAGATGTAACACGTCTCCCATGTCATAGAATCCGGGCCCCTGGGTTGCCAGCCAGGTGACGGCTCGCAGCGCGCCCATGGCGAAGATCTTTCGGTCCGTGGCGCGATGGGTAATCTCGATCCGCTCTGATTCACCGATAAACATCACCGTATGTTCCCCGGCGATGTCGCCACCACGAATAGTTGAAAAACCAATACTACCCTCGGGTCGCGGGCCGGTTTGTCCCTGTCGACAAAATACACCGTCCCCGGGTAATGATTTGCCCAGAGTTCGGGCTGCCGCTTCGCCCAGCAATAATGCGGTACCAGAGGGGGCATCCACCTTATGTTTGTGGTGGGCTTCGATGATTTCAACATCGGTCACGTCGCCAATCACGCGACTGGCGGTTTCCACCAGGGCGACACATAGATTGACACCTACTGAAGTATTGGCCGCCAGCACCAGCGGAATCTGCGCCCCCGCTTCGGCTAATACCCGCTTCTCATCAGCGGTCATTCCGGTAGTTCCCACCACAATAGCCTTGCCGGCATCCAGACATATCCGCACGTGGTTGGCGGTGCCTGCAGGTGTGGTGAAATCCACCATCACGTCAAAGGCATCTGCATCCACAGTTGTGGCCACCGCCACCCCGATTGATCCTGCACCCGCCAGTGTCCCGGCGTCCTGACCAATGGCATCACTGCCCTCATGCTCAAGAGCTGCGGCAACTGCCATTTCGTTACTATTATGAACCAGCCGAATAATCGCCTGCCCCATGCGGCCCGTTGCGCCTGCCACCGCAAGTTTGATCATATTGTTTACCTGGAAACCTTGTATGTAATGACTGAATTGTAGACCAAACAGTCACCCGCACCGGATTATACGACTTGCGGCAGATTACTGCGGTGCAAAATATTCAAGTTGGCGATCAATTGCACAGGTTTGACCTGCTATTGATGTAACATGACGATGAAATTATATGACAAACCAGGAACTCCATCGAATAACCAATACAATTCCAGAAAAATCTGTATGAGCACCTGATGAAGCCATGCAATTCCACGAACCTTTCTGTTATGTCTGTAAAATCAAGGTGAAACTTGTTTCTCAACTACTGCGTCAACGCTATTAAATGATTCAAAAAGAATTAGATCAATGGCTTCAACAATCCCTCACTCTGGATCGCCCGATTGAGGTTGTTGATATTGGAGCCAGCCCAATAGGCGTAAAACCACCCTATCAACATCTGTTGACAACAGGGTTGGCCAGGGTCACTGGATTTGAACCCAATCCTGAACAGTTTAAAAAGCTTAAACAGCAGAGATCCGCGCATGCCCGGTATTTTCCATACGCGGTAGGGGATGGCAGCAGGCAAGACTTGTACATTACCCATCATCGAGGGTTTGTCTCTACCTTTAAGCCCGACGACAGCTTCCAGCGGCACATTGAAAACTTTTTTGATGCGACCAGAATAGTTGACACCTTGCCGGTTGAAACAGTACGCCTGGATGATATCTCATCAATAGATCACATCGATTTATTGAAAATTGATATACAGGGCGGAGAGCTTGTGGCGTTTCAAAACGGCCGACAAAAACTTGCTCATACGATGTTTATCCATACTGAAGTAGCATTTGTCCGGCTATACCATGGACAACCTGGATTCTCTGACCAGGAACTGCTTCTCAACGAAATGGGGTTGCTGTTTCACGGTTTCTACTCGACAAACAAATATCCACTGCAAACCACAGGCTACCCCTCGTCAAAGCAGCTAAGGCAGCGAGATCCAGGCCAAGTAGTAGATGCAGACGCCATTTTTTTTCGGGATTTCAGATGCTTAGAAACTCTAGACTCGCAACAACTCATGCGCGCGGCATTGATTGCACATTTTGTATATAACGCTGCAGGAATTGTAGGCCGGATTCTGCAAATACTAGGCAGTCGAGGGGAGGTCCCCAGATCCGCAGATCAGGACTACCTGGGAGCCCTAAGTTAAAATTATGCAAAAAAAAATAGCGTTTTGCTTTCTTACCTATGGCGATATTCACCAGGGAGCAATCTGGCGCTCTTTTTTTCGAGGGCATGAAAATAAATACAATATTTATGTTCATAACAAGTTCCCCATTGAGGATAGGTTTTTTGCCGGTCATATAATCGATGATGTAATCACCACACGTTGATTTGTCGCAAAGCGCCAATGACCGGATAACCCCGTTTGGCTTTCGTTATGGGTGGAAACATGGCTTTCCACAGATGTTAAGCGCCCCGCCTACAACACTTTCTGTAGTGCTGTTTCGCGACCCACTAGTCTGGCTGCAATCTATGAATAGATCGCCTTGGCATGCATCTAAAGATCTACAACATCGGACCTTCAGTGATTTCATACGGTTACAATGGCGCACGATAGTGGACAGAAAAAATTTCGGGATACTGTCGACTGCAGATTCACGGGCCCTGCAAGAACTGCAATGGGATAGACACCCGATAACAGGCCGAAGATTCGACAATGTAATTCAACTTCGAAACGCTAAAAATATTGGTTTTCTATCACTGATGGAAAGGTTCCAGAACATTATTTTAGTAAGATACGAAGACGTGGCAAAATCACCGAAAGAGTTTATAAACGCCATTAAACAGCAGTATTGTTTAGCTTCCAGCCATCGTTTTTATGAAGTAGAAAGCGAAAGAGGGCTGGATGGATCAAAAAAATATAAACCCCATGTGTATCCTGCAATATCGTCAAAAGACAGCGAATTTATATGGAGTGAACTTGATAAAGCTACTGAACATATCTTAGGATATAAAGCGGTGAAAACGTGAAAGCTGCTACAGGATTACATTTTAAGCAGTTGCTGTTGTTCTACTATTGTATTGCCCGCGGTGAGCACACCACACGCACTGCTCAAAGCCCTCTCTGACTTTGAATTCAGCGACTAAAAAGGAATTTGCTGCATTACATTCTGGCAATCAATCTGCGTTAGAACGAAAAATGTGCCTTATACTACCTGTAGTAAATTCATCTGAAGCGGAGGCGCTGCATGTACTACCTAGTCGAAACCGATAAATCATTCTCCCAGGCGTCTGAAGATCTTGAGTCAGCGGTAAAACGTCATGACTTCGGAGTCTTGCATATTCACGATCTTGGAAATACGCTGCGCAGCAAAGGCTTGGAATTTGACGAAGAGTGCAAGGTTTTCGAGGTCTGCAACCCGGCACAGGCTGTAAAGGTGATGGCGACGGACATGCGACTGAACATGGCCCTCCCTTGCCGAATCTCAGTTTTTACCGAAAAGGGCAAAACCAAGATTGGCTTGATTAAGCCGGTGCAAATGCTTTCATCGCTATCCGAAGATGCCGGCTTGATACAAGTTGCCGAAGAAGTAGAGGACAAAACCATCCAGATGGTAGATGAGGCAAAGTAACTGCTCAGCAAATGAAAATCGGAATCGTGATTTATTCAAATGACCCGGAAACCGTATGGAATGCGTTCAGGCTGGCAACATTCTCATTAAAACAAGAAGATACGGTAAAGATTTTTCTGTTAGCCAAAGGCGTCGAATGCGAATCTCTGGATACTGATCGTTTTGACGTGACTAAAGAAATCACCGGGTTTATTCAATCCGGTGGTGAAATATTTGCCTGCGGTACGTGCCTCAAAATCAGACAATCCGAGGGCTCGGAAATTTGTCCTTTATCATCAATGGCTGATTTGTACGAGATAATTAACCAGTCGGAGAAATTGCTGACATTCTAGTTCTGTCGAAACGTTTTAACAAAGAAAACTCGCGACCATCCTATGTGCCACCGGGGGAAATCCCTCAAACTGCTTATACTCAATGGCCCGCACCGCAATAATAAAGTAGCATCAGGATCCACAGACTATAGCGCTGCGCTCTTCGCTGGAATGGAGGTATTGAATTCCGGCGTCATCACCAGGACACCTCTGAACCCGCCCTCTGGTTCAGCCTCAGTCGCTGTCAGCGAATTGTCAAACAATAAGGTGATAATCGGCAGTGCGGCCTGCAACACTGTATTGTGGTTTTTGTCCTCATCAGACAACTTTTCTTTGGAAGTAGCCCTCATAGCGTTCGACAGCGGGCCCAGGGGAACATCCTCCCCGACATGCGGCTCGGCAGGCGGAGCAGGAAACTGCAAATTCAATTTGAAGTCCTGATGTTCTACGGGTTTTTCCTGAGCTGTGGACAAAACCTGAAACAATGTGATCGTTACAAACAGAAAAACCACCGCCAGCAACGGCAGCATCCTGGTTGGCCTGAACAACCCAGCGGCCACGATGTGATTTTTTACTTCTACAAACACCGATAGACTGAATTGTATTAAATAGGTTGCTTATTCAGAATATTAATCTTGCAAATGCAAGTAAAATTGCGCTCACAATTTTCCGGCAACCACACATCATGAGCAAACTATTTAACTCCATCTCATTACGCAAACTACAACTCGCTAATCGGGTAGTGGTCTCTCCGATGTGCCAATATAGCGCAATTGACGGTAATGCACAGCCCTGGCATTGGGTTCATCTTGGCCAGCTGGCGATGTCTTCCGCCGGTATGCTGATGCTTGAAGCCACCGCAATTGAGGATATTGGCCGCATTACGCCATCCTGCCTCGGTCTATACAGCAATGAAAATGCCACAGCGCTGGAAAAAACCCTTAAGGTTATTCGCGGACTCAACCAGGATTGCCATGTACCGGTCTGCATTCAGATAGCCCATGCTGGACGGAAAGGTTCAAGCCACGAGCCATGGCACGGCGGCCAACAGATTGCGCTGAATCAGGGCGGCTGGCAGGCAGTTGCACCATCGGCCATCCCCCACCTGGCCGAAGAACATCCACCCAGAGCACTTTCAATCAGCGACATGGATGCCTTGAAAACAAAATTTGTAGAAGCCGTTAAAACGGCAGACCGCCTCGGTCTGGATGCGGTAGAGGCCCATGCCGCCCATGGCTATTTGCTGCATCAGTTCTTGTCTCCTCTGTCGAACCAGCGCACAGATCAATATGGCGGTTCTCTGCATAACCGGATGCGATACCCGCTGGAAATATTTTCAGCGATGCGCGCAGCCTGGCCGGATGACAAACCGATGGGCATACGTATTTCAGCCAGCGATTGGGATAAAGCCAGCAGCTGGGATATTGAAGAGGCCTGCACGTTCAGCAGGCAATGCGAGGAAATCGGTGCGGATTGGATTGATGTATCAAGCGGTGGTGTTTCATCAAACCAGAAGATTGTGCTGGGACCCGGCTATCAATTGCACTTTGCCGAAGCGATTAAACAGGCGGTAAATGTTCCGGTGATGGCGGTGGGCTTGATCACGGAACCGGACCAGGCCGAAAAAATTATCAGTGAAGACCAGGCTGACATGGTCGCCCTGGCCAGGGCTTTTCTTTATAACCCTCGCTGGGTGTGGCATGCAGCAGCAACCCTGGGGGCCACAGTAACAGCACCCAGACAATACTGGCGCAGTGAACCCCATGATCTACGGGGCTTGTATGGGGAGACAGAAACAGGTGCTCGCTGAGCTCCATGGAATCGGCCTATGTAGCCTTTATCTGCCTGAGTTTCGCCGCTGCGGTGGTTTCCGCAGTGTATGGTTTTGGTACCGCCTTGATCGTCCTTGCACTGGGCGCGCACATACTGCCAGTAAAAGAAACCATTGCCTTGGCAGCCGTACTGTTCAGCGCAACCACCATTACTAAGACTATTATTTTCGGCAGGCATATTGATTGGAAAGTTGCGTCAATCATGGCCCTTGCCAGTCTGCCCTTCTCTTTTGCAGGCGCGGTATTTCTTGCGGATGTTTCCGCAGACACGCTCAGGCGTCTGCTTGGTTTCATGGTCCTGATATACCTTGGACTATCCGCATTTAATTTGTTTCCCCGCTTTCGAATAAACACCCTCGGGCTGGTCGTGGGCTCGGCGGCATATGGTTTTATTTCCGGCCTGTTAGGCAGCGGCAATCTGATCAAGGCCATTATGTTTCGTGAAATGAACATCACCAAGGAAGCCTTTGTCGGCGCGATGGCGGCCACGTCGGTATTAGCAAATGTTGCAAAGATTACCGTATACAGGGAATCAGGTTTACTCCATGGCGGCCAGAAACTGCAGATAATCTGGTTGGTGATCGCCGCCATCCTGGCAGTGCTGCTGGGTCGTTATCTGCTTCGGGCAATCAGCATCGCGCAATTTTCTTCGGGGTTGCAGGTTGTGCTTGCCTTAAGTGCATTAGGGCTGCTGTTTTAACCAGCATTGTCGCTACCATCACTGCCACAAGAACAGTGCGTTAAGAGCTTTAATCTGCTAGTCATCAAAAGCAACGCTCAGAGCCGTGCAATTGTGATGGCATACAGCAGGCCATAGCAAAATAACAATACCAGCACCACCGGCTTCAGTCTGACAAGGAACCCGGGTAATGCGGAAACGTTGAGGATAAAGAGCCCGGTAATAATCAGCAATAACCCGGACACCAGGGCAGAGAACCCCCAGAATTCACCGATATGCCGCAGGGCATACCAGAAGACATTCCAAAGCCCTGCCGCCAGAACGAGTATTCCAGTGAGTTTTTCAATCACCTGGGGCAGACGCCGCAGCAATGGCAGCCTGGCTGCCACCAGCACCCCGGCGAACATGCAGGCAGCAACAATGGTTCCCATGGGCAGCATCGAATTTATCCTTTGTTTTTCCGCACACCATCCTATTGGACCCTGACGACATTGACAACAGGTTTATGCGATCTACAGCAGCTGCCCGTTCCGGTGAGCAGCACAGCTATTGAATTATGACGATGTCCAGTGCCAAAATGGCACGAGTATAAAATTGGGTTTATCAAATGCTGGACAAGAACAAATCCGAACCCCTCGGTTTTTCATTTTCCGAGGACCCTGAGGTGGCTTCCACTCTACCTGGCTATACTTATTTTGATCGGGACTGGTTCGAGCGGGAGAAGGCCCTGATATTTCGTTGCAACTGGCGTTGCGTCGGGCATATGAATGAGATTCCCAAGCCGGGGGATTATCTTACCGAACTCATCGTTGACCAGCCGGTGGTCATACTGCGCGCTAAAGACAGCGCGATAAAGGCATATCATAATGTCTGCAAACACAGGGCCCACCCATTATTGACAGAAAAAAGCGGCACGCTGGGAACACAGTTGATCACCTGCCCCTACCATGCGTGGGCCTATGACACCGAAGGCGCACTCCGTTCCGCTCCCCATTGTGAGTCGATTCGCGACTTTGACAAGAATAAAATATCCCTGGACCCGCTAAAGGTCGAGATCATCATGGGTTTCATTTTCGTCAATCCGGACACCAGCGCCGAGGCGCTGACGCCTCAGATCGCCCCGGGCATCGAACGCTTCGTAGCGCATTTACCAGATACAGAAAATTATTATCTTGTAGATCAGATCGTCTTTGACATCGACGCCAACTGGAAGAATGTCGGCGATAACCTGCTCGAATGCTACCACTGTCACCCGGCCCATAAAGCATTTGTTGATCTGGTGGATATGCGCTCTTACACGGTGGAAACCCACGGTATCTGGTCATGGCAGGGCGGCGTCTGCCGAGCCGACAACAGCGCTTATCAGATACCCGACGGGTTATCGGATTTTGACCGGGAATTCATCACCTTTTACATCTGGCCGGATGTGGCTTTCGCCCTGTTTCCCGGCAGCAATATCATGGCGACGTTTGTTTTTGGTGCCACCGCACCGGAGTCCACCCACCAGGTATTTTCCATTTACAGCCCCGATGGCGAACTGGACCCTGTGGCAAAACAAATTGTGCATTATTTTCGCGACGTGCTGGGGCCTGAAGACGTTGCACTGGTGGAGAATGTGCAAAAGGGCCTGCATTCCACATCCTATGACCGCGGCAGATTCATGGTTGATCCCGCACGGAGCTATTATTCAGAGCATGCGGTTCACCACCTGCATACTCTGGTCGCCAGTCATCTTAAACAAGGCGTATAAAACTGTGCAGGTGAAAGTTCGTGTAGTGTGAGGTAATTCACAGAATCTGTACGCATTCCGCGATGTAATCAGACAAGTCTGCTCATCAAAGGAATTAAACGTGGCGAACAACAAATACCAGAACATCGCACTGGATGCACGCCCCGACAGACTCGATCTCAGAGACAGAGAATATCGACCCCACCTGCGATCGCTTCCGCCGCAATATCCAACCGAAGGTAACATAGAGAGTTATCTTGATATTTATGTCAACACCGGACTGATTCTTGACCAGGGCAAAGAAGGAGCCTGCACCGGGTTTGGTCTGGCGGCAGTCATCAACTTTCTGAACTGGAAAAATGAAATTGAGGCAGATGAAAACGACACGCCCATGGACTCTTTGAACGCCGAAAGTATTAAGGTTTCAGAGAGAATGCTTTACCACATGGCACAAGTGTACGACGAATGGGATGGTGAAGATTATTCAGGCTCGAGTTGCCGTGGTGCAATGAAGGGCTGGCATCGCCACGGCGTATGTAAAAAAAATCTCTGGGAGTATGATCTTAACGGCAAGTTTCTCAAACCCGAAGACGGCTGGGCCCAGGATGCCGTCAACACACCTCTGGGCGCGTACTATCGTATTAACAAAGACTCCGTCGTCGACATGCAGGCGGCAATCTTTGAGGTCGGTGCAATCTACTGCTCTGCCAATGCCCATCAAGGCTGGTGGCTGAAGCAGGTGAAGACGCTTCCGGTAATCCCGCAAAACACTAAAATTACCGGCGGCCATGCTTTTGCAATCGTTGGCTACAATCCCACTGGCTTCATTGTGCAGAATTCATGGGGCGAAAGCTGGGGCTACAGAGGATTCGCCATCCTCAGCTATCAGGACTGGGTAGAACACGGCTCCGACGCCTGGGTTTCGGCCAGAGGCGTGCCGGTAAGTAAAGAAGCTTCGCCAACTACCTTTTCGAATCATCCTATGCAATCGGTTTCAACCGATTCAACTGCCCGCGCTTCCGCTGGTATTAGAAAGGCACTTAATTACGATTATCAAAATCCCCAGGTCCGACCATGGTCAGAGCAACAGGCGTATCAGCACAGTCTGGTATTGGGTAACAACGGCAGACCGAAGCTGACCATTGTCAGCGCCGAGGATGCCGATGCCTCTGCATGGCATATCTGTTATGAGCAAATCAAAAACTGGATGGAACAGAAGAAATCCAACCGAAAAATTGCGGTCTATGCCCATGGCGGGCTGAATGCAGAAGAAGTGTCAATCAACCGCATACGTGTCATGGCGCCCTACTTCAAGGAGAACGGTATCTACCCGCTATTCATCACCTGGAAAACCGGGGTAGGTGAAACACTTTCCAATATGGTGCAGGAACATTTCGACAACATCTTCTCCCAATCCGGTATCGACCCATCCAGCCAGCGCGCTGAGGGCATCCTCGATCGACTCGCGGAACCTGTGGACCGGGCAATCGAATCTCTGGCACGAAGTATTAAAGCCAGAGGCATCTGGTCGGAAATGAAGGAGAACGCAGTATATGCCAGCGATCGAGCAGTGCCGGGATTTCCGCAGAATGCCGCGGGGAAAGCCGGCGGCATGGTGATTCTGGCTAAAGCGCTGGAACAGTTAAATACCACTTTTTCCGGCATGGAAGTGCACCTGGCCGGGCATTCAGCAGGCTCCATTATTCTTGGTGCCTGGATGAAAGAACTGGAACAACGCTCGCTGACCGCCCACACCCTTTCGCTCTATGCCCCGGCCTGTACCACTGAATTTGCCAACCGGCATTTTATTCGCGCAGTAGACAAGGGGGTATTAGACGTTAACAATATATACATTCATATGATGGATGATGAGCGGGAACT
>Ga0055584_100000706_pt1 | contig 31772 bp, 28 predicted proteins | sample OSDHelmetaG_FD_58716 | JGI IMG/M metagenome (GOLD analysis project Ga0055584, IMG submission 58716) | Pelagic marine sediment microbial communities from the LTER site Helgoland, North Sea, for post-phytoplankton bloom and carbon turnover... | ecosystem: Environmental > Aquatic > Marine >... | reverse complement strand
GCTTAAAATGTGTCAACCTATTTTAGGACGAGACACTTCGACTTCAACTTCAGCTTACCAATTCGCGTCATTCAGAGGTTCGACAACAGGAGAACCGAAGAATCTCATGGCAGAATTATTGAATTATTGAATAAGGAAACTTCAACTTCAGCTTAAACTTCAACTTACCAAAGCGTCCTATGACTCAAGACCTAATGACTCAGGAAGTATGACTTGAATTCGTGCGTGATCAAGTCTTTACTCTATTTTCTTTATTCTCAACGCCTAACTCCTAAACTTTAGAAATCACCTACACCAACTTCAATCCACCACTATCTTCTGATAGCACCTTTTATTATTCGTTAGTTCCGCCTCAAGAAAGTAGACACCTGGCGTTACATCAGGAATTTCGATACGGTTGTGCTGCTTGAGTGTCACGGTTTGACCATTAACCGACGTCAACGTAAAGGCGAGTATGTCCTTTCGTTTTAACAACTGCCTAATGCTATACACATTACACGTACTGGGGAGTAATTCAATGTCAGAAACAGACGCATTATCAGCGACTACAAAAGGTTGGGTAATGATATCCTTTCCATTAAGTTCAAGGATTGCTTTCCACTGCCCTTTTTCTAAATTGGTATTATTGATATGTGTAAAGTAATAGTAATACCACCAGTCTTTTTCCAAGGTATTCGAATACGTGAACCACACAGTTTTGTTTGGTGCAATCCAACGAATGGTTAATTCATCACCTTTTTTAAGTCCAGACAAATGACTCCAAAACAACACCGGAGTTGTGGCGGTCGGTTTGAAAACGAAGGGCGTTTTGACAGTTGTTATACGTTCCCTGAGTGCATTTAAGTCGATAAGTGTATCGTGCATTCCAAATTCCCAAATATATAAAGCCGTATCGTACGAAGTTGGGTTATAGAACAACGATTTATCGTCTCCGAACACACCTACAAAGGGGTCGACTAAATACAGACTATCATACCACACTTCGAAATGCAAATGCGGGTCGGTGCTGTTGCCACTACTACCAACTGCGCCAATTACTTGTCCAGCTTTAACGGTGTCGCCAACATTCACCTGAACGCTGCCTTTCTTTAAATGGCCGTAATACGTATAAAATTTATTAGGATGTCGGATTGCTATGTAGTTACCAAGTCCTTTGCTAACATCGCCTTCCGTTTCACGATCGAACAATCCGTCTTTTACAAACGTAACAACACCTTGGGCAGCTGCAAGAACATTTACCCCACTGTCCATGTGCTGGAAGCTACGAAGTGCGTAATCGGTGCCTTGATGCCCATCGTATGTTTTTGTACGGCAGTAGGCATCCACAATTCCAGAATCCAACCAATCGACATAATTAACGATTATAAAGTCTTTACCCTGCACACCTTCAATTGGCTGTACCATAAAAGGCTGACTAAAACCAATGTTCCCTAGACTGTTTAACATCAATACAAGTATGTATTTTTTCACACGCTCAAAGGAAGGTATTTTTTTAGAATGATGTTGGAAGTGTTGTCGTCAATCTTTTGACCATCGTCAAATAGGGATTGAAAGATCTATTTAGTGATTACCTATAGACTCAATTATTTCATTCAAGATATTTCGTGTCGCTCTATCTCCTTCAGGCATCGACCTATAATGCTGTTGCACCATTGTAACAACAAGATCCAATTGGGGAAATACATACATTCTTTGCACTCCAAAACCCGTTGCATAATAACAAGTTTCAGTGTTAATCTGCATTAACCGCCATTGGTATCCGTACGCATCATTCCCGAAATGTGGTTGAGTAGAGGCTTGGATCCAAGCTTCACTTAGCACTTGTTTATCGTTCCACATACCTTTATTCAAATACAACTGTCCAAGCTTCGTGATGTCTCTTGGACGCATCCTTAAACCTGAGCCTGTATTGGTTAAATCTGCAAATGGCTTTTAGTACTGTATCTTTGTTGGCTCCTTTCCTCCTGGTAATTCTCCACCTTGGGTCTTACTCCAAAATTCACTTTGTCTATCCCATTCATAATTGGTAATCTGCAATGCTTTAAACAAATGCTTTTGAGCAAAATCACTTACTTGTTTACCAGTCGCTTTTTTAATAATCGGTGCTAAAAGCAAGGTGTTTCCTGTAGAATAGTTATATACGGTTCCAGGTGGACGAATCATGGGTTGTCCTAAAACAAATTCAATCCAATCCTTGGAATAAGCAAGTTTAAAATTTGACGAAGTTGGACCACCAAGTTCCGTCCATTCAAAACCGCTGGTCATGGTAATTAGGTGTTCAATTGTAATCGACCGTATCAATGATGTGTCGTCCTCTAGGTACTCCGATAAGTATGCATCGATGCTGTTGTGTTCAGACAATAGACCTTGGTCTATCGCTATGCCCAACGTGGTTCCAGTTACAGATTTCGTAATGGACCAAATTTTATGGATTTTATCTGCACTATATCCATTGTAATAGTAGTCTGCAATCAGTTTTCCGTGTCTGGCTATCACTATTCCATCCAGTTTGGGATTGTCAGAAGGCAACTTCTCAATAACAGCCGTAAACTTTTGTTGATCAAAACCTTCTGCACCGGGTGTTGAAACTTGCCAGCCATCGGTAATTACTTCTGCTGTTTCCTCACTGGTTTTATCTCCTTGGTTGCAAGAGAGAATACCAATAACAAGTAAAATAAGTATGAATCTATTCTGACGCATGTTGCACATTTACTTTCCTACTGCAATAATCACATAAAAATCGACCAGCTGCATCAATTGTCTTAATGGACTCCGCAGCATCATCCATTATACAATTTTTGTTTTGGCTACAATGTTTTAAACCTAGGTTATGACCGATTTCATGGGTTACCACTTTCTGTAAGCGCTCAATGGTTAATCCTGGCTTTCTTAGTCTAAAGGTAGAAACCATCGCTGCGTTTCCGGGACGATAACCAAGTCCGAAAATGCCCCAATCTTCATATTTTGACTTAGGTTTTTTCACATTGCCATCTTTGTCTTTTTTTGTTGTTGAGATGTCTTTTGTCGTGAGACCAAGCATTAAATCAATCGAATCAGGGCGATTGCTTTTTAGATATTTCAGCAACTTGTCGGCTCGGTATCTGGGAGACTTAACGTTTATGAAGCAGTCCTTGGGCAGATTTTGTTGTGGTAACACAACCACTTGAAATTTATAAAGACTAGATATTGATTGCCTGACACTATCGATGGATTCTTGCGGAAAGTTTTCGAATGGCTGAATTCCGACAGTTTTAGTTTGTATCGAATTTTGAATGAATACATATGAAACACCCCAAACTAAAACCAATAGTAATAAACCCCACCTCAAGATTCGCTTATTCATTCTGTGATTTAAAGTTAATACTATGACTTACCCCAAGTCCAAAAAAGTGCCTCAAAGTTGAATTTCCAGAAAAATCCTTAGCCTCTTGAAGTGGGCTAAAATATGTAGTGTATTGCGGCACAATTTTCCATTCTTCAAATGGAATGTTAATTGTAAAACGTGTTTTTAATCCCCCATTATTGAGATGTAACCACTTATGGGTGTTAGTCGAAGTTATGTCGTATGATCCAGGATTTTTTGACTCGCATCCGTAATACCCGGAAGCATTAACCAAAAAAGTAGTAGAAAATTGAAATCCAAAATCAAATTCAAAAATTCCCTTTTTTAAAACCAGCGGATAAAAAACGAATCCAATTGAATGAATTTCAGACGTTAAATCAATAACATTAAGACGGTCACAGCGATAAGATTGCGTGCTTTGAACTACATTTACAAAGTAGTTCTCTTGAATTAAAGTCAGCCTGTAGGGTATGGTGTCTTTATAATAATTTAGCATAGACAAACTCGGACTATAGCCGTTTACAGGAATAGGTAAATAATCCGTTACCGCACTTTTTAAAACCATATTCCTATTTATTCCTGTTGCAAACTGAAACTCTTGAGCAAAACCTACCAGTGACTCTAATAAAACCAACATTAAAATCAGTGTCTTCATTGGGTTCTATCTATTCTCTGTAATTTTTAGTAAAGATTATTATTACTTCCAAATATCCAAAGTAAATGTTACTCAAACTATTTTATCTTTACGGCGTTAAACAAGCTTAAGTTTACAAAATTGACGTCTAACGTATTTCGAATTTTCACAATTGTCCTAACCACGCTGATTCTTGGATCTGCGTGTCCGTTTATGCATTGTCTTGATATCGTTTTAGGTAAGACCGAAATTGTTGACAGTGACATTGAAGTACCTTGTGAGAAAAATGAAGTTGAAGATGACGTTGACAAACAAGTACTTTGTTGTCAGCAGGTATCCGCATATTTCTACACCGTACGTAAGTTTGTTCAGACGCATTCATTTCTTAGTGACATGCCACCTGTTATCCCGGTAATATCTCCACCACCGGAATCTTTGACTTAAGCCTGTCGAACCAAACCCCATTTTAGCTTTTTAAGCAATATTTCATTTTTAAAATATTTTGTTCAATGTCAAAGGAATTTGATTTTAAATTTTTAGGGAAGGATTTATCCTCCAGTATCGTAGTTTTTCTTGTTGCCTTACCGCTGTGTTTAGGGATTTCACTGGTATCAGACGCTCCATTATTTTCTGGACTAATTGCCGGAATTGTTGGTGGTGTTGTAGTTGGTTTTATGAGTGGTAGTCGGCTCGGTGTGAGTGGTCCAGCTGCTGGACTAGCCGTAATTGTTGCAGAGGCGATAAAAGATATCGGGTCCTTTGAAGTGTTCCTTGCAGCCGTAGTAATTGCAGGAGTTATTCAAGTTATCTTAGGATACATTGGTGCAGGAAAAGTTGCCTTTTACTTTCCGTCTTCTGTGATTAAAGGAATGTTGGCAGCGATTGGTATATCAATTATTTTAAAACAAATTCCGCACGCTATAGGGGTCGACAAAGATCCTGAAGGTGATTTTAAGTTTTTCCAATCAGATGGAGAAACGACATTTAGTGAACTATTAAACTTTGAAAACTATGCTCCTGGAGCGCTCATGGTTGGAGCCATATGTCTTGTGATTCTTATTTTTTGGGAAAGCAAATGGGTTAAAGGAAATAAAATATTAAACCTAATTCCTGGTCCATTACTGGCTGTTTTCGCTGGTATTGGTTTAAACTATTGGTTTCCTGAAGCACTGGTAATCAGTAAAGAAGACTTGGTTCGCATACCAGAAATTGGCTCGTTTAGTGGTCTGTCCGAATACCTTATACACCCAACACTTGCCTCTTTTGCTAATTTTAAAGTTATTAAAGTCGGGGTTGTAATTGCCATCATTGCCAGTTTGGAAACGTTGCTTTGTGTTGAAGCCACAGACCGTTTGGATCCAAGGAAACACATTACCCCTACCAATCGGGAATTAAAAGCCCAAGGATTTGGAAACATTATTTCTGGTTTAATTGGAGGTATACCAGTAACGCAAGTAATCGTACGTAGTTCGGCGAATATTCAAGCTGGAGGCCGAACAAAACTAGCAGCTATTTTACACGGATTTTTCTTATTTGGTACCGTGATGTTAATTCCTAACATCTTAAATATGATTCCATTATCGGCATTGGCGGCTATATTATTGGTAATAGGATTTAAGTTGGCCAAACCATCCATGTTCAAGCGTTTATACCACGAAGGTCAAGATCAATTCATACCGTTCATTACTACGATTATCGCAGTATTATTTACTGATTTATTGATTGGTATCTTAATCGGTTTATTGGTTGGAATTGGCTATGTTTTATTTACTAATTTCAGATCTGCAATTGTATTGGAGCAAATTGATCGACACATGATAATTCACTTTAAAAAGGATGTTTTCTTTTACAATCGTGCTGAACTGATGAAACTGTTTAGTTCGCTTGAAGAAGGAGATGAATTGACGTTGGATGGAACGAAGGTTGATTTTATTGATCATGATATATTCTTAGCCATTCAAGACTTTAAGAACTTGTCGGATGAGAAGAACATCAAATTAAACATAGTTGATATAACACGGAAGAAAATCACTTTCATCAACCAGGCTGATGCGACTGAGGAGATTACTTAGATTTTAATCTTTTGAAATTTTGATCCTAAGTTGTGTGAGGCATTACGAGTTGTCGGCCTGCGGCCGAAATGTAAAATTCTAAATGTTAAATCACTGACTAAATTCCCCAGGGTTGCTATTCTGAGGTTCGAGTTGACGAGAACTGAAGAATCTGTTGAAAAATAGAGCAGGGTAATCACGACGTTTTTGAGATTTCCCATAAGTCGACAGATTCTTTGCAAACTCCTGGCGACGTTTGCGGTGAATAGCTTCTTAAGACACCAATGTGCCAACACGCCAAAAGCGTAGCGCCCTAATATTAAACCTCTGAGTCCATCAAATCAGTAACCACATGATACCGAGGGTCGTCGATAGAACGTTCGATGATGTTAGCAAAGTCAGGGTTTGCCTTTAATAAAAGAACCTGACATTCCGGACTTAGGTGGGTTAGTTTTACCTTTTTACCCGCGTCTAAGTACTTGTTTGTTACGTTGTACAGGGCTTCAATACCCGAATGATCTGAGACTTTCGATTCTATAAAATCGATTTCGATAGAATCTGGGTCTTCGCTGTAATCAAATTTGCGGTTAAACGTTTGTGTAGAACCAAAGAACAACGGTCCCCATATTTCATACACCTTGGTGCCATCTGGCTTGATGCGTTTACGTGCCCGAATCATGGTTGCACTTTGCCAAGCAAATACCAATGCCGACATAATCACACCTGCAATTACTGCCACAGCTAAATCTTGCCATACCGTTATTGCAGAAACGGCAATGAGAACAATCGCATCAGCGGTTGGAATTTTATTGATGATTCTGAAACTACTCCATGCAAAAGTCCCAATCACGACCATAAACATTACTCCAACAAGAGCGGCAATAGGAATTTGCTCAATTAACGGAGCACCGAATAATACAAAACACAACAAAGCAATAGCTGCAGCAACTCCTGAAAGTCTACCACGACCTCCTGAATTCACGTTGATGATGGATTGACCGATCATGGCGCAACCTCCCATTCCTCCGAACAAACCGTTTAGTATATTGGCTCCACCTTGGGCAACACATTCTCTATTTCCACTTCCACGCGTTTCTGTTAAATCATCGACCAAGTTTAAAGTCATTAGCGATTCTATCAAACCTACTGCAGCCAACAATACGGCTGTAGATAGAATTAATCCCCAGTTGCCAACGAGTGTTGAACCAAGCGTAAATATCTGTCCTTGAAACGACGGTAAACTTCCTTTTAGTCCAGTTCCTCCCCCATCTCGGATAAAGCTTCCAACCGTACTAACATCTATTCCACCAAAAATGGTGATGGCTGCAACCACTATTATCGCAGCTAATGCTGCCGGGACTTTTTTCGTAAGCTTAGGTAAGAAGTGCATGATGGCCATGGTGAATAGTACAAAGCCAAGCATGATAAACAAGGGACTGCCTTGTAACCATTGTGTTTCTCCACCGATGGTGCGTTTAAACATTCCCAACTGAGAAATGAAAATAACAATGGCTAAACCATTGACAAAACCCATCATTACAGGGTGAGGTATTAACCTGACAAATTTCCCAAGCTTTAAAAACCCAGCCATAATTTGAATGATACCAACAAATAGAAGTGTGATGAACAACCACTGCAAACCTAAATTGGTGACTGGTTCTGCCAATGCGTCTCCAACTTCGTTTCCTTTCTGGATCAAATGAACCATCACTACCGCCATGGCCCCAGTTGCGCCAGAAATCATCCCAGGTCTACCACCAAATAGCGCTGTCACTAATCCCATCATAAAGGCGCCATAAAGACCCACTAAAGGATCAATACCCGCCACAAATGCGAAGGCAACTGCTTCTGGTACTAAAGCTAAAGCGACTGTTAAGCCTGATAAAATATCGTTTTTAGGGTTTGATGTAAAATTGTGGAATAGTTTCCTCATTGCGGCATTTTAAAAGGCCGCGAAGGTAGGCTTTTAATACACGGTTAAACAAGTTAAACGAGCTTAAAATGGCCTATCGAAAACAACGCGTAATCCAGTTGATAGTAGGTTTGTGAGCGACAGCCCTGTAGATCGTAAATAATACCGCGTATATGGCTCTATCATCACAGCCAATGGTCTACTTCCAACATAAAAGCGATACTGTAAACCAAGGTTAACAGATGGATTTACAGACACAAATGACATGTTTTCAAATCTACTCCCTGACGTATACTCGTATTCCACTTCTTGGCTACTGAAGGCCGTCAGGTCAATTCCTGTGAATACACCAATCATAGACTCAGGTTTGCGATATACAACCAACGCCGGTACGTCAATTGAATTAAAAACATAATTTGTACGGGTTCTGAAACCCAATGTGGGATCAATATCACTCGCAAAAATGCCTACGTGTGTTGTGTAATACCTTGACTTGGTAAAGCCAATTCCCATTCTAATTTTCCAGTTTTCTTTAATGTCAAATTCTACCAAACCACCTGTTGTAAAACCTATCTGAGGACTAACTTCCGCTACGAACGCATTGTTCGGTTGTTGAAGGGGTAGGTTTAATTCAGGAGAAAAATATAATCCACCACGAACTGTTTTGAGACAAACATGTATTTGTGGTAAAAAATAGAAATGCTAGCGCAGTGATTATTTGAATTCGATTCATTTGATTGGGCACATGAATCAAATATAATAAAGAATTTCTACTGCTCTGATTTAGACCGTGTTGATATACCGAAAGGCAAATACAGTGGACAAAAATTGATAAAACTAGTTGCTACAAACACAGCCGCCAGTATTAAGGCCACAATTCCGAGAGTTCCACTAATAACGTTGGTTAAAAACAAAACGAGTAAGACAGCTGCGACAATTAGTCGGACCATTTTGTCCGTTTTTCCCATATTCTTTTTCATAACTTCACATATTTCATTCGAAATTAGAAAGAGAAATTAGGGCGTCATATGAATTTAATCAGGTTGACGCCTGAGATTTGACTTTATGTTTTTTCAACTCGGTTTTGAAATACTGGAAGGGTACTAATAACATACCAAAGCACTCACCATGTTCTTTTGTTAAGTGTTTATGATGTCTTTTATGAGCGCGTCTAATGGCCCTAAAATAGATATTGTCGCTATTTCGGAGCCATTTAAACCGCTGATGTATGAATACATCATGAACCAGAAAGTAACAAAAACCGTACGCCATGATCCCAAATCCAACGGCAAGTAATATGGCAGAAGCGTTTAAACTCCCGAACAAAATCAATAGGAAGCTGGGAATAGCGAAAATGAGAAAGAACGCATCGTTCTTCTCAAAAAATGTCTTATTGGTATGGGTGTGGTGGTCTTCATGGAGATTCCATAAAAGTCCATGCATCACAAATTTGTGCGTAAACCAGGCCACAAATTCCATAAAAAAGAAGGTGGCAAAAAAGAGTAAAATCGTCATTTTATGATGCCTTCTTTTAAAGTTTTCAGTGTATTAATTTGACTCGTCGATAATTCATTTGAATTTTTCAAGTTGTCAATAAAAGTTGATTTCCATGATGTGTCAATCGAATAATGAGGCAGTTCCTTTACAAATATTGCCAAATCATTTGAAATCTCATCGCTATAACCTACTAGAGCGGGTGCATTCAATTGTACCATTAACCGCACATATCGGATTTCAGGATTACTTGTCTCGCTCTTAATGGCCGATTCAATTAGCGTCTTGCCTTCTGTAAAGTATTTCCACTTTGTTGTTGGCCATGTCGCAAAGTCTGCTGATGTACAGGACGCCAATCCTTTGTACGCCTTCGTCATTGCATTGTTTGGGTATGTTTTAGAAACAATGATGGTCTGTAGCTTGCACTCTGACGTAACTGCCTTATGAAAATCATCCCGAATATGGCTGGCTTCGCGTGTAAACGAAACCAGCACGAATCCGGTAATTATCGCTATAAATAGAAAAATCTTTGATTTCATATTAAGTTCAGTCTTACGTTCATATAGGATTTTACCAGTAATGCCCACTTCACATGGTCTTTAACCCTAATACGTGATTCCATAATCCTGGTCGACGGTGTTCTTTTCAATTTTTTAAGCAACTGCCGGTAATATTTATAGGCTGTATACACGCCAAACCGAGCAGTTCTGGGCAATTGCACGACGCCTATATAAGCCTCTGCGAAATCTTGTTCTATTTCGTCAATGATTGATTGTTTTACTTCTGCACTTAAATTGTTAAAGTCCACATTAGGGAAGTAACTGCGGTTCAAAAGTTCGGTATCACTTTTCAAGTCACGTAAAAAATTAACTTTTTGAAATGCAGACCCAAGCTTCATTGCTGTCGGTTTAAGTTTCGTGTACAACGATTCATCACCGTTTACGAACACTTTCAAACACATTAATCCAACTACATCGGCTGACCCATAGATATACGTATCGTATTCTTCTTTTGTCTGATATACCGACTTTGTAAGATCCATTCGCATGCTATTCATAAATGCCTTCACCAACTCAAGGTCAATTCCATATTGATGAAAGGTAATCTGAAAGGCATGTAAGATTGGGTTCAAACTAATGCGTTGTACAATGGCATCATATAAATCTGCCTCAAATTTGTCGAACAGGGCTTCTTGGTCATGTTCTAGGAATGAGTCTACAATTTCATCCGCGAAGCGCACAAAGCCATAAATATTATGGATATCTGTTTGAATGCTAGGATCCAGCATGCTAACGGAAGAATAAAACGAAGTACTGTACGCTTGTGTTACCGATTGGCTACAAGTGAACGTAAGTGTATCAAATTGTTTCATGTGTAAGTTCATTCAGTGTGTGTTTTAAAATCTGTTCAGACGATATTTTACCTGATATCAATGCAGGTGGTACTCCAGGTCCTGGAACGGTTAATTGTCCAGTAAAATAAAGCTGTTCTACTTTTTTGCTCTTAATTTTTGGTCTTAAAAATGCCGTTTGTCGCAAGGTGTTTGCCATACCATAAGCATTACCTTTATATGAATTGTAGTCTGCTTTAAAATCATTCAGACAAAATGACTTTTTGTACACTACATGTTCTTTTAGCGATTGATTTGTTTGTTGCTCCAATCGCAACATAACTTTGTTGAAATACTGATCTCGTTTGTCCTGACTATCCTCAATACCAGGAGCTAGTGGAATGAGAAAGAAGGCATTCTCCTTTCCTTTAGGTGCTACTGATTCGTCAGTTACGCTTGGAAAACAAGTATAAAAAAGTGGCTTATCAGGCCATTCCGGATTATCATAAATCTGTACAGCGTGTTGATCAAAATCTTCATCGAAGAACAGACAATGATGTCTTACATTTTCAACTTTTTTGTCGAACGCAACGTAAAAAATCAAAGCCGATGGAGCAAACGTCCGTTTTTCCCAATAGGTTTCAGAATACGTTCTACACTTTTGTGGTAGTAGGGTTTCAGTATGATGATAATCTGCTCCGCTTAATATTGTATCGGCATAACATTTCTTATTATTAATTGAAAGTCCAACGGCCTTTTCCCCTTCTACCAAGATTTCGTCAATAGTGCTGTTGGTATGATATGTTACACCAAGGCTTTTTCCCAAGTCGACCATCGCTTCAACAATTTTATACATCCCTCCTTTTGGGTACCAAGTTCCTAGTACCAAATCTGCGTAGTTCATGAAGTTGTAAAACGCAGGAGTCGCTTCAGGTTTAGCGCCCAAAAACAATACAGGAAATTCTAATATTTTCACCAACTTTGGGTTGGTAAACTCCTTTCGGATGGTGGATCGAATGCTAGCAAAAAACTGGTTTATCCTTGAAACTGTCTGTGGTGTTAACAATTCCATAATTGAGTTACCAGGTCGATAGACCAACTCATCCATTGACGCTTTGTAGTTAAACTCCGCGCTTGTAATAAATCTTTTCAGCTTGGCTGCAGATCCAACCTCGATTGACTCAAACAAATCGTATATGTCTTGGATTGACCCGGGAATTTCAACCGTTTCTTGGTCCTTAAAAAAGACTTTATAGGCAGGGTCTAAACGGATTAACTCGTAATAGTCAGACGTCTTTTTCCCGAAATCATTGAAAAACTTATCGAAAACATCAGGCATCCAATACCAACTAGGTCCCATATCGAAGGTAAAACCAGCATCGCTAAAGACACGGGCTCGCCCCCCTAAGGAGTCGTTCTTCTCAAATACCTCAACGCAACAACCAGATTGAGCCAAATAACATGCTGCAGAGAGAGATGAAAAACCAGAACCTATTATAAATACCTTTTTCATTTTGTTTAGGCAAAAAAACGAAACTTTAAATAAAACTACAAGAAATATTCAAATTTTGTTTACCATTTCGTTCAAATCGTTAAACATTTTGACATTTGGCGGCATTTCTAATTTGTTGTGAACAATGCGACCCGTGATCAATAAACTGTCTTTCCGATTGTTCAGCAATAAACGACTAAATTGTTCCAAATACATGTCTACTTCGTCAGCCGCAGGCTTAATTGTAAAGTAACTGATAAACGTAATCTTCTTGAAAACAGATTGCAACGCTAATAAATTATCCATCGGAACACTTTGACCTAAGTAAATAACGTGCTTGCCGCGCAGCAGCAATTCATATTGCAAATACAACAATCCCAATTCATGAATTTCATTGTCTGGCAAAAACAAAACATACACTACCCCATTCGTTTTGGGTACCGTTTGTTGCACCCTTTCAATACTTATTTGCAGCTTTTGTTTGATCAGGTTAGATATAAAATGCTCATGGGCAGGAGTTATATTATCCGATTGCCAGTGAATGCCTATGCGAAACAGCAAAGGCACAAAGACATCTAGAAACACATGCCTAAATGAAAATTCTGCTATAAGTCGATTAAAGGTTTGTTCAAATTGCGCTTGATCAAAATTAATCATAGCGAGTATCAGAGCATCCATGTAACCGGAATCATCTCCACCTTTAGAAATATGATCAACAACTGTTTGGCTTAATGCTTCCTCCGTGAGTTCTGCAATTTTCGAAATCTTATGTCCCGCGTTATACAACAGGGTAACATTTAATAGCTTTTTTAAATTGGCAGAGTTATAGTATCTGATATTTGAATCTGATCTTTCTGGGGTTAATATACCGTACCTTTTTTCCCATATTCGAATTGTATGGGCTTTAATCCCTGAAAGATTTTCAAGGTCTTTAATCGTAAATCGTGTTGCTATATTGTTCAACTAATATTGCTTATTGTTAAACAAATTTAGTAAATTATATTATAACTTACTTTTCTTCTTTTGATTTAATTTCTTGATAGCCACCATATGACCTAACATAACAAGCGGAACAACTATACCAGGCAACCAAACAAACGGGAAGTATAATATCCCTGTATTGGGCTCATTCAAAGACAACTGCTGAAACGGGGTTGGTGCCGATAAAATCCCAGTTATGACTACTTGAGACACAAGGATGAGACAAACCCAGTTCCAAACCAATAGAAAGGTATCACTCAACTTTCCTTTATTATACCCATAGTATGCTACAAATGGAGCCGTTAGACCTGCCAGTATATCGAAGTTTCTACCACTAAACGTCATTGATTCAGGAATTAACGAATAAATAAACAGGTAATACAAAACGATTTCTACGCCTACTCGAACTGTATGCAAATACGCATACTGTTCCATATTGAAGCTATTAATTGCCTTCTTCCCTGCCTTTGTGAAAAACGCCAAAAGGATTAAAACAACACTTGGTAAGAGGATAAACACCAATCTAGGAGAAATGGCATTAGTTACCAAGTAGAACCCTCTTTGACTTAAGACAGCTTGAATTAATGCCAACACCAACACAATTAACAATACGCCTTTATTCCTATTAGTAGCCCGATAAAAAGCGATAATGGTGAAAAGCGTAATGGCAATAAAACTTAGACTGATGTAAAATGGAACGAGCTCTGTCATGTCTTTTATCTATTAAATAATAGTCGGAAATAAAATCTAGGGTCTTTAAACTTTTTTCTTAAATCAACGTTTTCAAACATCGAAGTTAGTAGAATTTTAAACTCTTTACTTTTCAAGCCTTTGTTCGCCACAAAGTTGAATAACCACGGGTATTTTACCATTTTCTGTAATTGGTGACTCATGCTTAATTCAGGCCATAAATGATGGTAGACTTGGTCTGTATAGGTTTGTAATGACTTCTCTGAAAAGTCGTTTGCAGCTAAAGCGTCGGTCAAAACATCGGCTGCGTATTTGGCACTAATCATGGCATTTCCAATGCCTTCACCTGTAAAAGGATCAATCAACGAGGCTGCGTCACCACAAAACAACAACCTATCAAAATGAAGCTGCCTTTTCTTTGAACCCAGTGGTAACCCCCACCCTTTTACAGACTCCAAGGCTTTTGCATTCGCAAACCGCTTACTGATTACTGGATGGGTTGTGACAATGCGGTGTAACATGTCTTTTAAATTCACTTTGTGTTTTGACACACTTGCACTCAACATGCCTACGCCAAAATTTACACGGCCATTTGTCATCGGAAAAATCCAGAAATAACCTGGAAGCACGTCATTTATAAAATGTAACTCGATGTAACCTTCCTCACTTAAACCCTCCACTCCTTCATAGTACTGCCTCAAACCGGCGCAGTAATGGTTCAATTCCATTTCTATACCATGGTCTTTTGCTAGATCTGATCGTACGCCAGAACAGTCGACCACAACATCAGCCGTTAGGTGTTGGCCATCCGACATTTCAATAAATACTTTGTTTGGAGTGATTTGAGTAGATTTAACTGCATGACCCAAAAGCAATCTACAGTACTCACTCGGTGTATTATCCACCATCAAACTGTCAAAATCCTCTCGTGTCGCGATAAATCCTGGTGCTTGCTGGACTTTTGTTTTATCTGTGGTAAATGGAATGTCTAGTCGTTTGCCGTTAGGCGCAATAAAGGAGATGCCCCAACTTGGCAGGAATGCTTCCGTTCCAGCTGCAATTTGTTCGACAACGTCTGGTTTTACTCGATTGAGTGCATACACCACTTTTCCGCTCAAGGCATCTCCGCATATTTTATCCCGCGGAAATGTGTCTTTATCAATAAGGGCGTGTGTAATCTTGTTTTTTGTCAATCCCATTGATAGAGTAGTGCCTGCTGGCCCTGCTCCTATTATGGCAACCTGTACATGTGTAGTACTTGACAATCCTGCTGATTTTCACGCAAAGTTGTCAAAATTTGGGTTATAAAAAACTAGTTATTGAGTTTAATCAATTTCGCAACGTGAGTTGCTCCTTTTGTTTCTAAACGAACTACGTAGATTCCGTCAACCAAAGCTGAAACATCAACCCCTGATTGTGTACTAACCAACTGACTATAAACTAATTGTCCCTGAAGGTCAACTATGATTAACTGTCCTTCTTCTTGCGTTAGTCCGTTAAAATGAATATATCCCGTCGTTGGATTTGGATACAGCTGTAGGGATTTAACGTACTTGCTTGGCGACGAACCGACACCGACATTACAACTGCCTGATGCAAGCGCAATTTGGAAACCACCTCTTTCTGTGCCAACCACCATGTCTACTTTACCATCGTCGTTTAAATCGGCAAATGCAGGCTTAGCGAAAGCACCAAAGTTATAGTCATAACAGGCGTTTGTTTGCGAAAGATAAAATGGATCAACGACTGTGTGTTCAAAATCGGTAATTTTTCCTCTTCGTATATCTCTATAAATGGTCACTTTACCTCTTTCATCTCCAATGATAAATTCGGGATCACCATTACCGTCTAAGTCTTGAACAACTGGAGCGGCATAATTGATGTTCTTAAAAACCGTCGTATCGTAAAAATCATTTGTCTTTGGGTTGTACCAAGTCTCTAGTCTCCAATAACCAGGTAATACGCCACCCATAGTGTCTTGCTGTTTAGCAAACACCGGAACTCCTGTAGTTGATGTATTGCGATAATACACGGTGTTTCCAGTGTACGAACCTACCAATAAGTCGACATATCCATCACCATCTACGTCTGACAAGTTAGGCATCGTTGCTTGGTCTAACTGAATACCATACGTATTATCTGATACTTTGTTTGCGGTTGCTGAACTGCCCTTTCCTACGATGTTGTATAGACTTAATGTTCCATCCAAACGACCCATTAACAATTCCGGATTGCCGTCTCTATTCAAGTCGCCTAAGCAAGGCGACATACGTCGGATTGAATCCTTTTTCAATCCCAAATAATCTTCGTTTTTCAATTGAAAAACAGGTACCGTTTTAGTTCCAACGTTTTCGTAATACACAAGGTAGTCGGCTAATTCCTTGGTAATGCCATAATCACCATTGGTTGCGAGTATTAGGTCATAATCACCATCTCCATCCATATCCGCTAACATTGGTGCGGTGTGACCTCCGTGGTCAACCATATGCCGGTCAATGAACATAGAATCCTTAAAATTAAAGATTGGATGGTCGTTTTTCCCTGTGTTTTCATAATACAGAATCCTATTAGCCTCACGGAAATTGTAACTAGCCTTCGAAAAGGCGTTCACAGCCACAATCAAATCTTTGATACCATCACCGTTCACATCTTGGAAATAGCCTGCTGGGAAGATGTCTGTGACTGCCCGATAGGAATTACTAGGAAACAACGAGTCATTAGAAATCATGGAGTCGATACGCACGTCATACTCGGCTTTTCCGTTAATGACTAAATTCAGATTATTAAGACCAGCATTCCCTAATACTAAGTCCATATCACTGTCGCCATCGCTATCTAGCAGCAACAAAGAAGATCCACCCGCGTGTTTTTTCTTGTGTCGGTATACTTTATGAAAACAAAATGGGTCGCGTTCAAATAATATTTCGTTTGAACCATCAAATTCTTGGAAATCTCCCCAACATTGGTCTGCGATTTCAAAATCTATTGAATCTAATGGCTTTCCAGCTTCGGCAGAATTGTTTAAGAAAAGAGAAATGCCGTAACCCAATGTTTGCAGTGTCATGAAGTCGATATCTCCATCACCATCAATATCTTCAATAGCTGGAATATTCGTTCTATCACAGTACAAATCATTTGTATCCAAAGGTGCATCCCCAAAGTTGTATGCTCTTAAATCGGCGTCACGCACAGTAAACATGGCGTGTTTGTCGCCCGACTTGGTTGTGTTTTTATACAAAGAAATAGCATCTGTGTCTTCATCAAAAAACCACAAATCCGCTAATCCGTCTGCATTGTAATCTTTAAAAACCACCCAAGTTGTAAATCTTGAAGGATAAATGTGATCGAAATCCGGGTGATACGTAAAATTCCCTTTCCCATCATTTATCAGCGACGAAACTTTCCCCCCGTTACGATCAAATACAAACAAATCTTGAATGCCATCATTGTTGATATCCAGGTTGTAAAACTGTGGCTGGTTTAAACCACCTAGATTACCCAGAGTCAGTGTATTCCCTGACATATCCTTCACTTCAATATTGCTCATCACTTCAAATGAAATTGACTGAGCACTCGCAAACTGAAGGCAAACAATGGCAAAAACAATGGTTAGAACACTACGCATAAAATTGGTATTTTGGGTTAGACGCTTGGACATAAAATAATGTTGCACAATATACAACTGAAAAAAATCTTGAGTGTCTGTAGGTTATCAAATCTTATTAATTTCACTTCTTTTGTAATAACAATAACAACATGACGGCTTCCGAGTTTTACCCAACCTTTTTGGCGCAACATCAGCGGTTCAGTACAGATACTAGAGACTTGCGACCTGGTGACATCTTTTTTGCGCTAAAAGGAGACAATTTTAATGGCAACGAATACGCAGAACAAGCAGTCAAAGATGGTGCTGCATTCGCTGTTGTAGACGAAGACCTAAAAACTAAATCCTCCCAATTCATTGAGGTTCCTGATGTTTTGGCCTTTATGCAATCATTGGCCACTCATCACAGACAACAGTTTAACATTCCAATCATTGCAATTGCAGGAAGTAATGGTAAAACAACGACAAAGGAGCTTTTAGTCAACACGTTATCGCAAAAACTAAAAGTGCACGCTACGAAAGGTAATTTTAACAACCACATCGGTGTACCTATCACCTTGTTAAACATGAAAGTAGACACAGAAGTGGCCCTGATAGAAATTGGCACCAATAATTTTGGTGAAATCGCCTTCCTGTGTGAATTGCTTGAACCTAACTACGGAATCATTACCAACATTGGCAAAGAACACCTTGAGGGATTTGGCGACATCGAGGGCGTAGCACGAGAGGAGAGCGAACTATACAATTACCTTTTTAAACACGATGGATTTGCCTTTGTAAACCTAGACGATCCTTATTTACAAAGAATGTCGCACAGACTCACCCATAAGCATACCTATTCTACCATCGACAAAACTGCTGATGTGTATGTGGAAACCATTGAGGTTGCCCCAGAGATTGAGATGTTGTATAAAGGATCCTGTGTTCATGCACGATTGAGCGGCAATCACAATGCGCAAAACATAACGGCAACCATTGCCGTCGCTACATACTTCGACTTAAATAATTACGATTTACAACAAGGCATTCTTGCCTATCGTCCAACCAACAACCGATCTGAAATTCGGGACATTGGCACCAATCATTTTATGTTGGATGCGTATAACGCCAACCCAAGCAGCATGATGGCAACGTTAGATACATTCAAATCTCTTAATAAAAACAACAAAGTAGTCTTGTTAGGTGATATGTTCGAAATTGGACCCAACGCGATTGAGGAGCACAAAGCTGTTCTCGATTTTGCCCAAACCATCGGATGCCCAATCATCGTAGCGGGAGAACAATTTAGCGAAGTGGCTTCAAATGATGTTGTATCGTTTAAAACAACCGAAGACCTAGTAAAACATCTTGAAAGTCAACATTTTAAAAACACGTGGTTTTTGATTAAAGGCTCACGCGGAATGGCTATGGAGAAGGTGTTGGAGGCGTTTGTGCAGTAGGGTAAACCAATTTGTAGCTTACAAAGTCCGCCGATAATTCCGAATCAGAATGGCACCGAGGTTTTTATGAGGTGGTAGGTAGTCTTGGAAACGTTCCTGCGCCTTAGAATTGCTTCGAATACGCGATTCAATTTGGGGCCACAACAACTCCCAATTTAAATCATCGCCTTTTCGAATCGTTTCACAAATACTAAAGATCAATTCGTTATTGACATACATCGTTCCCACTTGTTTACTACTGATAATCTGAGCATTAGGGGCATAATCCAACACCTTACTAATGTTGTTATATCCACCACAAGAACCAAGAATTACCAAATCTGAATTCGGTGTAATGGTTTGAATCGTAATATGCGCGTAGTAACTGTGTCCTCGATGTACCACAACATCAGGAAACCGCTTTGACGTCTTAAATACTTCTTGTAGCTCGTCCTGACCGTCGTATTCGTCTTTTGCCTTGTTGGCATATATCTTCACCTTTTTTCCAGCGGTCGATTCAATGATGACGTAATGTCCCTTGTCAATGATGGTCCAACCAGGTCTTTGAAACCGTGCGATAAACGTAGCATAACTAGCCCATCCATCTTCATCGTCAAAAAAGAAATGCTGCTGTACGTGCTCCCCGTTTTTAATCATACTGGTATTTGCCACAGTCGACAATCCAGTCAAGTCTTCGTTTAATGCAACTGATTTTTGATTAATCTGTAGTAATTCTAGCAATAAGCCATATAACTTCTCGGCTTCTGCGTTCTTCCATTTTACTTGTTGATATTCCTTTTTAAGCGCATTTTCAAACAAGGCCTTAGTATCCTCGTCTGTTATACTTCCATAGGTATCGGCAACCGCAACGGCTTGTTTTAATGGATTTGCTTTAGTTTCTAATCCAGCGATGAAGGCATTAAAAAGAGACCTTTTTTCCCATACACTCATACGGTTTAAAAACGTTGGTAATTCATTGTATGCAGCGCACATTTTTACAAAAGTGCGGTACTTGTTACGTCCTAAATTGTGTAAAAACTCATATGACGATTCTTCTGTCATGCGAGTCATTAGCCGTTTAAACAACCCTAAAAACGTAGAGGTGTATACTTCATCTTCTCCATACACCATCAACGTATATAATTCCTGCGCCGACATATTTCCGCTGTCACACAGTTGAAATCTGATGTTGTCACTTTCTTCGTGTAACTCATTAATCTCTCTCACTTTTCTAGTGGCTAAGTATGTCAATTCATCATCGACTGAATACCCACCAAGAATGTCGGGTTGAGTACGTAATTGTAACAAATGACGAAAAGTCGCTTCTCTGTTTTTACCCAGTTGATGTGCTTCTTTGGTTGTGAGTTGATACGCACTTATATCATGTAAGAAAATATAGGCCTTGGAATTACTACCAACTTGACGGAAGATCTCCATCATACGATCAATAGTGGGCTTGCCTTGAACGTTCATCATGTCGTTAAACACTGGATTCGCCGTTCCCATATAGAAACTTACGTGCGCTGGAGCCGTTTTACATAAAGCTTCTAACACATCAGCCGAGTAGGATTGAAAAGCAAAGTCCCCGTAGTGCTTTAGCAGTACGCTAGGATATTGCTCGGCAGCCATTTGCAATATTTCGTTGGCATATGGCTTGTCATCAAAAAACGGAATCACATTCAAACCAGTCAATAAATCACTTTTCAAGATGGCCTTGATCCTATTGGTTTCTATAACCTCTTGAATCCGTAGTATTAGGTTGAAATAAGATTGAAACGAGGTATACAAATGAAAATTGGATTGGTCCACCTTTTCAAGCATATGCACCAAGTCGTTCAACCTTCTTTTCTTGTCTAAAGGCGTATAATTACTATTGTTATTGATGTTTTTCTGAATGTCATCTACGGTCTGCAGATACAAGTGAGTGGCCTCTTGTGTTTGCAGTGGCGACAACAGTTTGACCGTGTCGTTAGCCCTACCATCATACTTATCAATTCGTAGTTGATGTCCATCCACAGCTTGATTAGCCGTTTTAACCACGTCAACTTGCGCACTAACTAGTGTCGCAATAAATAAACTTAAGACAAGTACAATTTGTTTATGCATGCATATATGGTTTTGCCGCTTCCCAGATGACCACACCTGCACAAACGGATATATTCAACGAATGTTTTGTTCCTAGCTGAGGAATTTCAATGACATCGTCGCACAAGGCAATCACCTCGTCAGATACACCTTCAACTTCATTGCCAAGAACCAAGGCGCATTTGTTATTTCGGCTAAAGTCGTATTGGTCAATCATGATTGAATTTTCGGTTTGTTCAATGGCTAAAATAACATAACCTTTTGACTTTAAATCGTTTACCGCTTCAACTGTACTCGAGAAGTGCTTCCAATCCACTGCTTGTTCTGCCCCAATCGCTGATTTTGTAATGTCGCGATGAGGTGGAGTTGCCGTAATGCCACACAACAATAATTGCTCAATTCTAAAGGCATCGGATGTCCTAAATACCGAACCGACATTCAACATACTTCGAACATTATCCAGTACGACACAAATAGGAAGTTTGGACGCATTTTTAAATTCATCCACAGTCAGCCTATTAAGCTCTATATTTTTTAATTTGCGAGGCATTTAATTTCCAATTTGAGGTGGCAAAAGTAAAACAGGACAGCGAAACTCCGTTAATGCGTCAATACACGCAAATAAAGGTCAAGTACCCTGGAGCCATGGTGCTGTTTCGTGTGGGCGATTTTTATGAAACATTCAATGAAGACGCGGTTAAGGCGTCAGAAATATTGGATATCGTTCTGACCAAACGCGCTAATGGGAAAGCCTCTCACGTAAAATTGGCGGGTTTTCCACATCATTCATTGGACACCTACCTGCCTAAATTGGTTCGCGCTGGTCAACGTGTGGCGATTTGTGACCAACTCGAGGAGCCTCAAAAAGGCAAAAAATTGGTAAAACGTGGTGTCACCGAATTGGTAACACCTGGGGTAACGTACAACGACAAGGTTCTAGAATCACGTCAAAGCAATTACCTAGCGGCTGTGATGTTTGACAAAAATGAACTAGGCGTGTCCTTTTTGGACATTTCAACTGGGGAATTTATGGTTGCGCAAGGCAGTGATGAATTCGTCCAAAAACTGCTTCAAAGTCTGAATCCTTCAGAAGTGCTGTATGCTAAACCCAACCGAAAACGATTTGAAACCACATTCGGCAACGACCATCACACGTACACCTTAGATGATTGGATCTTCACCCATGATTTTGGCTATGATCGACTCATCCAACACTTTCAAACAGCCAACCTGAAAGGCTTTGGCATCGAAGACCAACAACTAGCCATTGCTGCTGGCGGTGCGTGTTTACACTATCTAGAACAAACACATCACAATCACGTCGATCACATCACGTCGATAAGCAGACTGGAGGAAGATACGTATGTGTGGATGGACAATTTTACCGTTCGCAACTTAGAACTTGTGTATCCAAACCATGCCAATGGAAAAAGCCTGCTCCAAATTTTGGATCAGACGAACACGCCTATGGGCGGTCGACTTCTAAAAAAATGGCTTGTGTTGCCATTAAAGTCTTTAACCAGCATTCAGACAAGACTTCAAATAGTTGAATACTTTGTAAACAACCAAACTGTTGCCACTGACTTAACTACTCAATTAAAGCAAATTGGGGATTTAGAACGACTTATTTCAAAAGTTGCCGTACAACGCATTAATCCACGCGAATTGGTACAGCTCAAGAAGTCGCTCGTAGCGGTTAATGACGCTCGAAACCTTTGTAAGGACACCTCACAGGTTGCATTGACCAATTTGGTAAATCAGGTAGCTCCTTGTACTGAACTTATTGATCAAATACAAAATGAGATTGCCGAAAACCCGCCACTACTCATCAATAAAGGAGGTGTGTTTGCAGATGGCGTAAATGACGAATTAGACGACTTGCGCAAGCTGGCATTTTCAGGAAAGGATTATTTGGTATCGCTTCAACAACGGGAAATTGAGCGTACTGGAATTACTTCACTAAAAATCGCCTTTAACAATGTGTTTGGTTACTACATTGAAGTCAAAAACACACACAAAGACAAAGTTCCGCCTGAATGGATACGGAAACAAACACTTGTAAACGCCGAACGATACATTACGGAAGAACTCAAAGAATACGAACAAAAAATCCTAACGGCTGAGGACAAAATACTGGCCATTGAGACGGAAATGTACCGTACCTTTTTAGAGTCTATTCAAAACTATGTCCCTCATATACAGGTGAATGCCCGCATTATCGCGCAAATAGACTGCTTGTTGTCTTTTGGTCTGATATCAGCAGAGAACAACTACTGTAAGCCTGAGGTTGATGAATCGAAAGTGTTAGCGCTGGTTGAATCACGGCATCCTGTCATTGAACACCAACTCCCACACGGAGAGTCGTACATACCCAATGATCTGGTATTAAATGCAGACACGCAACAGCTCATAATTTTAACCGGACCAAACATGTCGGGTAAGAGTGCCCTACTGCGTCAAACTGCTTTAGCCGTGGTACTCGCCCAGATCGGCTGTTTTGTGCCCGCTAAGCATGCTCAAATTGGCTTGGTCGACAAAATATACACGCGTGTAGGTGCCTCAGATAATATCAGTCAGGGCGAGAGTACGTTTATGGTGGAAATGACCGAAACGGCGAGTATTTTGAATAATCTATCAGAACGAAGCCTCATATTATTGGATGAGATTGGTAGAGGTACGAGTACGTACGATGGCGTTTCTTTGGCTTGGGCGATTGCTGAATTTATTGCCAATCATCCAACCAAACCTAAAACGTTATTCGCCACACATTACCATGAGCTAAACGAATTAGAAGTAAAAAATGAGTCTGTTGTGAACTATCACGTTACGACAAAAGAGATAGGTAAGAAAGTTTTGTTTCTACGTAAAATAGAAAAAGGAGGAAGTGAACATAGTTTTGGAATTCATGTTGCACGTATGGCTGGTATACCAAAGCCAGTATTGAAACGAGCAGACCAAATTCTTGCTCAACTTGAAAAAGACCGAACACACTTGACCGACCGAGACCGTTTAAAGAACCTGCCTCAAAACGATTACCAATTGAATTTGTTTTCTATAAACGACCCAAAACTTAAAGAAATAACGGAACAACTTAGTCAGTTGGATACCAATACCTTAACACCAATTGAAGCGCTATTAAAACTAAATGAGATTAAAAAACTGTTAGATGAATAAAGTACTATTGGTCTTGTGTTTAATGTTTGGTTCTTCTGCGTTTGCACAGCATTCATGGGTGTATTTGAACGGCACGTGTTCAGATGATATATCCGAAAAACCAGTAGTTTGTTCAGAATATGTATCCATCCTCGAATCGTTTGATATTGAGGTAATTGGGACTTCCAATTGGTTAAATGCGGTATGTGTTCAAGGAAATCCGCAAAATTTAAAAGCCTTGAGTTTTGTCAATCGTATTGAAAAACTGGGGCATTACAAAACTGTCAAAAACCAAACTACTCAAACAAATGAGGTCTTTAGTTACGGTAACAGCGATTGGCAATTAGACATGCTAGGATTGGACTCGTTTCATCGCCTGGGCTATACTGGCAAAGACGTGACCATTGCCTTATTCGATGGCGGCTTCTACAAAGCAGATACGGTGTATGCCTTCGATTCACTTTGGCAACAAGGTCGCATTAAAGGGTATTGGGACTTTATTACTAACGATACTAGTCTGTTTTGGGAATATGATGGGCATGGAAAATATGTATTGTCTATTGTAGGTGCCAATTGGCCTGATTCCATGATGGGCTCTGCTCCAGGTGCTAATTTTTTATTGGCCCGTACAGAAGATGTAGCGAGCGAAAAGCGTTTAGAAGAATTTGCTTGGGTAAAAGCCATGGAATGGGCCGAAGAAAATGGCGCCGATATCATTCATTCTTCTTTAGGGTATTCTGTCTTCGATTCTCTTGAAGGAGATTATACCTATGCTGACATGGACGGAGAATCAACCTTAATTACACGAGCTACTACACTGGCTTTCGAAAAAGGGATTTTTGTGACCAATAGCGCTGGAAATGAAGGTGATGACGATTGGCATTATATCACTGCGCCTTGTGACGGTAAACATGTACTATGCGTTGGTGCTGTGGATTCTAATCAAAAACACGCTCCATTCTCTTCATACGGTCCATCTGCCGACGGTCGGGTTAAACCTGATGTAGTGGCTATGGGAAAAGGTGTGACTTACATAAATAATCAAGCAACTCTGCGAACTGGTGGAGGAACTTCATTCTCAGGTCCTTTGATTGCTGGTTTTGTTGCCTGTTTGAAACAAGCTTGGCCAACAATGACCAACCAACAGATTTATGAAGCGGTAATTCAAAGCGCAGATCGGTATACCAATCCTGATACGGCATATGGGTATGGATTACCCAATATTTTAAAAGCAGACTCACTGCTAAGAACTGTAGTTGGTGTTCAAGAAATAAGTAAAGCGTCTGGAATAAACGTTTACCCCAACCCTGCTGCTGGGATGCTTACGATTCACAGTGAGCACCAAATCGTGCATTATGAAGTAATAACGATGGATGGTAAAGTTGTGTTAAGTGAAGACTTACTTGGAACAAACCAAGTGCAATTGGATGTTTCACCAATTGAGTCAAGCCTAATGGTATTAATGATTCGTCTTAAAAACGGACAAAGCATTTACCACAAGGTGGTTATAGCAATGGATTAGGTGTCTTTCGGACTAACGCCGTAAAAGTCTTTGTAACACTTGGAAAAATAACTTAAACTCCGAAAGCCTGCCTTCATCGATATTTCTGACAGGTTGCCGTACCCTAAATCTATTAGGTCTCTACTGCGTTTGAGTCTGTATTCCCTAATAAACTGACTTACAGACTTATTCGATATTCTTTTTAATTTTTTCTGGAGCGATGAAGTACTAATGTTCAAATCATTGGCCAAGCCTTGAAGTCCGCATGCTTGGTTGCTTATTTCACCTTCAATGGCCAGCTTAACTTGTTTTAAAAACCGATCATCCATCGATTCTACAGCCAGCTTATCTGGAGTAGAATGCATTGCCTGTAGCAACTTCTTTCTGGCAGTAACGGTATTTCTAATTTTAAGGAGTAATTCTTCTGTATGAAACGGTTTAGTCAAATAGTCGTCTGCACCAAATTCAAGACCTTCCAAACGTGATTCAAAGCCGCCTTTCGCGGTTAAGAATATCACTGGCACTAATTCCGTTTCAGAATCAGATTTCAGGTCTTTTAACATCTCAAAACCGTCTTTTCTAGGCATCATTACATCCGAGATAACCACATCGGGCATATAGCGCTTAACTAGGCTAAAACCATCAACACCGTCATTGGCAGTTTGAACGTCGTATCCCTTGATGGTCAGGACGTCTGAGAGTGTTTGGCGCAAACTGGCTTCATCTTCAATAATAGCTACTTTCGTTTTTATCATTTTATAGTTATGTCACATTTTGTAATAAGTCTCACTAAAGTTAGTAATTTCATCTGCCTCGATGTTAGGTATTTCAATAATATACTGTTAATTCGAAGCTGATAAGGTCAATATATGAAGTCGTCTAAGTCCGTATTAATAATCGAAGACGAAAAACAAGTCCGAGAAAGCATCGTGGACATTTTGCAACTTAAAGGATATTCCACATTAGAAGCTTCGGATGGCACAATAGGTTTTGAGTTAGCTAAAAAGCACATTCCGGATGTGGTTTTGTGCGACATCATGATGCCTTTTATGAATGGTTTTGAAACCATTTCTAAGTTTAAAAGTAACTCACTTACCAAATACATTCGTTTTATTTTTCTTACAGCAAAAACTGAGTCTGAAAATCGCAAACTAGGATTGGATCTAGGTGCTGCTGCATACATTACAAAACCTTTTTCTGTAGAAGACTTAATTGCCTCAATAGAAGGTTCGTCTAGTAGGGAAGTGTCATCGTAAACGCAGTTCTTTTCCCTATTTCACTGCATACACTGATCGTCCCCCCATTCAATTCCACATATTCCTTTACAATCGCTAAACCCAAGCCAGTACCAGATATGTCTCCAACATTGGAGCATCTGTAAAATGTTTGGAATAAATTATCCAACTCATCTCTCGGAATTCCTATGCCAAAATCAATCACTTCCATTGCACAATGCGTATCTCTAAAGTGAAGATTCACCTGTGGGTTCTGGCTCCTAGAGTATTTGAAAGCATTCGACAATAAGTTTTCAATTACGTGGTCAATAGTCCGCTTGTCGAACTTTAACAGTCTTGGGTTGCCGTAAATATGTAAATCAACAAAACGACCGTCATCTTGTATTGCCTCACTGCTCAGAGTAGCCTCTTTCACTCTGGTTACCAGATCATTCTCTTTCACATCGATGGGTATTTGGTTAGACGACAATTTGCCTAATATCAACACGTCATCCATCAAATCCGTCATCCGTTTTACTTCATTTTCAATCCGACTTTCCGCCTTGTGAAGCAGTTCCGGATTTTTAGAAGATTCGTTTCCATTCAACATAGAAATTAATTCCACATTGCTTTGAATAACGGATAAAGGTGTCCGAAATTGGTGAGAGGCGGTCGCCACAAACCTAGACTTCAACATACTCAGTTCTTTTTCAGTTTCGAGTGCATTTTCCAATTGCTCTTGTGTTTTCTGCAATTGTTCGGTTCTTGCTTCAACTTGTTCTTCAAGCTTTTTGGTGAAAGATGCCTGCAATCGATCTGCTTCCACTGTTTTGGTCACGTCGTTAGCCATACCGACCATCCGCACTACTTTCTCGTCTTTGATCTGGAATTCCGCGAGTACTTGGATAAACTTAGTCTTTCCTGACGGTAGAATAATGTCGTACAACAGTCGTAGTTCTTTTTTACTTTTGATTGCTTTGTCTAAGTTTTTAAGCGTTTGCTCCTTATTTTCAGGGTTTAACCTATTTAAAAACACCTCGGCATAGTCCAGTGGTTTGCCAACCTTCTCTTCGTAAAAGCCATACACGGTGTCATCGCAAATGATTTTCCCTGTTTCAAGGTCCCAATCAAAAATACCAATGTTTCCAGCTCTAACAGCCATATCTAATCGTTCCTGACTATGGCGCAACATTTCATTTCGGTCGTATTCCCTGGTAACATCTTGTGCTGTACCAACTGTTGTAACACACCGACCATTGTCATCAAATGTGGACTCGATCGACACGCGAATATGTTTTATGATGTTTTCAGAGCTTATTATTCGATGGTCTATGTAAAATGGTTGTTGGCTCTTTAAGTGATTAACAAAATTGAAGCGAACCATTTCGTGATCAGCTGGATGCACCGATTCCCAAAAGTGTTTGGAAGTCAAACATGTGTCTTCTGAAAAGTCAAACACCCGAATGAGTTCCTTTGAACAATTAAATTTATCTGTGGCGAAATCATATTCAAAACGTCCCAATTTGGCTATTTTCTGGGCTAGTTCTAATTGCTCTTGTTTCACCAGCACGTCTTTCATAATCTTATGACGCTCAATGGCATACGAAAACGTTTTCTCTAAAACGTGTTCGTTGTAATCTCCTTTAACTAGGTAATCCTGTGCGCCAATTTTGATTGCGTTTAACGCCAGTTTTTTGTCCATAAAACCCGTTAATGCCACGACAGGAACATCTTTATTTAGTTTAACGATTTTCTCAATCGATGGTAGTCCTCTCGAATCAGGTAAGCTTAAATCGATTAATACCAAATCAAATGATTCCTTAGCTAATCTCGCCAACCCATCTTTCAAGGTAGTTTCTACTTGAACATCAATGGGTTTTGGAATGTGTTTAACGAATTCTTTTAATAGATATGCATCATCTGCATTATCCTCGATATAGAGAATGCACAGTTGATCAAACATATTGGTTAGGTAGTTGGGCTGTTTTAAGCCAAAAAGACTTTATTTCTTGAACCATGTTGTCCAATGACGTGATATCAGACGGCTTGGTGATAAAACAATTAGCATGTTTCTGGTAACTTTCGGTGATGTCATCAGGAGAGCTAGAGGTAGACAATACAATGATTGGCAGATATTTGTAGGCCACATTGTTTCTTACTTCTTTAAGTACTTCCATCCCATTTTTTCTGGGTAGATTTAAGTCTAGTAGGACCAAATCTGGTGTAGTAACTCCTGTATATATTCCTCTTTTAAAAATATAATCCAATGCCTCATCACCGTCGCGAACCGTAGACAAATCTTGGCCAATGTTGTGTTTGGTTAAGACTTCTTTCAAAATGATGATATCGTCTTCATTGTCTTCGACCAACAGTATGTGTACAGGCTTATCCATTTTCTTGGTTTTTAGGAAGAGTGAATGTAAACGTAGTGCCGTGGCCTAGTTCAGAATTGAACCAGATATCCCCATTGTGTTTTTTGATAATCTTTTTAACTATTGACAGACCAATTCCAGTACCTGAGTAGTCCTCACGAGTATGTAGGCGTTGAAAAATCTCGAATACACGGTCTTTATACTCGTCTTCTATCCCAATGCCATTATCCGTTATAGATATTTCGTAATGCTTCTTTGTTTCTTTATAATGAATGTCGATAACGGGTTGTGAATCTTGTTTTTGAAACTTAATTCCGTTGCCAATTAAATTTAAGAACACGCGCTGTAATTGACCTGGATCCCCGCTCACGGTGGGTAAATTGTCCGGTAAGTTGACAATCACATTTTTTTGTTTGATCGCTAAACTTAAATCGTCTAAAACTACTTCAATCATATTAGAAAGGGCAACTGGCATAAATTTTATCCGTTTGCTTTCTACTCTGCTAAAAGAGAGTAGGTCAATGATCAAATCACGCATCCGCTTGGAAGCCTTAAAAGCTCTTTGGATATAGTCTAAAGACTTGTCGTCAAGTGCCTCTTTTGCTGACAGCTCAATTAACTGTAAGTAGCTCATTATAACACGTAAAGGTTCTTGTAAATCATGCGATGCTACATAAGCAAACCTTTTCAGTTCGTCATTCGAGCTAGTAAGTTGTTCCAAAGACGACATGAGTTTTTTCTGGGTTTGTTCTATTCTGGACAAATCCTGGACTGTGGACCAGATATAGTTTTTACCATCAAGCGACTGAAGTATTTGTCCATGAAGCAATACCGGGAATCTATGGCCGTCTTTGTGAATGTATTCCTTTTTATAAGGACCATACTTGCCATGGTCTTGTAGCGATTTTAATTGAACGTCTTCCTGTTCTTGGTATTCTTGAGGTGTTAAATGCCAATACGACAATTCATTTAATTCTTCTTTGGTGTATCCAATAAATCGTTCAAATTCAGAATTGATTTCCACGAATTTCCCATCCATGTCGTTTCTAGCGATACCAATTGGGGCAATGTCAAAGAAAGCTTTGAGTTGACGCTCACTGATTAACAACCGCCTGTATGCTTCTTTCTCTGCAGTTATGTCTTTGTTAACACCAACCATGCGCAACGCGTCTCCCTTCATGTCTCTTACCACATTAGCGGTTCCGTGCATGTATTTAATGGCGCCCGTTTTGGTAATGGTAATGATCCTGAATTCAACATCAAATGGTTTTATACCGTCTATTGCAGCCTTCACAGCAGCCTCTGCAGCATCTCTGTCATCTGGATATATTGCATTGGCCCATGCATCATAAACATCAACAAAATCGGTTTGATCTAATTCATACAAGTGGTACATGGAATCATCCCACAACAGCAGGTTGTTTACAATATCCCAATCTCAAACGCCAATGCCACCACCGCTTAAGGATAGGTCAAGTCTTTCAATTGTTTTTAACAAAGACTTTTCAATAGACTTTCTTTCTGAAACATCGATGACTGTTGCGAGAATTTCGTAGCCTTTTTCATTTTTGATGTAAGAAACCCCGACTTCAACAGGAATCTCTTTGCCGCTTTTATGAATGGCCAGAAGATCCGATTGTTTACCGAGCAAGCGATTGTCATTATCCTTTTGAAATTTTAAGTTAAAGTTCTTACGTGCATTGATGGATATTTCTGGAATTAAAATATCAATGTTAAGTTGACTCAATTCTTTCAGGCTATAGCCAAAGCTTCTTTCGAATTGTTTGTTGGCATTAAGAATGTTGTTCTTTTTATCGATGATGGCCGAAGGATAAAAAGCGTACTCTATCAAATGTTGTGACTTCGAATAATCCAACAACGACGATGTCTTCCCATTGACTTTGGTCGCAGGATTCGTTTTCAAATCTGCAATTTGGGACTCTAAAAATTGAATACGGTCCTTATAGCTTGAAATCTCCATTTCAAGATCCTTAACGTGCTCATTTTCTAGTTGAATGTTTTTACTCAAATCGCGTGTTTCTAAATGTACTAATCTCTTTATTACACAACCTCAAATAACAGTTTCAGAATTTAATAAGCTCAATTACTAAAAACTAACTAGTCAAATATTAAGGATATATTTGACAAATCAAAGGTCTAAATCTCAACAAATGTGGATTAATAATCACTAAATGAAGGTTTTACGTTTGACATTAAAGTTGTAAAACCGACGGTAGGAATCACCTCCCATTCTTGTTATGGTTTTGTAATATAAACAATTTCCAAATTCAAGAGGTCGCTTGCATATTGAAAGCAAATAGAGATGGACATCATGCACACATTTTTACGCCAAAAAAATTATGAAAAACTTTGCTTCTTAGTTTCAAGAATTTATATCTTTGCACACCTCAAAAAAACGAGGTTGTTCTTTATAAAAACAAGCGAAAGTAGCTCAGCTGGTAGAGCATCACCTTGCCAAGGTGGGGGTCGCGAGTTCG
>Ga0055584_100000705_pt1 | contig 31783 bp, 29 predicted proteins | sample OSDHelmetaG_FD_58716 | JGI IMG/M metagenome (GOLD analysis project Ga0055584, IMG submission 58716) | Pelagic marine sediment microbial communities from the LTER site Helgoland, North Sea, for post-phytoplankton bloom and carbon turnover... | ecosystem: Environmental > Aquatic > Marine >... | reverse complement strand
ACGCTCTATCATTAAGCGATTAAAAATAGGTTCATTGGGCGGTCTAGCTTTTTGCTCAAGTTCATTACCTTCAGGAGGTTCAAAAGCTAATGCAACATCCTGTATGCCATTAGTCACTAAATTAAGCCAAAGTAGTTGCAACGGAAATAATGGCAGAGGTGTACCAAAAAGCAAAGAAAACAGCACTAGCAGTATTTCTGCAGCACCCGTAGAAATAAGTAAAAATATGACTTTACGAATATTGTTATAAACCACTCGCCCCTGAGTTATACCTTCAACAATAGAAGCAAAATGATCGTCGGTTAGAATAATATCTGCACTTTCTCTTGCTACATCGGTACCACGCAACCCCATAGCAATACCAACATGCGCATGATTTAGTGCCGGCGCATCGTTGACACCATCACCTGTTACCGCAACAAAGTCACCGTCTTGCATAATTTGTTCAATGATCTGCTTTTTCTGATGCGGAGAAACACGGGCAAATACGTGCGTACTATGTACACACTGACTAAAAGCATCTTTTCCTTGTTCAAAGGCAACATCTAGTTCCTCTCCCGTAACGGCTTGCATTGTACTATCTGCAATACCTGATTGCTGTGCCAGCGCTAAAGCTGTTTTTGGATGATCGCCTGTAATCATCGCGACATTAATATTTGCTACTTTGCATTGAGCAACTGCACCTTTAACTTCAGGGCGTAGTGGATCTATCATACCAACCATACCAATAAAGCTTAAATTCTCCAGTGCATCTTCAAGCGTGTCAGGTACGCTATCTAACACAGCACATGCTAAACCAAGTACCCGATAACCTTTACTAGCAAACTCATCAACTTGCTGATCAATGTCCAGAAGTTGTTTACTGTCTTGACACATTTCTAACAATTTTTCGACACTGCCCTTAACAAAGATATAAAGCTTACCTTGGTATTGATTGAAACTGGCACAATAGGCATTTTCTGATTCATAAGGGATTTGTGCTAATTCAGTATAACGCTTGCGCGACTCGTTATAGTCTATTTGATATTTGGATGCCAAGACTAAGAAAGCAACATCAACCATATCCCCTTGACCACACCAACCTTGTTGAGTTTCTTCTAAATATGACTCATTCGCTAGTATCCCAGCATGAATTAACAGCTCCAATGAATGAGCCTTACCGTCATCACTATCCAGCTCTTCAGCAGTCAATCCAGAATTAATACCAGTCACTTCACCATGCAAATCTAACCCTTCACCACTGACTTGATACTGATCGCCATCGTTAAGCCAAATTTGCTGAATAGTCATTTCATTAACTGTTAATGTTCCGGTTTTATCAGATGCAATATAAGTACAAGAGCCAAGCGCCTCAACAGCCAGTAAATTTCTAATAATCACCTGTACTTTAGCCATGCGGCGCATACCTATAGCCAATGCAACAGTTATGGCTGCAGGTAAACCTTCTGGAATTGCCGATACAGCCAACGCAACGCCAAGCAAAAAAACCGTGCCTAAATCATCACCACGAAGCACTGTGATGATGAAAATCAAACTGATTAAAATTAAAATTCCGTAGGTAATACGTAAGGTGAAATCTTCAATGCGCAGTAATAAGGGGGGTTTGCTTTGTGTGTTTTCAACATCCGCGGCGATTTGGCCTATTTCAGTATTCACACCCGTAGCATTAACATAACCAATCCCTCGACCGCTCATCACCACCGTGCCCGCAAAACATTGCTGCGCCTTATCAATGTTCGATTGTTCAATTATCACACCATCTTCAAGCACACCGTTAATTAACGCTACGGTAATAGATTTACTTGCAGCAATAGACTCCCCTGTAAGCATTGATTCATTTATTTGCAAACCATTATTAGTGGCTAAAATAAGATCCGCAGGTATTTTATCACCTGGCACTAATCGCACTAGGTCGCCGGGTACTACTTGATCAGCATTGATTTTTATTGGCTGATTATCACGAATAACACTGGCATAAGTAGGTACCATTTTTTTCAGCGCTGTTGCGGCTTTTTCAGCTGAAAATTCTTGTACTGTGCCGATAACAGCATTAATAACCAACACTGCGAGAATAAAAAAGGCATTAATTATTTGTCCAAGAAAAAATGACAATACTGCTGCTGCTAATAATACGTAAATAAAAGGGCCTTTAAACTGGCGCGCAAAAACAAGTAAAAGACTAGCTGAATTAGTTTCAGGTAAAATATTCGCTCCATGTTGCTGAAGCAATTGTTCAGCTTGTTGTGAAGTTAAATTTTTTGGGTAGCTAGTATTCATCAATCATCCCTAACGTTATTGATGTTTCATCAAAATAAATTTTATTTCTCATTATTTTTAAACAATATTTCTCCGGTAAATAATGTGGTAAACAATACCCACTAATAAACTCCCTCCAATTAAATTACCTAAAATTACCGGCAGTAAATTATTAAAAAAACCAATCCAAGTAACCGTTTCAGCCACTAAGCTGGTTGTATTAAAAGCTTTCTCTAACATAGCTAATGGAATAATATACATATTAGCAATACAGTGTTCAAAGCCTGCAGCAACAAAGGCGGATATAGGAAAAACAATGGCTACCGCCTTATCAATAACAGTTCGCCCTGCAAAAGCCATCCATACAGCCATGCACACTAAAACATTACACAGTACCCCTTTAAAAAAAGCACTCCAAAATGGCAAAGCAGTTTTTACCATCGCTATCTTTATATATTGTTCGGCAATTGCGCCGTTGTTCATTTCAGTATGACCAGAAAGAAATACCAATACAGCCAAGCCCGCAGCACCAATAAAATTAGCCAAGCAAACAATAATCCAGTTTATTAATAGTTCTACACTCGATATTTTTCCTTCTGCCCACGCCATTGCTAACAAATTATTACCGGTAAATAATTCTGCGCCAGCAACAATCACTAAAATTAAGCCTAAAGAAAATGCTAAACCACCAACGACTTGGCTCGTTGCAAAGCCAAGTGAGGCATCTGATTTAATTAACACGAAATACAGCGCACCCAAACCGATAAATGCCCCTGCAAGTACGCCTAACATTACTAAGGATAGCAACGGCAAGTGTACTTTTACAACGCCGACATTATTTACTCGCTCGGCTATTTCTTTAGGAGAGAAAGCATCTGATCCAAAAATTTCAGACATATAGTTTTCCTTAAAAACCTAGGAAGTCCCACTCTAGCTTTATTCAAAGTAACTAACCTTGCGAAATTGCACGCAACCTGATTTAGATCACCAAACCATCAAAACGTACAAATAATAACTTAGGTGTGCTGCTATATTATTTACATAAATGATTAAAGAAAGGTGCTGTCATGTGCGCGGATCTCGTTAAAACAATATGCCCATTTTGTGGGGTTGGTTGCGGAATTTACTTAAAGGTAAATGAACAAGGACAATTACTGAGTGTTGAACCACAACAAACTCACCCTGTAAGTCAGGGTAAACTTTGTGATAAGGGTTGGAGTACGGCCTACGCCATCAACTCAGATAAACGCTTAACCCAACCCCTAAAGCGTATCAACAAAAACTTTTATCCTATTAGCTGGCAAGAGGCATTAACAACTATAGCGGATGAATTGACCAGTATTATTGATGAGTCAGGTAGTCAAGCAGTCGGCGTTATCAGCAGCGCTAGAGCCAGTAATGAAGATAACTATGCTGCGCAAAAATTTGCCCGTGCGGTATTAAAAACTAATAACATTGACCATTGCGCCCGTATTTGCCACAGCCCTACCGTTGCTGGCTTAAAGCAATCTTTAGGCTCTGGCGCTATGACCAATAGCGCCAAAGATATTTTTGAGACTGATTTAATGCTAATTTTTGGTGCTGATCCCACCGAAAACCATAGCATTTTAGGGGGGCATATTATGCAAGCACATGCACAAGGTGCAAAACTGATTGTGGTTGATCCCAGGGTTACTCGTCTTGCCAAACTAACCCCTATGCATTTACAACTTAAACTTGGCAGTAATATTGCGCTAATCAACGCGTTATTACATGTAATCATTAAAGAACAATGGTTTGATAAACACTTTATTGAATCACGCACTCAGGGCTTTGAGCAATTAGCACGACATGTTAGAGATATAACGCCAGAATCAGTAGAAAGTGTTACAGGCGTTAGCGCTGAATTAATTCGCAGCACGGCAAAGGCTTATAGCCAAGCAAAACGTGCGATGATTTTCTATGGCATGGGCATTACTCAATATGTTAGCGGTACAAATAATGTTATCTCGCTAGCTAATTTAGCATTGAGCTGCGGCCATATAGGTAAACCCGGTACAGGCGTTAACCCGCTTCGCGGACAAAATAACGTGCAAGGCGCTTGTGACATGGGTTGCTTACCGAATGTTTTCCCTGGTTATCAAGCGGTGACAGAATTAGAAAGTCAAGAAAAATTTAGTAAAGCGTGGGGAGCCCAAGTAGCACAACAACCAGGACTAACCTCCCTTGGCATGACTAAGGCGGCTCAATCAGGTGATTTTCGCGCTTTACTTCTTTTTGGTGAAGATCCTGTGGTAACCGATCCCGACCAAAATCATGTGCAATCGTCTTTAAAAAATTTAGATTTACTGGTGGTAGCCGAACTCACCATGACAGAAACCGCTAAAGTGGCCGATATTATTCTACCAGCAGCTTCATTTGCTGAAAAAGATGGTACCTTTACCAATTGCGAGCGACGAGTACAAAAAGTAAATAAAGCCTTAGCACCAGTGGGTGAAGCTAAAGGTGATTGGCAATGGTTACAAGCACTTGCTAAGCAAATGGGCAGTCAGTTATTAAATTGGCAAAACAGCGAAGAAGTTTTTAATGAAATGGCCGCATTAACGCCTGCCTATCAAGCGATGACTTACCAAAAAATTAATGATAAAGCTGGCTTACAATGGCCTTGCACCTTTGATGTTCCAAAGGGCACTGCCATTTTACATCAGCAAACTTTTCCTATTGGTAGAGCAAGATTCATTTGCGTTAATCACGTTGATATAGATGAACCAATCGATGAAAACTATCCACTATTGTTAACCACTAATCGTCTACATTTTCACTACGGTTGTGGTTCAATGACACGTAATTCGCCGCTATTAGAAAGAGAAACACCACCCGGTGTACTCTTTATTAATCCAACTGATGCCATTGCACTAAATATTACTCATCTGACGCCAATCAGTATTAAATCTCGGCGTGGCTATGTTGAAACACGCGCTATGCTTAGTGACGATGTCCCAATTGGTTTGGTGTCTATGCCTTATCACTTTAAAGAAGCACCATCGAATCAGCTTACCAATACCGCACAAGATCCCGTCACTAAAATGCCAGAGCTAAAAGCTTGCGCCGTTGTGGTAACCGCTTTAGCCAAGGGTGAAATGCCTAAAACACTACAAGAGCTACAAGCACAACAACCATTACAGGTGGGTCAATAATATGGATATTTATCAACTTGACGATTTGAATAGATTACAGCAACATTTGATGGCTCAATTTCATCTTTATCAAGTCATCAACAATGACGACGAGCAGTGTTCATGGCAGCAACAAACAAAAGCAGAGAATGAACCGCTGATTACGAAGCTTCCCCAAAGTTCAGCGAAAGAGTTTTTCTTTGCCGAACATGAAAATTTATTAATTTTTAATGGGGATTATTTTCAAGAAACTCTACCAACACCTGAGCCCTTTGTTTTATTTGGTGTATTAAGTTGTGATCTTACCGCCATCAGTTACCAAGATCAGTTTTTTAAAGACGATCCATATTATCAAGCAAGACGTCAACAATGTTTACTCGTAGGGCTTGATTGTATACAGCCATGTCAGCAAGGGTTTTGTCCTACAGTAGATGCAGGCCCTGGGGTTAGAGAACACTGTGCTGATATTATTTTACATCCGTTAGAAGATCAGCAATGGCTAGTGATCACCACCAATAATAAGGGCGCTGAGGCAATTAAAGGTTTAGCACTTAACATAAGCCATTCGCATTTATTAACCCAGCGAGATCTTAGCTTACATCAATGTGAACAAGACTTTCCTGACCATACTTATATCACCCAAGGGATAAATAAGCTTAATAGTGGTGAAATTAAGGATACTTTTTGGCAACAAATCGCGGTGCAATGTCTTGGGTGCTCTGGTTGTACTACCTTGTGCCCTACTTGTTCCTGTTATGGCACCCGCAGTATTACGGTTGAATCAGATCAGAAAAAAGAAATAAAACAGCAACGTTTTTGGGACTCTTGTCTTTATGAAGGTTTTCAACGGGAAGCCAGTTTTCATAACCCTTCGAGCGATGCTGGTAAAAGAGTACAACGATTTTGGCAACATAAATTTGGCAACGAATTTTTTACTGAATTTAATCGCCACGGCTGCGTTGGTTGCGGACGCTGCGAACAAACGTGCCCTGGTAATATTGGCGTACATAGCGTAATGAAAAGGATTAATAATGATGCTTAATCATATTCCAGATGCAATTAAATTAGTGGATTATATTGATGATGGTGAAAAGGCTCGTCATTATAAATTTCGCCTACTTAACATGAAACACCCTTGGCAGGACGCTCAGCCGGGGCAATTTTTTATGCTTAATGTGCCCAGTATTGGCGAAGCCGCCTTTACGTTTACTGAGCCACCTAATGAGCAAGGTGAATTTCGTGCCTTAATTCGTCAAATGGGCAAACTCACTAGCACTTTATTTTCCCTGCCCACAGGTGAAGTTTTAGGTGCACGCGGCCCATTTGGTCGTGGATGGCCGTTAGAAAAAATCACGAAACAAAATATCATAATTATTGCTGGGGGTTGCGGCTTAGCACCACTGGTTAACTTAATTAATGGCTTAACTAACAGTACAGCTGATAATAAGGCTGAGAACGTAGCGACTAATCAACAAGTCGTATTAATTTATGGTGCGCAAAGCAAGCAAGCCCAACTGTTAACCCCTGAACGTGAACGTTGGCAACAGCATATTGAAATTTATAACACTTTAGATGAAGTTAATGATCAGTACGCATTAGCCGAAAATGAAAACCAAGGCACACCAGTTGATATATTAGACACCGTACTTAAACGCTTTGTCAAACAACCAACAATTGCACTATTGTGTGGTCCAGAAATAATGATGTACAGTGCCGCAAAACAGCTAGTCGATAAGGGCATGGCTAATGATGCTATTTTTCTTGCCATAGAACGGTGTATGCATTGCGCTGTTGGACTTTGTGGCCATTGTTATTTCAATGAACATTATGTATGTAAAAGTGGCCCGACTTTTAGTTGGCAAGAATTACAATAAATACACAGAGGTTGATTAACCTCTGTGTATTTAAATTTAGCTATAACAGTTCAGATATAACTACCTTTGCTCAGCTTTAGCAATATGAATACTGGCTTGAGCAACGGAGTCAGGGTTTAGTGAAATAGAGTCTATACCAGATTCGACCAAAAATTCGGCAAACTCAGGATGATCCGACGGGGCTTGTCCACAAATTCCCACTTTACAATGGTATTGATGAGCTACTTTGATCACTTGCGCTATCATGATTTTCACCGCCTCATCTCTGGCATCAAATAGTGGTTTTAATTCGACAGAGTCTCGATCTATTCCCAGTACTAATTGGGTTAAATCATTACTGCCAATGGAAAAACCATCGAAACGCTGAGCAAACTGTGACGCTAAAATAATATTCGACGGGATCTCACACATAACGTAAACCTTCAAACCATTATCACCACGGGTAAGTCCTGCTTCGCTCATTACCGCTAAGACTTGATCAGCTTCATTAGGCGTACGACAAAAAGGAATCATAACGATAATATTATCAAAACCCATTTCTTGGCGCGCCTTAATAATCGCTTTACATTCTAACTTAAAAGCATCCCGATAAAGTGGGTGATAATAGCGTGAAGCACCACGTAACCCTAACATAGGATTTTCTTCTTCTAGCTCGAAGAACTCCCCTGCTAATAAACCACGATATTCATTTGATTTAAAATCTGACATACGCACAATCACAGGCTTAGGATATTGCGAAGCTGCAATTTTACCTACCCCTAAAGCAAGTTTATCAATAAAATAATCAGGCGGATTTTGATAGCCATGAATTAATTGGGCTATTTTCGCACGCGCCTTGTCATCACATACTTTTTCTGGCTGTATCAACGCCATGGGATGCAAACTAATCTGACTGGAAATAATGAATTCAATGCGCGTTAAACCAATACCCGCAACGGGTAGTGACCACCACCTAAAAATACCATCAGGCATGGCAGCATTAATCATAATATCTGTTTTGGTTTTTGGTATATCCGCTAAGTTAATCGCGCTTTCTTCAAAAGCCAACTTACCCTGATACACCTTTCCTATTGAGCCTTCTGCACAGCTTAACGTCACTTCTTGCTCATTTTGCAATATCTGTGTAGCATTTTCACATCCGACAATAGCGGCAACTTTTAACTCTCGACTAACAATAGCCGCATGACTCGTTGGCCCGCCACTATTCGTTATAATACCCGCCGCTTTACGCATAATGGGCACCCAATCTGGATCGGTTTTTTGCGTCACTAAAACCGCCCCATCCGGAAATTGTTCGATATCTTCAGGACTATCTATTTTAAATACTTTTCCTGTGGCAATCGCGCTGCCAACACTTGCGCCTTGCACGAGTACCGTTGATTTTTCTTTTAGCTTATAATTTACCAATACAGAGCTCACCTTTTGCGATTCCACCGTTTCTGGTCTCGCCTGCACAATATAAAGCTGCTGCGTATCCGTGTCTTTTGCCCACTCCATATCCATCGCACAGCCATAATGCTGCTCTATTTTAACGGCCCAGCGAGCAAGCAGTAGAATTTCATTATCACTTAATACTAAGGCGGCTCTTTCATTTGCGCTGGTATCAATAGTGATGGTTGACTGATGTGATGAAGAGGAGAACAACATTTTCTGCAGCTTACTACCACAGTTTTTTTCAATAATAGGCAGTAGGTGTGCTTGACTTAGAAATGGTTTATAAACCATAAAACTATCGGGTGTTACTGTGCCCTTAACAATCGTTTCGCCAAGACCCCAAGCACCATTAATCACAACAACATCAGGAAAACCTGTTTCAGTGTCAAGACTAAACATCACCCCAGCACAATGAGAGTTAAGCATTTGTTGAACACCCACTGAAAGCGCAATTTGTTGGTGGTCAAAGCCTTGCTCTTGACGATAAACAATCGCTCTGTCGGTATATAATGAAGCAAAACAATTACGACAAGCTTCGAGCAAATTAGCATCACCAACAATGTTTAAATAGCTTTCTTGCTGACCTGCAAAACTCGCTTCTGGTAAATCTTCCGCGGTGGCTGAGCTTCTGACTGCGACACTCAAATTTTCTTGTGCAAGCTGTTTCGACAGTTGCCTATAGGCAGTAATAATTTCCAATTTTTGTGATGAGGTAAACGTCCCTTGGTTGATCAATTGCCTGATAGTGTATCCTGTTAACGGTAAGCTTTTATCACCGCAACTGTAGGCTTGTATGTGTAGCTTAATAACTTTATCAAGATCATTTTGACTTAAAAAATCACGAAATAGTTGCGCGCTAGTAGCAAAGCCCGTCGGCACTGCAATACCATCTTGCGACATCGTAGTTATCATTTCCCCTAAGCTAGCATTTTTACCGCCTACCTTAGCGACATCGGCAATAGTTAATTCATCAAACCAATAGATGTTCCTGCTATTATGGTTATCAAAAATAGTACTTGTATCGACCATGATGCTGTTCCTTTTTTTTGGTTTATGCTGTTACTTTACCTGTTCAGTTAGGTGACTTTTCACATAGATGATTTTTCAGTCAAGTATGTAAGCATTTTGTTAAAGGTATTGACTTGGGGGTAGTCACCCTCAGTAATGCTGACACCCGTAGATTTTTTTAAAGCGATTAAATAGTTGATAAAATCCATGGAATCTAAATCACATTCTTCTCGGATATCTTCATCCATATCAATATCTTCTTGTTCAATTTCAGGCGCTACCTCTTGAATCGCCGATAAAATAATTTGTTGAGTGTAGTGTTGTATGTATTCTTGAGTATATGTATTGCTCATAAGCGTTCCGGTTTTTGTAATTGTTTTGCCAAATAGTTAAGAAATTTAGCCGCTAACATGCCATCAATCACTCGATGGTCGGCACTTAAACTGACCGTTAACACGGGAGCTATCACCACATTATCATTAACAATTTTGACTATCTTTCTCACTTTACCAAAGCCTAAAATAGCCACTTGTGGCGGATAAATTATGCCAAAAACACTGTCGGCTCCGCGCTCCCCCATATTAGTCACTGTGATGGTGGCATCTATTAATTCTGAACTGCGTAAATGCCCATTTCGACTACGCTCGGTAATATCTCGCAAGCCTCGCATAAGTTCAGTTACCGATAATTTATCAACATCATGTATCGCCGGAACCACCAAACCACCCTGGCGTAAGCTAATGACATTACCAATATGAATACCACTAGCTTGTTCAAAGGCACTCTTTTTTTCAAACGAACTGTCTTTACCAAAGGTAGTGCCTTGATAGAAAGCATTTTGATAAAAGCCATTAAGCTTGGGATATTTAACTAAAGCATTGGCCAATGCTTTTAACAATAACGCCAGTAATAACACATGTTCTTCTGGGGCCTTTACTTTATTTTTGTCTTGTAACCACTGTTGCGCATTAGTGAGATCTAACTCTGAACTTAGATAAAAATGTGGGATTTCCTGCTTTGATTTAGCCATTGCTACTGCGATAGCATTTCGCATATTTTGTTCTGCTATATCAGCCGGTTTATGGTTGTCACTTTTTATATTTTTTTTTGTTTTTAATAAATGACTTAGGTCATTTAGCAAAATAGCCCCTTGTGGGCCGCTACCTTTAATACCGGTTAAATTTAGGTTCTGCTCTTTCGCCAAACAACGAACAATGGGTGACGATTTAATATCGGTCACTTCTATATCATTTACTTTAGCTAGCTCACTTACAGCAATGCTTTTTTCTATTTCAATTGGTGGTTCGCTTGTTGTTGCATCAACAATTACCGCTGGAGTGGGCGAGAAAACGGGTGTCTGCTCAGTTCGTTTTTGCGATGGTTCAACTAATGTAAGGCGTGCCAATACAGTACCAACCGGAACTTCAGTCACAGGAGATACTAGAATTTTTTCGATAGTACCACTGGAATAAACCTCCATATCGATAGCACCTTTTTGTGTCTCCAGCACCGCAATAATGTCACCACTCGTGACTTGATCGCCTTCTTTTACCAGCCATTCTGTCAAAGTACCTTCAGTCATATCTGCGCCAAGTGAAGGCATCGTAATATCTTCAACCTCTGCTGACCTTGTTTGCGCTATGTCACTTGGCGTAGAAGGCATTATCGTGCAACCATAATAGCTTGAGCAGCCGAGACAATTTGTTCAACTTGGGGTAGTGCTGCTTGCTCAAGATGGCTAGGATATGGAATAGGCACTTCCGCTGTACAAATGCGTTTGACTGGCGCATCTAAATGCCAGAAAGCTTGCTCCATGATAATAGCGCTAATTTCACCAGCTAAACTGCCAGTAAGCCAAGCTTCATCTATGATAATAGCGCGATGAGTTTTAGTGACACTCTCAATAATAGCTTTATTATCAAGGGGACGCAGGCAACGTAAATCAACAACTTCAGCGCTAATATTTACGGCTTGAAGTTGCTTTGCAGCAGCCAATGCTTTACCTAAACTGCCACCATAGGTGATCAAACTAACATCGCTACCTTGTTGGCGAACTAACGCTTTTTCCATACTTGCTTCACTTTTTTCTAACACTTCACCGCGAGTGTTTAATAGCATGACATGTTCAAAAATAATCACCGGATCGGGATCCGCTAATGCCTGAGTTATCATGTGCCTTGCATCAGTATACGTTGCCGGACTTAGTACCTTTAAACCTGGAATATGCGCATATAAGTTTTCCCAGCTATGGGAATGTTGCGCGCCAAGTTGCAAACCTGCACCACAAGCCATACGAATAACTAAGGGCACATTTAACTGCCCTCCTGACATATGCCGTAGTGTTGCTGCGCTATTCACAATTTGATCCATCGCTAATAAACTAAAATTGACCGTCATTACCTCAATAATGGGACGCATTCCACCCAGTGCAGCACCAATACCTAAGCCAACGAACCCAGACTCACATAAAGGCGTATCAATAATTCTTAGCTCGCCATAGTGCTCAAACAACCCTTTACTGACGCCATAACAGCCGCCATAACGGCCAACATCTTCACCCATTAAAAATACCCGTTCATCATCAACAAGTGCTTGTTCAATACCCGATCGCAAAGCTTCACGATAAGTTAACACTTGCGCACTCATGATTGATTCCCTTGGCTCAGATTAGTCACATTATTTGTATTATCAGAGGTTGCCGTTGGGCTATAGACATCTTTAACTAGATCCGAGATTGGCTCCCATGGCCCTTGTTCAGCAAATGTTATGGCTGCTTGTATTTCATGTTTGATCTCATTTTCAATATTATTAAGCTCTTCATCTTCCAAACCGTTATTTTCTTTTAGCCAAGTAATTAATCGGATCACAGGGCCTTTTTCTTGCCATAATTTCACTTCGGCTTTATCTCGATATAATTGACCATCAAAACTTGAATGTCCTCTAAAACGATAACTTTGACATTCTAAAAAATACGGCTTATTTGTTTGCCTTATATGCTCAACCGCTGTAAGACTTGCCGCTTCAATATCCACAACATTCATGCCATCAACTTGCACTGCTGTCATACCATAACTACTGGCTTTTTTAGCTATATTGGTTTCAGACTCTGACAGCGCCAACGCCGTCCCCATGGCGTATCGATTATTTTCGCAGATAAATAATACTGGCAATTGCCATAGCACTGCCAAATTCATTGCCTCATGGAATTCTCCTTCAGCAACCGCGCCTTCACCAAAAAAGCACACGGTGAGAGCCTGTTTTCCTTGCCTTTTATTGGCCATAGCTAAACCTACGGCTAAAGGTAAACCACCACCAACAATGGCATTACCACCGTAAAAATGATGGCTTTTATCAAATAGGTGCATAGACCCGCCGCGCCCTCGACTACAGCCATTAGTACGCCCATACATTTCAGCTAATATACCCTTCATTGGTAACCCGCGCGCTAAGGCATGCCCATGTTCTCGGTAAGTAGCAACAATGTTATCTTTAGCACTGAGTGTTGACATTATCCCAACGGCAATAGCTTCTTCACCAATATATAAGTGTAAAAAACCACGAATTTTTTCTTGCGCATAAAGCTCAGCGCACTTTTCTTCAAAGCGACGAATACGTAACATTTGTTTAAGTTGCTCAAGTAAATGCGCTCTATCTAGATGTAATTTATGTTTCATTGCTCATCACTCTCTAGGGTTGAGATATCACCTTCAGGCAAACCGAGTTCTCGCGCTTTGAGTAAACGACGCATTATTTTTCCGCTACGGGTTTTAGGTAAGTTTTGTCTAAATACTATTTCTTTGGGCGCAACGGCCGCGCCTAATTTTTTACGGGCAAACCCTTTAAGTTGCTTTTGTAATTCTTCACTTGGCGTTACACCTGATTTTAAGGTAACGTAAGCCTTAACAAGCTCTCCCGCAATTTCATCTGGTATGCCAATAACCCCGGCCTCAATCACATCTTCATGTTCCATCAAGGCACTTTCCACTTCAAAAGGACCAATTAAGTGACCGGATGACTTTATTAAGTCGTCAGCACGGCCGACAAACCAGTAGTATCCTTGTTCATCTCTATAAGCTAGATCACCACTGAGATACCAACCTTGTTTAAAGCAGTTATGGTATTTTTTACTTTGATGTAAATAACCACGAAACATTGATGGCCATCCTTGTTTTAGTGCTAATTCACCAATCTCATTTGCGCTAGTTAGAAGTTCTAATTGTCCTTGGTTATCTTGTAAATTATTTTCTTGCTGGTCTTTCTTATTGACCTGCTTAACAATGCCAGCCTCAATACCGGGAAGAGGTAACCCCATAGAGCCAGGTTTAATTGGCATACTCGCATAATTGGCAATCATTATTGACCCTGTTTCGGTTTGCCACCAATTATCATGAAACGGCAAGCCAAGTACTTGTTCACTCCACATAACAGCTTCAGGATTAAGCGGTTCACCGACACTAGCGATAAAGCGAAGCTGTGATAAATCATACTGTTTTCGTATTTCACAACCTGCTTTCATTAGCATACGAATAGCGGTTGGCGCGGTATACCAAACACTAACTTTCTGTTGTTCAAGTATTTGATACCAGCGTTCAACCTCAAGCTCGGCTTCATCAACAATCATGGTTGCACCAAGACATAAAGGCGCAATAATGCCGTAAGTAGTTCCTGTGACCCAACCAGGATCAGCCGTACACCAATAAATATCCGTTGCATGTAAATCAAGCGCATAAAAAGCAGAAGATTTATGTGCCACTACCGCTTGATGCACATGAACAACCCCTTTAGGTTTACCTGTAGTGCCACTGGTAAAATGTAATAAGGCCATATCCTCTGGAGAGGTTAGTACACAAGAAAAAGTGTCATCAGCCAACGCCATCAACTCGCTCAGCGCATAGCAACCTTGATCTAGATCGTCTGAGCCATCAATGAGTAAAATAGCTTTTAAGTCAGGTAATTCGTGCCACCATTCCGCCATTTTTTTTCGATACAAACTCATCGTGGTGATAAGTACATTGGCCTCACCTATTTCCATGCGTGATCGAATGGGTTCGGGACCGAACACTGAAAATAAAGGGGTGAATACACAGCCTGCTTTTAAGGTTCCTAAGGCTGCAATGTATAATAAAGGTAACCGACCCGCCAAGCTGAACACTCTACTTCCTTGCTCAAACCCAAGTGTATGTAACACACTAGCAAAGCGGCTGGTTTGTTTTGCTAAATCGCTATAGGTAAAATCAATACATTGGTTTTTCTTTCCAAGCCAACGCAAAGCTACTTTATTTTCATTCGAAGTATTTAAATGGCTATCGACAGCAAGATACGCAATATTGAGTTGTGGTGTTGTGTTAGGCCAATTAAATTGCTGATAGCATTGTTGATAATCAGGCAAATTTATTGCTTGGTTATTATCAGTCGCTTTATTAATAATTATTTTTTTCATACGGTATATTTTATTAAAGGAAAACAGAAAGGCTACCCAAATGCATAAACCCAAGTATAGTATTTGTACAAATTTTCACTGTGCTTTTCAATGATCTAAATCAGTTAGTTGTGAAAGAGTTGAATAATATATATCCAAGCCACTTGAAGATGAAGGTTTCAGCAAGACGAGAAAGGGTTAACTGCAAGGCATTAATTGAATAGAATCGCTGTTCAGGAGAATATGCTCCTGCATTATCTAATAAGCTACGTCCATGTAGCGCCATTGTCGAAATAAATAACGCAGGAGATGAGTATTTATAGCTTGCCCGAAGGGAGATTCTCTAGAAAACAGTTCCGCGTTACAACACTTGATCTGATTTCCTAGCTTCGCTCTGAAACTGCATCTTCAAGTGGAACGGGTATATATGCCAACGTTGTTAGGGTCTGTTGACCCTAGTATATTTTCACAAAGACTTTCTCAATATTTTAAGTAAGTTGATCAGAATATTTTAAATTATGCTTACCTCAATATGTGTCTATTGGCTAAGTATTGAGGTCAGTTGGTGATATTACTGGAGTTTGTACTTTAAATTAGCCACTTTTGAGTGGCACTAGTAATATAGGCTTAGTTGATCTATTCACTACTTTATCTGCTACTGAGCCAACAAATAGATTGTTTAATGCACTATGTGCGTGACTACCCATTACAATCAGGTCAACATTTTTTTCTTCTGCCACACTAATTATTGTATCGGCAGGTAAGCCTTCAATAATATCTGCTACAGGTTTACCACCGGGAAATTCTTCACCGTCTAATTCTTCTAGGCAGAATTCATCAATACTATTATTAATTTCCTTATGTAAATCATCAACCGAATGCTGATGTAACTCTTTTATGGTCCCTTTAGACAGATACATGTTAACCAGCAATGTTGTATTAGCACTCACGGGTTCGATTACGTATAGAAAGTGAATTTTAGCGTTAGTTTGTTTGGCTAGACTCACAGCCATACGAAAAGCAGATCTTGTATGTTTCCCAAGGTCAGTAGTATATAGAATTGTATTAATTTTTGTCATGACAGTACCCTTTAATGTATTTTGGAATAATTAAAATAAGCATACATATAATAAAAAGTATACTTGGATTTTAATCAAGTATCCTCCCGATAATGATGTTGTACTCTATTTCATTAAATTTCGCACCAAGACAATAAAGGTCAACCTATTGAAGGTAATTCGTTATGAATGTTTCCTGAATATGTATGGTGCTTACTTATCTTTTTTCCTAGCTTAATGCCTTTATGTGGCTATTATTCCAATCTCGTTATATGTTCACCATGCGCAATTCAGTGAATGGAACCATCAGCTTTCAACATATTCAATCGCTGCCATCACCGTTTTAAATACCCGTTCTATATTATGTATCGCTATTGTTTTCGCTTCTATAAAATCTGATCTACTGGCCGTAAACAGCCAAGTTTCCACAAGTATTTTAGGTGGAAGTTTATTCATCGTTATAGCCCTATAGTTAGTATGTTTTGGAATAATATAACTCTTACTCAAATATAAGCCCTGACAAATATCAGCTCGGGAAATAAACTAAATAATTACTGTAAAGTTATTTAATTGAGTCAATAACAAAATCTAACACAGCATCTCCCGAAGGCTTATAGGCTAGGCTAAATAAGGGCTGAGGTTTAGAAATTAAGCCCCTTTCAACAATTTCATTCGTTATCCCAAAATCCAAAGCACCAATTTTTCCAACTAATAGATTATTAATAGAATTATCCTTAGCTAAATTGAGTACATCACGAAACCCTTTTAGATATAAATGATCTTTAGTAAAGCCTCCGCCCCTATAGACACGGATTGTTAATGTAAATGCAAAATTTCTTTCAAGATCAAATTCGTTCATTAGCGTATGGTAAGTTTTAACAAAATCACCCTGCTTTAACATGTATTGAACAGCAATAACGCGCAATGCTATTGTTTGTAATCGCTGAATAGTTAAACTGCCAGAGCGGTATTCACTATAGAGCGCCAGCCCTTCTTGTGTATGGGTATTACCTGTTAACCCTAAACTAAAGACTTTAAGTTGATGTTTTTTTGCATTAATGGTCGTTAGCATATGAATACCAAGCTCATGATAAGCATAGGCATGAAGTTCTTTTTGATTAAATACCGCATCTTTATTAATGAGCAATAATGCTTTTTCATTATTCACCATTGCTTTTGCAACAATTTTGGCTGACTTTTCAATGTTGCAATTTAATTTCCATTTTTTGGCTTTCGCTTGGAAATATTGCACCGCTTCATCAGCATTAAAGGTTTTAACCCCACTATTACCTTGTTCGTTCGTTAAGTGCAGTAAAAAACGTGCATTGGCGATATCCTTTGGGCCAGGTTCACCGTAATATTTTAGTGAATTATATACAAAGTCATCAGTACCTATGGTGGTCAGTAAATCAATTTTACTCGCTAAATTATCAATAACATGACGATATAACTGTTGAATATCGGCATCAAAAATGTCTTCAACCGGTAAGTTATATAACTGTTCTCTGAATTTATAGGGGTTAATATCAAGCTGCTTATAATGAAAATTTGGTGAAATATAACTTTTTTTCTTAAAAAAAAGATTACGCTGTACTGTTAAATTTATCGGGTTGATAAAATTTAACGTTTCAATATTTTTGCAAAGACTAAAAAGTTTCTTGTCGAGTGCTAAGACCTCAGGGCTAATGGTTGACGACAGCACGTCAGCTTTTTGTGTTTTCTTCTTCTTGCCATAGCGCCTTACGAAAAAAGCGGCGGATTCACTAATCGCGCTTTTAAAACCAGCCTTTAGTTCTTCCAACACCAGTGGATAAACATCTCCTGAAGATTCATCCATAAATATTTTTTTAACTTCGGTGGGCAATACTAGTGTATTATCAAAATGGCCGTTTATATGGGTAATTAAATAGCCTCGACCTTGAAATACTTCATTAGTGGCTCCTCTTACGTGTAGGTTGGGTAACACTATATGGTTGAGTTTTTTTTCAAAGTGACTAACAATATTTCCCCAGCGTTCAATATCAATTTGCTCTGAACCTATATTAAACGTTGGCGTGTCTTTTTCAATTCGCTTGTGATTGTATGAATGAATATCAAAGACGATAGCATTGTTAAATAGCTTTTCGATAACCGTAATGATCGCTTCGAGTACATTATAAAAAGACTGATGTTTACTATGACTTTTCGCGCGTTCCTTTTGACTTAACGGTTTAACCCAAACTTGTTTGTCCCACGCCGTTTTAAAGTAAGTTGATAAAGCTTTAGCACGATTTAGATCATATTCAAATCGAGAATCATTGCCGATAAGTTGAATTGGAAACGAAGAAATGAGTTCATCTGTATAAGGATCTTCTTCATAAAAACGCTCTTCTTTGGATAATAAAAATGATTTCTCAATTTCAGGTCTAAGCCTATGACCATTGTGAATAGCCGTACATATAATGGGGGCATATTCATCAATTTTTACGATGAAAGCACCAGACCTTACTTCTGCATGAAAACACTCTCTTTTATTGATGAGTGCTATACATTCTTTTTCAGATAATTTGAGCATCGTCTATCGCCTTTCTAAATTCATTTTTTCGTTGTGCAAGTGCCTCTTTAGCAGTTACAACACTCTCGACAAAGTCGATGACCTTTCTTTGCAATTTCACATTATTTAATTTGTTAATACGCGTTATCCCACCAGGGCTTTGAACATTCACTTCTATTAACTTTTCACTAATTACGTCAATACCAACAAAATATAATCCATCGCGCACTAACTTAGGTCCAATATGCTTACAAAGTGCTTTTTCATTCTTAGTTAAGGTATGTTTAACTACTGTACCGCCAGCATGTACATTTGAACGCACTTCGTTTGAATCAGGTACTCGCTTCATTGCGCCAATAGGCTCACCGTTTAACATCAATATACGTACATCCCCCTGATCAGCACCTTCAACATATTCCTGTAAAATAACGTAATTTCCGCCTTTACCACTGTTAATATAAAACTCTAATAAAGAATGAAAACTTTTCTGCGCATTCTTTTCAACTAAAATAACACCTTGCCCACCATAACCATCCAAGGGCTTCATGATCATTCTTCCTGAGGCTGATTCACGTAATACGTCAACTAAGTATTCCGGCGTTTTAGATACATACGTTACAGGGATGAAAAGATTTGTTTGGTCATCAAATGATGCCGTATATAACTTTGTATTCGCAATGCGCAAACCATCAATATCATTCATGATAAAAACATCTTCACGAACCGAATCAAGAAAGTTTAAGGTAATGGGATTTAATGGCGGGTTATCGCGCATAATAATCGCGTCAAAGCCAGCAAGAGGTAGCTGTGATTTTTTAAATACTGCTTTTTTATAAAAAGAAACCATATTGACAGGTGCGGTTGAATTTTTTTTAAATACCTGGCAAAAAGCGCTTGAAACAGAGTCTCTCATCGTTAAATTGTGAGGGGTAGTTATGGCAACCGTATAATCTCTTAATATGCATTCGTGAATAAGTCGCAAAGTAGAATCGGTGTCAGGCTCGATTTGAGTCCAAGAGTACATCAAAAAAAGAATATTCATTAATTTTCCTTTTAGTACGTAATATTTAAGTCTTTCATTCACGAGCGACCTATTGCTTATCACGAAAAAATCAGTAAAAAAGTTAGTTTAATTAGAGGAAATAATCAAAGTAGCCTTATCTAAGTTTGCTTAGTCGACGTTCTACGTGAAGTTGTTATCTTTTTATTAGCAACAGATCTTCATGTATTAAAACGTAGATTATGATGTTATCTAAAGTAAATTACGCTGATTTAAATCAGTGTTGTTTTGATAGCACTATTTAAAGTAAATACAGTTTATTTAATTTTACGTTAAGCTGCGAATTTACCAATATTATCAATTTGATTAATTGGCTTCTAAAGTTAAGTGAAGATAAATATTCCATGAATACAGGGGTAGACAGAATAATATTTTTTCTCTATGTGAATGAAAAACTATCCAATAAAAATCGTATAACCAACATTGGGAGTTGTTGTTGATGATCACTTTTAACAATGAAGTAGCTAAGAATCTTCGTGAAATAGCAGTATTGCTCAAAAATCAGCATGCCAATTATTTTCGCTATCAAGCTTATCTAAATGCAGCAAAAACGATAGAAGAACTACCTGAAGATCTTCGATCCTTATTCGAAATACAAGGAATTGAAGGGTTGATTCACCTTCCTACCATAGGTGTGGGTATTGCACATTTGATTTACGAATATATTGGGACGGGTCGAATGTCACGATTAGAAAACTTGCAAGGGTCGCCTGACCCCTTAGCTATGCTTCAATCGATCCCAACAATAGGTAGATTATTGGCCAAAAGAATACGTGATAAATTACACATTGATACGCTATTTTCCTTAGAAGGTTCCTTACATTCAGGCCAGCTTGATCAGATTCAAGGCTTAGGGGATAAACGCCGACAGGCGATTGAAGACTGGCTATATAAAAATGTTACTGAGCGTAATCAGCAACTAAAAAACTATAAATATGAAGTTGGCAAAAAACCAAAAGCGCCAAGCGTTGAACTATTACTGAACCTTGACACCGAATATCGTAATAAAGCCAACGTTGGAAAATTACCACTTATTACACCAAAACGATTTAATTTGGGAAATAAAGCGTGGTTACCTATTTTGCATACAAAAAAGTCCGATTGGTATTTTACCGTAATTTATTCTAATACTGAGCGCGCGCATAAACTAGATAAGGTTTACGATTGGGTGGTTATTTTTTTCTATAATAGTCATCACCAAGAAGGACAGCATACTGTGGTAACCGAAGTTCGTGGAAGCTTGAAGGATCTGCGCGTAGTAAGAGGTCGAGAGGATGAATGTCACCTGTATTATGATATGTTAAATCAAGAAATTTAAATTTATTTACTCAGTTGTGTTCTTTACGTGAAGAGTAAAAATAGTGAGCTAGTGATTTCATCAGATGAAATAAATATCACCACTATATACGTTTGCTACTTTTATTATCAGAACTGATATTTGTCAGGGATGATATTTATCTGGGCTGATACTATTGTAAAATTACTAAATCAATAATAATTATGAATAAAACCTATGAATAAAATTCCAACTAAAATACGTATGAAAACTTGGCTATTCATGGTCACCAAATCAGGTTTTAAACAGGTTAAAACTATAGTAATTCCCCTGCAGTGCGATAAGGATAAATATTATGTATAAACATATTTTATTTGCAACTGAGTTAAATGAAACCAAATCCTATATAGAAGATAAAGTCACACAACTAAAACAAATAACGCAAGCCAAATTGAGTGTTATCCATGTAATTGAACCTATACCTAGTGCTTATTTTGCCGGTGATTACGGTGCTATTTCTGGTTTTAATTCATACGATAACATTGAGGCGACAAAAGTATTAAAGGAGCGAGCCAAAGCAGTACTGCAGCCTTTAATTAAAAGGCTCAATATTACCAAACAAAATTTACATATAGTGACAGGATATACCAGTGAAGAAATATTAGCTTTTTGTGAGAATGAAAGTGTTGATTTAATTATAACAGGAAGTCATGGTGTACGCGGCTTGAAGCTACTTTTAGGATCTACAACTAATGACATTTTACACAATGCAAAATGTGATGTATTAGCGGTACGTTTAAAAGAATAAAAGAACGGTTTTGTGATAGAGCATTACTTGCTGTTTAATTGGCTTGAATCAGTTGGAATCTATATATACCCGCTCCACCTCAAGATGCAGGTATCAGCCAGTCGAGAAAGGGTTAGGTACAAGGCATGGATTGAAGAGAATAGTTGTTCTATTGTCGAAATCCATAACGCCGTAGATGACCCTTTATCGGCTTGCCCGTAGGGAGCTAAGCTAGAAAACCAGTCCTGCGTTGCACTACTTGATAAGGGAACAACCATTATCTTCGTATCGCGCCTTGATCTGGTTTCCTAGCTTAACTCTGAAACTGCATCTTGAGGTGGAACGGGTATATACCCAACATAATGATAAAGGTTAGAAATACTGATGATCAGAAAGATTTTGTTTCTCATTACTTTTATTTTGCTTATTCAACAATATGGCAATGCCCAGTCGAGTCCTTCGCTTAACGAGAGTATGTGGACAGTACCTGTGCTTTCAATAAATGGCGCAATAGGACCGGCCGTAAGTGAGTATATAGTTACAGAAATAACCAAAGCTAATAATGATTCAAGTATTCCATTATTGATAATACAGCTAGATACACCCGGTGGACTCAGCTCAAGTCTACGAGAAATAAATCAACAAATATTAAATTCAATAATACCCATAGCATGTATAGTTTATCCTCAAGGTGCACGTGCAGCAAGCGCGGGCACTTATATGCTATACGCATGTCATTATGCTGCTATGGCGGAAGCCACTACCCTAGGTGCCGCAACGCCAGTTAGTATTGCCCCTTCACCATCAAATCAAGGGGCAGATAAAAAAAACAACTCACTTTCAACAATGGAAAAAAAAATATTAAATGATTCTATTGCTTATATCAGGTCGTTGGCACAGCTACGTAATAGAAATGAACAGTGGGCTGAATTAGCTGTGTCTGAAGCGGCAACGCTTACCGCAGAAGAGGCGCTTGCTGAAAATGTTATTAATTTTATTGTTCCAACAGCCGAAGCGTTATTTGCCAGTATCATCAAGCAAAAAAATTCGGAACATAATTTCGCTGAGGTGACAACAGACAATACACAATTAAAACCAATCTCCCCCGATTGGCGTAATGACTTTATAGCTACGATCACGAATCCTAATATCGCCTATATTTTGATGCTTATTGGTATCTATGGTTTAGTCCTAGAGTTTTATAGTCCCGGCATAGGAATAGCAGGTATTACAGGAATAATCTCACTTTTTATTGCGCTTTATGCCTTTCAACTTTTACCATTAAATTATTCTGGCTTTGCCTTGTTACTTCTAGGGATAGGTTTGCTAATTATTGAATCGATCATGCCTAGCTTTGGTGTGTTTGGTATCGGAGGTACTATTGCTTTTGTAATAGGGTCTATTTTTTTAATTGACACTGAACAACCTCATTATCAAATTTCACTCCCACTAATCGCTGGTTTTGCCTTTGTATCAATACTCTTTTTTGTGCTTTCATTAGGATTATTGTGGCGTAAAAGAAAAGACAAAGTGGTTAGCGGACAAGAAGAACTAATCGGAGCCATTGCCTTTGCCGAAGCAAGTTTTATTCAAAAAGGTTTTGTAAACATTAATGGTGAACGTTGGGCGGCAGAATTTTCACATCCCGTTAAACAAAACCAAGCAGTTAAGGTTAAGGCCGTTAATGGCTTAACCTTAATTACCTCCCCTAGTAAAAAATTGGAGAACAATCATGGAAGTTCTATTTAATCCCCAACAAATATTCACCGTGGTAGTCATTTTATTATTAATTGCATTTCTACTCAGTGCATTTCGAATTTTGCGTGAATATGAACGTGGTGTTGTATTTTTTCTTGGACGTTTTGACAAAGTCAAAGGGCCTGGTTTAGTCATTATTATTCCATTACTTCAACAAATTGTTCGTGTTGATTTACGCACCGTAGTAATGGATGTACCAAGCCAAGATGTGATTAGTCGAGATAACGTATCCGTAAGAGTAAATGCGGTGATTTATTTTAGAGTTATTGACTCACAAAAAGCGATAATCAATGTCGAAAATTACTTACAAGCGACATCACAATTAGCGCAAACCACTTTGCGTTCGGTACTAGGTCAACATGAATTAGATGAAATGTTGGCAAGCAGAGAAATGCTTAATATTGACATTCAAGAAATATTAGACGCAAGAACAGATGGCTGGGGGATAAAAGTCTCTAATGTTGAAATAAAACATGTTGATCTTAATGAAACTATGATCAGAGCCATAGCAAAACAAGCGGAAGCAGAAAGGACCCGTCGAGCCAAAGTTATTCATGCTCTGGGGGAAATGGAAGCGGCAGAAAAATTGAGTGAAGCGGCCAATAAGCTGAGCACAGAGCCTAATGCCATAATGTTACGTTATTTACAAACCTTGACAGAAATCGCTGGAGAAAAAAACTCTACGATATTATTTCCACTGCCCATGGACTTACTAAAAGGATTGTTTTCACCAAAAAATAACGATAATAAACAATGATCATTTAACGTGTGATTGCACTTCTATCTGGAAGCAAAAGACCATTAACAGCTACCTCCGTTTTGATGTTTCCATTTTATCGCCACTCATACAGATAAAAAACAGTTCAGAGCAAGCATTAATAGATCAATTACACGTAGGCGTTGATGTTTTTTTAAACAATATCCGCAAACAGCCCTATTTTTACCTACGGTTTGGAATTCACTACCGACCCAAAAGTGTTCGTACGTAAGTTAAAACAAAAAGGCGGTTGGCCTGTAGCCTATTGGGCACCATCAATTGAGCTATATCGTTTTACCACCACATTGATTAAATAACATTTCAGCAAGACGGTTTACTATTTTAGAGTAATATTGATAAACAAGTTACTCGTAATAGCTCACTAAAAATGGGTCAATAAACAAAATAATATTTTTATTATCATCATCATCAAAAATTTCTATTGATTCTAGAATATCTTGGTGCTGATGAAAGCAAATTGATAATGGGGATTCTATCAAGTGTTTTAATTGATCAAAGGTTATTTCAACAATATCGTTTTGATTATCATAAAACAGTTTAGTTAGCTGCATTTCGCAGTTTTCAAGTTCACATTCAAAGTTTACGCCAGTTACTTCGACATTGGCTACTTTTCTTTCTAAATCTGTCGAAAGCTGATTAAGCTTATATTGCCAATCGAAAGGTTCAATTTCGTACTTTGCCATTTACGTATCTCCTTTTGTGAATTCGTTACAACAATAACAGAAGATTTAATTCCTCTTATTAAATCAATAATTTACCATAAACCATTTGATTTTTCATTCGCAGTTTTTTCTGATGTAGTTCCTATTGTCATTCATCTACAAGTTCTGCTATTTGACTGAGGGTACGACGATAATTTTCCTTTATAACTTGCCCCCTGAATATGGAAAGGTTATTTCAAATGCTTTTATGACCAATTGAGTACAATATAATGTTGCCTGTTATCAGTTTTTATTAGCAATAGTACCGATTTATCTTTACTACTCTGTTTGACTTCGCTGTTAAAATCGTTGGTGTTTTTTATATTTACGCGGTTAACCTGCAAAATAACAGAGCCTACTTTTATATTTGCCATGTCGGCAACAGACCCAGTTTTTACTTCGGTGATCAAAACACCTCGCCCTGATTTAACCCCAAATTTTTCAGCCAAATTGGGCGTAATATTTTGTATCGTTAATCCTAGTTCTTCACTTTGTTGATCATGTGACAATGTCTGTTCTTTTTCCTGGGTCAGTTTGTTAATTGTTACCGTGACTTTCACTTGCTTGCCATTTCGAACTATCTTAAGTAATACTTCACTGTAGGGTGAAGTTAACGCAACTAAATTTCTAAATGAAGCCACTGATGATATTGGCTTATCACGAAAAGAAATTATAATGTCACCCTGTTTTATTCCTGCCTGAGCTGCAGGTGAATCATCCATAACTTGCGCAACCAATATCCCTTCATTTTTTTCAAGATCAAACGATTTTGCTAATTCAGGAGACAATTCTTGAATCAAAATGCCTAAATATCCACGTGTTACTTCTCCATGTTTCATTAGTTGTTGGGCAATATCATTGGCAAGGTTAATAGGAATAGCAAAACCAATACCCATATACCCTCCACTTTTTGAAAATATTGCTGTGTTAATACCTACAACATCACCGTCAATATTGACTAATGGACCTCCTGAATTACCTGGATTAATAGCGGCGTCTGTTTGAATAAAGTCTTCATAGTCATTAATACCTAGGCTATTTCTACCCGTTGCGCTGACAACTCCAACGGTTAATGTATGATTTAAACCAAATGGATTACCTATAGCAACCACCCATTCACCGACTTCTAATTTGGAAGAGTCTCCTAGGTTCAGCGTCGGTAATTTACCTGTTTTTATTTCAAGAATCGCAACATCCGATTTAGGATCAGTTCCGACAATTCTAGCCTCAAACTCTCGTCTATCTTGCAGGATGATTTTAATTTTTTCTGAATTCTCAACCACATGATTATTTGTTAAAATATAACTCTTATCGGCAAATAAACGCTCTTTACTTTTAAAAATAAAACCGGAGCCTTGCCCTACTATTTTAGGTTGTTTACGAGGTGTTTGAGATTTTTTGTTGTCACCAAAATTATCGCCAAAAAACCGTTTCAAAAAATCTGAGCCAAATGGCCATTGATCATCAAAGGGCATAGGATACTGGTGATACGATGAATAACGCTTTGTCGATTCAACTTGAATAAATACAACAGAAGGCGAAACACTACGGGCGATACTTGCGAAAGCTTTACTGCTTTGACGTAAATTTTCAATGCCATTGTCTTGCGACTGAACGGGGATTACAAAAAACAATAACACCAATAAAACAATAATAGCAATAATACTGATTAGTACCTTTCTCATATTCCCTCCTTCGAAGGGCTCGCTTAATCCCTGTGTTTATTATTAGCTGACATTTATATTTATTCACTGATTTATGTCAGAACTAAAGGTACTAGAACGAGAAGTTACCTCATGCAATAGTATTGACTGGATAACAAAAGAGCATGAGCATCCTTATCTTGCGAGTATTGTTAGGGTAAAATCAAGACGGTTTCACAACAATGAATGGTCACAGGAAACGCGATATTTTATCAGTAGTGTTAAGCATAATGATGCTGAGAACTATGTACGTGCTCATTGGGGCGTGGAGAATAACCTAGATTGGACGTTAGATATGGCATTTGATGAAGATAGTTGTAGAATTCGTAAAGGTTTTGCAGATCAAAGCATGGCAATATTACGGCATATCTCTTAAACCTACTGAAATCAGAAACAGAGCATAAAGTTGGCATTAAAATTAAGTGGCAAATGGCAGGTTGGGATAATGACTACTTACTAAAAGTACTACAAATATTTTAATGCGATTGCCCTGGATATTATTACTATCATCAGTTAGAACGTATGAAAAATAACAAGCCGCTAGATTACTTGATGCTTTCCAAAAGATGTCAGAGGAGCATGTGCAATTAGTGTACATTTTAGGGGTTATAAAAATGAGGGGATCTGTGAGGTTTACCACATGACTTTTTGTGCCGCGTTTCTAATGTTTCTTTTTGAGCGACTGTGAGTTTTATTTCTTTCATGCATCTATCATGATCTCATTTTTAATTAAATCAAGCATTTCCAATGATCATCGGTATAGTAGTGCATTCAATTGAGCAAAGTGCTTCTGCTCGTAAAAAGCTCATCGTGCGTTCAAAAAAAGCGGGTGTATGGTCGCCTAGAGTACCAACATTTATATTTGCTGGTAGAATTCACGTCGGTTTTAAAAGTGCTGAGCATACAAGACCCGAATTAATCGCATTGATTAACGAAGAAGTCACATCAAAAAAAGACTCCTCAACTCAATTACCACAAAAAACAACACAAACTGGCATTTAATCTGAAGTCCTTGGAAATATAATCATTAATCGCTTTGGATTGCCCCTATTTACATTTGCTATTGGGTTACTTAATGGTTTTAATCCCTGTGTAATGTGGGTGTTACTTTTTTTATTATCGCTTTTAGTAGATTTACACGATCGAAAAAAATGGTGATAATTGCAGGCACTTTTGTATTGATTAGTGGTATTGTTTATTACGTATTTATAGCTGCTTGGCTTAATCTTTTTATGTTTATCGGGTACATCCCTAGCTTTAATGCGACTATAAATATAAAAGATTTTTTCAGTGAACAGGCTACAGTCAAGTGCCACTACAGTTGCCTCCGTTGGTTTTATTGGCGCTAGGTTAATGAGCTGTCCAGAATCATTGGGGATTATCTTTGGTGCTAATATCGGCACAACTGTAACTGGATGGTTGGTTCTTCTCCTTAGTTTTAAGTTAAAACTAGACGCTATCATCTTGCCAGTTATTTTTATTGGCGCTTTTTTAAAGCTTTTTTCAAAAAAACGTTGAGCAACTATAGTCTTTTCGTGTGCAGGTTTTGGTTTGATTTTTATTGGTATTTCTATGATGCAACAGGGAATGGCAGGCGAAGAAAGTATTGTTACACCAGAACAATTTCCACCTGACACTTGGATTAGTCAAATACAATTATTGCTATTAGGTGTGATATTCACCTTAATTACCCAGTCGTCTAGTGATGGAGTTACCGTTGCATTAACTGCTTTATGCGGGACCCATTAACTTTAATCAAGTAGCGGTTCTTGTTATAGGAATGGATGTAGATACAACTGTAACAGCCGCTATGGCAACAATTGGGGCATATATTGGCTCAAAACGAACCGGTTTTTCTCATGTTATTTATAATGTTTTAACCGCTGTAGGCGCTTTACTATTATTGACCCCATATACGCTTTCATTTAATTATTTATTTCCTAATGAATTTGTTCGTAACCCTGAAATTGCACTTGTCATTTTTCACTCTTTCTTTAATGTAATAGGCGTTATTTTAATATTGCCATTTACCCCGCAGTTTGCCCAAGTAATGACGACTATCATTAAAAGTTCTACCTCTTTATATAACCAACAACTAGACCAAGCATTATTGTCATAGCCGAGCATCGCATTAATCTATCAAAGCAAATGGAAGCGATTAGGTGGTTACAGCGGGTATTTAATCATATCGCAAGAATTTCATACCATTTAAAATTTTTAAATAACCATATCAGCTGATCTAACTCAGAATATTTACTAATAATTTATGTTTAAACAACGTGTATAAAGTACAGTTTTACTATTCATTTATTTATACTATAAGGGGAGAGTATGAAATATTTTTCAATTTTAATAATGTGTATATTCGCATTAGTTACTGCAGGCTTAATTAGTTGTGATTTAGGACCAGAATCGCCTAAGGGTTTTAGTCTACCTGAAGGAAGTAGTGAAGAAGGTAAGCTTGTATTTTTAAAGTATCAATGTTTAGCATGCCATCGTATAAATGGTTTAAAACCGGTATCAGACCCATACAATAACCCTGATATTTCTGTAGTTCTTGGTGGAAAATCAATCAAAGTAAAAACGTATGCAGATCTACTTACCTCAATAATAAACCCATCTCATAAATTATCAAAAGGCTATAGACGTAGCAATGTTCAAGTTGATGAGGTTTCTAAAATGACCATTTATAATGATGCGATGACCGTCACTGAATTGGTAAATTTGGTGACTTATTTAGAGTCAAATTATGAACTAGTTCCTTATCAAAGAACTTATTACCATTTCTATGGTTATTAAATAAATTGTATATAAACTTTATAGTAGGAGAATAAAGTGAGTAAACTTTTATATCTTGTTGCCATTGATGGAAGTGAGTGTGGTCAACGTGCGGCCGATCGAGCAGGATACTTTGTTATAGATACTTTAAGGATAAAGTTATGTAGCTAGGACGCCACTTAGGGATAAATGAAACAGGGAGTATTTAATCACGGATGATTGTCTCTTTTTGTCTTCAAGCTTCTAAAGAACCGCTCCATTACCGCATTATCCCAACAGTTTCCTCGACGACTCATGCTTTGCGTAATATTGAGCAACGCTAATTTATCGCTAAATACTTTCGCTGAGTATTGAACGCCTTGATCTGAATGAAACATTAATTTACGTGTATTGGGTTGTTGTCTATTTACTGCATCGAGTAATGCTTTGTTTGCTAATTTTGCATCTGGTGTTTGAAATAATGCATAACCAAAAATTTCTTTACTCGCTAAATCAAGCACACAAGCTAAATAACGCCAACCTTGATGCGTTTTTAAATAGGTAATATTACTAACCCAATGTGTATTGATTGAGGCTTGACTAAAGTGACGTTTAAGTAAATCAGGCGCATATTTGTGCTCGGTACCTGAACCTGGATAATAATGCCGTTCCTTAGGGCTGGTAATAATAACTACTCAAGCTAATACCTAAGACTCGACATAGTTCATTCATTTAATATTGAGGCTCTGCTTTCTTTATATCTTTGATTAATTTGGCGTACTCTAGTTTTTGACTAGCACGGAAACTAACTTTTGTTTTTCTGAACATTTGAATACCTTTAAGATTTCACTTATTTTAAGCTATAAATCCTTCCAGTTTCATTAAACCATTACAAGCTGCGGAAGATTCAAAATCTGAGATACCAGCCTCTGCCATTATTGGAATAACTTTCATATGAAACCGCGCTACATTATACTATACTGTAATTATATACAGTATAGTGCGGTTTGCTCATTTTATATAGTTTTAATTTATTAGATCAACAATTGCTAGTTAACATTATTTTAGGAATGTTTATGAGTCATAAAATTTTTAGTACGCAGACAGCCTCAGACATTTATTTACTTTCTTTACAGTCTAAACAAAGCCGAGTCACGATAAAATCGCTTCTTAATATTATTGCGTTTAGATTTGCTAAGCAGGAACGACATCAAGATTATGACTGGTCACAATTACATTATGAGAAAATTTTAATGTTACTATCAGATTTGTCTAACGAAGGAAAGTCCCCCGCCACTATTAATGTTTATCTCTCAGCACTTAAAGGTGTAGCTAAAGAGGCTTGGCGTAAAAAGTTATTGTCTGTAGAAAATTATCAGCACATTAAAGAGATAAAACGTTTTAAAGGTACACGTAGTATTAAAGGTCGCGCATTAGATCTTGAAGAACTCAATACACTAATTGATTATTGCATGGCACAAGAAGGCGTTATTGCCATGCGTGATGCCGCTGTAATTGCCTTAGTTTATGGCGCTGGTTTACGTCGACACGAAGCGGCAGGCCTTATGCTGTCTGATTTAAACGTTAAAGAGGGTTCGATAAAAGTTATGGGAAAAGGTAATAAAGAACGCATAAATGCCCTGCACGATCGAAATTTAGAAATTATTGATACTTGGTTAGATGAGCGAGGATTAGCACCAGGGCCTTTATTTTTAAGAGCCCGAAAAGGCAATCGGTTGATAAACGAGCCTATTTCAGGACAAACAATTTACGATGTTGTTATTCGTCGTTATAAAGAAGCGGGTTTACAACGATTAACACCACATGATTTACGTAGAACGTTTGCTACAAAGCTCTTAGAAAATGGTGAAGACGTATTTTTAGTACAAGATTTAATGGGACATTCGTCGGTTGAAACAACAAAGAATTATGATAGACGTGATGAAAAAGCTAAGACAAAAGCAGCCAAAGCACTACCTTTTTAGCTAACTATGTTCTTGTTTGCCTATATTCCTAAGAACTATTAATTTTTATCGTCTAATTTATCCCTAGTTACGTATTGCCCACAATTGTTTGTGGAACCTCCTAATTTATCGAAATAATAATTTATCTTAAAATAAAAATAGTAATGAAAAATGGTCAAAATTTCGAGAAATGCTACTCCAGAAAGGCGGATCCAAATGATTAACAAGGCAGTAGAAAAATCAACCACTCATACACCTGAAT
>Ga0055584_100000704_pt1 | contig 31789 bp, 26 predicted proteins | sample OSDHelmetaG_FD_58716 | JGI IMG/M metagenome (GOLD analysis project Ga0055584, IMG submission 58716) | Pelagic marine sediment microbial communities from the LTER site Helgoland, North Sea, for post-phytoplankton bloom and carbon turnover... | ecosystem: Environmental > Aquatic > Marine >... | reverse complement strand
TAAAGCGACGAATAGAGGCAGAAAAATTTTCATATTACTTGATTGTTAAGGTCATACTTCTATCTTCAAATAAATAACTTTCTTTTGACTGAGAAAAGCTCTTTTCCAGTTTTGGCCTCCTTTCACCCCAATTAATAATGCCCTTTATGACCACTTTTTCACCAAGCTTAGGTTGTGACCCTCTAGGCATTCTATTCTGAAAAAACAAGAGGTCAAGATCAATGTTATACTTATCAGCTATAGTTTTCATAGATTCTCCTTTTCTTACTAAATGACTTTCTGTCTCTATAGTTAAAGTAAAGTTCGATCTATCTTGTGTTTTTTGATAAGGGTTTTTGTCTACAGGGGTTGTTACGGCGGCTATAACATCATTCTCTACTGAGGTGTATTGAATGTCATCGTATTGATATAGAGCAAATTTTTCTATGACACTTATTAGCTTCTCTGCGTACTTCGGGTCTGTAGCATATCCTGAAGATTTGAGGCCCTCTGCCCAACTTACATAATCCATTTGGTTTAAGTCGAAAAGGAAACCATATCTGTATTTACTTCCAGGGTTAGTTAAAAAGTTAGAATGTGCGACATAGGAATGTTCGGGGCTATTAAACTTTCTGAAGCAGCTTTTGATCAATTTACCATCTTTATAATCGTCGTCTTCTCTATAGAATGTGCTCCCCTCCCAATATTTACCACATTTTATTCCAAAATGATTATTTGCCTTTTGTGCAAGAGTGCTTCTTCCACTATTTGATTCAAGGATTCCTTGAGCCAGTTTTATACTCGCAGGGATTCCTACCCTTTGCATTTCGCTTTGGGCGATTTCTTTATATTTGCCGATATAGGTTACTGCAGGGTTTTCTTGATATTTAAATGATCCATAATCTGCGAGTGCAGAAAAATAAGACGTCATTAATATAATCAGACTTAACATTCTCATGGCTGGTGACATTATAAATTGTTTTAATTCAAAATTTATACCATAAAAGGTATATCAATCTTACAAACACAAAAAAGAAAAAATATTATGGCAGATTTAATGGATTTACTGCAAGGACAGCTTTCAGGAGCAGTTCTTGAATCTCTTACTTCCAACCTTGGAACTAAAAATCAAAAACAAACCCAAAATGCAACCAATGATGCTATATCTATTTTGGTAAATGCGATGGCAAAAAACGCATCTAGCCCTAAAGGCGCTTCTGCACTAGGAGCCGCCTTGGATAGAGACCATGATGGCAGTGTATTAGATGATTTAATGGGAATGGTAGCGGGAAAACCAGAAGCGCCTTCTAAAGCTTTGGATGGAGCTGGAATATTAGGACATATTCTTGGCGGCAAACAGAATGGAGCAATAGACATGCTTACGAAAAGAAGTGGCATGGATAAGAACCAAACACTAAGTCTATTAATAAAATTAGCACCTATGATCATGGGGGTTTTGGGAAAAATGAAAAAGTCTAACAATATGGACACTTCTGGCCTGCCAGATATTTTGTCTGGTGCCGCAAATAAAGCGAACAAGCAATCTCCTGGAGGCAATATTTTAGGTTCGTTTTTAGATCAAGATGGAGACGGGAATTTAAATAATGAGATTAAAAAAGTTGGATTCAGTTTTCTTAAGTCTCTCTTTAAAAGATAGAAACGATTATAACTGACAATATGAAAGAGGGTGGTTTCACTATGAAACCATCCTCTTTTATTTTAAACCTTTAGATGGAAAGTATTTTAAACCTCTATTCCTATTTTAACCTTTCAGGATATCAGATCTTGTTATTGATGCTTGTTGGCATGTTGTTGGGTATGGCAAAAGCAGGTGTTAAAGGAGTAGGAACAGCGTCCATTCCAATAGCGGCGCTAATTTTTGGTGCGAAAGAGTCTACAGGGATTTTACTTCCAATTCTTATCATGTCTGATCTGGGTGCAGTTTCACATTATTATAAGGAGACAAAGTGGCCTGAGCTAGCAAAGCTTCTTCCATTTGCTGTGATTGGTGTAATAGTTGCAACTTGGGTCGGACAATACATCAATGGTGATTCATTTCAGTTTCTGATGGGAATTTTGATAATGATATGTCTTTTATTATTGCTCCTTTCAGGTTGGTTGGGGGACGATCTTGTTTTAGAAAAGCACCACTTTTTGGGTTCTTTAACAGGAGTTGGCCTAGGGTTCACTACGATGATCGGAAATGCGGCAGGCCCTCTTATGAATATTTACATGCTTGTAATAAAAATGCCAAAAACAGTTTTTATTGGTACGTCGGCCATGTTTTTTTTCATCATTAATGTTATAAAAATTCCTTTTCATGTATTCATATGGAAAACGATTACTTGGAAAACATTCTTACTGGGCATGACGACCTTGCCAGCAGTTGTCATTGGATTAGTCTTTGGTGTTTATTTGGTAAAACTAATGAGCGAACGATTTTTTAGGTTGTTAGTGATTTTTACTACGGCTTTGAGTGGGATGGTTTTATTGTTTGCTTGAAATCATTTTCGATTAACATAGATTCAACTCTTTTTTCATTCTTACAAATTCGCAAGAACAATTTGCTTCAATTATGGTTCTTTTTTGAGATCTAGGAGGCATAAATTCAAAAGATTTAGCATGAAGCATCATAGTTGTCATGTTCCACTTTTCCTTAAACAACCGGTTTTGTTTGCTACAACCATGTGGCCTATCTCCTATAATAGGATGTCTGAGATGGTTAAGGTGCCTTCTAATCTGATGCATTCTTCCTGTCTTAGGGAATGCTTCAATTAAAGAATACCTAGATGTTCGGTGTCTTCCCAGCGCAACATCAATTTCAGTTCGGCCTATAAATTTGAAAGAAGTGGACGCATCTTTAAGCTTTCCTCGAGCATTTATTACGGGGTAATCCACTTCGACCTGATCAGGAAAAAACCCTCTGACAATTGCGACATATGATTTTATTACAGTATGATTTCGAATCTGATCTTGAACGAACTTATTTGTTTCGGCATTTAGTGCAAAAAGAAGAACTCCAGAAGTTTTTCTGTCGAGACGATGTATTGGATAAACTTTTTGCCCAATTTGATCTCTGAGTAATTGTAGCGCAAACTTATCTGTTTCAACAGCAATTGATGTTCTATGAGTTAACAAGCCATGCGGCTTATTAATAGCTACTAAAAACTCATCCTTGTATATAATCTCTAGCGGAGAAAAAGATTGCTTTTTCAGATTATTCCAGTCCTTTGAATAATGTCTCCACCATTCTTTTGCTATTAATATACCCACTGCCCCAATCTTCATACCCCTTCACGATTTCTTCTGTTGATATATCAGATAAAACATCAGTAGTCTTCATTGCCACTTTCATTCGCCCAATAACTGTAGTGAGCATGGTGTGATAATCCATAAGGTCTTTTTTACCCGCTAAGTCTCCATGGCCTGGTATGATTACCGTTTCATCGTTCACCATCATCATGGCCACCTCTACAGCTTTTAAATACCCCTCAATTGATCCATTTGATGATAAGTCAATAAAAGGAAATCTTCCTTTAAAAAAACAATCTCCCATATGGAGCACGTTGTCATCAACAAAAAGCACAAATGCATCTCCATCGGTGTGAGCGTTTTCAACATGTTGAATCATGACATTATAGCCAGACACATTAAGTGTAAGCTCATCATTAAAAGCCACATCTGTCCATGCTGCTTCAGGAGCAGGGGGCACAATTTGGCCCATTCTTTTATTTTCATTAGAAAGCCGATGCAGAACATTTTTGTGACCCACAATAGTCAGGCCTTCAGTTGACAAATTGGCATTGCCACCGGTATGGTCACCATGCCAATGAGTGTTAACCAACCATTTTAGCGGTTTGTCGCTTATGCTTAGTATTACAGCCTTGATCTTGTCAGAAAGGGGTGCGAATTGACTGTCTATAAGAAGAACTTCATTTTGTCCTATATATAGCCCTATGTTGCCTCCAGATCCTTCGAGCATGTACGTGTGGTCTGTAATTTGATGAGGAGTAATCTGTACCTTGTCGAATCGAGATTGTGCTTGTGAATATGTGCTAAAGAATACCATCAAGGCAATACATACAAATTTCATTTCATTCTTTTTTGAAAAACGAATGTAAGAGCTATATAGGATTTATGCGAGAATATTATTTTTCAGCTAATTCTTTAGCCAATTTAATTGGTGCGGCTACACACTTCTTCTCCATATAATCCATCATTTCTCTCAGGAGTTCTTGAGAAGCTTCTGGAAGCTCTTCTATTTTTTGTTTAAACACCTTTTCAATAGCCCTATCTTTTATTGACTTAATTTCTTTTGGGAGCTTACTGAATGCTTTTTCTATTTGTCTCTGATCATACATCACTGTAAAAGTATCTAAATGATAGTTAATCAAAATTCTTGAAGCGGCAATATTTCCTTGTCGGGATTGTAAATTCTCTTGTGCTAGAGACCTTAGTGAATCAATATTGATATGAGTAACATTATTACTTGCCACGACATTTTTAGAAATGTTATTGGGAATAGAAAGGTCTATTAGTACTTTTTTGTCGCGTTCTTCTCTTACAAGCCCTCTATATATTTCTGAGTTTATAACAGGTTCTGTAGCAGATGTACAGCAAATCATTATGTCGAAGCCCTTTTCATAGCTGTTTAAATCAGATAAATGATATGCTGAGGCCCCTATTTCTTCAGAGAGTTCAAATGCATTATTAAAACTTCTGTTAAAAATAACAATGTTACCAAATCCGTGCTTTTTTAAGAACCGTCCAAAAGTTGTATTGGTTTCTCCAGACCCGACCATCAGCACCCTTTTGTTTCGGTTTGGATGAAGATTTAATAAGCTCTGAAGGGCTAGTGAAACTATAGAAACAGGCTTTTCTCCAATTTTGGTGGATGTATAAACATCTTTGGCTGCAGAAACAGTACATCTTTCTAACAACCTTAAATTATCTCCAGTGAGACCAAACTGTTTACATTCATTGTATGCCGATCGAAATTGTCTAAATATTTCCCGTTCTCCGATAACTAATGATTGGAGCGAAGAAGCTACCTCAAAAAGGTGACGTACACATTCGCTACCAATGTGATAATTAACCACTTTTTCTATTCTGTGTGCTAAAGCAGAAACATGATTAGGATTAATTTTCTCTAACAGTTCTTTTATCTCAGAAAAATCGAACGGATCCTCTCGGAACATCAATATCATCAACCTATTACAAGTAGATAGATAAATGAGCTCTTCAATATCAAAAGAAATTTTCAAAGAAGTTAACTTTTCCTTGAGCTCACCTTTTGTTTTATACTTAATTATAAACTGCTCTAAATCCTTAGTTTCGAGCTTTTCATGAGATATCGATATGACTTGAAAATAATTTAGCATGCCATCTCCAAAATTAAATCTATGCCAAATGAGAATTGTCACAGAATTGTAAAATATCACTTGTTATATCATGACATTTACTCACAGGTTGGAGTACTTTTGCACACTTAAAATAAATATGATTGAAATGTATAGGTCGAAGAACTGTGGCGAATTGAGAATTTCTGATGTTGAACAAGAAGTTGTTTTGAGTGGATGGGTCCAGTCCAATAGAGATTTTGGAGGCATGACCTTTATTGACTTGAGAGATAGATATGGAATTACACAGGTGGTTTTTAATTCTGATGATAATGAGAAATTAAGCGATGGAGCTCGAAAATTGGGACGAGAATTTGTTATCAAAATTTCTGGAACCGTTAGAGAAAGAAGTAACAAAAACCCCAATAGACCAACGGGAGAGGTAGAAATTGAAGTCAAAGAGATGGAGATATTAAATGCTTCGAAAGTTCCGCCATTTACTATTGAGAATGAGACAGATGGAGGGGAAGATCTCCGCATGAAATATAGATATCTGGACATAAGGAGAAATCCACTCAAGGAAAAATTAATGTTCAGAAGCAAGCTCGCAATTGAAACTAGAAAATACTTAGATAATCAAGGGTTTATAGAAATAGAGACTCCTGTATTAATTAAAAGTACACCTGAGGGGGCAAGAGATTTTGTTGTTCCTAGTAGAATGAACCCCGGCCAGTTTTACGCACTTCCTCAATCGCCACAGACCTTTAAACAAATTTTGATGGTAGCGGGTATGGATAAATATTTTCAGATTGTTAAGTGTTTCAGAGATGAAGACTTGAGAGCAGATCGACAGCCAGAATTTACACAAATTGATTGCGAAATGGCTTTTGTCACTCAAGAAGACATCCTAAACACTTTTGAAGGCCTAACGAAAGAACTTTTTAAAGGTCTTAAAGGAATTGACCTTCCTGACTTTCCTAGAATTACTTATGATGAGGCAATTAAAAAATATGGCTCGGACAAGCCAGATGTGCGTTTTGATATGGAGTTCATAGAGTTGAATGAAGACATGCAGGGAAAGGGTTTTGGCGTTTTTGACAATGCTGAATTTGTGGTGGGAATTGTTGCCGAAGGAATAGCTGGGTCTTATTCTAATAAACAAATGAAAGAACTTACAGAGTGGGTTCAAAGACCACAGATAGGGTCTAAAGGATTGGTTTATGTAAAGTATAATGAGGATGGGAGTATTAAGTCTACTATTGGCAAATTTTACTCTGACAATGATCTCAATGCCTTAAAAGAAAAAATAGGGGCCCAAAACGGGGATGTTTTATTTATTCTATGTGGAGAGACCGAAAAAACCAGAAAGCAACTCAATGAACTTAGATTAGAAATGGCCCGCAGAATGGGTCTTATGACAAAAGGCGACTTCAAACCTCTATGGGTAGTAGACTTTCCTCTTTTAGAATGGGACGAAGAATCTAACCGGTTTCATGCGATGCACCATCCTTTTACCTCTCCTAAGAAACAGGATCAGGAGAAAATGATGAAAGGTGATCACGAGACCATGAAAGGCCTAAAGGCCGATGCATATGATTTGGTTATTAATGGATCAGAGATAGGTGGAGGATCTATCAGGATTCATGATAGAGAGCTGCAGTCCAAGAATTTTGATTTATTAGGTTTTAGTAAGGAAGAAGCAGAAGAGCAATTTGGGTTTTTATTGGGGGCATTTGAGTATGGGGCCCCACCACATGGAGGCATTGCCTTTGGATTTGATAGGCTGTGCGCTGTAATGAATGGAGAAAGTTCAATTCGTGACTTCATAGCATTCCCAAAGAACAATCAAGGCCGTGATATGATGATTGATTGTCCTGCCACCATAAGTGAAGAGCAACAGGATGAACTGAGTTTGAAATCGACATTTGGTGGTTCAAACGAATAAGACAAATCAAAAACTTCTTCCATTTTGCATCTTTTTGCCCCAATTCACATCATAGTAGTGAAAGCAAAATTTTTATAGAAAAATTCAAAAAATGAAAGAAGAAAATAAGTGCACTTGTTCTTGCGAAGCATGCCTATCGGGAAAATGTGAAAATTGTTCTTGTGATAGCTGCTCTTGTAGAGCATGTAGCTGTTAAAGTAAAACTAGGGTCTTTTTAAATGGCTGAAGTTGAAAATATCATTGTAAAGGTCTATAGTTCACATTACGATAAGTTAAAAACTTCCTTGTTAAAAGTGGAAAAAGACAATGCTCTTATAGATGATGTCTTACAAGAGGCATTTATTAAATTCCACTTGAATATAAGTAAAGGAAAAACTATGATCAATTCAAAAGGGTGGCTCTACAGAGTGGCCAAAAACTTACTCATTGATCATTAAAGACAAGAAAAAAACGAATTGATCCAATCGGTGTCCAAAATAGTGAAGAAAAAGGGATGCATGGACCAGAAGACTGCTTAATGGGGATTATTGCCAACCTTCCCCTAAGTATAAAAATGCAATCTACTTTACTGATATTAAAGGTGTTCCCCAGACGAAATCTGCTAAAAGACTCTGGGTTTCATTACCTACATTTAAATCTCATGTGCAAAGAGGACGGAAATTAATTACTCAGGGCTACATTGAGTGTTGTGACGATTCCATCGATGAGAATGGGTTGCTCAAAGGAAAATCAAAAGATTGGACAGAGTGTAAAGTTTGTAGTAAGAAAATTTAATCAGATCCCTCAAAAGGGTTGATTTCAATAATCCTCATATATTTGACTTGTCAGGATGTAAAGAACTTGTTTGATAAACCAATCTCTGAGAATTAAGGAATCTAATTTTTAACTGTTAAATTAGAATACCTACTCTGAAGACGGGTTCCTACATCCTGATTTTACTTCTCTTTTTTCTTTTTTTCTCCTTCTCCTTTTTGCAATGCATTTTCACGGAGCTCTGTATATGAGCTTCTACTCCTTATTATATCAAGAGCTGTAAAAAGAGCCGTTCTAAAAGAGGCGGGGTCTGCTTCATTGTTTCCTGCTATTTCATACCCTGTGCCATGATCAGGAGATGTACGAATTACATGCAGTCCTGCTGTAAAGTTGACACCTTGACCAAAACAAAGTGATTTGAAAGGTATAAGTCCTTGATCATGATACATGGCTAGTACACCATCATATTTGACATGTTCACCACTTCCGAAAAAACCGTCAGCAGAGTGCGGTCCTGAGACCATTACTCCCTTTTCTTTAAGTGCCATGATTACGGGCTCTATATATTCTTCCTCTTCATTACCAATGGTACCATTGTCACTAGCATGTGGATTTAGGCCCATTACAGCAACAAGAGGTTTGTCTTTACCAAAATCTTGCTTTAATGAGGTATTCATTGCAAGGATCTTTTCTTCAATGAGCTCTTTGGTCAAGGTTTTGGCAACATTTTGAAGAGGAATATGTGCTGTAGCGACAGCGACTTTCAGATCATCAGACACCATAAACATAAGAGGTTCTTCATCACCCACTTTTTTGGCAATATATTCGGTATGTCCCTTTTCAGGAAAGTCAGCCATGGCCATAGCTTTCTTGTTGATTGGTCCTGTAACAAGTCCGTCTATGGTTCCACTGTGCAAGTCATTAACAGCAGCGTCTAAGCAGACATATGCAAACTTGCCAGACTCTGCTGTGGCTTTACCTAAATTGATATTTACAGTATCGTGATAAGTATTGATGACACTTATTTTTCCTTCTTGGGCTTGTTTTGGGTTAGATACAGTTACGAATGATAATGAACTATCTTTCAGAATGTTTTTATGATACCCAAGAACCTTCCCAGATCCATAGATAATTGGAATACAAGAATTGAGAACTCTGGGTTCAGACAATGTTTTTAGGACCACTTCAGGCCCTATTCCGTTTATATCTCCTAGAGTAATGCCGATCTTATATTTTTTGCTCATATGATTAAATTATTATGGACCCTTTTCTTTTATTAACAAATTCGTGGCCGAAGATAAACATTTAGGATTTTACTACCTTCGAGTCCTTCTTGCAATCCAATAATTGAGAGCTAAAAAATCATACGGACAACACTTTTTAATCAATGAATCTCTTTGCAAAAAGATTGTAGATGTTTTTGATGAATATAATTCTATTCCAAATGTTGTAGAAATTGGTCCTGGTAAAGGAGCTATTACAAAGTATATTTTGCAAAAAGAATATAATTACAAGGCGATAGAAGCTGATAGAGACATGGTAGAGCATTTATGGGTTACATATCCTATGAAGCAAAAACAATTTTTAAATGAGGATTTTCTAAAAAATGATTTAGGCAAATTATACAATGGAGAAGAGTTTTCTATCATTGGTAATTTTCCTTACAACATTTCGTCACAGATAGTTTTTAAAATAATAGAACACAAACATCTTATTCCTCTGAGTTATGGAATGTTTCAAAAAGAAGTGGCTGATCGTATAGTTGCACCTTCAGGCAGCAAAACATATGGTATTCTAAGTGTGATATTTCAGTCTTTTTATGATTGTACAATTACTCAGAAAATCAGTCCTGGGTCATTTAATCCACCACCTAGGGTGAATTCGGCCATGGTAATGATGAAGCGAAAAGAGGATTATACTATACCATGTGATGAAAAACTGCTCCGTACTGTGGTTCGAACTGGTTTTAATCAAAGAAGAAAAATGATGAGAAACTCTTTAAAATCATTAGTGGGAGAGTCTGATATACTAAAAGAAGAAATTTTTTCGAAAAGACCGGAACAAATTACCAAGGAAGAGTTTTATGATATTACAAATAAAATAAATAGAAGCAGATGAGCTTAGAACAAAGAATAATGCCTGACTTGAAAGCAGCAATGAAATCAAAAGACCAAGCAGCATTAAGGAGTATTAGAGCTATAAAAGCAGCGTTGCTTTTGGCGAAAACAGATGGTAGTGGGCAGGAAATGGACGATCAAAAAGAAATAAAATTACTTCAAAAGTTAGTGAAACAGCGGCAAGATTCTTATGCTATATTTAGCAAGGAAGGGCGAACAGAGTTGGCGCAAACAGAAATGGAGGAAATAGATATAATTAAGAAATATCTTCCGGAACAAATGGGTGAAGGAGAATTAAAAAGTTTTATACAGGATATTATTTCTCAAACAGGGGCCAGCTCTATGAAAGATATGGGTAAAGTTATGGGTACAGCATCTTCTCAATTAGCAGGAAAAGCTGATGGAAAGACCATTTCGAATATTGTAAAACAATTATTAAGTTAGAATTTCAAAAATCAAACCACGATCGTGAAAGAGAGGGCAAACGCCCTTTCGATAAAGCCAAAATAAAAAACATCAAATGAAAAATCTACTTCTCTTCATCTTTGGAATGTTCTTATTCTTTACTAGCAATACCCAGCAGGCATTCAAGGGGTTTTTTGATTTCCAATATGATAAGGAAGGAAAAATCATCCTTGATGTTGATGAAAGCCAAATAGGACAAGAATTCATTTATATAAATGCTCTCTCGGCTGGGGTTGGGTCCAATGACATTGGGCTGGACAGAGGCCAACTAGGAAAGAGCAGAATTGTAAAGTTCATAAAAGCAGGAAACAAACTTTTACTAGTAGAGCCAAACTATAGATATAGAGCTCTAAGTGATAATGCCCTGGAACGGAAAGCAATGGAGGAAGCATTCGCACAGTCGGTTCTGGGAGGGTTTGTGATTAAAAGCAGTGCTGGAACAATTCACAAAATAGACATTTCAGAATTTATAATTAGGGATTCTCATGGAGTGGTGCGTAGATTAAAACAATCAGATCAAGGGGCCTATAAATTGGACAAAAAGAGATCCGCGATCTGGCTAGACCGAACAAAAAGCTTTCCAGAAAATTCTGAATTTGAAGCCCTAGTAACATTTGCTGGAGAAGGAAAGGGAAGTTATATTAAAAGTGTTGCCCCCGATGCAGAAGCCGTTTCAGTTAGGGTGCACCATAGTTTTGTAAAGTTGCCAGATGACGAATTTCAGCCTAGAGAGTTTCATCCTTATTCTGGGTTTGGGAGTGTAAGTTTTTATGATTATGCAACCCCAATAGAGGAGCCGCTGATGAAACGTTACATCAGAAAGCACAGACTTATTAAAAAGAACCCAGGTTCAGCAATAAGCGAAGCTGTAGAGCCTATTGTATACTATATAGATCCAGGGTGCCCGGAACCCATAAAATCAGCCCTGATGCATGGTGCGGCATGGTGGGACCAAGCATATCAAGCAGCAGGTTTTGCCCCCAACACATTTCAAATCAAAGAGTTGCCAGAAGGGGCGGACATGCTAGATGTAAGATACAATGTGATCCAATGGATACATAGAAGTACAAGAGGGTGGTCGTACGGAGCGTCCGTTACTGATCCACGTACAGGAGAGATAATAAAGGGTCACGTTTCATTGGGCTCGTTGCGTGTGAGACAGGATTTTCTTATTGCCCAAGGGATTTATAGCCCTTATGGTGTGCTGGACAACCCTGATGATGAATTGAAGGAACTTGCTTTGGCGAGGCTGAGACAATTAGGGGCACACGAAGTGGGACATACATTAGGTCTAGCGCACAATTTTGCTTCTAGCGTTAATGACAGAGCTTCTGTAATGGATTATCCCCACCCCGTTTTTACGCTAACCGAAGGTGGCGTTAGTGTCGCAGATTCGTATGATGACAAAATTGGAAACTGGGATAAAAAAACAATCACCTATGGTTATGCTGACTTTGATGAAGGTACGGATGAAAAAACTGAACTAGACAAATTGGTGGTAGAAACACAAAAACAAGGGTATCTCTATATAAGCGATAGTGATAGCAGGCCTATAGGGGGAAGTCATGCCCAAGGGCATTTGTGGGATAATGGTACAGATATCGTATCTGAAATGAAGAGGCTAATGGATCTGAGAAAAGATGCACTTTCTCGATTTGGAACAAATAGTATAAAAGAAGGAACTCCTCTTTCCGAATTGGAAAAAGTCCTTGTTCCTCTATATCTAATGCATCGGTATCAGGCAGAAGGAGTGGTAAAGATGATTGGAGGAATGAACTATCATTATAAAGTAAAAGGAGACGGTTATTCTGATGACTTTAATATTGTGTCACCACAAAAACAAGGTGAAGCGGTTGACGCTTTACTTAACACTTTGGATCCGACAGAGCTTACAATTCCAAGAAATGTTTTAAACAAACTACACCCTTCAGCCATGGGGTACAGAAGGGATAGAGAGACATTTAAAGGTAGAACGAATGTTGCGTTTGATGCAATGGCTCCAGCGGAAAGTTATATTTCAGCCATTTTGAGCATGATGACACATCAAGAAAGACTTACAAGACTACATAGACAAAATGTCGCAATGGGTAGTCCTGTTGAATTAAATGGGTATTTGTCCATGATTGGAGTAGAAGTCTTTGATAAAGAAACCAACAATGCATATGAAACAGCTATTTCTGAATTGGTCCAGAAAACCTTTATGATTCAATTGCTAAAAGTTGCATTTGATGAAAATGTAGACACTCATGTTTCTTCAGTGGCATATGGTGTTCTTAAGGATTTAGAGTCTTCTTATCTTAACGAAATGACGACGAATAAAGCAAAAAAATATCATGCACAGTATTTGAAGAGATTGATCAAGTCTGCAGAAATGGGCACAGCTGAATTTAAGTTGCCTAAAAACAAAACGCTTCCACCAGGATCTCCTATTGGATGTGGAGCGTTTCATTGAATAAATTTCAGCACACGATTTTTTAAAGACAAAATATGGTGATTACGATCTCGGGGGACATCGGTAGTGGAAAAAGTACAGTAGGGAGAATGCTAGTGCAGAAACTTGATTACAAATATCTCTCAACCGGGGGTATTCAAAGACAAATTGCGCGAGAAATGGGTTTGACGACATTGCAGCTTAATGTCCTTTCTGAAAAAAGCTCAGATATAGATGATCGAATTGATGCACATACAATTGCAATCAGTGAGGCCCCTGATAATTATGTTGTAGACTCAAGGTTAGCGTGGCATTTTATTCCGTCGTCATTTAAAGTATACCTCCAGTGCAGTACCGAAGAGGCGGCCAGAAGAATATCATTAGATTCATCAAGGTTAGGGGAAAAGAAGGAAACAAATGTTCGCAATTTGTTAGATAAAATTCTTGACAGAAGAGCAAGTGAGAAAAGAAGGTTTCTCCAAAAATATAATGTGGATTATACGCTTCTGCATCAATATGATATTGTGGTCAACACGACATCTATATCCCCTGAAACGGTAATGGACGAAGTCCTTAGACATTTTAAAGATTGGCAATTGTTTTAGCCCCGTGGTGGTTTTATCCTGACAAAGCGACCTTTTGTAGAATAATCGAAACCAAACTGCAAGGATAATTTAATTTTAGAAACTTGATTTTATAAAAGGCAGCAATTGAATTTTTTAGAAAACATAAGAATGGCTTTAAGGTCACTCAAAGCTAATTTTTTGAGAACTTTTTTGACCTTATTAATTATTGCGGTGGGTATCACTTGTTTGGTTGGGATTCTTACTGCGATAGACTCTTTTTTGTTTTCTATGACCGATAGTTTTAATCGGTTAGGGGCTAATAGTTATAACATAAGGCCCAAAAGAGAACAAATACAAAGTAGAAACCGAGGAAGATCTGAGAAAAGGGCTGAGGTGATAAGCTTTGATCAAGCCATGACATTCAAAGAAAAATATAAATTTCCTGGCACAAGAGTGTCCATTGAAGACCCTTGTGGGAGCAATGCTGAAATACAATATGGGGAGGAGAAAACCAACCCCACCATCATCTTATACGGAATAGATGAAAACTACTTTGATGTGATGGCCTACAATGTACAGGAGGGTAGAAACTTTACAACCACGGAAATTAATTCGGGGAGTCCCAAAGTCATAATTGGGATGGGTATTGTAAATAGAATATTTAACAAAAACCCCGAAGCGGCAATGAATAAAACGATCAGCGTAAATGCTGATAAATACAAAGTCATTGGAGTATTAGAAGAAAAGGGGTCTTCACTTAATGATAAGTCAGACGAAAGGGTTTTCATACCCCTTGGAAGGTCAGTTGCCAAATACGGATATGCCAAAAAGAATTATAGGGTAAGTGTCTCTGTTGCAGATGCCACAAGAATGGATGAAGCAATTAGCGCAGCCATGATTCCTCTAAGAAATGCTAGAGGGCTCAAACCAGGTAAAGAAAACGACTTTGAAATCAGAAAGAGTGATAGTGTGATGAAGCAGCTCAAAGATATGACACGTAATATTCGGTTAGGAACGATTGCGATCGCGATGATGACTTTATTAGGTGCGGCTATTGGGCTTATGAATATAATGTTAGTCTCAGTCACAGAGAGGACAAAGGAAATTGGAGTCTGTAAAGCAATTGGGGCTAAACGAAAAAACATTTTAACGCAATTCCTGACTGAAGCTGTAGTTATATGTCAGGCTGGAGGAGTGGTAGGTATTTTCTTGGGAATAATTCTTGGAAACGGAGTAAGTATGTGGATGGAAAGTCCTTTTGTCATTCCATGGAACTGGATAATTCTTGCAGTTTTTGTTTGCCTTGTTGTGGGTATTATTTCTGGGCTTTATCCAGCCTTAAAAGCGTCTAAATTGGACCCAATAGAGTCGCTGAGATATGAATAGGGTTATTTATTCTTCCTCTGAACTGCTGTAAGAGATATAATGCTGATGTATAAGCTTTTTATAATCTCGAAGCTGATTTTGAGAATACCCTAAGGCCTTGAAGTCATTTTTAAAAAAGAAATGCCAAGCAACCCCACATATTAGAAAAGCGACCAACAACCCTATAATGATATTGTCGAAAGGAGTGCTTTTTATGATTATTTCATAAAGGAAATAGGTTAAAAATGGGAAGAAAAGGATATAAAAAGCATGAAGTAGATCTAGTTTAATCTTTTGTTGGCCTGAAAGGGACAAAAGATAATTTACTTTCATTTCTAAAAATTTAAGTGGTTTCGGGTTGTCATCTTCATGGAGGCCTGGTGATGTCAATTGAAGGTCTGGGCTGTCATCTTTGATAAGGTTGTAGTAAACCAAAAAGAACACGAATAAACCAACAGCAGGAATGAGCCTCCAGGTTAATCCAAACTGTATATTGATGTAGATTAAAGTTATCAAAAGAGGAAGAGCTAGAATCAAAATCAAGGTCAACTCTTTATCACTAGAGTTCTCTTCTCTAGAGTGAGATATACGATTGTCTACATTTTCTTTGATACTCCTGAGCACGATACTTTCGTTCAGTAGCTCTTTGGTAGCTTTGACCATATTCATATGTTGGTCGTAGTTGCCTTTATTAAATGATAGCTCCATTCTTTAGTCATCATTACCTATATGGTGTGATAGACAAGAATAGTACCAAAATCAAGAATTAAGTCATTGATTATGACAGGTTTATGAAACAGATAGACCTTGGGCCAAAATTGCTACTTCATTATTGATCACTTCAACGAAACCCTTTTGAATACTAAAAGTGTGTGTATTTCCAGTAGAATCAATAATTCTAACATCTCCCATTTCTAAAGAAGATACTATCGCTGCATGACCATTTAGAACCTCAAATTGTCCTGTTGTTCCAGGCACTTTGACTGATTTAATATCTCCGCTGTAAACTTCTTTTCCAGGAGTGAGAATGACTAACTGCATTTTTCTATCATTTTTGTAACACCAACTTAAGCAGCATCTGCGATCATCTTTTTACCCTTCGCAATTGCTTCTTCTATATTTCCTACAAGATTAAATGCAGCTTCTGGATACTCGTCTACTTCACCATCTAGAATCATATTGAATCCTTTGATCGTTTCATCTATTGGAACCAAAACTCCAGGGGTACCAGTAAATTGCTCTGCTACATGAAAAGGTTGCGATAAAAATCTCTGTACCCTTCTTGCTCTATGTACGACTTGCTTGTCTTCATCAGAAAGCTCTTCCATACCAAGAATGGCAATAATATCTTGAAGTTCTTTGTATCTCTGAAGGATATTGATCACCTTAAATGTCGTGTTGTAGTGCTCGTCTCCAATAATAGCAGGATCCAAAATTCTGGATGTGCTATCTAGAGGGTCAATAGCTGGGTAAATACCCTCTGAAGCCAATTTTCTACTCAGTACTGTTGTAGCATCTAAGTGAGCGAAAGTAGTAGCCGGAGCCGGATCGGTAAGGTCATCAGCGGGTACATATACAGCTTGTACAGAGGTGATAGATCCTCTTTTCGTTGAAGTAATACGCTCTTGCATCTGGCCCATTTCGGTGGCAAGTGTAGGCTGGTATCCTACAGCAGAGGGCATACGACCTAACAAAGCTGATACTTCAGAGCCAGCTTGAGTAAATCGGAATATATTGTCAATGAAGAATAGAATGTCTCTTCCTCCATTAGGGTCGCTCAAGTCACCATCTCTATAATATTCTGCAACCGTAAGTCCAGAAAGTGCTACCCTAGCTCTCGCTCCAGGAGGCTCATTCATTTGACCGAAGACTAGAGTTGCTTTTGAATCAGCTAATTCTTTTTTATCTACTTTGCTCAGATCCCATCCACCTTCTTCCATGCTCTGTTTGAACTCTTCACCATACTTAATCACGTTAGACTCTAACATCTCTCTCAAAAGATCATTTCCTTCTCTTGTTCTTTCTCCTACACCAGCAAAAACAGAAATTCCTTCATAGGCTTTAGCAATATTGTTAATCAACTCCATGATTAGTACAGTCTTCCCTACACCAGCTCCACCAAAGAGCCCAATTTTTCCTCCTTTAGCATAAGGTTCGATTAGATCAATTACTTTGATACCTGTAAAAAGCACTTCAGATTCAGTAGAAAGGTCTTCATATCTAGGGGGCTTTCTGTGAATTGGGTAAGCATTTTCATCTATGGCTACATCTCCAATACCATCAATCGGCGCTCCTACTACATTAAAAAGCCTCCCTTTTATCTCTTCTCCAATCGGCATAGCGATTGGCTTGCCCATATCAATTACTTCCATTCCTCTAGTGAGGCCTTCAGTAGCTTCCATTGAGATTGCTCGGATACTGTCTTCACCCAAGTGCTTTTGACATTCTAGCACCAAAACGTCTCCATTTTCTCTTTTGACGGTAAGAGCATTTAATATTTCAGGTAAAACTGCATTTTCATCTTGAAAGCTTACATCTACGACCGGGCCGATGATTTGCTTGATATATCCTACGTTTGCCATATACGATTTTTCTTAAAATTGGCGCAAAGATAGGTAAATGCTTATATCTTTTGCTAGGTTAAAAACCAAAGAAATGCAAAGAATTTATATTTTGAAAAACATCTAAAACTAGCAACAATTGCGCAGAAAACAGGACACAACCGCAAGAATGTTTGGGGTTTTATGCTTCGTTCATTTTTAATGATAATTCGTTGATGTTTTGCCCAACAAAAATTTGAATTTTCTCGGCATTAAGAAGTTCTAGCATTGCTAAAAAAGTAATGATGGCGTGGTAGACGTCTTCCAGTTTTTCAAAAACATCTTCAAAGCTTACTTGTACTTTGGAAGACAATACTTTTGTTATATATTCTTCTTGATCTTCTACACTATAGGGATAGTCTATTATAGTGTGTTGCAACTTCCTGTTTCTCTTTTCTTGTTTGGCTAATACTTGTTGAAACTTTTGTAAAAGTTTAAAAAGGTTCAAAGTTTCTAATTCGCTATCTATCATAGCAGATTGAGCAATGATAGATAGCTCTCTTTTGATATTACCTCTTTCTACAATCAATGACCTTTCCTGTTCTTTAAATTTGAAATCATCAAGTGTAGATTTGAATCTTTTATATTCTAAAAGTTTTTGAGCTATTTCTAAACGAGGGTCTATTTCATTACCATCTTCATCTAGTTCTTTTCTAGGTAAAAGCATTTTTGCCTTGATTCTCATCAAGGTGGCAGCGACTAAAATAAATTCACTCGCAATATCAATATTCAGTTTTTCAAGCTGTCTGATATAATCTAAAAAATCTTTAGTGATTCGGGAGATAGGGATATCATGGATATCTAACTCATCACGCTCAATAAAAAACAGCAACAAATCAAAAGGCCCCTCAAACTGAGGAATCTTGATAGTATAGTGATCATTTTGCTGCGGCATGGCGCCAAATGTAGATATATTGCTGTATAAAATAAATAAGACAAAGCTATAGTGAGAAAACTCTTTTTAATACCTACACCGATTTCAACTGATCTATCGAGTATTCCTCCTCAGGTTTTAGAAACTGTGAAAACTAATAATGTTTTCATTTGTGAAAGAGTGAGAACGACTAGGAGGTTTATTAGATCAATCATCAAGGACTTTAATATAGACTTATCTCTGTTTATTGAATTAGACAAAAGACAGAGTATGGGGGACCATAGAGAGGTCATGGATATTCTTAAAAAAGGTATGGACGTTTGTTTTATGTCAGAAGCCGGAAGTCCGTGCATCGCTGACCCGGGATCAGAACTTGTGAATCTTGCTAGACAATTTAATTATCAGATTCTCTCTCAGAGCGGCCCATCATCAATTATTTTGGCTTTAATGGCATCAGGAATGAATGGCCAAAAATTTACATTTAGAGGATATTTGCCGGTAAAAAAGGATTTGTTGAAAAAGGAACTCAAACAAATAGAAAAGACCATTCTTCAAACTGGATATACCCAAATTTTTATTGAGACCCCATATAGAAACCTTCAAATGTTTGATCAAATAACTGACGCTGTCAATGCTTCTGTACGACTTCATATAGCGCTTCATATACACTCAAAAGAGGAGTATTTAGAAACCAAGACTATTCATGATTGGAAAAAGGATCAGGCTGTCAAAAACAAGCTGTCGGAAAAAGCGCCCTGTATTTTTATTCTGGGGAGATAGATAAGGAGGCCTGGTTTCGAAAAATGAAAAAAGGGCATCCAGTTACCTGAAATGCCCCTACTTTAAACACCCTTAAATTGTAGAATAAAGAGATGCAACTTTTGATTCTAAAGCTGCGATTTATTCTTAAAAGTGGGTAATTTGATTTATTTTAAAAGGAACCATCGTCCTGAATAATTATTTTGTTTCTCATCTTTTGAATCTTTAAATTTTTAATACATCTCTTTTCTACAAGATGATCCAAAGATATAGTCTCAAAAAACGAACAAACATAACAGTTTTCACTTCTTTATGACACCCGTTTTTGTGGATTAATTTTACAAGTAGGGCCACAAGTCGTTGAAGATCAGACAAAAGCACTTACATGAATATAAGTTTTACCTTATATCTTGCCTATTTAATGTAAAGATGTTGTTTTAAATTGTTTTGATATGTAACAATATTGCTCGAGTTTAGACACTCGTTTTTCACATACCAATTAATTAAATGTATCTCTAATTAGTTGATAATCAATTAAATAATTTCTAATGTTTAATGATTTAAAGGAGCTAATTGAAATTGTAACAGTTCAGAAAGTAAGTCAAATAGAAATTTTGACGGAGAAAATTGAATTGACCACAAAATCTAGCCTTTTACTTGAAGGAATTCGAACAGGCTCAATAAAAACAGATGATGATGGACTTGAACTTCTTTATCCTGACAAAAATCATATTGCATATACAAAACTTAAAAGCAGGCTCTATGATCGATTATTAAATACACTTTTCTTTCTAGATTTAACAAAATATAGTAAGGGTGATGCTGGAAACAGTAGGGATCTCGCATACAAAAACTTTTGCCAAATAGTATTGATTACGAGTCAAGGAAAACGACCAATGGCAGTTAGAATGGCCGAAAGGTTATTACAGAAGTGTCTGAAAAATGAGTTTTTGGACTTATCACTTTTATTGAGTCAGTTTTTGGAAGAGCATTATTCAGTATGGGACCCTGACGAAAAAAAATTTCATAAAAATTCTTTTTTATATGAGCAGAATATTTCGAAAATTGAAGAATTAAGAGCCATAACACCGATTTGGGCTCAATTGGTTAGAATGTTAATGATCAGGAGAACAAAAGAGTTTGATGATGTTATTGAGAAATTAGAAAAACTTGAGAATTCTAAGACTCATGAATCGAGCTATTTGTTTAACTATCGACTTTATAGTTCTTGGATATTTTATCATTGGCTCACTGCAGATTTTAATAGCCAGCTAGAGATTTGCCAAGAAGCAATTAATTATTTAGATATAAAGAAGAGAAAATTTTCTCTTTATGGTTTAAGTTTTCTGACTTATAAGGGTATTGCAGAAATGCACCTTAATAGAGTTAATGAGGCAGAAGATACTTTATCGTCTATTCTCAATGAGTTTCCTATCACGAAAGGAAAGATTCATTGGTTAAATGTTTACAATTATTTATTTCTTGTCAAGGTTAGAAGAAGGAAATATATAGATGCAACAGCAATGGTTTTTGAGGTGATCAACATTAAGAGTTTTCAAAAAATTGATAAAAAATGGAAAGAACCTTGGTTATTAAAGGAGGCCTATATAAACTTATTAATTAGAATTGAAAAAGTTGATATTGAATTGGTTAAAGATGTAAAAATTAAAAGCTTTAAACTTAATAAGTTTATGAATGAAGTCCCTCTATTCTATAAAGACAAAAGAGGGCTCAATGTCTCAATTCTAATTGTTCAATTTATTTATCTCCTTTTAGATAATAAAACAAACGAAATGCATGACAGGTTAGATGGGCTTAAGCAATATTCATATAGATATCTGAGAAATGACTCAACATTTCGTTCTAATTGTTTTATAAAAATGTTATTGAAGATACCAAGTGCTGGGTTTCACCACCTAAGGGTCGAGAATCATACGAAAGAACTTAAGAAAAAGCTTTTATCCACTCCTATGATGATTAGTGCGCAATCTTATGAAGTAGAGGTTATTCCATATGAAGACCTATGGGAAATCGTTATGGAGATATTAGAAAAAAGAAATAGCAAAAAAGGCTAATATTTGCAGCACATGATTTGTGGCTATGAAAACATTCAACTCTTTAGTCCGTATATACTTAAAGCGTTATCACAAAGTATTGGATAAGGTTAGAACTAATAGCCTTGAATTACAACAAAAAGAACTTAAAAGAATTCTCTCCTCTCCAATTTATAGAGGAATAGATGAAAAATCTTTCTTTGAACAGGAACCTACTTTGTATAAGGATTATAAATCGGAGGTTGATAGTCGACTTCTTAGTGGCAAGGGAACATTTCATTCTATTTCCGTTTTTGCAAAGTCTGCTGGAACGTCAGGAAACTATTCTAAACTTATTCCTACATCAGATGCATTTCTTAAAAGAAACCATATCCCGGCAGGCTGGCTTACGATGTCTCTAATGTATGCGCTTAGGCCTGACATGGACATTATATCTAAGAAAAACCTATTGGTAGGTGGAGCTATATATGACCGAACAAAGAACTATACCATAGCGGATATATCTGGACTTCTGATTGAGAAAATTCCAAGGATTTTTCACAGATTTTATTTGCCAAGTATTGCTGAAGCAACAATGCCAGACTGGGAGAAAAAACTTATGGTCACAGCCAGAAAGGCAGCAGACACAGATGAGGTTGTCATGTTTGCAGGAGTACCGACGTGGATATTAACTTTGGCAAAAGAGGTTCTATCAATTTCCAGCAAAAGAAATTTGATTGAGGTTTGGCCGAATTTAAAAGTCTATCTCCATGGGGGAGTAAAAATGAAACCCTATTTAGAACAGTTTCAAAGATTGATCCCCAAAGAAGCTGGAGTTTTATTTATGGAAATATATAATGCCTCTGAAGGCTTCTTTGCTATTCAAGATACTTTGATCAATCACGGAATGTTGCTTCTTACTTGTCATGGTGTCTACTATGAATTCATCACATTGAGAAATTATAGGGAAGCGGTATATAGAATTCTGCCTTTGAGTGAGGTCGTCTGTAAAGAGGAATATGTGATGTTGATCACAACCTTATCAGGATTATGTCGATATGTAATGGGTGATACAGTATCCTTTACATCAAGGCATCCTTTTAGACTTACGGTTAAAGGTAGAATAAATGAATTTATCAATGCATTTGGTGAAGATCTTACACTAGAAGTGGCTAACAATGCAATAACCGACGTCTGTGAGAATGGCAATGCTTTAATCAGGAATTATACCGTGGCGCCTCAGTATATTTCATTAAATGATAAAGGATGTCACCAATGGTATATTGAATTTGAAAAACCTCCAAATTGCTTTTCTAGTTTTGAGTCTGAATTAGACGAAAAGGTTAAACAGTACAATTTTAATTATGCGCAGAAGAGATCGGATGATATTGCACTTTCAAAATTGGAAGTGATTAATTTACCTCGAGGCTTTTATGACTCCTTTGCAAAAATCAAGAATAAATTTGGTGGTCAAAATAAATTACCTAAACTGAGAAATGATAGATCTTTAGCAGACGAGATAGAAGCTATGATGAAATCAGAATTGTGGACAAGAGAACATTCAGTATTATGAATTCAGAAATGCTCAATGAAGTACTGACGAATATTTCAAAGGACTTAGAAATAGAAGTCAACAAAACAGAAATTTCAGAAGAAGAATTATTGCTTGCCATTGCTGCAAGGGTGGCTGATCTTATGGATAGAGATGCAGGCTTGCTTTTTAGCTATTTGTATAGACTTGACATCAGTGAAGAAAACTTAAACAGGGTCATTCACACACCATCAGATGACCCGATTGCTTATCGGATAGCAAGACTTATTCTGAATAGACAAAAAGCAAGAATTGATTCCAAAAAGAAATATAAATCGGATCTAAAACTTGATGGGTGGGAATGGTAACGCTCTGTTCTGAGCTATCCCATTTCTGATACAACTTCAGTCACTTCAGGTACCATTCTTTTGAGCATACCTTCAATTCCAGCCTTAAGTGTCACTGTAGAGGAAGGACAACCACTGCATGACCCTTGAAGCACAACGGTAACAATTCCCTCATTAAAAGATTTGAATTCTATATTGCCGCCATCCATTTCTACGGCGGGCTTTACATAGGTATCTATAAGGTCTTTGATTTTTTTCACAAGCTCTACTTCTTCCCCGGTATATTGATACCCTACACCTTTTTCTTCTTCCATTTTAAGAATTGCCTCGGCAAACCCTTCTTTAATAATCTCTTTATCCTCAGCGATATAGCCTTTGATATATTCTTTCAGTTTGAGCATAATGTCTTCCCAAGAAAAATTAAACTCTTTGGTAACGGTGACAAAATTATTGCAGATATAAACCCCCTTTACATAAGGAAAGTCAAATAGTGACTGTGCCAGTGGCGACCATTCATCTGCAAGGTCTCTTTCTCGAAAATCAGCGGTGCCTTTAAAAATCAGTTTGTTTGTCACAAATTTTAATGATTCTGGATTAGGCGTTTGCTCTGTATATAGCATTACAGGACTTTGTGTAGTCGTGCTCATCTTTTTCTTTTTATGATTTATAAAGAGGTTACAAATATAAAGGCTTATTTGTTCTCAAGTCGTCACAGTTTTAGGTAGAATCATTAGGCTAAATAGGGAGGTTTTCTTTTTAAGTCTTCATCCAGACATCACGTTGTGGGAAAGGGATTGTGATGTTATTCTCTTTAAACCTTTGATCTATTTCAAAACGGAGATCACTTTGAATGTTCTCAACATGCATATAACTTTTTGAGAAGAAGAGAAGCGTAAAAACCAGAGCGCTATCGCCAAAATCATCAAACCGAACAAAGGGTTTGGGGGTTTTTAGGATGCCTGAGGTTTTATTTGCTACGTTTAGTAAGATTTTTTTCACTAGATCAGTGTCGCTGCCATATGCGATACCTACTTGTACAGAAAACCTTAATCCTCTAGAGCTTTGAGACCAATTATTGACTTTATTATTTGTGAGTTTGGAATTAGGAATAACAAGTCTTTTTTCTTCTGGTGTAATGAGGACAGATGTACGAAGGCCTATTCGCTTTACTATTCCTCTAAAGTTTTCTAATTCTAGAACATCTCCAATTTTGACAGATCGTTCAAATAGCATCGTTATCCCTGCGAAAAAATCAGCAAAGGTTTGCTGAAGACCAATTCCTACTCCTACTAATAATGCCGCCGCACCAGCCCACATCAAACTCATATTAATACCTAAATGCTGCAAGGCGATTATAATTCCTATGGCGAAAACTACATAACCTAAAAGCTGATTGAGAGCAAAGCGAACACCCCTATCCACATTCTTGGCCTGATAAAATCCTTGAAGAAAAATGACAGTAATGATCCAATAAAAGAGACGAGCAATGAGAATTATTAAGATAGCCCAAATGATATTGCTAAGGCCAATTGAGATTTGATTGTCCGTACCAATGGTTAGATTATATGCTTTATTAAGGTCAAAAATGTTTACCAATAGAAGTGTAGCTATTCCGAATAGAATCAGATGAATCAACCTTGTTCCAGAAGATTTTGGTTTAGAAAGAAGGACATTCTGCTCTTCATGACTGGAATTAACCATAGCAACACCTATGGTGTCTAGATTCCTCATTGCTTGAACAATTAGCGCAGCTAGGACAATATCAATAACTTTTACATTGAAGCTGGTCGAAGAAAGTAGTGTGAGGTTTAAATTTAGTACTTGGAGTAAAATCATCACGAAAAAGAAATGAATCACCATGATGATGAGCTTTTTAAGCTCGGCCTTTATTACTTCATCTTTGAAACTAAAGAATGTAAACACTTTGCGTTTGCATAGAAATATAAATGTTACCCAAAGAAGCACAGTGGCACTTGCCAGAAGGCTTTGCTTCACAGTTAATTGATAAGTACCAAATTCTAAAAGAATAGTATCCACTATTTCATTTTTGTGTTTTGTACATAGACTAATTGCTTGGTCTCAAAAAAGTCTTCTGAATAGTATGAAGATAGCTTTTGGACTTCATAATGAGACCTTAATACTGAAAGTTCTTCTCTAAGATCGCCACCTTTAAGTGCAAGGAGTCCATTTGGAAGAGCATTGTTGTGTTGTGAGAGATAACTTTTATTGGTCCAGGACATCAACCTCTCAATTCGCGCAACGGCTCTACATGTAATAAAGTGAAACTTTCTTTTTACTTCTTCTGCACGACACCTTTGAACAGTAGCATTTTGGAGGTTGAGTTTTTGTATTACATCACTAACAACCTTTATTTTTTTTTCGATACTGTCTACTAAAAGAAAATCACATTCTGGAAAAAAGATTGCCAAAGGAATACCCGGAAAACCACCACCTGTTCCGATATCCATGATTTGAGTTCCTGGAGAAAATGAAAAATACTTAGCAATTGACAACGAGTGCAGAACATGTCTAACATAAAACTGATCCATGTCCTTCCTGCTAATTAAATTTATTTTTTGATTCCAATCGGTATATAGTGCAACCATTTGCTCGAATTGGACTATTTGATTTTTACTGAGATTTGGAAAGTACTGTTTTATCTTTTCCACGGAATTACCATTGTTTTTTTGGAAATGGTATACAAAGCAACTGAAAGAAATAGAATAATGCTAGAAATATATCTGCAAGGGGAAGGATTCGAAGGAGATTCTTCTCACCAAAGAGCAGGAAGAGGTTTTGTGCAAATACAACCATAAAGACCCATCTTATTATCAAAAGAGCCAAACCGAATTTCCAAAAACCTGCATAACAAACAAAAAGAGTTAGAATGAATACTCCTAAATGAGAAAAACCTAGAAAAGCGAGAATAAATTGTTGTTGGTGAGAATATGATTTTATGGGAGAAAGGTGCCTTCTCTTTTGATGAAAATATTTGGAGAATGAAATCTTCGGTGTTGAAAGGGTATGAGCTTTTTGATTTAGGCAAATTGAAGTATTCTTTTTATTAGAAATTGCTTGGACTATAGCATCATCATCACCAGGTCCCATTCGATTATTTTTAAAAGGCTTTTTTTCAATAAAAGCCTTTTTCTTAAAAGCAATGTTTCTTCCTACTCCCATGTAAGTATTGCCTTTTATTGCAGCAGAAAAATATTGTAATGCGATATATACTGTTTCATAACGAATAAACAAATTCAAGAGTGTTTTTTGCCTTTTATAACCACCAAACCCAAGGACCAAATCAGTATCCTTATTTTGAATAGCAGACATCATATTCTTAATCCAGATATTACTTCTTGGTACACAATCGGCATCAGTCATCAATATCCAATCGGCATCTGTGAGCCTTACACCTTCTTGTATAGCAAGCTTTTTTCCAGTAATATTTCGAGATGGCCTATGTATGAAAAGGTTTTTGTGGTGTTGTTGATACTTCTTTAACACTTGTGCGGTTCCGTCCTGAGAATAATCATCCATGACGAGAAGATCAAAGAAACTATAGTCTTGATTCAAAATTGAATTAAGACATTTTGGCAAATTTTCTTCTTCATTTTTAGCACATATTAATACGCAGACCTTCGGCGTCAATTGATTCTTTTCATGAACCTGATAGCAGGAAAACGTACGATTGTAGTGCCACCAAAAAGCAATTTGAAGAATCCAACAAAGAATTAGAACGACTGTGGCGATAACCAATACCAAAATTTTTGACATGTTTAGTTACGAAGAGCTAAAGAAATGACATATTGATCAAATATATATTGTAATTTTATATATGTATTTTATATACGATTTCTGTTAGCACCTACTTGAGAAAGCTTTCAATAAAATTATTCTTTGATGCGCTTTTTCATTTTTCTAATATTTGTTGGTTTTTCTCAGAGTTTTCTGACTGGTCAAATGATCAGAAATGGAGAGACATTCTATGGTAATGAGTGGATGGAAAAAGGAAAGACCTACTTCAAATTTTCTATTTCTGAAGATGGTATTTATAAAATTTCGGCTCTAGATGCATTGGCCTCAGGAATTCCAATGAAAACCTTGAAGGGAAGTCAACTATTTGTCATAAATATGGGAGAACAAATTCCGATTTATGTCAGCAGTAGTGAGTTCTTGACAGACGAGGCTTATATTCTCTTTTATGCAGAAAAGAACAAAGGAAAATTGGATGCCCATTTATATAATGACCCTGAAAAACAACAGCTCAATATAGATTATAGCCTTCATTCAGATGTCAATGCATATTATTTAGGATGGAACGAAAATGTGGATAATTCACGAATAGAAGAAAAGCTGAATGAATTTGATCCTAATAATCTTCCATCTAAAGAAAGGTTTTACCAACATGTTGACAAAAAAATTTTCAATGATTTTCACTTCAAGCCAACTCACAATGGTCGCGATTTTATAAGGTATTCTAGTTATGACACAGGGGAAGGATATGGAAGCTTTGTGCGCAAAGAGACCTCAGTTGCATTCGCCTTAGACCATATTTATCTCCAGGGAAGCAGACCCAAAGTAAAGGCCCGATTCACAGGAAATGCCTCAAACCACTTTATCGAGACGAAAATTAATGACCTTATATTGAATCAATATTTCAGAAATGGATATGGTATCAATGAGTTTGAGGTAGAATTTAATTCTTCACACCTATCTGAAGATTTAGTAGTTGATGTCATTGGAAATAAAGGAAGGAGTGACAAGCACAGTATAGCGTCTGTTAGTATATCCTATCCTCGTGGCTTCAATTTTAGGGGAGCTTCTACATTTGATTTTCAAATGAGCAAGTCTTTTATTCCTAGGTATTTGGAAATTGAGAATTTCAATACTAATGGGAATGGTCCTTTACTTTTTGATATATCAAATCATGAAGTTTATAAACCATTTATTGAGTCTGGAATAGTAAAAGTAGTGATACCTGCTAGTGTAAATGATAGAAAACTACTCTTAATCAATTCTAGTGAAAAGATTCAAAACATTACTGATTTCACTCCATTAGAAAGCTTGATTGATATATCAACAATAGGTAATTTTTTGGTTATTTCTAACAGTGATCTTTATCATGATGCACAAGGAAATAATTGGGTAGAGGCATATGCCGATTATCGCAAATCTGTTCAAGGAGGAATGTATGATGTTTCTGTAGTAGACATCAAGGACCTATATGAAGAATATGGATATGGAATAAATGGCCATAGTATAACAGTTAAAAACTTTATAAGTCATGTGCTATCTACAGGCAATCAATTAGAAAGTGTATTCATAATTGGAAAGGGGCTTGAATACCCATTGGTTAGAAAGAAAGAGTCTTTAAAAGATCAAGTAAAATGTTTTGTTCCAACATTTGGATCACCAGGAGGAGATAACTTATTTGCAGCAGAAGGGGGAAACTTTATACCCAAAGTGCCTATTGGAAGACTTGCTTCCCAAAACGCTATAGAGGTAAAAAATTATTTGGAAAAAGTAAAAGCATATGAAAACCCTATAGATTATGCTGATGACGAAAGTGTATTATGGAGAAAAAAGATTCTTCATTTGAGTGGCGGCTCTGCTGATATTCAAGAATTGCTTTATGGATATCTCTCTGATATGGAAGGTGTCATTAGGGCAAATGAGTTTGGTGGAGAAGTCTTTACATTTAGAAAAAAAACAGCAGACTTATTGCAGTCTTCGCAGACCGATGAGATTATTCAAAAGATTGATCAAGGAGTCTCTCTAATTACCTTTTTTGGCCATGCCGCTGTGGGAACATTTGATTTTAGTTTAGAAGACCCGTCTCGTTATCAAAACGAGGGAAAAACACCAATTATACTTTCCTTAGGGTGCCACTCTGGAAATATCCATTCAGAGGGAATCGGACTAAGCGAGGACTTTGTGTTAGAAGAAAAAAAAGGAGCAATAGCATTTATTGCTTCTTCAGGGACAGCTTACATCAATCCTCAGTTTCATAGTGGAATGAACTTCTATGAAAATGTTGGAGATGGATCAGAAGATAAGAGCATTGGGAACATTTTAATTCGATCACTAGAAAAGATCGGTGAGTCCCAATTAGTAGAAGATGTCACCCTTGTTGAGCAACTCACCCTTCATGGTGACCCACTTCTAAAAGTTTATATGAGTGAAGGTCCTGATTATATAAGTGAATATGAAAGTTTTGGAGTGGCTCCGGGAATTGTAAACACAACTTTAGACAGCTTTGATTTTGTATTTCAAATTATTAATAGAGGCAGCTATAGAGAAGAATCATTAGAGATAAGAATAGAACATAGAAAGGGAGATGGAAGTATATATTCTGATCAACTGATATCTATTCCTGCTCCACCTTTCAAAGGAGAATTCAGGGTAACAATGTCTAACCCAGGAGTTGAATCTATAGGAAAGAATGATATTTTTATCACAATAGACCCGAATAACAAATCACCTGAATACCCTTCGGATATTGCAGAGCATAACAATGAGGCATTGAATCCACACGGAGGAAACAATGGGTATAGTTTTTTCATTTTGGACAATCAGGCGAAACCGATTTATCCCCAAGAATTTGGCATCCTCAATGACGAATTCATCCTTCTACATGCCACATCGGATAATGGATTAGTACCATTGACAAACTATATTCTTCAAATAGATACAACCGAAAATTTTAATAGTAGCCTTTTCACGGAGGACCATATGTCAAGTAACAACAGTGTAATTTCATGGAAGCCCGAGATCACTCATTTAGATGGCGTTGTATATTATTGGAGGTTGAGCCCGAATAATCTTGAAAATGATGAAAGAAAGTGGGAAGGAAGCTCATTTTTATACTCCCCTGGAGAACGGGATGGCTGGAATCAAAGTCACTATTATCAATGGAATAGAAACGAATTCAATAAAATGGGCATAGATAGCCTCTCAAGAGAATTCGAATTTGGAAAAAGAACATGGGACATAAGAGTAAAAAACGAATTACTGGACCCACAAGATTTTTGGGTATTTGTAAATGGGAGCCCATGGGCGTCGTTGAATGCTAAACAAATTGCACCAGCAATTAGTGTCTTTATTTGGCACCCAAAAGATGTTTTATACAAAAACAGAGGCAATGATTTTGGGAGTATTCGGTTTTCACCAGATGCCTTTTTGTATAAAATGAACTCACCTGCAGATCGCAAAAATTTGGCTAACCTGCTTTATGGTGCGCCAGATGGTTCAAGAGTGTTTATTCACACCATACTTAGAAATGAGAGTTCTGATCTTAGAATTAATGAGTGGACAAATGACAAAGAGGTAATTGGATTGGACCTATTTGAGGTGATGAAAGAATTTGGAGCAGAGAAGTTTGAAATGTTAAAAGAAAGAGGTACTGTTCCCTACACATATATTTTCGATAAAGGTATAGGTCCGGTTGCCGAAGATATTGCGTCAAACATATATGAAACAGTCGATTTGAGTTCTATAGGTAAATCTTTCTGGGAAGATGGAAAAATGAATGCTTCCCTCATTGGTCCCGTGAAGCGATTCATGAGATTGCAATGGAAGGAACAAAAAACCATTACCGATGCAACAGCTTTGTATATTCTTGGTATAAACCATGAAGGAAAACAGGACACCCTGAGAAAAATAGTTAATGATTATGATGTGAACTTGACGTTCATTAAACCGAATGAATATCCCCAAATTAAGTTGATGTATGAATCAAATGATCCATTTGATAAGACATCTGCTCAATTGGATTGGTGGCGTGTTTTTTATCAGGATTTACCAGATATCAGTTTTGATATTGCTGAAGTTTTGTCTTCTATTCCTGATACAATTGATAGTGGAACACCCTTCACTTTGAGTTATGGAATTAAGAATTTATCAGAAGAGTCTATAGAAGATTTTCGGGTGAAATATATTATTACAGATCAGAGTAATGAACAGTATAGCTTTTTTTCCGATCAGCTTTCATTAGAAGGGGATGAGTTAAAATTTGAGAATTTTACTATGGGAGAAATTCTTTCTGAAGGACATTATAAATTAACAGTGCTGCTCAATGATGAAAAGAACCCAGAGGAAAGAACTTTTGAAAATAATATTGGAATAATCCAATTTTTCGTAAAAGGAGATAAGAGAGAACCTATTTTGGATGTCAAAGCAAATGGGGAGTATATTTCTGAAAATCAATTGCTACCAATATCGTCAGAATTTGATATTGCATTTCGCACTCCAGCTACAAAAGTGCTTTTAGATAATCCAGACATCTTTTCTATTACATTGACCTACCCTAGTGGTAAAATTGAGAACATTGATGAAACTCAATTCTCTTTTACCCCTTCAGCGGATTTAGACAACAACACTGTTTTTTTAACATTTGCACCATTACTAAATGAGCAAGGAAAATATACGTTATCAGTTAAAGTAACTGATAGTAAAAAGAATTTTTCTGATCAAGAATATCAAGTTTCTTTTAATATTTCAGAAAGAAGCTTTATTGCAGGATCAAGTATTTTCCCTAACCCAATAACTTCCTATGCACAAATAAATGTAGAACTTGATGGAGGTGACTTGCCTGTAGACTTTTCTATTAAAATATTTGATGGGGCGGGTAGAATAGTAGAAAATATAAGTAGGTCAGAATTTCAAAATATAAGAACAGGCCCCATT
>Ga0055584_100000703_pt1 | contig 31801 bp, 31 predicted proteins | sample OSDHelmetaG_FD_58716 | JGI IMG/M metagenome (GOLD analysis project Ga0055584, IMG submission 58716) | Pelagic marine sediment microbial communities from the LTER site Helgoland, North Sea, for post-phytoplankton bloom and carbon turnover... | ecosystem: Environmental > Aquatic > Marine >... | reverse complement strand
GAACCCGAGCCGGAACCGGAGCCGGAGCCTGAACCCGAGCCGGAACCGGAACCGGAACCGGAACCGGAGCCTGAGCCAGAACCCGAGCCTGAATCATTAGTTGCCCGTCCTAACGCTGACCTACTGCAACAAGAAGAGTCCCTCGCTATGATAGCTAAAGCTAATAATGAGCGTGGGCACACACCTACTCAACCGGAGCCAGACGTGTCCGATAAACCCGAAACAGATCAGACCGATTTCGACAGCGAGATGCCAGACCGGTCGAAATTAGAGCCTTTAACAACCGGTCGAACAGCCAGGCTTATGGCAGAAGATGCTGCTGATCAGCGGTCTCAATCTTCGCGTGATCAAGGCAGACAAAAAGAAAGCGTGGCTGACGATCTGGATCCAGACCCAATACCAGATGCTCCAATACCAAGAAGCCAACAAGCAACACAGCGCAGCGCGCCATCTGCTCCGGAGAAAACCGCTGCTGCAAAAGGCGCAGCAACTCGGCGGTCTGGTGGTTTCAGTCGATTCATAACCTACTTGGTTGTGCTTATCATCATTATGGCAGCGGCTTTTGGAACTATGCCTTGGTGGTACGGACGGATGCCAGCAATGGTGCAAAATATAGTGCCAGAAAGCCTACGCCCACCCAACGGGGCTGTCTCTGAATCTTTGGTTATGGATATTACTGCGCTACAAAATCGCTTAGCCAAGACCGAGTCAGAAATCGTAGCACTTAGGCAGTCCATACAATCACAGCCACAGGCAGAAACGAATGCGCAATCAGCTGCAGCCCTAGCTGCTTTGCAACAACGTCTCGCAACTCTTGAGACGAGGCCCGTTCAAACGGTCACCGGCGTTGGAAGCAATGGCATTAACGCGGAAGCCGTAACTGCACTCGGCAATGCTGCGGCAAATCAAGCTCAACAACTCGCATCTGTCACCGCGAGAATTGCAACCGTGGAAGCCGCATTGGGTAACACGGTGCAACTAGAAACCATGTCTGGTCGCGTTGACGCCTTGGAAGAACGCAGCGCAGACGCGGCAGCGGTACTGGCACTTGCGGCTCGTATTACCCAAGTTGAGGCCACTGCCAATACACTGGTCAATGAACAAACAGGCGCAATTGGATTGCTATTGGCCGCATCTCAATTGCGCGAAGCTGTTGCAAACGGCCGGCCGTTTGGATTGGAACTCGACACTATACAAGCCTTCGCGGCTAAACAGCCGAGGTTAACAATAGACGCAACCGGCCTCGCAACACATCAACGAGACGGTGTACCGACAAGAGTTGAGCTGCGAAATCAGTTTGATCAGATTGCACCATCCGTCGTGCGAGCTGGCTTGCTACCAACAGATTCTGCGTCTTGGTTTCAGCGCACTCTTGATCGCTTTCTCTCGGTCGTGAACATACGCCGACTTGATGATGATGGGAGCGCGGCGGTCGGCGCCATCGTCACCCGCATCGAGGACCGGTTGAGTAACGGAGATATTGAAGCGGCCATCGTGGCAGTAGAAAATTTAAATGGGTTAGCTGCAGAAACACTGGCACCCTGGCTGTCTAACGCCAAAATCATCTCAGCGGCAGAGCGCTCCGTCACGGCTTTGGTCTCTCAGGCCATAGGTCAGATGAATGTCGGGCGAGATATCGCGCCCACGTCTGGCGAAGCGAGCGAATAAGCCATGGTAAAGATCATACTCTACGTGGTGAGTTTAGCCGTTCTAGTCACAGTTTCCGTTTGGTTTGCTGATGAGCCTGGCACCGTGACCGTCGATTGGCTGGGATGGCGCATCAATACGTCGGTTGCGATGCTCTTCGTACTCTTGGCCGGGCTCTTAATCATCGGCACGTTTCTTGTGCGCGTCTGGGCGACATTGATTGGTGCAGGCCGCGCGTATAAAGACTCTCGACGAGACAAATGGATCGAGAAAGGTTTGAGAAGTTTAACATCTGGCTTTGCCGGTGTGCGGGGTGGCGATGTCGCGGCTGCCCAAAAAGGCGCTCGAGAAGCGTCCGCGGCATTCGCAGAGCACGACATCGTGCGCTTGCTGCGCCAGCAAACCGCAAGTGTTTTGGGCGATGTCAGAAGCGCAGGCGCAGAGGCGCGTGAGCTTCTGTCTGATCCAGCAACAGAATTGGCCGCGTTGCGCGACCTAACAGAAACAGCCATATCGGCAGGCGATCTTGAAGGTGCACTTGCTCATGCAGAACGCGCCCTCAAGAGTAAAGCTGCGCCACGCTGGGCGCTGAAGACAGTATTAGATTTACAGGTTGCTCTAGGAAAGTGGGGCGACGTCGCGACCACACTTGACCGCAAAGATGCGCCGCGCCTTGTCGGCGGTGCAGATCAATCACGGCTTTGCGCAGAAGCCTGCATCAGAGCCGGTGTATTGGCATTGGCCAATCAAGAGTCAGCGGCAGCCATTAAATGGGCACGCAAAGCTCTCTCTTCAGAGCCTTCTCGTTCAGACGCATCCGCCATTCTTGCGCGCGGCTTAATGGCCGAAGGAAAAGCGAAAAAAGCTGCAGCAGAACTAGAGAAGGCCTGGGCAAAAAGCCCTCATCCAAGTGTCCTTGCTGCATATCTACAACTAGCGCCAGGCGAAGCCGCGCTGGCACGAGCCGGACGTATCGAGAAACTGGTGGCGGGAAATTCAGATCATCCTGAAAGCCGGTTGGCCCAAGCAGAGGCATCACTCAACGCAGAGCTCTGGGGACAGGCGAGGAGCCGTCTCGAATTACTGCTCGATAAAGGGACAACAACTCCAATCCGAACCAAAGCAGCAGGTCTGATGGCGCAAGTTGAAATTGGGGAGAGCGGTGATACAAAAGCCGCAACTCAATGCCTGGTAATTGCCTTGGAAGGGCGCAGCGCGGCCAAGGACATACCGGCACCGACATCCGTTGCAGAGCTTTTGTCACAAACACTCTAACGACCTAGAGGCGGTTCTATCAGCGCATCATTGAAACTGGCAGCGCATTATCGTCAAGCACAGGGTACCTCTCGCGTGGACTAAAGAGTTGATAGTGCCACCACTCATTGCGAAAGAAGTCCCAACCAGCAGACGTCATAAGACCCAAAAGCACCGCTCGGTTTCGTTGAGCTTCGGGTGAAATACTGAGGTCCCCGTGAAAGGCCTGTGGACTAAAATCGTCAAAGCCCGTTCCCATATCTAATTCAGCGCCAGACGCATCGACTAACGTCAAGTCAATGGCAGCGCCCATGGAATGCGGCGAACCACGCTCCGGATGCGCCAAGAAATCAGGATCTGGCGTATGGCCCCACAAGACCCATTGCGCTTCTGATGGACGAAACGCATCAAAAATTTTAAACCGCAAGCCAAGTGGCCTGGCCAATGAAATTGCGAGCTGCATCAACTCGGCTGCGTCAGCGTGTAAATAACACCCCGGCCGGGAATAAACGGCCTTACCCGTAAAATTGTTTGGCGTGGCATAGGCAATCTCAAGGTCGACATCAAATGTAGGCGCAGCTATTTCAATAAGCATTCTTCGTCGGTCCCTGATTTGGAATTACTGTCACTTTAGCGTACCCCTAAACCAACATCGTATTAACCCAGAGTGCAGTATGCGTATCCTCGCCTTTGATACCACAACCAGCGCATGCTCGGTTGCTATATGGCTCGACGGAAAAACCATCGGTTCGTATCACGACGCGATGGTGCACGGACAAGCTGAAGCCTTGATACCAGCCATTGAACAAACGATGACTGATGCAGATACCAGCTACGACGATTTAGATCGAATTGCCGTAACGATTGGGCCTGGCTCCTTTACTGGGGTCCGGGTTGGGCTGGCCACAGCCCGCGGCATAGGCGTGGCTACCGGTCTTCCCATTGTCGGAGTTCTTACGACGGACGTCATAGCCACAGAAGCGGCGGAAATCTTTAAGTCATCAGTAGCTGTTGCGATCGATGCCCGGCGTGCAGAAGTCTACCTGCATTGTTTTGACTCTCAGGGCAGCGCACAAACCAAGCCTGTATGTCTGTTGCCCGAAGCAGCTGCTAACATAGTTGGTGATGGGACGTGGGTTTTGGCAGGCGACGGTGCAGAGCGCGTTATGCCGCACTGCGGACCATCGGTGACACAAGGTACTCCAAGTCTTGCCAACGCAGTTGTTCTAGCGCGCATCGCTGCCGCTCGACCAATTCCAGACGTCCCGCCTAGCCCAGCCTATGTGCGGCCACCCGATACAATTGTTCCAAAACATGGCGGCCGCTTAAGGCCATGATCCAAGACATCGTTCAAGCAGGGGTCGAGCATGCCAGTGTGATGGAAGCGCTGCATCAGGACGGCTTTGATGTGCCTTGGTCTGAACAATCGTTCATGGACTTACTTGCACAACCCAACATCAACGGTTGGATTGCAGGACCAACAAATCCAATGGGCTTCATATTGATCAGGACAGCGGCGGACGAGGCCGAGGTGCTCACTCTCGCGGTGGGCGCATCTCACCGGCGGCAGGGTTTAGCGCGAAGCCTAATGCTCTACGTTTTGAGGTCTCTCAAAGAAAATGCCGTGAAATTATGGCACCTTGAAGTTGCAGACGACAATGGTGCGGCTATAGCGCTGTATCAGAGCCTTGGGTTTAGTGAATCTGGCCGAAGGGCTGGCTATTATCTACGCCCCAATGGACACGCTGATGCAGTTTTAATGACAAAACAGGTCAACGATTTCAGGTCGACCAGTGACTGACACTGTTAATAAGCCTTCGATTCATTGATTTCGCAGGTCACGAGACCTATACAATCGGCACATGGAAAGTTGCCTGAGCAATCCTTAAATTTGATGACCCGAACGGCTGAAAAGACTAATTTCACAAAATGACTTCAGAGATTTCACCACTGGAAAGCCGCTGCATTGACCAGGGCATGAAAATGACCGAGCAGCGCCGTGTCATTACACGCGTCCTCTCCGATGCAGACGATCACCCAGACGTTGAAGAAGTTCATAGACGGTCTGCCATCGTAGACTCGCGCATTAGCATCGCGACGGTCTACCGGACAATGCGTCTTTTTGAAGAAGCAGGCATCGTCGCTCGGCACGATTTCGGCGATGGTCGCGCCCGGTATGAAGAAGCGTCATCCACACACCACGATCACTTGATTGATATTAAATCCGGCCAGGTTATCGAATTCCGCAACGAAGAAATTGAGCGCTTACAGAGTGAAGTTGCAAAGGCGCATGGCTACAAACTTGTGGATCACCGTCTCGAACTTTACGCGGTCCCTGATGATGGCGCCGATAAAAGCTAAAGTAGTTTTTCTCGTGTTGGTCTGGCGGGCAGACGCAACACAACAGTCACAGTGTTTTCCGTAAAACGTCACGGGACAAATACTTACCGATTCTGATATAAGCAAACCAATAGGTCAGACTTATTTCTGCCTCAACAGATGAGCGATAAGAGCCCTATGGGTGCCTTCAAGCCTGTCATCGCTGGAAATCAAATTATTCGCTTAGCGGCAAGCCGCGACGAAGTCGAAGCAGCTCAGCGTCTGCGGTATTCCGTTTTTTATGAAGAGATGGGTGCCCAACCCCACCCAGAAATGGCGGCGACAGAACGAGACTTCGATGCATTCGACGATATTTGCGATCACCTTATTGTTATCGACCGTCGTGAAGCAAACCAATCGACAGTCGTCGGCACCTATCGCTTCATGCGCCAGTGTCATGCGGCGCGCTTAGGCCGATTCTATTCGACTGACGAGTATGATGTATCGCCACTCAGTATGAATGGGGGGCGGGTTATGGAACTAGGGCGCAGTTGCGTTGCGCCAGATTTTCGGTCCCGCCAGACTATGCAATTGTTATGGCGAGGCATTGCCCAATACGTCTCCACGCATGGCATCGACCTTATGTTTGGATGCGCAAGCTTTCCCGGAACAGATTTAAATGCATTGGCGCAACCTCTGTCCTACCTCCATCATCACCACTTGGCGCCCAAGGAATTGCGGCCGTGCGCTATCGATGAACGCTATGAGTCGATGCACATTCTTAAGCCAGAGGACGTTGACCCAAAACAGGCTCTTAGGGCGCTGCCACCCCTGATAAAAGGGTACTTGAGGTTAGGGGGCTATGTCGGCGATGGGGCAGTAGTCGATCATCAGTTTAACACCACTGATGTCTGTATCATTGTGAAAACAGACCTGATTTCAGAGCGCTACTCCAAACGCTATGAAATAGCGAAAGAGCGCGCCATGCCCAACCATGCACAAGGCCCCCTTAGGAAAGCTTCTTGAGCACACTCGCTGCCGCCACAATGCCTGTCGGGTGGAGTGGGCGGATCTTGGCTATTTTTCGAATTAGTCTCGTTGTTCTGTGGATCGCAATCACGGCACCAATTTGTTTCTTGGTGTCTTCAGTCGGTGCAAACTCAGCGAAAGTTCGCGTCTTTCTTTACCGCGGGTTATGTCGCATCTGTGGCATGAACATCGTCATGCATGGTCGGCCAGATTCGAGACGTCCCCTTCTTATCGCCAGCAATCATGTCTCTTACCTTGATATCATCGCATTTGGCGCAACCGCAGAATTAGAGTTCGTGTCCAAAGCAGAAGTTGCGGGTTGGCCCATTATCGGCAGCCTGGCCAAACTTGCTGATACCGTTTTTATAGAACGCTTGCGCACAAAGACTGTCACTGCACGTCAAGACATCGCCGCGCGGCTTGGAGAAAATCGCACACTCGTTTTTTTTCCGGAAGCGACATCCGGCGACGGAAATCGCCTTCTTCCCTTCAAGAGCGCTCTCTTCACCGTCGCTGATGCAATAGATGACGGTCACGGCGTTACGGTGCAGCCCGCGGTGATCGCCTACACGCGACTCAACGGCCTTCCAACGGGCTTTGGTTGGCGTGCGTTTTTTGCATGGTATGGGGACATGGCTTTATTTAGCCACGCTTGGACGTTTTTGCAGCTCGGCCAAACCACGATTGAGATCGCATTCCTACCACCTATAGATGCCGAGAACATGGATCGGAAAGCACTTGCCCAGGCGGCGGAACAAGCTGTGCGGGGCGGCTTTAGTAAGCTTCACTCCGGACAGACACCAAAGGTTGGCGCTAATTAATATTACGCTGAGACTTTGCGTTCATGGGCTCAAGCGGGTATAGACCGAGACTATGCCTCAAGAACAAACTGGGACTCCGTCAAGCAGTCCCATCCGCCGCAAAAAGCTGTTCATTAAAACATACGGCTGCCAAATGAACGTCTACGACTCCGCCCGAATGGCGGATGTTTTGGCGCCGTTGGGCTATGAGCCAGCGGATCGACCAGACGATGCAGACCTTGTGGTTCTAAACACTTGCCATATTCGAGAGAAAGCGGCGGAGAAAGTATTTTCGGACCTCGGTCGGTTACGCCCCATGAAGTCCGAAAGAGCCGGCACTTCCGATCCTATGTTAATTGCCGTTGCCGGATGTGTGGCCCAGGCAGAAGGCGCGGCGTTGGTTCAACGTGCCCCCTACGTCGATATCGTGGTTGGCCCGCAAACGACGCACCGCCTACCAGAACTCATTGCCAAAGCACACCGCAGCGCCAAAGCTGTTCTCGATACAGATTTCCCGGCAGACACAAAGTTTGACCACCTTCCGGCGCCTCGAGCCGATGGGCCAACGGCATTCCTCTCGATACAAGAAGGCTGCGACAAATTTTGTACGTTTTGCGTAGTGCCGTACACGCGCGGAGCAGAATACTCGCGCCCAGCCAAAGATATTTTGATAGAAGCGCGGGGGCTTGTTTCTGACGGTGTTCGTGAAATCACGCTACTGGGTCAAAACGTCAATGCTTACCATGGCGACGCAACATCCGGATCTGGGACGTGGTCTTTAGGTCGATTGGCCCGAGAACTCGCTGAGATTAGTGGGCTTGATCGCATTCGCTACACAACGTCTCATCCTCGTGACATGGATGACGACTTGATTGATGCACACTCAACAGTGCCGGCCCTCATGCCCTACCTTCACTTGCCCGTGCAGTCTGGCTCTGACCGCCTCTTAGAGGCGATGAATCGTGGACACACCCGAGACACATATTACCGTATTATTGATCGGTTGCAGTCTGGTCGCCCCGACCTAGCCTTGTCGTCGGATTTTATTGTCGGCTTCCCTGGCGAAAGCGATCAAGATTTTGCTGACACAATGAAGCTCATAGAAGACATCAAGTTTGCCCAGGCCTTTTCCTTCAAGTACAGCCCAAGGCCTGGAACACCGGCAGCAGAAAGCCCTGATCAAATAGCGGAAGATATAAAGTCAGCGCGCTTAGCCGCATTGCAGTCCTTGCTGTCCCAGCAGCAAAAAACCTTTAATCAGGCCACAGTCGGTCAAAAACTTCCTATTCTGTTAACTGGGCCAGGCCGACATGCTGGTCAAATGATTGGACGCAGCCCTTATCTTCAGCCAGTTCATTTAGACGCTCCGATAGAACATCATGGTATGATCGTAATGGCTGATATTACCGCCGTCGTCTCGAACAGCCTATCTGCCATGGCCGTTGACACTCCGTCAGGGCCCAACCCGTCATTGGAAAAAGTGAACGCGCATTGACAGATAAAACAGCAAGATTGACCTGTGAATTTGAAGACAACGGACTCATTCAGCAGCTGTACGGCCCCAACAACTCGCATCTTGATCAAATTGAATCCCGGCTCGGTGTCACCCTTCATACGCGCGGCAATACCATCACGATCGAGGGGCCCGACGGCCCCGCCTTGACGGCGCAACAAACGTTAGAGAGCCTTTATGGACGCCTGGAGGCAGGACAGATGATAGACAATGGCGATGTCGACGGAGCCGCGCGATTGGCGGAAGGTGGCCGGCCATCAGCTGCAAACGAAGATGAGTTGGCGATACGCACTAGCAAGCGCCACGTCCGGCCCAGGTCCGCCGGACAGGCGACATTCTTCGAAGCCTTAGCCAAAAAGGCGATGGTATTCGCATTGGGTCCTGCGGGGACTGGCAAAACCTACATAGCCGTTGCAAAGGCTGTAGAGTTAAAACTTTCCGGGAAAGTGGATCGCATTATTTTATCGCGCCCCGCCGTTGAAGCCGGAGAGCGCCTAGGGTTTCTGCCAGGGGATATGCGCGACAAAATTGATCCCTATCTGCGGCCTCTTTATGACGCGCTCTACGATATGATGCCCGGGGATCTTGTCGTAAAGCTTTTAGCATCGGGTGAGATTGAAGTTGCACCGCTAGCCTTTATGCGTGGCCGCACGTTATCTAACGCGTTCGTAATTCTGGACGAGGCGCAGAACACGACGCCAGTCCAGATGAAAATGTTTTTGACTCGGATGGGCGAAAACTCGCGCATGGTCGTTACCGGTGACATGAGCCAAGTCGACTTGCCTCTTGGTGTAAAATCAGGATTGCGTGACTCGCTCGATATTCTCGACAGCATTGATGAAATTGGTCAGGTCAAGTTCACAAGTAAGGACGTTGTTCGGCACGATCTCGTAACGAGGATTGTGACAGCTTATGATGCACGCGATGCGCGATTGCACGCCGCACCAAAACTGGAGAACAAGAACAAGTCATGACTGCGGCAAGACTGCGTACTGTTGTGCGCATAGACCATAAAGACTGGCGCGATGAGATTCCTGATACGATACAGTTTACGAGAAAAGCGGCGCAAAGCGGCTGGACTATAGGCCGCCGTAGTCTGCCGGCCAGCCACCCGCTTGCTAAAAAATTACCTGGACCGATTGAGATCAGCGTGCTGCTAAGCAACAACGCAACAGTTAGGGATTTAAATCGAGATCACCTTTGCAAAGACAAACCAACCAACGTCTTGTCTTTTCCGGGCGATACAAGCCCAGCTTTTCAAGGCGCAGACGTCTTGCTGGGCGATATCATTCTCGCGTGGCAAACCGTTGAGAAGGAAGCGCGCCAAGCGGAAAAACCCGCCGCCGAACATCTAGCGCATCTTGTCATCCATGGCGTTCTGCATCTTTTGGGTTATGATCACGAGAGTGATGATGACGCCGCCGTGATGGAAGGCTTAGAAGTGGATTGTATGGCTCGACTGGGATTATCGAATCCCTATGCCACTGGCGACAAAACACCATGACCGACACAACTCGCCCCGACCTTGACCGCACCGGAGATGAGCCCGGCGGAAACTGGCTGCGTAAAGTCCGCTCCTGGATCTCTCCAAGTGCCACAGATACAGGCTCCGTGCGCGAAGTTATCGAGGAGTTGATAGAAGAGCAGCCGGACCACGAAGACGCCATCGACGAACACGAACGCGTTTTACTCTCTAATGTTCTGAAACAACGCAACGCCACCGTCGAACAAATTATGGTGCCACGCACCGACATTGCTTCAGTGGGTCTAGACACACCCCTAGTCGATGTTGTTGCTTTGTTGGTGGCTCAGGGGCACTCACGGGTGCCCGTCTACCGTGGCTCCCTTGATGAAGTCGTAGGCATGGTACACATCAAAGATCTTTCCGGCGCTCTAATCGCAGGAAATGCTGATCAAGAAGCCAGCATCGATCTTTCCAAGACAATGCGGCCCGTCATTTTTGTTGCACCAACTGCGCGCGTTCTAGACCTTCTGCTCGAGATGCGTTTGAAACGCACACACATGGCAATGGTCGTCGACGAATACGGCGGTATTGACGGCCTGGTTACGATTGAAGATCTAGTAGAACAGATCGTCGGCGAAATTGCTGACGAACACGATGAGGACTCAGAGCCAGAATTAACCGACCGGGCCGATGGCACGATTGTGGCCGACGCACGCGTAACATTGAGTGACTTCACGGAACGTTATGGGCCAGTGTTCTCCGAAGAGGACATGAACGAACTCGATACGCTAGGTGGCCTGGTTATTAGATTGACTGGCCGCGTTCCAAGCCTTGGTGAACTAGTAACCCATCCCAACGGTTTAGAATTTGAGATTATTGATGCCGACCCGAGGCGCATTCGCCGTCTTCGGTTGCGTCATTTGCCTAAACCAGACGGTGAGGCGTGACGTTAAATTTCGCGGCGCTATTGGCGCGCGTTTACAACTTCTCAATACACAAAAGAGCCGCAATTGCATTCATAGCAGGTGCTCTAGCAACATCTTCAATGCCGCCTTGGAACGCATGGCCAGTGCTATGGGTAGCTTTTCCAGCATTTCTAATTTTACTGGAGGCGTCCAAATCCAATCGTGAAGCCTTCTATACCGGATGGAGCTTCGGCTTCGGCTATTTTGCGATCGGCTTCGCTTGGATTGGTAACGCATTCTTCGTCGACAGCGAGAAATTTGCCGCATTGGCAGTTCCGTCGATTGGAGGTTTGGCGGCAGGTTTCGCGCTATATGCCGCCATCGTAGGGCTTTTGTTGCGTGTACTGACGCCGCCAATAGCGAATGACTGGCCCGGTGCCAATTTCATCCCAACGATATGCCGAATCTCGATTTTTTCGTCTGTGTGGGCCCTTGTTGAGTGGTGGCGGGGTTGGTTCATGACGGGCTTGCCATGGAATCCGATTGGCAGCACGTGGACGACTGTTCCAGCAACTCTGCAGGGCGCGAGTCTATTCGGCGTTTACGGTCTATCCTTCCTCACTGTGTTCGCGGCATCGGCCTTAGTGCTCGTCACGGTGCAGTCATCAAGACGAATGGCACCCGTAGCGGTCATTCTTTTTCATACGCCCCTCATCGCCATGACCGTCTGGGGCGCTGTTCGCTTGCCCTCTTCTGACATCGAGTTTGTTCCGGACATCATGCTGCGTCTGGTACAGCCTAATATTGCGCAAGTTGATAAATGGCGACCGGGTTTGCGGGAACAACATGTTCTTGAACAGGTGAGGCTGAGCACAACCAACGCTGACAACGTGACGCACGTCCTGTGGGCAGAAACTGCAGTGCCGTTTCCACTCAATCAAGCCGCCGGCGCACTTGCAGCAACAGCGCAAGCTGCGCCGAAGAATGGCTATGTTCTGACCGGCGCTCCTCGCGTCATCGGACAGCGATCAGATCGGCAAGCCTTTAATAGTTTTTTCGCCGTCACCCCAGACGGAAAGATTAAGGCTGTCTACGATAAAACTCATCTCGTCCCATTTGGCGAGTACATGCCGCTTCGCGAATACATCCCCATTCCCCAGATCACAGGGGGAACCGGATTCACGCCCGGTATAGGCGCAGTGATGATCACGCTACCCGGACTACCCAGTTTCAGCCCATTGATTTGCTATGAGGTGATTTTTCCAGGCGCGGTGACATCGAACGGAGATCGACCCAGCTGGTTATTCAACCTAACCAATGATGCATGGTTTGGTGATTCAAGTGGCCCTCACCAGCACTTAGCAGCAGCACAGATGCGGTCTGTCGAAGAAGGACTTCCAGTGGTCAGAGTTGCCAATACCGGAATTAGTGCGGTTATGGATGGGTATGGTCGGATTCTGGACACCATCCCCCTAGGCAAAAAGGGATTTTTAGACCACCGCCTGCCCAAGGCCCTAAACCCAACACTGTTTTCTAGTTTTGAGCACGGTCCATTTCTTGGATTCGTCATTTTTCTTATGGCAATCACAATATGGATTAGTCGGCGCCACTCAAAAAAATATATGAACCAAGCCTGACACCTAAGCGTTCATAGATGGAGACTTTCTATCGTTATTTGTCCGAAAAGTTTTGAGTGAAAAGTAGTTTTCGTGTTATAGTATTACAACGGTTAGTAATCAAGGCTGAAATAGTCCTATTTGCCGCCAGACCAGTTGCGGCCTTTGAGCAAATGAAGGAGCAAACCCATGGGTTTTGCAGAGAAACAAGATCTTGAAGGCACCGCCCGTCGCTCTTCCAGGGGTAGGATGCCATCTGGCAAGCCGAATCCCGTCGACGTGTATGTTGGCAGTAGAGTGCGCTTGCGGAGGACTTTGCTTGGTCTGAGCCAGGAAAAATTAGGCGAGGCCATTGGCCTGACGTTTCAGCAAGTTCAAAAATATGAGCGAGGGGCGAATAGAATCGGCGCCAGTCGGTTATGGGACCTGAGTCGCGTTTTGGATTGCCCTGTGTCCTATTTCTTTGAAGACATGGAAGACGATGTTCAGGCTGCCAGCCCCCGAAACTTAACGGAGCGTACGGAAGAGCCCGAGCACAAAGATTCAGACCCGATGACTAAAAGGGAAACCTTAGAACTGGTCAGGGCCTATTACAAAATCACTGACCCTCAAGTGCGTCGCCGGATTTATGAACTCGCAAAATCTCTGGCGGCTGCCGAAGGTGCGATCCTCGAAGACGGCTGATGCTTTCGCTTTAGTCCACGGACTATTGCAAACTTAATAGCTATTACAGCGCCTCGCTTGAAAAAGCGGGGCGCTTTTATGTGTAAGAGAGAACGTATTCACGCGGCGTTGTGGCAAAGTGATGCATGATGACTTGCAAATCCTGAGGCGTTCCGGTACCTCCGAGGCATATTTGACGTCTAAAAACGTCGTCGGCTAAGCATTAAAGGAGCCTATTTGTGTCTCTGTCTAACTATGTTTTCACCAGTGAATCTGTTTCAGAAGGCCATCCCGACAAAGTGAGTGACCGGGTGTCTGACGAGATCGTCGATTTGTTTTTAAGTGCTGACCCTCAGGCAAGGGTGGCCGTGGAAACATTGTGCACCACCAACCTGATTGTCTTAGCTGGCGAAGTCCGTGGACCGGAGTCAGTGACGTCAGATGCTATGATTGCAGCGGCTCGGAACGCCGTAAAAGACATCGGCTACGAACAAGACGGCTTTCACTGGGATAACATGCAAGTTGACTGCCATGTCCATTCCCAATCAGCCGATATCGCAGTTGGCGTCGATTCAGCTGGCAACAAAGATGAAGGCGCAGGCGACCAAGGCATCATGTTTGGTTTCGCCGTTACAGAAACGCCGGAACTCATGCCCGCGCCCGTACATTATTCACATCAAATTTTAAAATCCCTTGCAGATGCGCGACATGCCGGCGACGAACCGTTCCTTGGCCCAGACTCTAAGAGCCAAGTGAGCCTTCAGTACCGCGACGGAAAACCAGTCGGCGCGACTTCCATAGTTGTTTCAACGCAACACACTGAAGACGTCGACCAAGACACCATTCGCGCGATGGTCCGTCAGCACGTGGAAGACGTATTGCCAGAAGGCTGGATGTGCCCTGAAGATGCCTTCTACGTGAATCCAACCGGGCGTTTTGTGATTGGCGGTCCAGACGGGGACTGCGGTTTAACTGGCCGCAAAATTATCGTGGACACATATGGCGGAGCGGCACCACATGGCGGCGGAGCATTCTCGGGCAAAGACCCCACTAAAGTGGACCGATCAGCGGCCTACGCCTCTCGTTATTTGGCCAAGAATGTAGTCGCTGCGGGCCTTGCAGACCGCTGTTTAATTCAGCTGTCATACGCCATCGGTGTATCAAAACCTTTGTCAGTCTACGTTGATACCCAAGGCACAGGAAAAGTCGAAGAAGACAAGCTTGCTACCGTTCTTCAAGACCTGATGGACCTAAGCCCACGTGGCATTCGAGAGCACCTGAGCCTCAATAAGCCAATTTATGGGCGGACGGCTGCATACGGTCACTTTGGTCGGGAAGCAGATGGCGGCGGCGGGTTTTCATGGGAACGCCTCGATTTGGTCGAGCCTCTTGAATCCGCGTTCGGTGCCTAAGCCACTTTCGGACTCTTCAAAAAACCGAGTACACCTGTTCGGACGGCGCAAGGGTAAGCGCCTCCGTGGCAGCCTGCGTCAGGCTTTAGAGCATGACCTTCCGCGCATTCGCATCGACGCAGACACCATTGATACGCCCTGCGACCCGAGCCAGTTTTTCGAGCCTAAGCCAGAGAAGGTATGGCTAGAAATTGGGTTCGGTGGCGGGGAGCACTTAGCGGCTCAAGCAAAAGCTAACCCACATGTTGGCTTCATCGGCGCTGAAATTTTCGAGAACGGAATTGCTTCGCTTTTACAGCAGAGCGCAGCGGCAGCACTTAAGAATATACGAATATTAAATAGTGATGCTCGTGAATTTCTACCCATGATAGGTGATAATAGCCTAGATCGTGTTTTTTTGCTCTATCCCGACCCCTGGCCCAAGAATAAGCATGCAAAACGGCGTTTTATTTGTCGGGCTGCATTAGATCAAATGGCCCGTATTATGAGGCCTGGGGCCGAATTCCGTATCGCAACTGACCACGCAGAATACGCACGGTGGTGTCTTCGTCACGTTCCGATTCACCCAGCTTTCCAATGGGTCATATCGGGACCTCAAGGCTGGAGGCAGCGCCCAGAAGACTCGATCGCCACTCGCTATGAACAAAAGGCCATCAGAGAAGGCCGTACCCCTATGTACTTCTCGTTCCTCAGAAACGCAGGCTAAACCCTTGCCTGAAGTCAAGATTCCGACTATACGAAGCCATTAACTTCACATGTCGACTGACCTGAGGGGTGGGCCACTGGCCCACTTTTTTTGTTTGTGGGATACGAATTCCATTAGCCCCGGTCATCGACGAATGAGTGCGAGCGCTATGGAACGACTAACCTGGCTCGAAGAAAAGATTGCCCCGACTCTTGAGGCCATGGGCTTTGAAGTCGTGCGCGTGGCCGTCACTGGTGAAGGCGGTCGGCGGTCGCTGCAAATCATGGCCGACAGGGCAGATGGTAGCCTCATTAATATTGACGACTGCGCCGCTATTAGCGTGACCCTCAATGATGTTTTTGAAGCTGAGGATCCCTTAGACGGCGCCTATAATTTAGAAGTCAGCTCAGCTGGTATCGACCGGCCTTTGACCCGACCAAAAGACTTCAACTCCTATGTCGGTTTTGAAGCCAAAGTTCAAACACGTCGACCAATTGATGGACGTAAAAAATTCCGCGGCCTCATCAATGGTCTATCAGACGGCGACGCGGTAGAATTGATGGTCGACGGGCAACAAATCGCTTTGCCATTGTCAGAAATTGATCGCGCGCAATTGGTGCTAAATGACGCACTCATTGCTGCAGCAGAAAAAACCCAAAGCCAAACACAACAACCGAACATAAACGCACAGAGTGAGTAGAAGATCATGTCCCAAAGCATAGCAATGCCCCGACCGGAACTGATCCAGGTGGCTGACACAGTTGCCCGTGACAAGTCGATTGAACGTGAAGAAGTATTCATGATTATGGAGCAAGCGCTGCAAAAAGCCGGGCGCTCAAAATATGGGCAAGAGAAAGATATCCGCGCCACAATTGATCGCAAGACCGGCGAAATTCGATTGGCTCGTTACCTTGAGGTTGTCGAAGATCAAGACGCTGTTGAGGACGAAAACATTCAAGTCACAGTCGATCAGGCAAAACGAAAAAAGAAAGATGCCGAGATCGGCGAGTTCTTGATTGATCCGCTTCCTCCTATCGATTTCGGTCGCATCTCTTCACAAATGGCTAAACAAGTCATCGTTCAGCGCGTCCGTGAAGCGGAACGTGCACGCCAGTTTGAAGAATACAAAGGTCGTATCGGTGAAGTGGTCAACGGCTTGGTTAAGCGAGTCGAATTTGGCAACGTTGTCGTAGATCTGGGCCGCGCCGAAGGGCTTTTGCGTCGTGACGAACTGATCCCGCGCGAACATTTCAAGAATGGTGATCGTGTTCGCGCATACATCATCGATGTCCGCGAAGAACCGAGAGGGCCTCAGATCTTTCTATCGCGCACATGTCCTGAGTTCATGGCCATGCTGTTTGCGCAAGAAGTTCCTGAAATTTATGACGGTATTATTGAGATTAAAGCCGTTGCTAGAGATCCAGGTAGTCGCGCAAAGATTGCCGTGATTTCTAAGGATGCTTCGATCGACCCAGTTGGCGCATGCGTCGGTATGCGCGGTAGTCGTGTGCAAGCCGTCGTGGCCGAGCTACAGGGCGAAAAAATCGATATCATTCAATGGAACGAAGATCCCGCGACCTTTGTCGTTAATGGTCTCGCTCCCGCTGAAGTCAGCAAAGTCGTTTTGGACGAGGACTCCGGGCGAATTGAAGTTGTCGTGCCAGATGACCAGCTATCACTTGCTATCGGGCGGCGTGGCCAGAACGTGCGGCTAGCGTCTCACTTGACCGGTTGGACAATCGACATCCTGACAGAAGATGAAGAAAGTGCGCGGCGACAAGAGGAATTCAAGAACCGTAGCCAAGCGTTCATCGACGGACTCGATGTCGACGATGTCATCGCCCACCTTTTGGTGACCGAAGGCTTTACCTCAATTGAGGAGGTTGCGTTTGTTCCTGATAACGAACTCTTCAGCATTGAAGGCTTCGATGAAGATATTGCCATAGAACTTAAAGCGCGCGCTCAAGCAAATATCGAAGAACAAAATCAAAAACTCATGACCAAACTCTCAGAGCTTGGAATTGCAGAAGACTTGCTGAATGCCGGAATCGACGGTCTAGAAGTCGAAATGCTGGTCACTTTGGGAGAAAAGGACGTGAAAACGCTTGATGACCTAGCAGATCTCGCATCCGACGAGCTCATCGAGATCCTTGGTGTCGGCTCTATGTCCATGGACGAAGCGAACACCATGATTATGGCAGCCCGCGCGCACTGGTTTGATGATGAAGACAGCGAAGAAGCCAAAAGCGACGATGCTGACAGCGAAACGAGTGCGGAGGATTAAGAGCCAAAGTGACTTTCGGCGCCACACAAACTGACGCAGATGCCCCTGACGAAGGGGCGCTGGGCGGGCCAGGCAACCGTTCTAGCGCTGACAGCATTCCACTGCGTAGGTGTTTGGTAACGGGAGAGCAAAGGCCAAAAGACGAATTATTGCGATTCGTGGTCAGCCCGGAGGGCATTCTCGTCTTTGACGTGGCGGGGCGTTTGCCAGGCCGAGGTTTGTGGTTGAAGGCAGGGCGCGATATGATAGACACCGCTGCGTCTAAGCGTTTGTTTTCAAAGGCCGCCAGGGAAGCCGTTACGGTGCCTGACGACATTTTGGAACTGGTCGCAGCAGGCCTCAAACGCCGTTGTCTTGATCGCCTTGGACTAGCCCGTCGCGCTGGGCTCGTTGCGGTTGGATTTGAAAAGGTTCGTGCACAGGCCGGCACTGGTCGGACGGTGTTGATGTTAGAAGCGGCGGATGGGGCGAAAGGCGGTCGACGTAAAATGACTAGCCTTGCTCCCGAAGCACCGGTGATTGATGTATTCACCGGAGAAGAATTAGGCCAGGCCTTGGGTCGGGATCACGCAGTGCATGTCAGCCTCGAGGCTGATCGCCTAACTGACGTGCTCGTGACAGAGGCAAAACGATACGCCGGTGTCGCCTTTTGATGGCACCAAAGGGCTTAGCGCCATACTTGGATTGCTAGCGCTCTACGAGAGAATATTAGACGACGGTTTAGGGAAGCATGGGCTTCCAGAACAGAATGGTACAAAACGGTATGGCGAACGAAGCAAAGAAGCCTTTGACCCTTGGTCGCGGCAAGCTCGAGTTGAAAAAAACGGTTGAGACCGGTCAGGTCCGCCAGAGCTTTTCGCATGGCCGCACCAAAGTGGTCCAGGTCGAACGCAAGCGGAAACGCCAGTTCGAGATGGGCGCTGACGGCAAGGTCCAAGAGGTAAAATCTCAAGCACCAAGCTTGCCTAAGAAAGCCAGCGCCGAAGTGGCTGCCGATACTGTTCAACGCAAGTTAAGTGCTGAAGAGACAGCGCACCGACTTAAAGTTCTGCAAGATGCCAAACGTGCAGAGGAAGAAGATCGCAAGGAAGCCGACGAACTTCGGGTAATCGCAGAAGAACGTTTGGCCAAGATGTCAAAAGAAGAAGCGGAAGCTGAGGCTGAAGCTCAAAACGCGACTGCAATCGAAGAAACGGCCGAGCAACCAGAAGCACCGGCAGACATTCCAATTGAGCCAGTTATCCCGCCAGATCCGGATAAACCTGTCGATCGATCTGCTGCACACCGCCGTCCGACTGAAACAGATGAAGAAAAAGCGCGTAAGCAAGCAAAATTAGGCAACAAACAACCCGCCAAGAAGGGTGCCGACCAGCGACGTCGGTCCGGCAAGCTAACAATCTCCGCGGCACTCGAAGGGAACGACCAAATTGAACGAGGTCGTTCGATGGCCGCACTGCGTCGTGCTCAAGAAAAAGAACGTCGCAAACAGATGCAGCAGCAAAGAACTTCGATGCCATCTGAAAAGATTGTCCGCGAGGTAACGGTACCTGAGAACATTACGGTACAAGAATTTTCCAACCGAATGGCGGAACGTTCGGGTAACGTTATAAAGACACTGATGAAACTTGGCATTATGGCAACGATCAACGAAGTGATTGACGCAGACACAGCAGAACTGGTCGCGCAAGAATTCGGCCACAAGATCAAACGAGTTTCTGAGGACGATGTTTTGACCGGCCTAAGCAATGGGCCCGACAATGACGATGCTACTGACTCACGTCCTGCTGTAGTAACGGTCATGGGTCATGTTGATCACGGCAAAACATCCTTGCTTGATGCTCTGCGAAAAGCTGACGTTGTTTCAGGTGAGGCCGGCGGTATCACACAACACATCGGCGCATATCAAGTGCGCCTACCTAACGATAAAAGACTCACATTTCTCGACACTCCAGGCCACGAAGCGTTCTCAGCAATGCGCGCGCGCGGCGCCCAAGCCACAGACATCGTCGTCCTTGTCGTCGCTGCAGATGACGGCATTATGCCGCAGACCATCGAAGCCATTAAGCATGCACAAGCGGCAGAAGTGCCGATGATTATTGCCATCAATAAAATGGACAAGCCGGATGCGACGCCAGATCGTGTGCGCCAAGAGCTACTTAGCCATGAAGTTGTCGTTGAGGAAATGGGTGGCGAAACGCTAACCGTTGAGGTTTCGGCCACAGAAAAGTTGAACCTGGATAAATTGCTGGACGCTATTCAGTTGCAGGCAGAGCTTTTGGACCTGAAAGCAAATCCAGACCGTGCCGCTGAAGGCGTGATTGTAGAAGCGAGGATGGAAACAGGTAAGGGTTCCGTCGCAACTGTTCTTGTCCAACGCGGAACGCTGGCAGTTGGCGACATATTTGTTTCTGGTTCTGAATGGGGTCGCGTACGCGCTCTAGTTAATGATCAGGGCAAGCAGATTAAATCTGCTCTGCCGTCCGCCCCTGTCGAAGTGCTCGGCTTTAATGGAACGCCGCGCGCTGGTGACGACTTCATCGTTGTCGAAGAAGAAGCTCGCGCACGCGAAGTTGCAGACTTTAGAGCTCGCAAGATTCGCGACGCCACTGCGGCTGGTAGCGCAAGCACGATGGAACAAATGTTTGCGAAAGTCCAAGCCGGCGAAAACGAAGACTTGCCTGTTGTTATTAAGGGCGACGTCCAAGGTTCAGTGGAAGCGTTGACGAACACGCTTGAGAAAATTAGCACCGACGAATCGCAAGTGAAAGTTATCCATGGCGCAGTCGGGCCAATTAACGAGTCGGACGTCACCCTGGCTGTCGCCTCTAAGGCTGTGATTATTGGATTCAATGTCCGCGCTAACACACAAGCCCGCGCCATCGCCAAACGCGACAATGTCGACGTACGGTACTATTCAATTATCTACAATGTTGCAGATGACATTAAAGGCGTATTCTCTGGTCGCTTGTCTCCGAAATACCGCGAGAGCTTCCTCGGCTACGCAGACATCAAAGAAGTCTTTGCTGTATCCAAGGTCGGAAAGGTCGCCGGTTGTATCGTCACTGAAGGTACGATCAAGAAGGGCTGCAAAGTTCGCCTTCTGCGCGATGATGTAGTCATACACGAAGGTGACCTATCACAGCTCAAGCGCTTCAAAGACGACGTCAAAGAAGTGCGTGAGGGTACCGAATGTGGAGCTGCCTTCGCGAACTATCAAGACATACAAGTGGGCGACCGGATCGAGTGCTTTGAACTCGAGCAGGTTGCAGTAGAGCTTTAGCCCAATCCCGGCACAGTGTGCCGGGCACGAGGAACTCACATGGCACGAACCGGAGCCCGCCTGCCAAGCCAGCGGCAATTGCGCGTGGGGGAAACCCTGCGACACACACTGGCTGAAATCATCGAGAGAGAAACGTTCAGGGATCCTGACCTGTTTGACGTCACCCTAACGGTGACTCAAGTAGACTCAAGCCCAGACCTAAAACACGCGACAGTCTATGTCATGCGCCTCGGTGGAGGAGATATGACAACGGTTCTTGCGGGTCTAGGTCGCGTTAAATCTTTTCTGCGCCGCGAACTCGGTAAGCGAATCCGATTAAGACACGTGCCGGAACTGCATTTTGCGTCAGACACAACATTCGATGAGGCGCAGCACATCGACACACTTCTTCATCGCCCAGAAGTCGCGCGCGACCTAGAGCGTACCGACGACCCCTCCTCTTCGGAAGACGAAACCGGCCCAGAGGCTCCGGTCGATGGCGCGTAAGCGACGTGGCCAAGCCATATCAGGGTGGCTGGCGCTCGATAAACCGCTTGGCCTGACATCAACTCAAGCCCTAGGTAAGGCAAGACGGTTTCTAGACGCCGCTAAAGCAGGTCACGGTGGAACGCTAGACCCGCTGGCAACTGGCATTCTGCCCATCGCCTTTGGTGAAGCCACGAAAACCGTCTCTTACGCGATGGACGCGAAGAAAAGCTATACTTTCGAGGCTATATGGGGCGTTGCTACGGCGACTGACGACCGAGAAGGGGGCGTAACGGAAACCTCCGACGTTCGTCCCGAGCCTGCGGCTATTGAAGACGCTTTGAGCGGTTTTTTAGGTGAAATTCAGCAGATTCCCCCGCAATACTCTGCCATCAAAATTGACGGTGAGCGGGCATACAACCTTGCCCGCGCCAACAAAGAGGTGGATCTGAAGCCAAGAACGGTCCGAATTGATCGTTTTGTGAGAGTAAATACCGATCTAGGCCCAGACCGTGCCCAATTCGAGGTGGATTGCGGAAAAGGAACATATATTCGGGCCCTCATTAGAGATTTAGCTCAGACCCTGGGAACCTGTGGACATATTGCGACCCTACGCCGGACCCGTTGCGGACCCTTTGATGAAAAAGTGGCGATTTCCCTGGATAAACTAGAGTCTTTAGGGCATAAAGCCGCCGGCTCTGGGATCCTTCTCCCTGTTGCGACCGTGCTGGACGACATCCCGGCTCTGGCCCTGACTGAGGAAGAGGCCCGCCGCATGAGCCACGGACAATCTATTTCTTTATTTGCCGTGGCCAACCGCACCCCCATAAGCGGACTAACGCCAGGCGCTGCCGTTCAGGCAGTGTGCGGGGATCGGTTGATTGCAGTTGCCATGGTTGCGGACGGTCTTGTTAAGCCCGTGCGTGTTTTGAACACCTGAGTAGATTTAAGGAGTCTCCGATGTCGATTACAGCTGATCGCAAACAAGAACTCATCAAAGAATATGCCACCAAGGACAGCGATACTGGGTCACCAGAAGTACAAGTCGCAATTCTGACTGAGCGCATTGTGAACCTCACCGACCATTTAAAAACCCACGGCAAAGACAATCACTCACGCCGTGGCCTTCTTATGATGGTCGGCCAACGTCGACGCTTGCTCGACTACACAAAAAAGAAATCACAGAAGCGTTATGAAACGCTGATTGGGCGCTTGGGTCTCAGGCGCTAAACGGTTGCGCTCACGCGAACCGAACACCCGAATGAACTGGCCTGCCAGAGTCGGATTAAGCAGCGGTCAGACCCGGATGAGCCGGGTCTGGTTGACGCTGTTTGCCGATGTGCAGCGGACGGCCGGGCTTCAAGAGTATTTAGAACACCGCTGCCTGTAGGGGACCGATAGCCGCGTGTCATGGAGACACTGCGGCACGCACATTTTGGTGCCGGTCTGTAGGAAAAGGAAATCCTGATATGTCTATGTTTAAAACGTTCCGCAAAGAAATCGAATGGGGCGGACGAACGCTGGTTCTGGAAACCGGAAAGATTGCGCGACAAGCCAATGGGGCCGTGATCGCTACGTACGGAGAAACATCTGTATTGTGTACAGCAGTCGGCCAGCGCTCACCAAAGCCTGGCATCGACTTCTTCCCACTCACCGTCAATTACCAAGAGAAAACATACGCCGCCGGTAAAATCCCAGGCGGCTTCTTCAAACGTGAAGGACGGCCGACTGAAAAAGAAACCTTAGTCTCCCGTTTGATTGACCGACCATTGCGTCCGCTCTTCCATGAAAGCTATCGCAACGAGACACAAGTCGTCTGTACTGTTCTCTCGCACGATCTAGAGAATGACCCGGACGTCATCGCATTGATCGGGGCCTCAGCCGCCCTTACTATTTCAGGCATCCCATTCCTTGGCCCAATCGGCGCTGCCCGCGTTGGATACAAAGATGGTGAATTTATATTGAACCCGCTTATGGGTGACGTTGCTGATTCCGATCTGGACCTTGTGCTTGCTGGAACCCGCGAAGGCGTGTTGATGGTTGAAAGCCAAGCGAATGAACTCTCAGAAGAAATCATGCTTGGCGCCGTTAACTACGGCCACAACGAGATGCAAGCAATCATCGACGGTATTATTGGACTAGCCGAGATGTGCGCTAAAGAGCCTTTTGATATTGCAGAGCCCCCTGCCGAAATCACGACAGTTAAGGGGAAGTTTGCCGCATTCACTGGTGATATTGAAGCTGCTTACCAGATGCAGGTTAAACAAGACCGGCAAGAAGCACTGGCAGCTGCCAAACGTAAGGCAACTGAAAGTCTGGGAGACAACACGGCAGAATTGGCCGTTGCCGGAAAAGTCTTCAAGTCAATGGAGCAAGACATTGTTCGCGGCAGCATTCTCAAGACAGGCAAACGCATCGATGGTCGTACAACCGTAGACGTTCGTCAGATCGAATCGGAAGTTGGTGTGTTGCGTCGCGCACACGGCTCAGCGCTGTTCACCCGTGGTGAAACACAAGCACTCGTAACGGCAACGCTTGGCACGGGAAGAGACGAGCAAATCATCGATGCTCTTGAAGGTGAGTTCCGCGAAAACTTCATGTTGCATTACAACTTCCCTCCATACTCAGTTGGCGAAACGGGCCGCATGGGTGGAACGGGTCGTCGTGAAGTCGGCCATGGTAAACTTGCATGGCGCGCCATTCGTCCCTTGCTGCCGTCAAAGGAAGACTTCCCATACACGTTGCGGGTCGTTTCTGAGATCACCGAATCCAACGGCTCGTCTTCGATGGCCACAGTTTGTGGCACGTCACTCGCACTTATGGATGCCGGTGTACCCTTAGGTCGTCCGGTCGCCGGTATTGCGATGGGCTTAATTAAAGAAGGTGATGATTTCGCTGTCCTGTCCGACATTCTCGGGGATGAAGACCATCTCGGAGATATGGACTTCAAAGTCGCAGGCACGGATCAAGGCATCACGTCTCTGCAAATGGATATCAAGATCACATCCATTACCAAAGACATCATGGAGATTGCCCTCAATCAAGCCAAAGGCGGCCGCCTCCACATTCTTGGCGAGATGAGTAACGCCATTACGTCGTCTCGCGAGCAGGTCTCAGGCCACGCGCCGCGCATTACCACGTTGAGCGTGCCTAAGGACAAGATCCGCGACATCATCGGCACCGGCGGTAAAGTCATCCGCGAAATCCAAGAAGAAACCGGGTGTAAAATCGACATCGATGATGATGGCACCGTTAAGGTTGCGTCAGCTGACCAAGCTGCAACAGATGATGCGGTAGGCCGGATTCGTGACATCATCGCGGAAGCGGAAGTTGGTGTCATCTATACGGGCAAGGTCGTCAAGCTGATGGACTTCGGTGCATTCGTAAACTTCCTCGGCAAACGTGACGGCTTGGTTCATATTTCTGAGCTTGCACCGCGGCGGGTCGAGAAAGTTTCTGATGTTGTCAACGAAGGCGATACCGTCAAGGTTAAGTGCTTAGCCGTTGATGATCGCGGCAAGGTTAAGCTGTCGATGAAGCGGGTCGATCAAGAGACCGGTGAAGATATCGACGGTAAAGAAACCGAGAAGGCAGCAGCAGACGCTCCTGCTGATAGCTAAAGCATACAGTAGCGCGAACGCACGCTATGAGCTTGCTGCCACGTATCGTTGGCCATCGCGGCGCGCCTCACTTGGCACCAGAGAACACTCTGGCGTCATTTAAGGCGGCGGCGGCGGCTGGCGTTACAGCTATCGAGTTCGATGTTGCACTGACTTTCGATAATCGCCCCGTCATCATTCATGATGCCAGTTTAGAGCGAACGACTGATGGCATAGGACTGTTATCCGAATCGACGTTAGAATCTGTAAGTGGCCTCGACGCAGGAAGTTGGTTCGACCCAACATTCTCTGGCGAAGTCGTGCCAACCCTTGAAGAAACCATTGATCTCATAGAGTCGCTCGGTCTTAGCGCAGATATAGAGCTCAAACCTGACCCTGGGCGAGAAGTCGAAACAGCTCAAATTACACTTGCTGTCGCCTCAGAGTGTTGGCCGTCCGACAAACAACCACCCGTAATAACAAGTTTTTCTAGGGTTGCTTTGGCAGCAGCAAAAGACGCGATGCCAGAGTGGCCACGTGGCCTGTGCTTTGAACTTTTGCCGGAAGATTGGACAGAAGCAATTGATGCCCTTGGGGCAACCATTGTGTGTCCCAATTCAGACCGCCTAACCGCTGATCAAGCGGCATCCATGGTGGCCGCAGGCCTAGAAGTTATGGCGTGGACGGTGAACGATTTGGATCAAGCAAGAAAACTGATCCAATGGGGTGTTAGCAGTCTGTGTACGGACGTTCCTCAAGAATTGAGACCCGCCCTTATTAAACACGATTTGGTTTAGAGAGCGGAAACCCTTATATTTTAAACACAACAGCGGCACGGGCTGACAGAACGTGAAGCAGCCCACTGGAGAGGACACCGCGTGAAAACACTCAACCCATTTATGATTTCTGGCGCCGAAACCTACCCACTTATTGAAGGTGGAAAAGGTGTTGCGGTATCGACCGGACTAAGTTCAGGAGCATGGGCCGCCGCCGGTGGCATCGGCACTTTCTCAGGTGTAAATGCAGATTCGTTCAAGGATGACGGAAGTATTTTGCCGCAGACTTATAGCGGTCGGACGCGCAAGGAACGCCACGAAGAACTCGTTAAATACGCGATCGATGGTGGTATTGCACAAGCGCGAATTGCCCACGAAACCAGAAATGGCGCAGGCCGACTGCACGTTAACGTCTTGTGGGAAATGGGCGGCGCTGAGCGCGTGCTCCATGGCATCATGGAGAAGTGTGGCGACATGGTGCATGGCGTAACGTGCGGTGCTGGAATGCCCTATCGTTTGGCCGAAATCGCAACACAATACGGTATCTATTATTACCCCATTATTTCTTCTGCACGGGCTTTCCGCGCGTTGTGGAAACGGGCCTACCATAAATGTTCTGAGTACTTGGGCGGTGTTGTTTACGAAGACCCTTGGCTTGCCGGTGGACACAATGGTTTGTCAAATTCAGAAGATCCGAAAACCCCTGAAGATCCATACCCGCGTGTCGTAGCCCTAAGAAAAGTTATGAACGAAGCGGGCCTCAATGACGTACCGATCGTTATGGCTGGCGGTGTCTGGTGGCTTAGTGAATGGGAAGATTGGCTCGATAACCCCGAGGTTGGGCCCATATGTTTCCAATTCGGCACGCGCCCTCTACTCACCCAAGAAAGTGAAATTTCCGATCAATGGAAGAAGCGTCTGCTAACGCTGGATCCAGGAGACGTACTGCTTCATAAATTTAGCCCAACTGGGTTTTATTCGTCTGCCGTTAAGAATGATTTCATCGAGGAATTGGTTCAGCGGTCAGAGCATCAAATTTCTTATTCTCCCGAACCTGTGGGGGCACACGACACAGCCCTGGGCGTCGGTGCGCGGAAACGAGAAGTATTTGTAACAGCTGAAGACAAAACGCTGGCAGACCGCTGGGTCGCTGAAGGCAGGACGGATACCCTTAAGACTCCAGATTCTACTTTGATCTATGTTTCTTCCGATAAAGCGGAAGAAATCCGCGCAGATCAGATCGCGTGCATGGGCTGCCTATCCGCGTGCCAATTTTCTAACTGGGCAGAAAACGACAAGGGCTCTACCGGTCGCAAAGCTGATCCACGCTCTTTCTGTATTCAGAAAACCCTACAAAACATTGTCCACGATGGCGAAGTAGACCAAGAACTTATGTTTGCAGGGCACAACGCCTATAGATTCACTCAAGACCCTTGGTACAAGGATGGATTCGTTCCAACAGTAAAAGAACTTGTGGACCGCATTAAGATTGGTCAGTAGACCGATTTATGTTCGTTTTACTTGGTCGTATTTGTTTTTATTTTCTCGTGCTCACGAGCTAGCAACGCGTATATCACACTCGACCAATATTTCCCGCCGGCTTGGTAATGTTCGCGTAAGAGTCCTTCGCGGGCCATACCAAGTTTCTGCATAACGCGAATACTAGCCTTGTTCTCAGGCGCACATTGCGCCGAAATGCGATTGAGTTTAAGTCTTTCGAAACCCGCATCGACCAAGGCGCGGGCAACTTCGGTCGCATATCCCTTCTGCCACTGTGACCGAGCTATACCAAAGCCAACATCCCCCTGACCATGGCCGGGCGGAAGACACTTCAAAACGGCTTCGCCAATAAGATCGCCAGAATTTGTCTCAGTGACAGCGAGAAAGTAATTCACGCGCGGCGCTATCTTTTGTTCTCGCACAGCCCATTGAATAAGCGCTTTTACTTTCTCTTCCGTCGGCGCCTCACCGGCCTGGAATTTCCAGAACGCCTCTTCTCTTACGTAGGCGTATACGTCAGACCAGTCATCGTCTGTGTATTCTCGAATTGTCAGACGCCGGGTTTTTATCGGCAAGGAGAGACTAGGGATTTCAATAGATGAGGTATTCATACGCATAGAGTAAGGCTTGAGCGTCTATTCAAGCAACGCTGAACCTTCAAATCGTTATCGAGTCAGGTGCTTAGCTATAAACGCGTCTATGTCATTGCGCGACCAGCCCTGCGCCTCAAGGTCTGAGCGAATGGCTCTAACGTCGACATTGGCATAGTTGTGTACGCTAACAGGCTGTTCAGCCTCGCTAAGATCCGTAATGCGAAAATCGTGCTCAAAATCATCGCTTTTAAACACGTCATATTGCAAAACTTGGTCGACTTCGTTGCCCGGCGTGAACGTCAATATTCGAGGACTATGGCCATAAAGCTCTGACGGTTCCATATCGCAGCTCGCTGCAAGAATCAGTTCATCGCCCATTTGGCATGTCCGCGCCGCAGCACCGTTTAGAATGCAGCATCGTGATCCCGGCTCTCCATAAATCACGTATGTCGTAAGACGAGCGCCGGAGTTTTTGTTCCAAACATCTACAAATTCTGTCGGATGAAGCCCTGCCTTAGCGCAATGCTCAGGATCGAGCGTAATCGACCCATGGTAGTGCAGGTCTGCCCCGGTTACCCGGATTCCATGCAGCTTGGCGCGTAACACTCTAACCACAGCCGAAGTCCTTTTTGGGATCGTAAAACGCGGCGCACCATAAACCTTTTGGCCGCCAGAACAAGTGGCAGAGTCCTGGCTAGAAACGAGAAACTTGCCTGTGACACCGCCGCTACCTAAAGTAAAACCTACAGGAACATATGATGAACAAATCCCTTGTCCGGCAAAAAAGTCGTGTCGTTCGCTATACTGACGCCGCCGCCATAACGGCAGGCGTAACACGAGGTGTATGCCGGTGGCTTGGAGAGTTGGGCTATGCAGCCCTCACAGAATTTAAACTTGGTAACGGCCGCCGGGCCGATGTAGCTGGGCTGTCCCCCGACGGGACTATTGTCATGATTGAGGTGAAAAGCACTGTGGCGGATTTCCGCGCAGACGATAAGTGGCTTGACTATGTACCCTATTGCGACGGGTTTTCGTTCGCCGTCCCGGATCATTTTCCACTAAAAATACTTCCTGAGACATGCGGGGTGATTGTCGCTGATCATCACCATGCAACAGTGGTTCGTCCAGCCATACCCCACCGACTGCATCCAGGTCGACGCAAAGCTTTAACTGTTAGGTTTGCCCATGGCGCTGGTCAGCGCCTGATGGCACTTGCGGATCCGCGGGTAGGCGATTAACGGCCCTAACCACAGCGCAAATTCACAATGCGGTTATTGCGATCAAGGTCGACATTTAAACGTGACGGCACGTTATCCATTGTCGTCGCAGCACCAGGTGGAAGAACGCGATAGGGTGGCGTCAGACTTTCCTCACGAAGGAATTGCCCATTCGAAGGCGCTTGCCCTCCAAAAGAGACAAAAGTCATTCCAATCGCCGGAGCTAATACATGACCACGGCAACCCATCAGTGTTTCGGGGCGGACCGAATTCATAGCTGCTGCACCACGACCACCTCTGTCATTCATCATGGAGGCGCCCTCCCTACTAGACGGATCAAAGTCTGGGAAAAACTCACCCATGGCTCCACAGCCTGACAAGGCTACAGTCAACGCGAACAGAACAAATGAATTGCGCATACTTTATCCCTCCTTTAGGGCAGCAATTGTCGCGGTTGTCGACACAGAGTCAACCAATTCAGCGCGAATTACCCGTCCACCGTACGCTTCAACATGCTCCGAACCGACGATATCAACCTTCGCATAGTCGGCCCCCTTGACCAGAACGTCTGGCCGCAAATTTTCAATAAGTGATAGTGGCGTGTCATCGTCAAAGACAACAACCAAGTCAACAGCCTCCATAGAGGCCAGAACAGTTGCCCTTGCGATCTCATTTTGAATCGGCCGCTCTGGGCCTTTAAGGCGACGAACGGAGGCGTCAGAATTCAACCCCACAATAAGTTTATCGCTTGCAGCTTTCGCTTGTTCGAGTAGCGATACATGGCCTGGATGTAAGAGATCAAAGCACCCATTCGTAAAACCGATCTTCAATCCTTCTGCCCGCCATAGAGCAGCTCGGGCTGATGCAGTAGTATCGTCTGCAACCTTTGCTTCGACGGCAGTTAAGTCACGGCGCAACAATGCGGCGGCAAGTTCACGAATTAGCACAACAGCTGTTCCACGGCGCTTCACAACGACGCCAGCCGCCGCGTTAGCAAGGCGCGCACTATCCAAAAGGCCAACACCAGCCCCCAAAGCCGCACCGAGAGTTGCGACCACAGTGTCACCAGCTCCCGTTACATCTGCAATCTCATGACTTTCAGCGCTTAGGTGATCAACTTGACCATCTCGCTGCACTAGCGTCATTCCGTCTGCAGATCGGGTGACCAATACAGCGCCGAGGTCAACTGATTCGAATAATGCCTGCGCAGCCACAACTAGGTCTGATTCTGATTCGACAGAACGGCCAGTGACGAGAGCTAGTTCGGCGCGATTTGGCGTAACCACGGTCGCGCCATCGTACAGTTTGTAGTTCGTACCCTTGGGGTCAACGACAATAGGCTTCCCCGCATCACGAGCAGCTCCAATCGCCGCGCGCGCGAAAGACTCGGTTACGACGCCCTTCCCATAGTCAGACAACATAACTGCATCTGCTTGCGCAATTTCACGGGCAAGAGCTGCGGTAAGATCTTCTTCGTCTGCAACAGTTAACGGAGCTGCTGTTTCACGGTCTGCGCGCAACAGGTGGTGACCATTCGCTGAGAAGAAACGATTTTTGATCGTTGTTTCACGATCCGCATTCACCCTTAGAAAAGGCTCTGTGGTTTCAAGTTGAGACAATAGATCTGTTACTTCCCGTCCGGCACGATCAGATCCAATAACGGAAAAGAAGGCAACAGAAACACCAAGGGCCGCCGCATTACGTGCCACGTTACCAGCACCACCAAGTTGCGAAGACTCACTTGTTATTCTCAAAACGGGGACCGGCGCTTCGGGTGAAATACGGCGCACATCACCATGAATAAACCGATCCACCATAACGTCACCGACGCAAGCCACGCGCCGGCCCTTAAAGCGAGCTAAGTAATGCGATAAATCAGCAGCGTATTGGGTCATAGGTGAATGCAACCCTATGCCGTCGCTAGCGATTTAAAATAGTGTACGGTTCTTTCTAGACCCTGCTCTAGACTCACACGCGGCTCCCAATCCAACTTTTCTTTTGCGAGTGATATATCTGGCCGACGTCGCACTGGATCATCTTGTGGCAAAGCTTTGTTAACAATCTTCGACCGTGACTTTGTCATTTTGATTATGAGCTCAGCCAATTCAAGTATTGTTGCTTCAGAGGGGTTGCCTAAATTTACAGGGCCAGTGAAACCATCAACAGAACCCATGAGGCGTATGAGGGCTTCGACTAGGTCATCAACGTAGCAAAAAGATCTGGTCTGACTACCGTCACCATAGATTGTGATGTCGTCGCCATTGAGAGCTTGGACGATAAAATTCGAGACCACTCGGCCATCGTTAGGCAGCATGCGTGGCCCATAGGTATTGAAAATACGTCCAACTTTTATTCGGAGGTTATGCTGGCGGTGGTAATCAAAAAACAGCGTTTCCGCACACCTTTTTCCTTCATCATAGCAAGCGCGGGGCCCGATAGGATTAACGTTGCCATTATACCCCTCAACCTGGGGGTGGACGTCCGGGTCGCCATAAACTTCGCTCGTTGACGCTTGTAAAATTTTCGATCGGGTGCGCTTAGCAAGTCCAAGCATGTTTATTGCACCATGAACGCTGGTTTTGGTCGTTTGTACCGGATCAAACTGGTAGTGAACCGGCGACGCCGGACAGGCCAGATTGTAAATTTCGTCCGTTTCCACATAGAGCGGGAATGTGACGTCATGGCGCATCAGCTCAAATCCAGCTTGCGACATCAGGTGAGCCACGTTGTGGCGACGACCTGTAAAATAGTTGTCGACACAGAGAATCTCGTGATTCTC
>Ga0055584_100000702_pt1 | contig 31824 bp, 27 predicted proteins | sample OSDHelmetaG_FD_58716 | JGI IMG/M metagenome (GOLD analysis project Ga0055584, IMG submission 58716) | Pelagic marine sediment microbial communities from the LTER site Helgoland, North Sea, for post-phytoplankton bloom and carbon turnover... | ecosystem: Environmental > Aquatic > Marine >... | reverse complement strand
TACGACACCTGTGGCCAATTCGCGCGGCGGGTGCGTGAAGGACGACATCCATTTGATCCTGATGACAATCACTTTCACCATCATTTTATTCATGCCGGTTTTTCGGTGGGGCAAGCGACCGCAATTATTTTGATGCTTGTGACTTGCGGTGGGCTGATTGGCATAGGCGGTGTTTTGGTGGGTGTACCGGATTACGTGCTGGGTTGGTTGTGGACAGTATTACTGTTTGCGCACATCTACATGTCCATGCGCCCTGACCGGTTCCAGCTTTTATTGTCGCGGTTGCGCGAGAGGGTTGCATTGTGAAGCTTCTGTATCTCGTAACGGAAGATAGTTACTTTTGTTCTCATCGTTTGCCGATGGCGCGGGCCGCACAAGAAGCCGGATTTGATGTGACGGTTGTAACGAATGTTAATTGTCATGGCGAGACAATCGCGCGTGAGGGTATGCGTGTTATCCCATTATCATTGGAAAGGCGCAGCCTTAATCCTTTTCGTGCAATTCATCACATAATAAAAATCAAAAAAATTTATGATCGCGAAAAACCGGATATCGTGCATCATATCGCTATGAAGCCTGTTTTGTTGGGCAGTATATCGGCATGGATGGCGCACGTGCCGCATGTCGTAAATGCCTTTGCAGGATTGGGATATGTTTTTTCGGCAGATGATTTCCTGGCAAAATTTTTGCGCCTTCTTTTGGTGCCTGCTTTTTTTGTTTTGTTGCGCCGCCCCCGCAATCATCTTTTATTGCAGAATAATGATGATTTGGCATTGCTGCGCCGTCTAAAGCTTGTTCCTAAAGAGCGGGTAACGGTTATTCCCGGCTCGGGCATTGATCTTGACGCTTGTTCGACGCAGCCCTACCCGCCGCGCCCATCAGAATTTATCTGCGTTTATGCCGGGCGGATGATTGGTATCAAGGGGCTGCAAACGCTAAAAGCAGCCTTTTCTATTCTGGAACGTCGTGCGCCGCATGTCCATCTGTGGCTGTGTGGGCGGCCCGATGCCGCTAATCCAGGCTCGTGGACAGAAGAGCGGTTACAACAATGGGGTGATGAATCCGCAAATGTTACCTACAAGGGATATTGCCCCGATATGAAAGCGATATGGATGCAAGCACATGCCGCGGTGCAGCCCTCTTATGGCGGCGAGGGGGTTCCTAAATCCCTGCTGGAAGCAGCAGCATGCGCTCGGCCTGTTATCGCTACGGATGTACCTGGCTGCCGCGATATGGTTGAAGAGGGGCGCAACGGCTTTTTGGTTCCTGCGCATGATCCGGCGATGCTGGCGTCTGCGCTTGAAAAAATGGCGGCTTTGTCGATCGAGGAATGTGCCGCTATGGGCGAAATAAGCCGCGACTTGATCGTACGCAAGCACATGAGCGTTGCTGATGTTATAAAACAGACAAAAGCGCTTTATCTAAAGCTTGTCGCCGAGAAATGAAATCAGGTCGGCTGTGTAGTTGTTGACCATGATACTGATCATGGTAATGAATCCGGCCAGCTCCCACGGCACACGCAATACATAGGCCGCCATGAAGGTCGTGAAGGCGTATGTATAGATCATAATGCTGAACATGAACGGATACATTTGTTGCCAGTCAAAAGCACCGCTCAACATCATCCATGCTACGGGGAAGTAAATCAGTGTTGCCGGTATGGTGAGCCAGTTACTGGCAATGACGAACTGGCAAAAATATTCCTTGCGACCGAGGTTTTTTGTTAACCAGTAAACGCTGCCCAAAAACATACCCCATGTCAGCAACATACGCAGGCTGTACAGGAGGGCGATCGTGTTGGCAGAATCATCAGCCAGCTCCGGTTTTGGAAACATGTAAACAAACATCAATGTAACGGGCAGAAGCAGCGTCGGGATGATAAAAGACCTGATGGCCTCATCTGCATCTGTACTAAAACGTTTTCTGGCGATTGGCATAAACAGCGCCACTTCCAGACTACCTAGAAGATTCCTCTTAACCTCTTCTTTTGTAAATGAAATCATTATGTAGTGCCCCCTCATTTTTTTTAAAGTCTTACCTCCAGTTTATGACCAGAGTGTTAACAATTCTTTTACTTTTTACGGAAACGCCGAATATCGTGAATTTGCCATGTGAATAAGGGCTTAGCAGGCAGGAGGCGTGCTTGACCGTATATGGTCACAGGCTTAGGCTGAGCATAGATTCATAAGAGGTTGGGATTCGGTCATGACAGGGAAAATACCGTCTTTATTGGGAAGATTGTGCTTGGTAGGCGTATGTTCTGCTTTGCTGGCGGGTTGTGCATGGCTCGATGAATGGGATGGTGGTGGAAGGCAGGCCAAGGCACCGCAGCCCGTGCCGCAGTCCACAATCGTGCAAACGGCTGATGCAACATGGATAAAACCGGTGGCGCCGCAGCAACCGATGGAACGTCTGGTTCCGGTGCCTGATGAAACGATCATGGAAACGCGTCAGCGTCTGGAAGTCATGGAAGCGCAACTGGCGAACATGCAAAACGATATGAAGATGATTATGCCGGCCTTAACGCGCTTGGCGGCGTTACAGGTGGATGTGCAGGCTTTGGCAGGGACACAGCCCGGCGCAGGTCCCGTTGTCGCAGCACCTGCAATGGCTGCGCCACAGGAAATGGCGGCAATGAATTACAATACCAATGTTGCACTGAAGCCGGTACCGTTGGTACCAACCGCACAGCCGCGCGCCGTTGCGCCGCCACCAGTCGCGCCACCACCGGCTGTTATGCAGCCGATAGCGGCTGCGCAGCCGCAAGCCGTGGCACCTCCGCCTACGACATTACAGCCCTTGGCACAACAACAATCGGCGCCCGCGCCAACCCCTACACGGACAATGGCTTATGGGGGCGGCCATAGTGGTGCTGTTGCACAGGACATACGTTTTGGAACGCACCCTGATAAAACGCGTATTGTGATTGATGTCAGCAAGGAAATAAGATTTTTTTACAAGGTTGATGGTCAGGAAAATGTTTTGCAGATTGCACTCTCTGGTGCGAGATGGGCAGGCCCGGCGCATGCGCCGGTCGAAGAGTCACCATTGATCATGTCTTATAATGTCGGACCGGACGGGCAAGGCGGCACGCAAATGGCGTTACAGCTCAGTCGTCCCGTAAAAGTCCTGTGGGCAGAAACATTGCCCAGCGTTGGCAATAAGGGGCCACGCCTTGTGATTGATATCGCGCCCCTTTAAGTTTCCCGGGCTTCCGTTTTTAAGACCGGCACCCATTTATTCATGATTACACTGGCTGTCAGATCACCCGTAACATTAACGGTGGTACGGCACATATCAAGAATACGATCGACCCCTATAATTAAGCCGATACCTTCTGCTGGAACACCGATTCCCGTTAAAATCGTGGCCAAAACAACAATCCCGACCCCTGGTGTGGCGGGTGTGCCAATAGACGCGCCGACCGTCGTGCAGACCAGCAAAATGATTTGTCCGGTGCTCAGATCAATACCGAATACCTGACACAGGAACAGGGCGGCAATGGCCTGATAGAGTGCTGTTCCGTCCATGTTGATTGTTGCGCCCAGCGGAATAATGAAGCGGCTGACTTCCTGACGTACGCCGAGTTTTTCTTCTGCAGCCTGAATAGAAAAAGGCATGGTTGCGCCGGAGCTGGATGTTGAAAAGGCCAGTAATTGTACTTCGCGGATACCCGCCATGAAACTGGTTGCTTTGTGCCCGGAAAAAAAGCGAATGATCAAAAGGTAAACCATCATCATGCAACCGAGTCCTACTAGAACAGTCATCATATATAGCCCGACACCAACAAGTGCATTAAACCCTGTGCGGATCGTAATGTTGGCAATTAAGCCAAAAACAGCATAGGGCGCTAGCAACATTGCCCAACTTATGATGCGCATGGTTAAAACCTGTCCTGCCATACACAAATCAATTAAAGGCTTTACTGTTTTGCGCGGGATAGAAAGTAATGCAATCCCCACAAGGATCGCCGCAATAATGATCTGGAGCATATTACGTTCCAGCTCTGCTTGCGCAAGATTGGACGGGATTAAGTTGCCAATGCGCTGCGGTATCGTCAGCTCAGAAAAAGTTTTTTGTGATATTGCGTTTGATGCTGAATCTGCGCTGATGGCTGTGTTGACCATCTCATAATCTATCGCTAGCCCCGGCTTTATTGTCTGCACCAACAAAACACCGATGGTAATGGAAATAATAGTCGTACCAATAAAATAGGGAACGATGCGCAACCCCATACGCTTCACAAAATCCATGCTACCGCTATCGGCAATACCTAAAATGATCGAACAGACAACCAGTGGAATAATCACCATCTGGATCAACCCCAGAAAAATAACACCCGGTAAAGCCAGCCATTCACCGGTGGGAAGCACCATTTTTTCCGGTAGTAGCGCCAGTCCTGTTTGTGACAGGGCTATGCCGGTGAGAGCGCCCAGACCCATTCCGATCAGAATTTTCAGCCATAAGCGGTTGGAAAGGATCAGATTTGTTGATTTTGTAAGGCTTTTGCCCCGCGCACTACTTTCTTGCTCTGCCATTTTTATTAACCTTTTCCTGACTTTGCCAATGATTTCCTATACTAGCAGATATCCGGAATGCATAAAATACAACCTAACCTTAAAAAAGATGAAATCTTTCCGTGGTTTAATAAAGGGTAGGGACTGCTGTTTATGTGCAGCACCGGGCAAGGGCAAGGGTTATGGCTGAAGAAGATATTTTTGGAGAGGCGTCCATCAAGGACTTGTCTGCGGCGGCGGCAGTCGGCGCGCTTCTTGACGACGAGGAATTTGGTGACGGTGAGCCACCCTCTTCTTTCGGTATCGTTTCAAGCGGTGGTGATGTTTCCACGGCCCTTATGATGAAAGCGCCTCCTGATGATTCCGATACATTAACAAAGGGTATTCCAACAGACCCCGATGTCATGGCACCGGGGCAATCTCAATGGCATCTTGTTGGCACATGGGGTCTGCATGCGGATCAGGTCTGGAATGATTACACCGGTAGCGGTGTTTTGATTGGCGCAATGGATGACGGGTTTGATTATAATCATTCTGAGTTCGGCAATTACCGTACGGATCTTGATTATGATGTCATGGATGATGACGCTGATGCCATACATGTTGTCGCAGGTGACAGGCATGGAACAGCCGTTTTAGGGACAATGATTGCCGATGATAATGGTTCGGGAACCGTTGGTGTTGCTTTTGATGCTGAAGGTTTGGGAATTAGAACTGGTTTTGGTGCGAACACAGACCTCACTGATATGCTGGAAGGTTTTCAGTATGCAGGAACGGTTGGCCTGGATGTCATGAATAACAGCTGGGGTTTCACGGCAGCGTTTTCCGATGATAATGCATTAAACTTTGGCGTTACCGATATTGCCGATATAACGAACCAAATGGCTGATCTGGCGGCAAACGGGCGCGGCGGGCTGGGAACCAGTATTGTATTTTCTGCTGGTAATGCGCGTACTTCAGGAGAGAATGTCAATTACCACAATTTGCAAAACTCTCCTTATGCGATTGCTGTCGCGGCGATTGATTCCGATGGCACTGTTTCAAGTTTCAGTAATCCCGGTGCGGCTCTTTTGATTTCAGCCGGTGGTACAACTGTTTATACAACGGATCGGTCAGGTGCTTTCGGTTATTCCGGCGGAGACTATACGAATTTTAGCGGCACATCGGCTTCCGCCCCCATTATCAGCGGTATGATCGGCGTTTTGCTGGAGGCGAACCCCGATCTCGGTTGGCGCGATGTACAGGAGATTTTAGCTTATTCAGCACAGCACAATGATTCCGGTGATGCCGGATGGCAGTATAACGGTGCCGGAAACTGGAATGGCGGCGGCCTGCATTTTAGTCATGACTACGGTTATGGTGCGGCGGATTTGTTTACAGCCGTTCGTCTGGCGGAAAGCTGGACGGTACAACAAACATCCGCCAACATGACAACTGTTACGCCTATTAGTGCGGCACCGGCTCTAGCTCTTCCGAATATGGGGACGGTGACGACAACAATTAATGTCGTGCAAGATATAGAGATTGAACATGTCATCATCCACATGGATATTGATCATACCAAAGCGGGTGATCTGGTCGTAACTCTGATCAGTCCGGATGGCACGGAAAGCGTTTTGGTCAATCGTGTCAATAATGGTGCTTTTACCACCGGTTCGTACGGTATCAGCGGTATTGATTTTGAAATGACCAGTACGGCGCATTGGGGTGAAAGTTCGCAAGGCCTGTGGACGCTTAGAATAGAAGATCAAGCCGGTACCAATACAGGCATTTTGAATGATTGGAGCTTGAGTTTCCTTGGTAAGACGCCATCAGCAGATGATGTTTATATTTATACGAACGACTACGGGAATTTTGCCGGTGCAGATCTTGCTGCGCGCGATACGTTAGTGGATAGCGACGGCGGTACCGATACAATTAATTTGGCAGCCATTACAACGAATACGACTTTGAATATGAATGCGGGTACTGCCAGTACAGTGGCGGGTAATACTCTGAATATTGCAGGCGGAACAATCATAGAAAATGCCTGGCTCGGTGATGGCGATGATACTGTTACAGGCAATGCATCTGCGAACGACATTCATGGTGGTCGGGGTGATGATACGATCATCGGCAGTGCCGGTAATGATACGCTTGATGGGCAAAGCGGAACGGATACGGTTAGCTATTTGAGTGTTATCGCTGATTTTACCTTTAACTTCATTGATGCTGTAACTCTTGAAATTACAAATACGCTGGGTTCCTGGACGGATACAGTTCTCAATTTTGAAAATTTTTCCTTCACAGATGGCTCTTATACAAGAGCGGGTCTGGAGGCATTTGTCGGCGTACCGCCGCCAGGCCCTATCAGGCTTGATTTTAGATGGTCAGGTGGCCGTTACCTCGAAACCTCAGATGTAAATGGAACATCCATGTTGACAGCCGCCGATATGGGCTATGGCGCTGCCGTTGGTGATATGGTGGAGCTAACAAGATCCGGATCATCACTGACAATTGATTATCAGGATGCCAATGCACCCAATGTGTTGCTTGCCGTCGGCGGCTCCAGCAGCGATGTTATTTCTATTGCCGGTGCCAGCGGTAACCTAAGATCTAGAATTTATGGCTACGGTGGTAATGATGTTTTGACGGGTGGTGATGGTAAAGACATCTTTCTTGGTGGCGTTGGTAATGACACGATGGAAGGTGGCCGTGGTAATGATTTTTTAAATGGTGGCACAGGCACAGATACGGCTGTGTATAGTGCCGATAGCTCGGGTTTTGTCGTATATAGAGTGTCCTCATATTACCTCACCATTGAAGACAAAAATGATCCATTGAATGGCTTTGGTATCGATAGAATTTATAATGATGTTGAACAAATACAGTTTAACGATATGACGCTGGACCTAACCTCTATGGTCTTTACGATCGGTGGTGAGGGTTGGGGTAGCGCCGCTGCTATCACTGGTACGGCTGGTGATGACACTTTAAGAGGCACCGGCAGTGATGATGAAATGCATGGTGATGATGGTAATGATACCCTTATCGGTGGTAGCGGAGATGATGCAATCTACGGCGATGCCGGCAATGATAAATTATATGGCTATGGTGGTAATGACACCATATATGGTGGTGCGGGCAATGACTCGCTAAAGAGTGGTGCTGGTAATGATACCCTTATCGGTGGGACGGGCAGTGACATAATCATTGGCGGTACGGGAACTGATACGGCTGTGTATGGAGCCAATAGCGCAGGATTTGTAATTTATCGCGTATCTTCATCCTACATCACGATTGAGGATACCAATGACCCGATAAATGGATTGGGCATCGATAAGATTTATAATGATGTTGAAAATATACAGTTTGACGATGTAACGCTGGACCTGACGGCGATGTCTTTTGTATTTAACGATGCCGGGTGGGGTACATCAGCAACGATTACAGGAACAGCCGGCAATGATGATCTGGACGGCACAAACAGCAATGATGAAATTCATGGTGGTGATGGTTGGGATTCAATACGCGGCTATCATGGCAACGATCTTTTGTATGGCGATGCTGGTAATGATTATTTGAACGGTTATGGCGGTAATGACCTTCTTGTTGGCGGTGCTGGCCTGGATACTCTTTTCGGTGGTGCCGGCAATGATCAGTTTGGCTTTACAACACTGGGCGATGGCATTGATAAAGTGAGCGACATCACTGCGGGTGATACGTTGAATATAACTGACATCTTGAGTGGCTTTACTCTGGGTGTCGATGACATTAATGATTTTGTGCAGGTACAGGACATTGGCAGCGCAAAGACATTTATGGTCAATGCTGATGGTGTGGGTGCCGATTCTGTTGCCGCTTTTAGTGCTACGGGAACCGGGCTGGCAGGCTTGACCGTACAGGATATGCTCAACACAGGCGTTCTTGTTGTAAATCAAACACTTCTTTAATCTTTCAAAACACGCTACTTTCAGCGAAGGGTTCTCATGTGCCCAGTCGTATAATATTATATATGGTACATTTAAAAGGAGTTTTGATCATGAAAATGAAGCTTTCTTTAATTCTGGCTGGCGCTGCATGGCTGGTGGCTTATGCACCGGCGCAGGCTGCACAGTTGAACGGGATTGAGCGCCCGCATGGGGCTTATACGATACAAGTGGGTAATGATCGTGGTGGTCACGGCAACCGTGGCGGCGGTGCAAAGCGTTACTATGATAAAAAAGAAAACATCCGTGACCGTAAGGAAGATGTAAGAGATCGTCGTGAGGATGTGCGTGACAAACGCGAAGATGTAAGAGATCGCCGTGAGGATGTAAGGGATCATCGTGAGGATGTGCGTGATAGGCATGATGACCGTGATGGTAAGGGTGATCGGAAGGCGCATCGTGAAAATATGAAGGAACGCTTTGATAGCTTGCCTGCCGAGAAACAGGAAAAAATCCGTGAGCGTATGCAAGAACACAAGGCAAAGCGTGGAGAAATGCGTGATCAATTGATGGCTTTGCCGCCTGAGGAGCGCAAAGAAAAAATGGAAGAGATGCGCGGCAAGTTCCAGGAAGAACGTAAGGGCAGACGTGAACAAAATAAAGAGAAATTTTCGGAGCGCTGGAAAAATTCGTCGCCTGAACAAAAAGAAAAATTTTGTAGTAACGTTGATCATAAATGCGCAGAAGGTGACGGTCATGGCTACGGCTGTGAGGTCGCACAGAAAGCATGTGGGTCCTTGTAGATCATCATGAAAACAAAGCCGCATCATAATACAGTCACGGGTGAAACGGGCGCGCCGTCAGATGAAGATCTGGTGGTGCGCACCGCTGCCGGTGATCGTGATGCATTCACTGTTCTGGCGGAGCGTTATACGAAGATTCTTTATGCGGCTGCCTGGCGTTTGTGCGGTGATCGTACAATGGCCGAGGATGCTGTTCAGGAAGCGATGGTCCGGCTTTGGACAAAGGCATCGCTGTGGGATAGCAGCAAGGGCGCATCTGTGCGCACATGGATTTACCGCATAACTTGTAATTTATGCACGGACATGTTGCGACGGAAAAAATGGCCGATGGTTTCATTGAGGGATGACGTGGCGCAAGCACCAGAATCATCTGATAGTGATTTGCAAAGACAGGAAACAGGAAAAATCATTGCAGATGCCGTAAAAGACCTGCCGGAACGACAGCGTTTGGCGCTGGTTCTTTGTCATTATCAGGAGATGAGCAATGCTGAAGCTGCTACTGTCATGGGCGTTTCGAGCAAGGGTGTTGAATCGTTGCTGGTGCGTGCGCGGCAATCGCTGCGTAAAAAACTAGAAAAGCATCGAGGGAGTATTGAAACATGGATCTGAGAACATTCAAGAAGATGCTGGAAACATATGGCGCAGACTTTTCCCGTTGGGACGGCGTTGACGAAAATGAGGCAAAGTCTTTCATGGAAACGTCACCAGATGCGCAAAAGCTACAAATGCAAGCCATGAAGCTGGATAAGGCGCTGGATGAATTTACTGTGGAGCCACCACGGCATTCTATTATAGGCGGCATCAACAGCCGCATTGCCGATGATAGTGTTGGCGAGGCGCAGGTGATGCCGTTTCCATTGCGTATAGACACACCGCCGTGGAAAATTGTTGCTGGTATATCGATGGCGGCGGCGGCACTCGTTGTTTTGATCGTTTCAACAACGATGGATAGCTCTGTGAAGTCTATGGCGCCGGCAGTAGAACCTGTTGCGCAAAAGAGCATTGCGATAGCAGAGTTAAGCCGCAGTAACGATCAGGTTGAGGCATTTGTTTCTGAAATGGCCTCATTGATGAGTGAAGATATAGAGGCTGAGGAAATTATTGGCATTTTGGATGTGGCGCAAGCCGTGGTACCTGAAGAAGATGTTGATGGTTTCCTCAACGAGCTGTTTGCAGAAGATGAACAATCAATTTTATCTGATCTGGATGTATCAAAAGAAGAAGATGCTGCTGCTGATGATGAAGCTATCTGGGATATGTTTTATCCTGATGATAGCGTGCAATGAAATGACAACTGAATCATGTAGAGGAGAAAACAATGAAAAATAAAATTAAAAACAAAATATGGCTTGCTGTTGCTGCCGCATTTCTAATGACAGCGCCCGCTTATGCAGATAAGGGTGAAAAGAGCGATGGGCATCATAAGAAAGGCATGAATTTTGAGTCTCTAGATACGGATGGCGATAGCATGGTCAGTCGCGATGAATTTATCGCCTCGCATATGAAGCGCTTTGATACCATGGATACCAATGCAGATGGTAACGTGTCGCAAGAAGAAATCGACGCTTATCGCGAAGCCAAACGTGCGGCACGTAAAGAAAAGCGGGCTGCCAAGGAAATAGAAGAGGCGGCTGATAGCGGTAAGGAATAGCTTAATCATCTGCCATTTGTTGGTGCCGCATGCGTAATGACTCTACTTTTTCCGGAGTCAGTTCGTGAAAGCAGTGAGGGCAGGAAACACCTGCTTCATAAAATGTGCTTTGCCTGTCTTCGTCCGACAACGGTTGCCGGCAGCCATAACACATAACGTGCCCGCTTTCTTGTAATCCGTGTCCTATGGCAACGCGTTTATCGAATACAAAACAATCGCCTTCCCACTGGCTTTCATCGGCGGGAACTGTCTCCAGATATTTAAGAATTCCGCCTTTTAGATGATAAACATTCTCAAACCCGTGGGCGAGCATATAAGAGGATGCTTTTTCGCAACGAATACCGCCGGTGCAAAACATCGCTACTTTTTTGTGTTGTGACGGGTCCATTTTTTCTGCAACAAAATCTTTAAATTCCGTGAACGTATCAATGTCAGGGTCAATAGCATTTTTGAAAATACCGATTCCTGTTTCATATTTATTACGGGTATCGATTAGAATAACATCAGGATCATTGATTAAGTCATTCCAGACTTCCGGCTCTATGTAAGTGCCGACTTTTTTTGTCGGGTCAGCTTCCGGTGCCCGTAATGTTACGATTTCTTTTTTAATCTGTACCTTCATGCGCATGAAGGGCTTTGCGGATGCTTGGGAATATTTCACTTCGCCTGCGCTAATTTTAAGGCGGTCTTCAAGGAAACTCATGATCACGCTCAGATCATCCGGTGCGCCGGCGATTGTACCGTTAATACCTTCCGGTGCGAGCAGCAATGTGCCACAAATCCCGTGTTGGCCGCACAGCTCCTTTAATGTCGCCTGCAAGGCAGGCAGATCATCAACGCTTACAAAGCGGTAAAGGGCGGCAACTTTCCAATTCATGCCCTCCTTATACGATTTTGTCTCCCAAAATTCAAACTTTTTCATGGCAGTCCCTTCCCGGCGCGCCAGAGCTGCGCTATAACAGCCAGCATGAAGGCGAAATCGGGGACATTGGGCGCGTGTGTAGAGCATGGCGCTAGCTGTTTTGAAAAGGCCAGTCTGGCCTATGGGCATGGTACGGGTAACGCGTTTGATGAGGCGGCCTTTATCGTATTGGAGACGCTGGGCCTGCCCGTTGACGGGCTAGCGGCACACTGGAAGCGCAAATTAAGCACAGCGGAACATGAGGCTGTGACACTCATATTTAAGGCGCGGATTGATACACGAAAGCCGGCATCCTATCTGGTGCATAAGGCTTATATCGGAGGGTTCCCGTTTTACGTGGATGAGCGCGTGATCGTGCCTCGTTCTTTTATCGGTGAAATTTTGTGCAACCAGATGGATGGCGATATCACTTATTCCTTTCTGGAGAAACAGGAAAATGCCGGCGCGGTACTGGATTTATGCACCGGGTCGGGGTGTCTGGCGATCATCGCCGCACTTTTGTTTTCGGACGCGCAGGTAGATGCAGTTGATTTGTCGCCGGATGCATTGGCTGTAGCAAAGCGCAATGTTTCCGATCATGGGCTGGAAGAATTTATGACCCTGCACGAAGGCGATCTCTTCGCACCACTGGTTGGGAAAAAATACGATGTTATTATTTCTAACCCACCTTATGTTGATGCGGATGCGATGGCGGATTTACCACCTGAATATAGCTGTGAGCCCGCAATGGCCTTGGCTTCCGGTAATGACGGGCTGGACTTGGTGCGCTGTATTTTGCGTGAAGCACCGGCTTATTTAAACGATAAGGGTGGTTTGTTGTGTGAAATCGGGCGTGGGAAGGCACTGCTGGAAAAAGAATACCCTGACATATCGTTTTTATGGCTCGACACGGAAGAAAGTAGTGGCGAAGTATTCTGGCTTACGAAAGACCAATTTCCCTGAAAATATCTTCCGGTGTCTTTCTTTCAACATCACGCCAATATTGCAGTGTTACTTTATTGTCGCGTTTGGCAAAGCGCTTGCCATTTTTATCCCGTAATAATTTATGATGTTGCCATTCCGGTACGTTCAGACCGAGAAGCTCCTGCAGTAAACGATGTAAGTGTGTGGCATAAAATAAATCGTCTCCACGCGTGACAAGTGTAATGTCTTGTAAGTGATCATCCAGTGTAACGCATAAATGATAGCTCGCAGGCGTGTCTTTGCGGGCTAGAACAACATCACCGAGGATTTTCGGCGTTGCGGTTTGCGTGCCTTGTGCACGGTCGTTCCATGTCAGGGGCGCACAAGATGCGCATGCTTTCTCAATATCAAGGCGCAGAGCATAAGGCATTCCTGCTGTAATTTTTGTTGTGCGTTCATCGGTGCTTAAATTACGGCAGGTACCGGGGTAAAGCTGTCCCTCCGGCCCATGTGGTGCGGCACCGGAGTGCTCTATTTCCGCCTGTATATCCTTGCGTGTACAAAAACAGGGGTAAAGAAGATCCTGTGCAGATAGTTTATCAAGTGCATCGCGATAATCATTCATATGATCAGATTGTCGTCGTACGGGCGCGGCCCACGCAATGCCAATCCAGGCAAGGTCCTCATAAATGCCGTCTTCAAATTCCGGGCGGCAGCGGCCCGTGTCGATATCTTCGATGCGCAAAATAAATTGTCCGCCAGATTTTTTCGCCTGCTGTTGCGCGTATAATGCGGAATAAGCATGGCCGATGTGAAGCCGTCCTGTCGGTGAAGGGGCGAAGCGGGTGACTGTGCTCATTTTCTCTTTTTTGTTAGGCAGTGTTTTTTGTAAGACATGCGCGTGATAGCATGTTTTGCAGGGTAGATACAGCGTGAGGGGCGCATTTCTCGATCTTCTGTGGCGCAGTGTAACTTTATAGAAAATAAAACTTTAGTAACTATCATTGATTAATAAATTTATGTTCTTATTGTGAGTGAATATCTGTCTATCTATTCAAGTGAAATGGGATAACAATGAGCGACGGCATGGAAGCAGTTTTTACGGTAGAGGAAGCGGATCAATTGCCCACGCCTTCTATCTGGCGCCGCGCGCGCGCGCTGGTCTCTGAAGTTTGGGGAACGCGTTTTTATATTACATTTGCAGCACTGGTTTTGGGGTATGCATTGGTTGTTACGCTAACGGCAAAACTTTTTGGACAGGGCGTCACGGCGACAAGCAATCTTTATTCACAGGCTTTGCATTTTTCTATTCTCACTTTTTTTGTTTTGTATGCTTTTTACCGGCCGCTATATATTATGATTGCTGTGCGGCCAAAGCATCTAACAAAAACAATTCTACAAGATTTCGGCAGTGGTTTATTTAATATACGGCGTTTGATGGCGGCCTTGCCCATTATTATATTGCTGCCGTTTTTCTTTTCGATGTTTACATCAGCAAAAAATCTTATTCCTGTGATTAATCCCTTTCATTTGGACCCGATGTTTGCTGATATTGAAAGCGGGTTGCATTTTGGTAAGACGCCATGGGCGTGGCTTCAGCCATTTTTAGGTGCAGCCATTATTACAGCTGCGATTAGCTTTATATATAAAACATGGTTTTTTACAAAGTTTATTATGTGCCTGTGGCAAGCTTTTGCGCGCCGCAGATCACAATTAAGAGAGCAATTCTTTTTGACTTTCATATTATCATGGGTTGTTGTTGGAACAATTCTGGCACTGCTTTTGTCTTCTGCTGGCCCGTGCTTTTTTGGAGAGCTATATCCGAGTGTTTCCAATCCTTATGCCGGGCTGATGCCGTATTTGCGTCATACCAATGAAGTGCACATCATTCATGATCTCGTCTCTATGGATTACCTTATGCATTATTATACGTTGAAGGAAACCGTTATATTTTCCGGTATCTCTGCGATGCCCAGTATGCATGTGTCGCTGGCCTTTTTATTCCTTCTGGTGGCGAACCGTACGAATGCTGTGGCACGTGTATGCTTTGCTATTTACCTTGTTCTCATTTTAATTGGCTCTGTTCATCTGGGCTGGCACTATGCGATTGATGGCTATCTCGCCATTCTGGTGACATGGTTGCTGTGGCGGCTTTCAGGCTGGTGGCTTGGTGCTGACCTGATGAAAAAAGAAAAGATCGGGAATTCCGCTGGTGGCAAAAGCATGCTAAATTCCTAAAACATGGATTCTTTAAACACATATACGCACGGCCCGGCTCAGGGAGCCTCACCCCGACAATTGGTGATATTACTGCATGGGCTGGGTTCCAACGGACAGGACTTGATAGGTCTGGCGCCTTATTATGCGCGTGCGTTGCCCGATACTGTTTTTGTTTCGCCGGATGCGCCGTTTGCATGCGATATGGCGCCCATGGGGCATCAATGGTTTTCTCTGCAGGAACGGACACCTGAATTAATCCTACAAGGGGTGAAAAAGGCAGCGCCAATTCTTGAATCCTATATCACGGAACAAATGAAAAAATACGAAATGTCACCGGATAAAACGGCCCTGGTTGGATTTTCACAAGGCACAATGATGAGCCTTTATACCGGGCCGCGCTATCCGCAAAAACTGGCCGGGGTTCTGGGGTATTCCGGTGCGCTGATTTGGGATGAAGACATTGCCGGTCATGATATGCACAAAATCCCGGCGCATTTGATCCACGGCGATGCTGATCCGGTTGTGCCTGTAAGTGCCTGGCATCAGGCAAAACACAAGCTGGAGGATGTCGGTCATGCTGTCACCGGCGGTGTTACGCCGGGCTTGCAGCACAGCATTGATGAAGCCGGCATACGTGACGGCACGGCCTTTTTGCAGCGTATTTTGGCTTAAAAGGGCCTCTATTCCTCAAATTTGACACTTAACCATAATGCCGATATAGTGCATTCTGGAAATAGAGTGTGATAGAGGATAGTAAAGGCCATGGCCGCTATTTTACATCGTTATAGTGATACAGCTCCGCCGGATATACGCGATATTGTGCGCGGGATCCCGGATGGCGGCTATACACGCTTCCGCACCCCCGTGCTGTGCAGCGAGGGCAAGAGTCCCCGCGAACATTGGTTACAAGCCTGGAAAAATCCACAGACGAAACTGTGGACGGTAAACCGGCTGGAACGGCTGGTTGTGGCCGATAAGAGTGCAGAGAAAAAGAGCGCAATCCAAACACAATCACGTATGCTTTCTGCTGTTTGTTTTTTTGATGCGCTGCATGCGTGTGGGCGGTATATGGCTGATGAAAAACAATGGGGTGCGGTTGAAGCACCCTGGGCAGATTCTGAAGGTGATGCTGCCGATTTCAAGGATGTTGCAAGGAAAACAGGACAGCCGATTGATTTGGACGGGCTTGTGCACCCGGCAGCGTACGGAGAAATTTTGACGGAAGGTAACTTTGATGAAGGTGCTTGTTTAGTGTCTTCTTCAACAGCGGGGCAGGAATTGATGCTGATTTCCGGGGAGAGTATACAGACAGGTTTTTTTGATGATTTGATAAGAACTGATGCTGTTCCGGTTGATATGCCCCGGGCGGCGCTGGTTGAAAAAAACGCGCGGCAACAGAACCTTATAAATATATTCAAACAAGCTCGGTCAGCGATTATCGATATATATGATACTTTGAGAGTGGCTGAGAAATATCATTTTATACCGGTCTTTTCTTCTCCAGAGCGTTGTAAGGGGGAAGGCAATAGGTTTAGTGATAGAGCCCATATTATTTGGGCGCATATAGTTGTGTTGCCGGCTTTGCATGGTTATTTGACCGGTCATCATCGTTATGCCCTGCGCCGGACGTTTGATCAGGCGTGCCGGAAACTGGACAGATTGGCGCAACAGTTGCCGGATGCACCGGAGAAAAAAATGCTGCAGAACTTTAACCACGCTGCGCGTGCGACTTACCGGCTCGAACAGGCGGCATGGATATATGCCGATAGCAAAAAAGGAGGGCTTTCACGCCGTTATTTTGAAAAAGGGCTCAAAGTGATCGATAGGGCTGTGAAAGAACGTGTTCTGGATGCGGGCGATGCGGAGAAATTAAAATTTGATTATTTGAACGGGACATTCTTTGCACCGGGAACGTTGTCAGAAAAATTAGGTCGCATAAGAAATGAGGCACGATACACTCACTATGGGGTGCTGCCTGAGTTTACAGGAATGCTGGAAGGTGTAGATACAGCTCTGCAGGTTAGAATTAATGCCCTGCAATCCGCAAAAGACATCGCTTTTCAGCCTTAATCTTCCTTTAACCCTTATAATTTTGTTACTTTTTGCCGTATCTCCTACGTAATAAATGACATAATACCGCAATGCAGCACGGGATAATTGTGTCAAAAGCTATATTTTTCAAGGGTTTTTTGATAAAATAGGTGTGTAAGAGACTGCGAAGCCCTTACAGCTATTCTTCCCGACGGGGCTTCCGCCGTGTTCAACGGTTATAGGAAGGAGATCGATGAAAGGATGGATGTTAGTACGCCATTAGAAAAATGCCCGGCCCTTGTTCTGAATGCAGATTACAGGCCGTTGAGCTATTACCCCTTATCGTTGTGGTCCTGGCAAGACGCGCTCAGGGCCATTTTTCGTGAAACTGTCGTGGTTGTATCTGAATATGAACGGATGGTGCATTCTCCGACTTGCGAAATGAAATTACCAAGCGTTCTGGCTCTGAAGGAATATATTCCGGCGGTACAAAGACCGGCTTTCACGCGCTTCAATGTTTTTTTACGAGATAACTGGCAGTGTCAGTATTGCGGCGATGGATTCCGCACACAGCAACTGACATTTGACCACATAATTCCGCGTTCGCGCGGAGGAAGGACATCCTGGACGAATATCGTCGCGGCATGTAGGGACTGCAACATTATAAAAGGGGACCGTATGCCAGGTGAATGCGGCATGCACCCGTTGCAAGAACCGTATCAACCGACGATTTTTGAACTTCAGGGTAACGGTAGAAAATTCCCCCCGAACTTTTTGCACGAAAGCTGGGGAGATTTTCTTTATTGGGATACTGAGCTGGTGGATTAGGCCTCCAGCAGGTATCACGGTAAAACTCAAACAAAGGAGGTTGTCATGTTTGGGAGTTCTGATGTAGGCGCAAAACGAGATGTCATGGGCGCGGTTATGTTCTATGTTGCGCAATTGATAGCTCTGGCCGGTCTTTCGACTGTGCTTGTCCATTTTCTTGGAATGGCGGGCGTTGTTGAAGGCGGCGGAAATTTCTTCGAAGGCGGTCATGTCTATACGCTGATAGGGTCAATATTTGCCCTTTGGCTGGGTGGCACGATCCTGGCGAAGAGAGGCGCTACAAACGACATCATGTCGGTACTCGTAGTGGCTGCCGGTGTATATCTGGCTTGGACGTCAGGCGTTATGCTTGGTCTGATACCAATTGCACTGCTCACGACGATGAACAGTAAGTAAGCGCATGATGCGTTAAATATATTTCAGAAGCCGGGCTTTATAATGCTCGGCTTCTTTAACTTTCTTAAGAACTGTCTTTTTAAGCATACGAGGATTGTCATGACCGATGAAGGCAGCAAAAAACAGAATGATATTAAGCTGCATATTATTGCCACTATCTTTTTTCTTCTTGTGACAGTTCTTGTGACATCGATTTTTGTTGTGGTGAATGGCAATAAAACATCAAGCGCCGCGCGCAATAAATCGTTGCAATCAAAGTCGGCGCTGTCTTCTCATGGGGATCTGGTTGATGATTCCGAATATGAATATGAATGCACGAATGATTATCTTATGCTTCTTGTGCCCGGTATAGAAGGCGAAGACCCGCTTTATACGCTTTATCTGCTGAACCCGTATGAGGACAACAAGCCCATCTTGTTGGCGCAGACAGATTATGAGGAAGAGGATGTTATAATCTTTGACGCACTGAAGCGCTGGAAACGCATTGTTTCAACATGTGCCGGATATGATGATGGCGATGATGTGATGTATCTTCTCGGTGTCATGGCGGATGAGCTTTAAAACAGAGCGGCTATTTCAAATGTACTTCTGCCTGTTTTTTTGAAAGACCAAACCTTCTTGCAACCCGCCCCGTAAAAGCTTTTATATCTTCAATAATCATGTAAAGCGCTGGAATTAAAACCAGCGTTACAAATGTTGCGAATAAAACACCGCTGGCAAGTGAGAGCGCCATGGGAATAAGAAAGCGGGCTTGTCGTGAGGTTTCTAATATCATGGGCGCCAGACCAATAAATGTCGTCATGGTCGTTAGCAATATGGGACGAAATCTTTTTGTGCCGGCTTCTATAACCGCATCGGACATGGCTGTGCCTTGCGCACGGATGCGGTTGGCAAACTCAACCAGTATCAAAGAGTCATTTATCACAACGCCGGATAAAGCCAGCATCCCGAACATGCTCATGATGCTGAGGGAATAATCCATGAAATAGTGACCGATGATGGCCCCGATAGCACCAAAGGGGATGGCTAGTAAAACCATGAAGGGCTGGCTGTAACTGCTAAACATAAGCGCAAGCAGGGCATACATTACAAATAAAACGGCGATCAGGCCGAATTTCAAGCTTCGCATGCTGTCACGCATGTCGGCTTGTCGTCCCTCAAAAGAATAAATTAAACCGGGATAGCGTTGTTGTAGTTGCGGCAGCGTATCTTTTTTAATAGCGGTGATGACTTGATTTGCTTGTGACGGTGGATCAATGTCGGCTGAAACCTGTAAGTTCCGGCGGCCATCACGACGATTAATCGCTGTATAGGCGCGGCCCTCATGAATCTCAACGGCGTCACGCAGCATAATTTCGCCGCCAGATGGTGTGCGCAGCACAAGATTTTGCAATGTGTATTCTGATCGGCGCTCATCTTCCGGGAGGCGCACAAGAATACGTACTTCATTACGCCCGCGTTGTTGTTTGAAGGCTTCCGCGCCACGAAAGGCGGCACGGGCTTGTCGCGCGACGTTTTCACTGGTCAGCCCCAACGTGTACCCCAGCGGTTTCATTGTGAAATCAAATTGGCGTTTACCACGGGCGGCGCCGTCATCGACATCCTTTGTATTCGGGAATTCCGCAAGCACGGCGGCCAGCGCAATCGCAGCCCTGTCGAGCACTTCCGTATCGCTGTGGCTAAGCTCAACCGTCAGGGCCGCGCCCGATCCGGGCCCACCTCGGTTGGATTGAAAGGATAAAGCTTCCGCGCCCGCTATTGCGCCGGTTTTCTCACGCCATAGCGTGGTAAATTCTTTTGTGGAGATGGGTCTAATTTTTGGATCGGTCAGAAAAGCACGAACCTCTATGCTGTTATCTTTCACTGTTGAATAAATGCCGGTAGAAAGAGTCTCATCGCCATGCGCATCAATAACGGCTTGTGCACCTGATATTATTTTGCGCTCTGCTTTGCGTATGTCTGTCAGCGGTGCGCCCACTCTTAATGTCACTGATGCGAAAGCGAAGTCGGATTCAACGCGCGGGAAAAGCTCCATGCCCATGCGGCCACTCAAGGCGTAGCTGCCAACGGATATCAGCGCGACAAAAAACAGTGCCAGCGTCAGGTAACGGCGGTGCGTGGCGATGCGTAAAAACGGTTTGTATCGTTTTTGTATGAACGTCTCAAAGCCTTTATTGAATTCAATTTTCTTGCGGGCTAAATCTCCGCGCCAACCTTTTTTGTCTTCTGTGTCTTTTTTGAAAGATAAATGGGCGGGCAGAATAAAAAGGCTCTCCACCAGTGATAGTATAAAAACACCAAAGACAACGATGGGGATGACACTGAAAACCTTACCCATCATGCCGGGGACAAATAATAACGGCACAAAGGCAATCATGTTGGTGAGGACACTCATTGTTATAGGTACCGCGACTTCGCGGGCGCCTTCTATCGCCGCCTTCAAAGGGGCGTGACCGCGTTGGCGCCACGAATGAATGTTCTCGCCGGATATAACCGCATCATCAACAACAATGCCCAGTGTGATAAGAAAGGCAAACATGGAAATAATGTTGATGGTAAAATCCGTTGCCGGGAACAATAAAAACGCGCCCATAAATGAAATCGGAATACCCATGCTGACCCAGAAAGCAAGCCGCACATCCAGAAACAAGGCCAGAAAACACACGACCAGTAGCAAACCCCACAGCCCGTTTTTCATCAGCAGTTCCGCACGCTGCCGGAATAGCTTTGAATCGTCATCAATAACGGCAATCTTCAGCGTATCGGGCATCATACTCTGGATTGTTTCCAGCTCTTCATATGTAGCCTTGGCAACACTGTTGGGCGTTTGTTTACCAATGCGGTAGATTTTCATCAGAATAGAAGGCGCACCATTGAAGGCGGCATAGTTATTTGTATCGGCAAACCCCTCGTTGATTTGTGCGACATCCCCCAGATAGACCTGACTGCCGCTGGGCATGGTAATCAAGGGTACGTTTTTAAACTCAAAGGCGCTGTCACGCCGTTCACTCATACGGATCAGGATTTCCCCGCCATCAGTCTTCAGGCTACCCCCGCCCAGCTCTATAGCTGTTTGTCTTATACGGGTGGCAACGTCCGGCAGATTAAGGCGGTAGCGCCGTAAATCCTCCAGGCTGATCTCGATGTGGATTTCGTAATCACGTACGCCGGTCAATTCCACAGGGCCAATTGCCGGGTTACTTTCCAGGCGGTCGCGTAATAATTCTGCGGCCGTTCGTAGGGTGCGTTCTTCTACATTACCGTAAATACCTAACTCCATGACATCACGGCGACGGCTGCCGACGCCGACGCTTAAGTCTTCCGCATCTACGGGAAAGGTTGTGATCCGGTCGACGGCTGTTTTAATGTCTTGTGCGATACGCATGGAATCGGTGGCATCCAGAATTTCTACATTGACGTTGCCTGCGCCTTCATTGGCGGTGGATGTAACCTCACCAATGCCCTCTACGTTACGTACCGCATCCTCGACGGCTAGAATAATGCCTTGCTCGACTTCTTCCGGACTGGCGCCGGGATAGGCCATGCGTATAGATACGCTGTCCATCCGGAATTCGGGGAAGACTTCCTTTGTTGCGCGGCTCAGCATAAATAACCCGCCCAGAAGACAAATAACCATCAGTAAATTTGCGGCGACCGGATGCATAACCATCCATGCAATGGGGCCGGGGCGGATACCGTCCATATCTTTTTTGTCGATCTTACTCATCGGCTTCCGGCCCTTTCGGACCCTTCATGCGTTCCTGTACGGCGCTGCGTGCTTCTGCCATGGTACGGATTTTCATGCCTGCAACGGGTACGGGAATGTTCGATGTTATAATCATGTGCCCGTCTTCCAACTCATCGGAAATATAGGCGTAGTTGCGGTCTTCGTAGACAACGTGCACCGGTGTAATTTGTAATGTCTGGCCACTTTTGATCCAGACCGTGTTGTCATCACGCAGCCATGATAACGGCAGGCGCGCGGCGTTTTCAATGTCACGTCCTTCCAGAATAACTTTCACGTAGTCGCCGAGAATTAACGGCATGGCATTTTCGTCTTCGCCCGGTGCGCGCCACATCAAAAGCGGGTCAGATACGGCAACAATCATACCGGCCAGACGGCTGCCCTCATTCAGTGTTCCTATCTGCCGCAGCAGGTAACCTTCGCGTTCTCCGCGCCCGTTATCCATGATGATGCGGGCATCGCCGCCCTCCATGACGTCGCCGCTGTCTGTCATCAACCAACGCAAATTATGTACGGGCACGGACAGGCGTATCCAGTATTCGTCTGTTGCGACCATCGTTGCGATTGAATCTTGTGTGTTTACTCTGTCGCCTTTTGAAATGTGGCGTTCTGTCATGATGGCATTGAAGGGGGCTCTGACCGTTGTACGCTCAAGATCCAGTTCTGCCTTTGCAAGATCGGCACGGGTTTTTTCCAGCTCGGCTTCGGCTTGATCTCTTTGCGGGGCACGCAGCGCCAGCGCCGGATTATCCAATGTCCGCCCTGTTGTGCGCGAAAGAATTTTCATTTCATTCTTGGCAACGGTCTGCCGCCCCATCTCTAGCTGAAGTGCGGCTTCTGCCTGCTTAACAATGGCTTCGTGTTTTTGCTGGGTCAGCATGTAATCTTCAAAATCTATCAGAATAACAGCATCATCTTTTTGAAAGCGCCCGCCCGGCATAAACTCCGGCGTTGTGTCCATTACTGTGCCGCTGACTTGCGCTCTTATCTCTGCGGAAAAGGCGGGTGATACCTGTCCCATGGCTTCGATCTGTGCTTTGTAGGTTCCACGCTCAATGGGGGCGATCTCTACCAGCTGTACCGGTCCGCCCGCCGCCGGTTTTTTCTTAGCCACAGGCGGGTTCATAAATAACCAGCTGCCCAGCAATAACCCGATGCCCATCACAATGACAGGTAAAAACAGACGGGCTTTTTTTAGTGTCGCGTTCATCTTTGTGCCTGCACAATCACTTCATCAGTCCAGCATTTCATACCCAATGCGCGATACAAAGCGATACGGTCCAGCGCCAGCGCGCGTTTTTCCTGTACCATTTGCCGTTCCAGCGCTTGCACATTTATCATGCCGTTCAAAACAGATAGATAATCGGTGTTGCCGTTGGCGTAACCATGCTGTGCTGATTCCAGCGCATCACGTGAAGCTTCAAGCTGTGTATCCACGGCCACGATTTTATCTTGCTGGTGATGGTTGCGGGTGAGCGCATCTTCGACTTCGGCAATGGCGGTCAGTACTGTTTCACGGTAGCTATGCAGGTTTTCTTCTGCTTCTGCGCGGGCGCGCTTTTCTTCTGCCCGTCTTTCCCCGCCGTCAATGATCGGTAGTGCTAGAGCTGCCGCCAGGTTAGCCGTCCATAGATCAAAAAGCTTTGCCGCGCTTGTGCCTGTGGTGGAATACCCGGCGTCAATTTGTAACGACGGCAGCCGTGCCGCCCATGCGGCTTCCGCATCCCAGTCGGCGGCATGCAATCGCAACCATGCGGCTTCGATGTCTGGTCTGTTATCCAGTAACTGTATGGGTATGCCTGTGTCGGGTAAGGGTAAGGCATCCGGTAGTTTTTCTATTTCTAAATACAAGTTTTCTGACGGGTTTTGTCCGGTCAACACGGCAATCCTGTGTCGTGTGATTTCCTGATCGGCGAGAATGTCCGGCAACAACGCGCCTGCACGGGCCAGTATCTCTCTTTGCTGGAAAACATCCAGTGCACCCGCAGCGCCATGCGCATAACGATCAAACTGCAAGTCCAGCGCCATTGCGTTTGTTTCAATCTGATGGCGTAGTAAAGCCTCTTCCTCACGCAGTGCTGCAAACTGTAACCAGCTTTCGACAATGGCTGCGCTTAATGTTATAGCGCCGGTGCGCACATCTTCCACGGCGGCTTCTGACTCCAGCGTTTTTGCTCTGTAACCCGCCCGGTTTTTTCCCCAGATATCCAGCTCGTAACCGGCAGCCCCGCGCAGGGCGAAAGTGGATGGTCCGTGCGTTGATCCGCGCTCTGTGTCGTGCTCTCCGGTGATTGTGGCATCGGGCAGTAACGAAGAAAGCTGTTTGCGGGCGATGGCTGCGGCTTGTTCCAGTCGCTTGCGTGTCTGATGAAGGCCGGGGTTGCCTGTCATGGCATCTTCAATCAATCCGTCCAGCTCTGCGCTGTTATATTGCTCCCACCAGCGGCTCACATGTGCTGTGCCGGCGGCCGGTTGTGTGCCGGCATATTTGTGTGCCAGATCCGCAAATTTCTCCGGGCCGCGATCAACCGCCGTTACGCATCCCGCCATGCAGGAAACGCTTATCATCAGGAGTAGCAGAACACGTGGTCTGGTCTTCATCTTTTTTTCAATTCAAAATACCCGGAAGCGGGGCAGGGGAATCAGTAAAGGTAACGGCTATATCTTGAAAACTAGCATGTTTTATATGCTCGTTCAGGGTTACGCCTGTCTTTATCCCCGTCATTTGTATGGGGGGGCTGTATTTTATGCGTGTATTGCGCTAGAATCGCCCCTATGACAAAGACTAAATCGCCACAGAAAATGCTTTGTGCCCAGGACAGGAGAGTCTTCGATCAGGGTACGCCCGCGCATGAGGCATATTATGTCGAAGACGGCAGCCTTTCCGTCACGATTGAAGAAGACGGACATACTGTAGAGCTTGCTGAAATCGGCCCCGGTGAAATTTTTGGTGAAATGGGTATCCTTGAAAAAGAGATGCGGATGGCAACTGTCACGGCGCGGTTGCCAACGAATCTGATTGTTATTTCCCGCAATGACCTGCAAGAACGGATCAACAAGATTGAAGACAAGTACGTAAAAGCACTTTTGCTTACACTCATCAAGCGTTTGCGGAAAGCTGATCAGGAACAGGTCAGGCACTATAAAAACTTGGCGACCTTTCAGGACAGAATGGGCCGCTTGACGGAAAAAGCGGACTTGGTCGTTGGTGAAGATAAACGTAAGCTTTTCTCAACTGAAGTTGTACCGCTTCTGGACCAGCTTGATGCGCTGCTGGAAAAATACCGCTCCTAGCTTTTGCCGCTATTTTGCGCCGCACAAAATCAAGTACGAAAATTTCAATCCATACGTGTTTCAAGACAAAATAAATCTTTTTGCAGCACTCACGATATCATTTCTGTCGAATTGCATACAGGCTTGCACCTTGTGTGATTTTTGTGCAAAAAGAGCTGTATAATGGAATTATAGTGTCGGATCAAATATTTGTGTAACGCGGTAATAGTACGCCGCTAAGAGCAAACAGAGGTAAAGCGCATGAAGTGTGAAGATCTGGGGAAAGACGTCTTAAGTGAATATCAGGATTTTGATCAACATGAACGGGTGGTGCATGTCACGGATGATAAAACCGGACTAAGTGCATTCATAGCGGTTCATAATAATAACCTAGGTCCCGCGCTCGGCGGTTGCCGTATGGTCAGCTATAAAAGCGAGCGTGATGCTGTTCAGGATGTGTTGCGTTTGTCGCGCGGCATGACTTACAAAAATGCGATGACGCATCTGCACTTGGGTGGTGGTAAAAGCGTGATCATCGGTAATCCGCACACTGATAAAACAGCCGACATGATGAAGGTTATGGCCGAAGCGATTGAATCGATGGGCGGGCTGTACATTACAGCAGAAGATAGCGGCACCGGCGAACAGGACATGTTTACCATGTCGGGCATTACTTCTTATGTTGTCGGTTTGCCCGGTGATGGCGAGCTTGGTGGTGATCCGTCGCCGATGACATCTTACGGTGTTTATAGTGGCATGAAAGCTGCCGCAAAAAAGCGTTACGGTTCTACTGATCTGTCCGGCTTAAAAGTTGCTGTGCAGGGATTGGGTGCTGTGGGATACGGCCTTTGCAAATTGCTGCACGAAGACGGTGTAACTCTGGTCGCAACGGACATCCGTGCCGAGACAATGGAAAAAGCCAAAAAAGACTTCCCCGGCATTACCATCGTGCCATCGGATGACATCTTCACGGTTGAGGCGAATGTATTCTCACCCTGTGCGCTGGGTGCCATCTTGAATGATGCTACCGTGCCGCAGCTTCGTGTTGATATCGTTGCCGGTGCATCCAACAACCAATGCGCTTTGCCTCGCCATCATGAGCTAATGGCGGAGCGTGACATTATCTATACGCCGGATTACGTTTTGAATGCGGGCGGCGTCATTTCCGCAGCCTATGAGTATTTCCTGCGTGCCGAGCGCAATCCATTCAGTCACGATCTGACGCGCAAGAACATGGTCGCGCATGTCGAGAAAATTGGTCCGACTTTGACAAAGGTCTTTAACATCGCGGATGCCAAAGGTATAACGCCTGCGCATGCGGCAGATGATATGGCCGAGTCGTTGTTTCTGGGCGTGAATGGATCGAAAGCACAATCGGTTTAGCTCAGTCCACTACATCATTCCAATGTGCGCTTATGTGGCGCATTGAAAACCGTTCTGTCATCTCGTAAAGCGGTAACGGGTGGTCGATCGCTTGTCCGGTGTCACGTCCGAACGGCATGACCGCGATGCGGGCTTCGCTGCCTTGCGGCACATGCGGGATGTTGCCAAGCGGCATGCTCATTTTTATACCGCTATATAAATGCGTTGTGCCACCGAAAGGATCGAAATCGGCATTATCTGTGGCTGTGGCAAAGGCGCTAATACGTATGCCGTTACGCATGCGTTTTTCCAGCGATAACGTGCCGCCGAAATCCTCTGCCAGATAACGCCCGACTCGTGCCTGTATTGTTAAATCTCTGTCGGGGAATTCGTACCATGCATTGATGTGTCCGGTTAAAAGATGATCCCCGTTCAATCCCAAATGCATATCCATGAGCGGATCACGGCGCAGCGCCAGCCAGGCATCAGCACCGACAGCAAATGTTTTGCCGAACGGGCGGTATAAAATTTCACCGCCGCTACCCGCATACATTTCCTCCAGATATCCGGCTGCCAGTGATACATGCAAATCTGTCTTTGGTGTCATCATCCATCCCAGATAGGAGCGGTCGACACTAACCAGTTGTCTGGTGAAACGGTTAACATCGCTGCGTACAGGTAATAATGCAACGGGGCGGAATTTTTCAATCTGATCAAGATTGTCATGAATGTTCAAGCGCAATGCGCCGCCAATTAAAAAGTGACGTCCAATATTTCGTCTTTCATCGATGACCAGTGACGTACGGTGCAATATACCGCTATCTTCTTCTGACAGGCTCATCTGGCTGTCGAGGATCAGGCGCGGCGCGGTTGAATGCGATGCAATCGGCAGATAGGCGATGCGATCAGGCTTTTCTTTGTCAAATTTAATGTTACGCCATATTTCCTGCGGGCTGCCTTGTTCGTGGGCCAGTGCTTGTTCGAGATCGCGGCGCATCAGGGAAATAGCAGCGCCCCGCAAGCCCATAAATGTTGGTGTGATCTTTAACTCTTCTACTGTTTCCCCGCCATGATCGGCCATGTGTCGGGCGGCATGGCCAAGCTGATAGGGCAGGCTTTCATCTGCGACGGATAATTCCATCATTGTGCTGGCGATGTGCGCATCACTTTGTGTGGCATAAAGCGTAATATCTTCCTGTGCGGCGGATGTCACCATTTGTCCCGGCAGGGTAAGGCCCGTGCGGTAGGTGCGCAAAGGTTTGGTTGCTTCATGTTTTGTGCTTCGCCCCGGCCATTTTTCAAGTGTAGGGCGCAAGGTTAGAGAACCAAGAATCTTTTCTGTTCCGGCAAGCCCGATGTTCAGGTCCAGCCATTTGTAGGGATGAAGGGCCAGTCCAATGCTCCACGGTGCCGGTGCATCATAATCAGAAGCCGCACGCTCCGCTGTGTAACGGTCGGCACGCCATTCCGCTTTAACGGAGAAAATTTGCCCGGGTGGAAAATATTCAATGCCGGCAAATAATCCGGCATCATCGCCTGTGAACCAGTTGTGAATATCATTGGGCATTTCATTGTCTGGAATCCGCTCGTCATCAAAGTGGCTTCCCAAAGCTTTTAGGGGGTTGCCTGTCTGCCCGGCATCGCCCAGCCGTCCCCATCCCATGCCACCTGTTAAATCAAAATCACCAAAGCGTTTGGAGAGCACGATATATTCTGCGGCCATGCGTTTGTGCCCGAATGCTGATTGCAAACCGAGCGTAACTTCGGGTGCGTATTGGCTTTCTTCAATAAGGCGCAAGCGCAAATCAAAGCCGGGATACAAGCGGTCTGCCTGTCCGATCAGAGAGGATGTCTCCGCTGTTTGTCTTAAGCCTATATAAAGTGGTTTTGCAATCTGCAACCCGAGCACACCATGGAAATAGGGGTCGAGCACGCCTGTATGCAACACCATTGTCCCCGGTTCATACATCCGTGCATTGGGTACCGTCAATAAGCCGGGTGTGCCCGTGATATTAGCCGAATACACCGTCTCTGCGCGGGCGCCAGAGCCGATCATCACGAAAATTGCAAAAAGAAAAAAGCAGGTACGCATACTGTTATGAAGGTTGTGAAGGGCGCTGAGAGTGCGATGGACACTATTACCAGTCTTGCCCATATACCGCAGTATGTCAAAAATTTTGGCATGTTATTTGCTCCTTATATGGGGAGTACTGCGTTTGCATACAGGAAGAGGGCATCGTGCATATCTGGTCGTGGAAAGAAAATCTGTCTGAAAGCATTCGGAATAAGCTATCTCGCAAGGCGGGAGGGGCTGTTTTGTCGGCACAGATTACCGATATTGCAGAAGAAGCAATCCTCTATTTTTCTGCAGATGATAACAAGCAATATGCGAATCCAGCCGCATCTTTGTTGCTTGCGGATACATGCACGCAAAACCTGACAGTGTTTACGCAGTTTTTGCAGGAGAATGCTGAAAACTTTTCGCGTGAGACGGATGCCGATAAAAATAATAAAATAACAAGCTTTTCCGCCATGCTGGAAACGAACGGACGTTTTAGTCGTGTGCGTGCTATGCGCATGGATGACGGCGGTATGGCTGTCATAGCGAATGATATTACCGCATCACGAAAAGTGCGGGAATCAACGGATGCCGTGCTTCAGGAAAAGCAAAAAATGGAGCAAGCTCTGGAGGCGATGGGCAGTGGCGTTGCCATGTGTTGTATCGTCGATGGAAAAAGCCAGATCGTCTTTGCGAACAAGGTTTTTCAGGAAATAGTTGCACCCACAGAAAATAATATCGTATCGGATGTGGATCTGCCTGATTTATTGCAGAAAAGCGTTGGGGCGGATGCAACCGCTCTGCGTACTGCCATTGAAAGCAAAGACGCCTTAAATCTGGAGTGGTGTTATGAAAGAGAAGATAATGCGCCTTGCTGGTACAGGGTGGCGCTCTCTCCTCTGGCGAGCGCACAAGAGAAGGCCGGATGCTATGTCTGTTTTCTCAATGATATAACCGAATCGCGCGTACAAAAGGCACAATTGTTTCAATCACAAAAACTGGAAGCCCTAGGGCAGCTTGCTGGTGGTGTGGCGCATGATTTTAACAACCTTCTTTCTATTGTGGATGGTTATACGCGCATGGCTATCAAACATATAGACGAAGATGATCCCGCTTTTAATTATCTGGAACGTATAAAGCAGGCAAATCGGCGTGGTGCTGCGTTGACAAAGCAGCTTTTGACTTTTGGGCGGCATAAAATTATTTCTGAAAGCGTTGTGGATGTTGGCGCGTTGTTGACGGAACAAGAACCTTTGCTGCGTCCGCTTTTGAATGCTTCTATTGATTTATCAATACGGGGCGGGTCAGGCGTTTATGTTGATTGTGCTGCGGATGGTGTCGCGCAAATCCTTATGAACCTTGTTATTAATGCACGTGATTCCATGCTGGAAGGCGGAATGATAACGATTAGTGCGGATATTGTTGACTGGGTGGATTTACCGCTGAGCCTGTCTATGGATAGGACAAAAAAAGATAAATACGCATGTCTGAGGATTGAAGATACAGGTACCGGCATGAGCCATGAAACACAGGCTCGTATTTTTGATCCCTTCTTTACTACAAAGGAACAAGGGAAAGGCACAGGCCTGGGGCTATCAATGGTCTACGGGATTGTGGGCCAGTCTGGCGGCGGCATCGATGTCAAAAGCACGGTGGATGTGGGAACAACAATGAATTTGTATTTCCCTCTGAGTGATAAAACACCGGAAGTAAAAAGAATTATAAAAGCGGAAGAAGGCGGCAGCCCACGCTTTGAAGGCTATACCGCTCTTGTGGCAGAAGATGAACCGGATCTTTTATTTGTTATTGGTAACATGCTTGAAGATATGGGCATGACTGTTATTAAGGCCGAAGATGGCAATGACGCGCTGATGAAGCAGGATGATTATGATGGTGGTATAGATTTTATGCTGACCGATGTTGTGATGCCGGAACTCAACGGTGCGCGGTTGGCTGAAATGATGACGGAGCTTAGGCCGGAAACAAAAATTGTGTTTATGAGCGGCTACCCTGCGAGTGGCGCGCAGGCGCGCGTGCCCCTTCCGGAAGAGGCATGGTTGTTGGCCAAGCCGGTAGAGTTTGAAAAGCTGGCAGGTGTTCTGGCCGCACGATTACAAGATGATGAAAAAGCAAAGATGGAAAGCACGCGCGGCATGTATCGTTGGCAGGCATAAGGAACTTTGAAGAGGTAAGAATAATGACAGGCGGCCCCATGACGGCATTAAAGATATTGATCGTCGAAGATCAATCCGATGCGCGCGCATTACTGCGTAATGTGTTGGGTGAGATGGGCGTGACACAGATATTTGAGGCCAAGGACGGAAACGAAGCGTTACGCTTTATGGACTCTGCTTTTGATTTCGTAAATCTTGTCATTTGCGACTGGAATATGCCGAAAATGTCCGGCGTAGAGTTTTTGCGCCAGATGCGTACCGTTGATGCGGACGTGCCATTTCTCATGGTAACAGGCCGTAGCGACATGGAATCCGTCATAGAAGCGAAAAGCTCAGGCGTCTCGGGCTATATCCGTAAGCCTTATTCCCCGTCTCAATTGGAGGCTAAATTACGTATTATCGCTAAACGCGCTCACGTTGCTTGTTAAATCCCCTTTGCATTCTTCCTGAAGTTGGATTATATAAACACTTCAGTGTATTGGGATAGTTAACAGGTGGAATTTTATGGCTAAAGAAGACCTTATTGAATTTAAAGGCGTGGTGTCGGAAGTACTGCCGAATGCGATGTTCCGCGTTACGCTTGAAAACGATCATGAAGTACTCGCTCATACGGCTGGAAAAATGCGTAAGAACCGTATTCGTGTGCTGGCGGGTGATAAAGTGGTCGTTGAAATGACCCCCTACGATCTGACCAAGGGTCGCATTATTTTCCGTGAAAAATAAAAAGCTCATACTGGCTTCGGCTTCTCCCCGCCGTTTGGTGCTGTTGGAGCAAGTCGGTGTTGTGCCCTCTCAAACTATTCCGGCGGCCATTGATGAAGCGCCCGTGAAGGCTGAGTTGCCCAAGGCGCTGGCGTTGCGTTTGGCACAGGCAAAAGCGCAGGCGATTGCCGCAGAAAATCCCGATGCTTTTATCCTGGCGGCTGATACGGTTGTGGCTTGCGGGCGGCGTGTTCTGGACAAGGCCAATAATGACGATGATGTACGTCGTTTTCTCAAGATGCTGGCTGGGCGGCGCCATGTTGTTTATGG
>Ga0055584_100000701_pt1 | contig 31838 bp, 29 predicted proteins | sample OSDHelmetaG_FD_58716 | JGI IMG/M metagenome (GOLD analysis project Ga0055584, IMG submission 58716) | Pelagic marine sediment microbial communities from the LTER site Helgoland, North Sea, for post-phytoplankton bloom and carbon turnover... | ecosystem: Environmental > Aquatic > Marine >... | reverse complement strand
GGTGAATATTTACGCAAACGAGGATTGACAGAAAAAGAACAAATAGTTGTCGAGACTATAAACGGCATTGTGACCATATATTTCGAAAATGATGATCAGATTCGTGTTGATATGGGCGTGCCCGTTTTTGAGCCGAAAGGGATTCCAATGGCTGTTAAAGAACAACAGCTATTTTATCCTTTGATCATTGACGCCACAGAGCTTGAGTATATGGCCGTCTCTATGAGTAATCCGCACGCGATAGTTTTGGTTGATGATGTTGAGACTGCACCCGTCCTCACCTGGGGCCCTTTAATTCAGCAGCACAATAACTTTCCTGAGAGTGTTAACGTCGGTTTTATGCAGATCCTGGATCCCGAACATATATATTTGCGTGTATATGAGCGTGGAGTGGGAGAAACACTAGCTTGTGGCACAGGTGCGTGTGGTGCTGTCGCTGCAGGTATAAATACTGGTAAACTTGAACACGAAGTCGATGTTGCATTAAGGGGCGGCAATTTACAAATAAGCTGGGCTGGAGAAGGACAGGTTGTCTGGATGTCTGGTCCCGCAACAACCGTATACGATGGCCAGATTGAGATATGAGTACAGCATCAGAAGATAATTACAAAGCACCGAGCCTGAGTGCAGATTCTATTGCAGAATATTTACGTGCCCACCCGGAATTTTTCAATGACTATCCGGATTTACTGACGGACATAAAGGTGCCGCATGCAAGCGGTGACGCTATATCTCTAGTTGAAAGACAACTCACAGCCTTACGCGAACAAAATGAGCAAGCACGTAAACGGATGCATGAGCTAATTGAGATTGCACGTCAAAATGAGGAACTTGCAAGACGCATGCATCAGTTAGCCCTGACACTGATGGATGCGGCTGAACCAAAAGATATCTTTCTAACGCTTTACGATAACTTAAGAAAAAACTTCCGTGCAGACAAGGTCTCTGTCAGGTTGTTCGCTAAACCTTCGTTTGTTGATACTTTTGCTGGTGAAGAGTATGTCGGCACGGAAGTTGTCGAAGAGTCACTGTTTAAATCTATTATTGATAAGCGTATGCCTCTCAGTGGAAGATTAAAGAGACAACAACAAGTTTTTCTATTTGGCGATGATGGCGATGAAATAGCGTCGGCTGTTTTGGTTCCCTTACATGGTAAAGGATGGGGTGGAATTATGGCTATAGGCAGTTTTGACTCTGATCGCTTTCAGGAAGGAATGGGCGTAGAGCTATTGGCTAATATGGGCGAGATATTAAGTTTTATCCTAAAACCCTGGATCATCGAGTCATAAGTAGATTTTGATTTTTCTCATTTTCAAAAGTGATATTTCATCTGGATTTGAAATTGATGCTAACGTTAGATTTCTGAGATAGGCCTGTGCATCAAATTGAAATTAGTCGTATTGATCAATTCATCAAATCGCTACATCATCTTTCTGAACAAACCCGTAAAGCCTATCAAAAAGATATCAGTATTTTTCTAGAATATTGTAATGAGATCAATATAGAAAACTGGACAGTTATTGACGGTCGTCAGATACGGGGTTTTGTTACGCAACGACATCGACAAGGCATAGGTGGACGTAGCCTGCAAAGGAACCTTTCGGCAATTCGCGCTTTTTATCGTTATTTGATAAAAACAGGCGTCGCAAACAGTAATCCTGCCCAAGGAATTGTGACTCCCAAAACCGCAAAAAAATTACCGAACACACTTGATGTTGATCAATCAACGCAGTTGGTAGAAATAAAAGCCACGGACATATTGTCGATACGCGACAAAGCAATTTTTGAACTTATGTACTCCTGTGGATTGCGGCTATCAGAGTTGGTTAAGCTTAATCTTGACAGTATTGATATAGGTGATGGTGTAGTTACCGTTATCGGTAAAGGCAATAAAACTCGTTTGTTACCAGTTGGCCAGCAGGCTCTGGAAGCAACACGGATATGGTTAAAACAACGCGTGATTCTTGCTACTCACGATGACAATGCTCTATTTGTGAGCAAAAGAGGAACTCGAATAAGCACAAGAAGTGTTCAACAAAGGTTGCGACACTGGTCAAAACGACAAGGCCTGGGTACACATGTTCATCCTCACATGCTACGCCATTCTTTTGCCACTCATGTGCTGGAATCAAGTGGGGACTTGCGTGCAGTGCAGGAACTGTTAGGACACGCGGATATAAGTACTACTCAGGTATATACGCATCTAGATTTTCAGCATTTAGCCAAAGTCTACGATCAAGCTCACCCTCGGGCGCAAAAGAAAACTAAATAGCAAATCTTGCTTAGCGTCTGAGTCAGGTTTTATTTTACATTATTCCCTTGATTTTCATGGTTTTAGCTACATATAGTTTAATTCTGTTTCGGAACGAAAATAATCCTATTTAATAGGATGCTGAAATAGTGCTTGGTGTAAAATAACGGGTTTTAAACTGGAGACGGTCTTTGGAACAATTTCGTGGCACGACAATACTCTCTGTCCGCAGGGGAAACCATATCGTTATCGGTGGGGATGGCCAGGTTTCTCTCGGTGATACGGTGATGAAAGGCAACGCGCGCAAAGTGCGAAGGCTATATAAAGATCGAATACTGGCGGGTTTCGCTGGTGGAACCGCTGATGCATTTACCTTGTTTGAGCGATTTGAAGGCAAACTGGAAAAACATCAGGGTAACCTCATGCGAGCGGCGGTTGAACTTGCAAAGGACTGGCGCACCGACAAAATGTTACGTCGGCTTGAAGCAATGCTTTGTGTAGCTGACGAATCAGCTTCACTGATTATTTCAGGCAACGGCGATGTTATTGAGCCGGAAGATCAGATAATGGCGATTGGCTCCGGTGGGGCTTATGCGAAATCTGCTGCCAAGGCGCTTTTGGAAAACACTGATATTGATGCAAGAAGCATCGTTGAAAAATCAATTATTATTGCGTCAGATATTTGTATTTATACAAACTCGGCGTTAACTATCGAAGAAATTAAGTAAAACAGGAAGAAGAATGCAGGCATTAACACCGCAACAAATAGTTCAGGAACTGGATAAACATATTATTGGACAGGATGCAGCAAAACGGGCTGTTGCGATAGCATTGCGCAATCGCTGGAGAAGAAATCAGGTAGACGAAAAATTACGTAACGAAATTACACCGAAAAATATTTTGATGATCGGGCCGACCGGAGTAGGGAAGACAGAAATAGCCCGACGTCTGGCGAAGCTTTCAGATGCGCCTTTTATTAAAGTTGAAGCAACCAAGTTTACAGAAGTCGGTTATGTGGGTCGTGATGTTGAGTCAATTATACGCGATCTGGCAGATGTCGCGGTTAAGCAAACCCGTGAAATAGAAATAGAAAAAGTGCAGCATCGTGCAGAACAGGCCGCTGAAGATCGCGTGCTCGATATTTTGTTACCGAAAGCAAGGCAATTTGGTGATGATGAGCCTGAAGAAGAGGAAAATAGTACACGCGAAAAATTTCGTAAAATGTTGAAATCTGGTGACTTGGCTGACAAGGAAATTGAAGTGGAGCTAAACATGCCGGCTATCGGAGTTGAAATTATGGCGCCGCCAGGAATGGAAGAAATGACGAATCAGCTACAAGGTATGTTTCAAAATGTCTCTGGCGGTAAAAAAAGAACCCGTAAATTGCGGGTAGAAGAAGCTATTACCTTACTCACTGAAGAAGAAGCTGCGAAGTTGATTAATGAAGATGAGATTAAATTACATGCGCTCGAATCAGTCGAACAAAATGGACTGGTATTTCTCGATGAGCTGGATAAAGTTTGTGCTCGTTCAGAAAGTAATGGCCCTGATGTATCGCGTGAAGGTGTACAAAGAGATCTGCTTCCCCTGGTAGAAGGTAGCACAGTATCGACGAAATATGGGATGGTGAAAACTGATCATATACTGTTTATCGCCTCCGGCGCTTTTCATCTGGCCAAGCCTTCCGATTTGATTCCTGAGTTACAAGGACGATTACCTATCCGGGTTGAGCTTAATGCATTGGGTGTGGAAGATTTTGTGCGTATATTGACGGAACCAGATGCATCGCTCACGGAACAATATGCGGCTCTGATGGATACAGAGAAGTTAACTTTAAATTTTAGCCCAGATGGGATTCGCAGAATTGCCGAAATTGCGTGGCAAGTAAATGAGAACACTGAAAATATTGGTGCCAGACGATTGCATACAGTAATGGAACGCTTGCTTGAAACGCTTTCTTTCGAGGCGACTGAAAAAGCGGATGAGACGATGAATGTCGATGCGAACTATGTCGATCAACACCTTAATGAACTCATGCAGAATGAAGATCTGTCGAGATACATTTTATAAACGTAAAGAGTAAACCTTGAATGACTGAGAAAAAACCAAGACCTGTATCAATTAATCTTAAGAAAAAATCTCGTTTGTTGAATATTGATTTTGATGATGACTCATCATATTCGCTCAGCTGCGAATTACTACGGGTTTACTCTCCTTCTGCGGAGGTACGCGGACACGGCCCCGGGCAGGAAATATTACAATTGGGAAAGGAAAGTGTCGGTATAAATGAAGTGGAAGCGGTTGGGAATTATGCGGTTAAACTGGTTTTCGATGATGGCCATGATAGCGGAATTTACACCTGGGATTTTCTATACGATCTCGGTGCTAAACAAGAGCAGTACTGGAATAGCTATTTACATGCACTCGCTCATGCGGGACACGAAAGAAAAGCTCAATAATGACTCAGGATTCTGCAGACTTTGGTTTTGAACGGGTTGAACCGCAGGAGAAAACCCGGCGTGTAGGTGAAGTATTTAGTTCCGTCGCATCGCGTTACGATCTGATGAACGATCTCATGTCTTTTGGTATTCATCGTCTCTGGAAAAGATATGCTATTCACGTCGCACAAATCAAGCCAGGTGCAAAAATTCTGGATGTCGCTGGCGGTACTGGTGATATGTCCGTACTTTTTCAACGAGAGGTTGGCGATAAAGGCACAGTAATTGTAAGTGACATAAATAACGCAATGCTGAGTGAGGGCAGGGATCGATTACTTGACCGGGGTTTGAGTTCGGGTTTTCAATTTGTGCAAGCAAATGCAGAAGCACTGCCATTTCAAAAAAACAGTTTTGATTGCGTTTGCATTGCATTTGGCTTGAGAAATGTGACTGATAAGGATGCGGCCTTAAGATCCATGTTCGAAAAACTGAAATACGGTGGCAATGTCATTATTCTGGAATTCTCAAAAGTCATCCTGCCGGTTTTACGACAATTATATGAGACTTACTCTTTCGAGTTTATCCCACGATTGGGACAACTAATCACACAAGATGGTGATAGTTATCGTTATCTGGTTGAATCTATCAGCATGCATCCGGATCAGGATACGCTGAAAGGCATGATGGAAACGGCGGGTTTTTCACGCGTTGAGTATTACAATCTTAGCGGAGGTATAGTTGCTGTCCATAAGGGTTATAAATTGTGAATACTCCAATTAGCTTATCAAAATAATTTTGATGAGACTGTAAATGCTACTACTCGAAAAAATTGAAAAGCATCTCAATAAAGTCCTTGAATTGGACGAAGATTCTCTGAGTGCGCTGAATCAATTAACGGGGAAAGTAATTTCATTAGAATTACTTAACACAGATTTCTGTGTTTATATTTTACCTTTTGATAAAGGCGTACAACTTCGTTCAAGTTATGAAGATAATGTGAATGTAAAGATCCGAGGTACGGCGCCAGATGTCCTGACGTATATGCTAAAAACGAGAACTAAATCAGGTGACTTTGCAGGTAGTATTGAAGTCATCGGTGATGTGGGCTTAGCACAGGACTTTCAAGCAATAATGTTTAACCTTGATCTGGATTGGGAGGAGCAACTATCTAGGTGGTTTGGTGATACAGTTGCACATCAGATGGCGCGAGTGCTTAAGGAAATAGGCTCTTTTGGCGCCAATGCAAGTGACAAGTTTCAACAGGATGTTAGCGAGTATCTGCGTTTCGAGAGCGAAATGACGATGCATAATTCGGAAATGGACGAATTCGTCCATGCTGTGGATACGCTACGAAATGATACAGAAAGATTAAAAATGCGGATAAACAGACTCGAAATAAATAGAAAATAATAATGTTTACTTCAGGACAAGCTTTAAGACTACTCGGAATTCAGCGTGTGCTAATCCGCCACGGACTAGATAACCTGGTATTTGCAATGCGTATCTTTCGACCAGTGCGTTTCATCGAGCGTCTGCTTCCGTGGAACTGGTTCAGCAAAGACAAAGGCCCACGAGCTGAAAGAGTGCGTTTGGTGCTGGAAGAATTAGGTCCAATATTTGTAAAATTCGGACAAATACTGTCGACTCGGCGGGATTTGCTACCAGAAGATTATGCCGATGAGCTGGCAAAATTACAGGATAACGTTCCCCCTTTTCCCGGTGAACAAGCCAGAAGAATAATTGAAAAGGCTTTTTCAAAAAATATTGATGAAATATTTCTTGAATTCGATGAAACACCTTTAGCGTCGGCGTCCATTGCACAGGTGCATAGTGCGACTCTAATGGATGGACGACAAATGATTGTCAAAGTGGTCAGGCCGGGAATTGAGAAAATAATAAAACGTGATCTTGGTTTAATGCATGTTCTCGCCACCAAAGCCGAGACTTATTGGGACGACGCACGAAAACTAAAACCGACAAATGTTGTTGCAGAGTTTGAAAAAACATTACTCGAAGAGCTGGATCTTATGCGAGAGGCTGCTAATGCTTCCCAACTTCGTAGAAACTTTGCGTCCTCCGAACTACTTTACGTACCGGAAATTGAGTGGGATTTAACCACCAGTGACGTCATGGTGATGGAAAGAATAACGGGCATTCCAGTGAATGATGTTGCAAGTCTGATAGAAGCGGGCGTCGATATGAAAAGGCTCGCAGAAAATGGAATTGAATTATTTCTAACTCAGGTTATTCGTGATAGTTATTTTCATGCAGATATGCATCCGGGAAATATCTTCATTAGACCAGGTGAAAATGGTGCCGCTCAGATCGCCGTCGTGGATTTCGGCATCATGAGTTCGTTGAGTGATTTTGATCAACGTTATCTGGCCGAAAACTTTCTGGCCTTTTTGAACCGGGATTACAAAAAGGTAGCTGCTCTGCATGTCGATTCAGGCTGGGTACCAGCCAATACTCGTGTCGATGATTTCGAATCTGCGATTCGAACTGTTTGCGAACCGATGTTTGATCGATCCCTTGAAAATATTTCCTTTGGGACAATATTATTGCGTCTGTTTCAGACGGCGAGAGAGTTTAATATGCCGATTTTGCCACAGTTAATATTGTTACAAAAAACATTGGTTAATGTTGAAGGGCTTGGACGACAGTTGTATCCGGAGCTGGATGTATGGAAAACGACTAAACCTATGTTTGAACACTGGATGAGTCAGCGTGTGGGAGTAAGAGGGCTGATTGATGGGATGAAATATAATATTCCTCACTGGCTTGACCGCTTGCCCGATTTACCCAATAAAGTAATCGATTTGGTAGAGCGTATGCGTGAAGGTAAGATTCATGTTGAGTGGCACTCTGAAGAATTGGAACGTCTACAGTCGGAAATGCGTTTATATAACCGCCGTAATATTCTTGCGATTATTGGTTCCTCACTGGTATTGGGTGGTGTTGTGCTTTACGGACTTTACGGGCTGGATGGAAATACACCCGTGATGATTGGGCAGTTTCCACTTGTCTCCTGGGTGCTTGGTGTTGTCGGTGGCGGAGTATTATGGCTGGCGACTCGGAGCAGACATCGTTAGACCAGGTCGTGAGGGAAGGCCGGTATTACTTGCTTAATGAAACCTTCCGATAAAAATTTTTATTGCTTTTGTGCTCAAGCATTTGCTGCGGGCTGATTAATTCCACACCGTATTTTTCCAGTTCTCGTAATTTTCTCGATAAGACTGCTATTGTCTGAGGATGTGGGTGTCCAATGGCAATCGCAAAACCCCGACGCTTGGCAACTTTAATCAGTTCTTCAAATTGCTGAAGAATATTTTCGTTAATTTGAATATTATCTAAAAACACATCTCGCCGTAAAAACGGCAGCTCATTTTCTCCTGCCACTGTGCTGGCGACACTGAACTTACTGGTGACGCTATCAAGGTAGAATATATTCCTGCGTTTCAGCGATTCCATAAGCCAGGCCATATGTCCGGGATGTTGTGTTAACAAACTACCCATATGATTGTTTACACCGATAGCATGCGGTACAGAACGCAGACTATTATCAAGAGTGCGGATAAACTCTTGATGCGTCATTTGTAAAGTAAGTGCGCCCGGACCGAGAAACTTGTTTTTCTTCTCTTCCGTAGCCTGCATGGGCAAATGTAAAAGTATATCTTTGCCCTGTGCATTGATAAGCGCTGACATGCGTTTTGCGTGAGGAGAGTGAGGCATGATGGCGAATGCAACGGCCCCAGGCAGCGCTACAGCGCGTAAGTCATCCTGCATGCGATAACCGATATCATCAATAATGATACTGATAAGTGGGATATCTGAAGTTTCAGCGAGTAAAGCGTGTTGAAAAAAAATAGTTATTCCGACACTAGCAGTCAGAACAAAATTAGAAATCCTTTTCATCTGGTTATTTTTTATCCTCAGGACTGTTTTCTTAGAATGACTAGACCCTTAAGAACATTCAATGCCTCATATAAAGCGTAATCTTTTTTTGCCAGAGGTGACTCGGATTTTTGTTTCATTAATTCTTTATCATCTTCTTCAATAGGCCCATCAGCGCCAGCTTTATCATTTTCCAGATGACGTGCCAGGTTTTCCTCTTTAATAGAGTTACCTGTATCTTCCAGTTTTTCAATTTTGACGCGATCTATAATAATATCGGGAATGATTCCTGATGCCTGAATAGACCTGCCATTAGGCGTATAATATCGTGCAGTAGTGAGTTTCAAAGCTGATTCATTTTCCAGAGGTAGAATGGTTTGTACTGAGCCTTTCCCAAATGTTTTTTCACCCATGATGATGGCACGGTTATGATCTTGTAAGGCACCGGCTACGATTTCAGATGCGGATGCTGAACCTCCGTTTACCAAAACAATTAGCGGCGCTTTTGCAATAATATCTTCCGGTTTAGCGTTGAATTTTAGTTTGGAGTCTTTAACTCTGCCTTCTGTGTACACAATCAGACCTTTCTCCAGAAACAGATCTGAGACAGCAACTGCAGCACCCAGTACGCCGCCAGGGTTGTTGCGTAAATCAAGAATTAAGCCATTTAATGAATTATTGTTTTCGCCAATCAATTTTTCTAATTCGCGACGCATATCTTCGCCAGTGTGAGCCTGAAACTGCGAGATCCTCAGATAACCGAGTCCAGGTTCGAGCGTACTACTTCTCACACTTTTTACTTTAATAACAGCGCGTGTAATAACAATTTTAAGCGGTCTTTCTTCGCCGCTACGGACAATTGTCAGTGAGATATCGGTTCCGGGTTTGCCACGCATAGATTTAACGGCGTCGTTCAAGGCCATGCCTTTGACTGGCATGTCATCGAGACGGATTATCAAATCCCCTGATTCAATACCGGCTTTTTCTGCCGGTGTGTCGTCAATTGGGGAAATCACTTTGACAAAACCATCTTCCATCCCAACTTCAATACCTAATCCACCAAATTCCCCGGAGGTGCCTTCCTGTAAATCGGTATAGGCGCTTTGATCGAGATAGGAAGAGTGAGGGTCAAGTCCTTCCAGCATCCCGCGAATTGCGTTTTCGATCAATTCACGGTCATCGACAGTTTGTACATAGTCATTCTTTATTTTGGCGAAAATCTGCGTAAATGCCTTTAGTTCATCGAGAGGTAATTCCTGTACGTTTTCTTTTTCAACAACGCCAGCCTCATTGGGTGTGGCATTTACGATTAAGGGGCAGAAAAGAAGCGCTAAGACTTGTAGCAAAACGTAAGGTGGGAAAAATTTCATTCTATACTCCATAGTTTTCAGATCGATTAAGCTATTGATAGAGCTTGAGACCAGATTTATTGGCTAAGGTTGCCTGTTACTGTCTGATAGGACAATTGTTATGATTCCGCACACAGCATACAGGCGCATGATTGCTGCTGACAAGTTATGATCATTTCTTACACCAGAGTGTGGGATTAACAGGGTTCCCACTCTGACGTATTTCAAAATACAGACCTGATTTTTGCTGACCACCTGTATCACCGACACGGGCAATCAACTCATCTGCTAACACCCAGTCACCGGATTTCTTCAATAGTCGTTCATTATGACCATAGAGGCTCATGAAGCCGTCGCCATGATCCAATATGAGGAGTAAGCCCATGTTTCTGAACCAATCGGCGAACACGACCTTGCCAGCTGTAATAGCCTTTACTTCGTCACCGCTTTTAGCAACGATTGTCACACCTTGTCGTTTCAGTTTGCCACCTTTTCTCGTACTGCCAAATCGAGACGCTATTTTTCCTCTTACAGGCCAATTGAGTTTACCCTGCAAACTATTGAAAGGTGGCATATCTTCGTACACCTGAATGGCCAATTCCTGATGCTTCAGTTTGCCGACTAGCTTTGTTAGCTCCTGCTCATCCTTTTGTAAAAGTTGCAGTTGTATGTCTTGTTCGTCGATATAGGCTTGCAGTTTATTCCTTGTCGTTCGTCGAGAATTGCGGAAAGATTTGAACTCATCAAGTTTGGCTTTTTGATTTATTTGTAACAGGGTGAGTTGTTGCGTCTCGACTTGTATTTTTTCCTCCAGTGACGAAATTTCGCTAAGAACAAGATTGATGCTGGCAATCTGATCGGCGCGAGCGCGGGTATCGTACTCGTAGTATGCAAGCATGCGTCCTACCTGTTCAGGTTTTTCCTGATTGAGTAATAGCTTCAGATAATTACTTCGGCCTGTTTTATACGCGGCGCGGATTTGTTCTGAGAGATGATCGCGCTGAGTATTAAGTAATGCTTCCTGTTTATCTTTGCTGTCAGCAAGTTCTTTGAGATGCTTATCTTTTGTATCGATTTGTTTTTCAGATTTTTTAATTTTAACTAATAAATCTACGCTAGCTTGTTCATTCTTTCTAAGGTTTACAAGCAGAGAGTCTATTTCTTCTTTTGCCTCTTCAATACCTGATTCAACATTTTTAATTTTGGAGCGAATATTTTGTAGTTGATGATCTTTTTCTATTTGCTCTGTATTTATTTCAGCGGCGAGTGCGAAAGGGCAAAAAAGAAACAGGAAGAAATAACTAGCAGTATATGAAATGAGACTGCATCCGGAGCAGAAAAATATTTTTATTCTGGCTTCAATCTTCATTTTCTAATTGGAAGATAGTATTTCCCGTCATTTCATCGGGCTTTTCCAGTCCCATCAAATGCAGCATGGTAGGGGCAAGATCACAAAGTGCTGCTTCTTCATTCGCCAGTGTTGCTGGGCGGCCCACATAAACCAGTGGCACCAGATTGTTGGTATGTGCAGTATGTGCCTGCGCGGGATTGCTATTCAGTTCGCGCATTTGCTCTGCATTACCATGATCAGCGGTAATGAGTAATTCCGCATCATTGCTGTTGCTGGCATCGACAATACTCTGTAAACACTGATCCAGTGTTTCCACGGCTTTCACGGCAGCATCAAAGTCACCGGTGTGACCGACCATATCAGCATTAGCAAAATTACAAATAATCGCATCGTATTGACGACTCTTAATTGCTTCGACCATTTTGTCCGCTACCTGATCGGCATTCATCTCTGGTTGCTCATCGTAAGTATTGACGTGAGGTGAAGGCACCAGGATACGATCTTCATTGGCAAATACTTTCTCTTCTCCACCATTGAAAAAGAAAGTGACATGCGCATATTTTTCCGTTTCAGCTATGCGCAATTGGCGTAAACCCAAGTCCGCTATATATTCACCAAATACATTCTTGTGCTTCATCGGAGGAAAGGCCACCGGGAAATCGAAATCAGCTTTGTACTCCGTCATGCTAACAAAGCATGACTCATCGTGAAAAACTGCTCGTGGAAAAGAATTAAAGTCTGTTTTGGTGAAGGCAAGGGTAAGCTGTCTGGCTCTATCGGCACGATAATTTGCAAACACAATTGCATCGCCTTCCTTGATGCTGACTGCAGTTCCTTTTTCATCGACAATAGCGGTGGGCATAACGAACTCATCACTCTCCCCTCGTGCATAAGCCATCTCAATAGCTTCTTTTGAATTCTTGCATTGATATTCGGACAGACCTTGGGTGATGAGATCGTAGGCTAACTGGATTCGATCCCAGTTCTGGTTGCGATCCATGGCATAGAATCGACCAATAACGCTGGCAAGACGGCAATTGTTTATTTGCTTGATTGTGTCTTCCGTTTCTTGTAGAAATTCGCTGGCGCTATTCGGTGCAGTGTCGCGTCCATCAAGAAAGGCGTGTAAATAGATTTCGCTATTACCGTATTTTTCAGCCAGTTTCATTAACGCAAACACATGATTCTGATGACTGTGGACCCCGCCGGGAGACAGTAGACCCAATATATGGACGGCCTTGCCACTTTTTGCCGTATCTTCGAAAGTCTTACAAAGCGCCTGATTGCTAAAAAAACTGCCATCATCAATTGCGCGTGTTATGCGGGTAAAATCCTGATCGATCACCCGGCCAGAACCAATATTCATATGCCCGACTTCTGAATTGCCCATTTGTCTGTCGGGAAGGCCGACATCAATACCGGATGCGCTGATTAGTGTGTGCGGAAATTCAGCCCAGAGTCGGTCCCAGCTTGGTTTATTGGCTGCATGGATGGCATTAAACTCGGTATTCTCGGAGTATCCCCAACCATCGAGCACGATAAGAATAACGGTTTTTTTCGATATAGAACTCATACAAACAGATAATTGAAGCGAGGCATTATCAGCAAGAATGCTGACGCCATTCCGAATATTGGGTGCAGGTTATGAGGCTTATAAGGTGTGGGACATGCATGGGCTATAGATTGACTCAATCAATTAACTGTATTCTCAATTACTTCTTCATTGAATGCCCAGTTTACCATGAAATATGCCTTGATCCGAGATAGTCAGCATTTTTGCTGGATCTGCATTTTCCGGGCATCTATTCAATGTCCGGAGTTTCTAATGAACCTGTAATCACGTATTATTCACGCCTCATTTACATGGCGTCTCGCGAGGGCATAGAGTTTTTTATATGGAAAGACTACCTGAATTTATTAGTAACCACCTGTTTTTGGTCTCATTGTTCGTATCCATTTTGATGTTATTGATTTGGAATCTCTACGGTGGCGCCATGTCCGGGGTCAAGCAGATAATCCCGGCAGAACTGACACGTTTGGTTAACAGGGAGGATGCAGTGCTAGTCGATGTGCGATCCGAAGACGATTTTAAACACAATCATATTTTAAATTCGATACATATCCCCGAGAAGGGGCTTGAGTCGAACAAAGCTAAACTGGAAAAGTACACAAAACAGGCTGTGGTGGTTTACTGCGCAAGCGGTGTTGAATCTGCACGCTTCGCGCGTGCGCTGGTCGGCCAGGGTTTTGAACAGGTGTATTGTCTTAAAGGCGGCTTGCCATCCTGGCAAAACGCAAATCTACCGTTAACAAAAGAAACATAAGAGCAGGAATGTAAACATGGCAGAAGAACAAGATAAGCAAATAGAAGGTGGCGCTGAAGAAGCGTCAGGTGCGCAATTCGGATTGCAGAAAATTTATGTCAAGGATGTGTCCTTTGAAATACCCAATTCACCCATGGTATTTCAGGAAGAGTGGGAACCCACTGTTAATATGGATATTGCAAATTCGGCCAGTAAGGTAAGTGAGGATATATTTGAAGCGGTGCTAAGTGTCACCGTCACTGTGACCTCCGCAGAAAAAACCATGTATTTAATCGAGGCGCAGCAGGCGGGCATATTTCATATAGCCGGATTGCCTGATGATGCGATCAGTAAAATGCTGGCCACAACTTGCCCAAACATACTGTTTCCTTTTACCCGGGAAATTATTGCTGATCTGGTTACCCGTGGAGGTTTTCCTCAATTATTACTAGCTCCGGTAAACTTTGATGCCTTATATGCGCAAAAGGCGCAGCATGAAGCTGAAGAGAAAGCCAAGAGCACCACACATTAATAGTGTGATTACGTCGAATACAGATCATCAAAGTATAGCTATCGCTTAGTACTGCCTAGTTTAGCGGAGAAGGCCAATGGAAAATAGTTCAGTTTTGGTAATAGGTGCGGGTTCCTGGGGCACAGCACTGGCCCTGGTGCTGGCGCGTAATCATCATCAGGTGCATTTATGGGATTTATCGAGCGAACATATCCTTAATTTGCAACAAGATAAAACCAATGAACGTTACCTGCCGGGCATCACATTGCCAGAGAATTTATTTCCCGTAAGCGATTTAGCAGGTCTCAATGAGATTAAAAATGTTGTATTAGTGATGCCTTGCGCGGGTTTGCAAAGTGCGCTGAAATTAATTGAGCAAAATTTATCACTTCAGGGTTTGAATATTTGTCTGGCCTGTAAAGGTTTCGAGCCGAGCAGTAATTCACTTAATACAGATGTCGTTAAGGAAATGCTTGATATTAAGTCTGTCGCGGTGCTATCCGGGCCTTCCTTTGCAAAAGAAGTCGCTGATGGACTACCGACGGCGATAACGATTGCCTCTGAGCAAAACCACACTGCAGATCACTTTTCGGCTTTGTTTCATAATGAATTGTTTCGTACCTATACGCATGATGATGTCGTCGGTGTTCAAGTTGGTGGTGCGGTGAAAAATGTCATCGCTATTGCGGCTGGCGTTGCTGATGGCCTCGGCTATGGCGCGAATACACGAAGTGCGCTAATAACACGTAGCCTAGCCGAGATTATGCGTCTAGGGATGGCCATGGGTGGTCGTCAAGAGACGTTCATGGGTTTAGCCGGATTGGGTGATTTGATTTTGACTTGTACGGATAATCAGTCCAGGAATCGGCGTTTCGGACTGGCATTAGCGCAAGGTAAGGATATCGACACAGCAAAACAGGAGATAGGGCAGGCGATTGAAGGTGCCGTGACTACTAGCGTTGTGCACGAGTTGGCAAAAAAACACAATATTGATATGCCTATCACCGAACAGGTTTATAATGTTCTGCAATCGAAATGTTCGCCAAAGGAAGCGGTGCAAAATCTACTGATTCGAGAACCTAAAGCGGAAATGTAATCGGAAGTAATGCTTTTTCTCTGGTTCTTTTGTTGGTTAATGTTATGAAAGGCAATAATAATAAAGACAGTATTTCTAATTAATTTTCACTGTTAACGACACACTCTGGTTCAGAACTTATAGTTAATTTGTCGCCACGCTTCATAGAGTACTATTGCGCAGGCATTGGAAAGATTAATGCTGCGACTGTCTTTTTGCATGGGAATTCGTAAGATTTTTTCCTTACTAAATGATTCCAGCACATTTTTCGGCAAGCCACGAGTTTCGGGACCAAATATAAAACTATCATTGGCTTTGAATTCACTATCAGAATAAGTCGTTTTACCTTTGGTGGAAACCGCAAATAATCGAGCGGGGTTTATGGCAACTAACATTTCTTCGTAGTTTTGATGATGAATTACTTTTTCCCAATCAATATAATCAAGTCCGGCACGCCTTACCTGCTTTTCGTCCAGTGAAAACCCCAAAGGATGGATCAGATGTAATGTTGCGCCCATATTGGTACATAGGCGTATAATGTTCCCCGTATTAGGAGGAATTTCAGGTTCGAAAAGTATGATGTTGAACATAGATAACTAGTCGGAAAGTATGAGCGATAATAAAACAGGAAAAGAGAGCACACTATTAGCAAGTAATTTTTGCGGCATGGTATTTGATTCCCCTTTGGTACTTTTATCGGGTTGCGTTGGTTTCGGTGAAGAGTATACGCGAATTAAAGGTTTTTCTAATCGAGATGTCGGTGCAATTTGTCTGAAGGGAACGACCCTTGAGCCAAGGTTGGGTAATCAACCCCATCGTTTGGCTGAAACTTATTCCGGCATGTTGAACTCAATTGGTCTGCAAAATCCCGGAGCACGTACGGTGGTGGATAAATACCTGCCGATTCTCGATTTCGATGAAACACGTTTTATTGCTAACGTCTCTGGCTCCACTGTCGAAGAATACGAAGAGGTAACAAAGATTTTTGACGATTCTCACATTGATGCGATTGAGATCAATATTTCCTGTCCGAATGTAAAAGAGGGTGGTGTTACATTTGGTAATGATCCGGATATGTCAGCAAGGGTGGTTGCGGCATGTCGTCGAGCAACAAACAAACCCCTGATCACCAAATTGTCCCCAAATCAAACTGACATTGCTGAAAATGCCAGGCGTTGTATTGAAGCCGGCACTGATGGCTTTGCTGTAATTAATACGCTTATGGGTATGTCTATCGATATAGAACAGAGACGACCCGTAATCGGTAATAACCAGGGTGGTCTATCAGGCCCGGCAATAAAACCCATTGCCTTGCTTAAAGTGCATCAGGTCTATCAGGAATGTAAGGCTCATAACATTCCCATTATTGGCCAGGGTGGGGTTTGCAATGCTGAAGATGCGCTTGAATTCATTATAGCGGGTGCGTCTGCAATAGGCATTGGCACGGCTCTGTTTTACGAGCCCCTCATTTGTAAGGATATTAATACCGGTATTGCCAGCTATCTTGAAAAACATAAGTTATCGGATATTTCAGCCTTGGTGGGCTCATTGCAATTGAACACCTAGCGTCATCGTATAATTGCTTTAAAACTTTTTATATCAATTATTTGCAAATTTAGTTTTATCAACGCCGTAAATCTTCGTATGTTTTGCTCTGTTTAGGAGAAAAAGAATGAAAAAACTGGCCCTGATTTTATTCCTGTTTATACCACTGCATGTGTTTTCTGCGTCTATTGACGAACGAAAACTGGTCACTTTGTTCGATGAAATTTGGGATTTTGAAATGATAAGCGATCCCATTACCGCCACGTATATTGGATATCCAGGACAAAATACAAATTGGCAGGACTTTTCACTGCAAGCTGTCGCCACGCAAAAAAAACGCTGGACAACATTACTAGAGAAACTTCGAGATATTAATCTTGAAGGCCTTGATGAACGAGCACGTTTTGACTGGATGTTGGTGGAAAAATACCTGGCTGACAAGGTCGCGGGCTTTGCCTTTCCGGAAGAGTACATCCTGATTTATCAACTAGGCGGTGTACAGCAAGATATCGTTCAAGCACTGGAGATTATGCCTAAAAATAAGCTTCAGGATTTCAGAGATAGGCTCGTGCGACTGGACAAGGCAGATGATGTGATTAACCAAACTATTAGTGTGCTTCGTGAAGGGCTCAAAAAGGGAATAACACCGCCTGCTATTACGCTACGTGGCGTACCTGGCCAGATTCGAAATGTAATTCCAGATGAAGTCAAAGACAGTCCGCTTCTTTCCAGCTTTAACACCTACCCAAAAGGTGTAGGGAAAAGCGAGCAGAACGATATTCATCAACAAGCATTTAAAATTGTTCAGGAACAGGTTTATCCTGCTTATCGCAATTTATTGCGCTTTATGGTCGATGAATATATGCCAGCATCGGTTCAATCAATTGCTTTGAAAGATATGCCGAACGGCTCGGAATGGTATCACCATCGTGTGCGTCACTTCACCACATTGGAGATGAAGCCAAAGCAAATTCATGAACTGGGTTTAGGAGAAGTTAAACGCATACGTGGCGAAATGGATAAAACTATCGCACAGTCTGGTTTTAAAGGTAGTTTTACTGAGTTCACGGAATTCCTGAGGACTGATCCCCGGTTTTTTGTGGATACGCCTGAAGAACTTATGAGACGTTATCGAGACATAGCCAAGCGTGCGGATCCTGAATTAGCGAAACTTTTTGGTACCTTGCCGAGATTGCCCTATGGCGTTATTCCCATTCCTGATTATGCAGCTAAATCACAGACCACCGCATATTATTGGGGAGGTTCAAGTAAAGACGGAAGACCAGGCTATTTTTATGCAAACACCTATGCCTTGAATACACGACCGATCTGGGAAATGGAAGCTTTAACCTTACATGAAGCAGTACCCGGACATCACTTACAAATTACGCTTGCGCAGGAATTACCGGAGTCTCATGCTTTGTTACGTAACCTTAATTACACAGGGTTTATTGAGGGATGGGGTCTTTACGCAGAAAGTCTTGGCGAAGAAATGGGTTTTTATCAAGATCCTTACAGTAAGTTTGGCCAGTTAACTTATGAGATGTGGCGTGCTGTGCGTTTGGTGGTGGACACCGGTATGCACTTATACGGTTGGGATCGACAACGCGCGATCGATTTTTTTGCCGACAATACTGCAAAGACCTTACATGATATCGAAGTTGAAATTGATCGTTATATTGCCTGGCCTGGTCAGGCACTGGCTTACAAACTGGGTGAATTAAAACTGAAAGAATTACGTGCACGTGCGGACAGGGAATTGGGAAGTAAATTCGATATTCGGGCATTTCACGATCAAGTTCATGCCAAAGGTGCTATGCCTCTGGATATTCTTGAACGACGCATTATCGAATGGATTAATACTCAAAAAAATAGGGTTTAAAACAAAAAACCTGATCGAAGCTGGGAAAGACTTGTAATCTGGTTTTTGCCTTAAGTTGATTTTTGCAGATGTTCTCGTAGTGCAGAAATTTTCTCAATAGAGTCGCTATCGCCTTTTTCTGTCGCAACACGAATCCTTTCGCTGAGTGTAGAAAGAGACTCTGTAATACGACCATTGCCATACAATGCCTCAGCATATTTTAGCCAGGCTGCGGTGAAACCGGGTTCCAATTCAATAGCTTTTTCAAGTTGTTCGATAGCCTGTTCAAATTTCCCATGTTTGATAAATGCGCTACCCATGGTGAATCGAATCAGAGCATTGTCCTCCCCATCGCCTAACAAGGTTTCCATCATATTCACCTCACTCATGAGGCTCACTATTACGGCCGATGAGCATGGCCTCGTTACGATATCCTAGTTCGACATTACCCTGCCTACCTTCTTCGCGATAATGCAATATCTGTAAAGATTGAAAAAAATTTAGAAGCTCATTAGCGTCCAGTCTATAAGCAGGGTTTCGTGGTCCGACATCTTCAGTTTTATCTTTAATAAAAGTCTGATAATAAATCAGACCATTCTGGCGTAGCGCATCGATTATCTGCGGTATTAAAGTTCTATCCAGAAAACGACTAACCACAATAATATCGAATGTGTCTGGTAAAGGAGGCGAAGCGGATACATCTCTTGTTTCAAGCTGTAAGGAGATATTTTTCTGGTCTGAATAAAGCCGTAGTTTATCTATGGCTTGTTTTGAAATATCCCATGCATATGTTTCAAGGCCTGATTCAGCTAATGCCAGCGCATTACCTCCGAGGCCACAGGCGAGATCCAGAGCTTTGCCTGTTGCGGGTAATAAATGGAGATTATTTGATAGTACTTCAGCGGCCCGGACTTCTTTATCTTCACTTTTCGCGTAGATTTTGTTCCATTTTCCTGCACTGTCCGTTGTTGTCATTTTCGCCAGAAAGTAGGTGTCAATAATACTAGTAAAGTGAATATTTCAAGACGACCTAGCAGCATGGCAAAACACAAAATCCATTTAGCAACGTTATTAATGTCCCCATAATGGGCGCTGACATCACCCAGACCGGGACCAAGGTTGTTCATACAGGCTGCCATTGCGGAAAACGCCGTCACCTGATCTAAACCCGTGGCCATTAGCAGTAGCATCATAATAGCAAATACAGCGACATAGGAGGCAAAGAAACCCCAGACTGCATTTATAATAGATTCATCGACAGGACGGTCGCCAAGTTTTATATGAATGATAGCGTTGGGATGAACAAGACGCTTAATCTCGCGCATACCTTGCTTAAACAGTAGAACGATTCGAATAACTTTCAGACCACCGCCGGTCGAGCCAGCGCAGGCACCAAGAAAACTGGCAAATAATAGTAGTACCGGCAAAAAGTTTGGCCAACTCTGGTAGGTCGCGGTGGTGAAACCTGTTGTTGTTGCAATAGAAATTGTTTGAAAAATACCATGGGTTATAGCGGTAATGGGATCTTTGTAGACGTCTTGAAAAATCAGGTAACTACACGATATTAGGCAAATCGTAACCAGTACAGACAGGTAAGCTTTTAATTCAGTATCAAAATAATAAGGTTTGAGGTTCATGTTTCGCCAGGCTAGGAAATGCAAGGTGAAATTTATTCCCGCCATCACCATAAAGAACACAGCGATAGCATCGATTACCTTATTATCGAAATAACCAATACTGAGGTCATGGGTTGAAAAGCCACCGATTGAAACAGTTGAAAAGCTATGTGCTATGGCATCGAAAAACGTCATCCCGGCCAACCAATATGCCAGGGCGCAGCTAACCGTAAGTGATAGATAAATATACCAGAGCGCTTTGGCAGTCTCTGTGATACGCGGTGTTAGTTTCGAGTCCTTAATCGGACCGGGGCTCTCCGCACGATATAGCTGCATGCCACCAATGCCGAGTAGGGGAAGAATGGCTACTGCCAGCACGATAATACCCATGCCTCCAAGCCATTGCAGTTCCTGTCTATAAAACAGAATCGACATGGGTAGTGCATCAATACCGGTTATTACCGTCGCACCCGTTGTCGTTAAGGCGGAGAGTGATTCAAACGCCGCATCTGTAAATGACATATGAGGGTTATCAGATAACACCAGAGGTACAGCGCCGGTTAAACCCAGGCCAGCCCAGAACAACACAACCACAATGAAGCCGTCACGCAGACGTAATTCTTTTTTTACTTTGCGCACCGGAAACCACAAAGCAAAGCCGAAAGTGACTGTTATGAGTAGCGCCATTGAAAAGGCGAATAAAGCGCCATCTTGAGTCCACCAGGCGATCATCATAGGTGGTAATAAAGTTATACTAAAGAGGGCGAGTAATAAACCAAGTACTCGCTGAATAACGCGGAACTGCATAAGCTAACTGTTCTCTTGTTTAGATGCTTTCATTATTGATTCGCACTCAATTAGAAACCTAAAGAAAAGTAACGCTTACCTGAAACAGGCGTTCTACTTCAGGCACACGTTTTTTATCAGCAACAAGCAAAATAACATGGTCTTCAGCTTGAATGATTGTGTCGTGATGAGCGATCAAAACATGATCTTCACGCACAATAGCGCCGATACTGGTGTCAGGCGGCAAACCTATTTCATCAATTGTACGCCCAACAACACTCGATGATTGTTTATCTCCATGTGCGACTGCTTCGATTGCTTCAGCCGCCCCATGACGCAGGGAATGTACGACAACTACATCACCTCGGCGAATATGTGCAAGTAAACTACCAATAGTGGCTTGTTGTGGCGAGATCGCGATGTCGATAACATCGCTTTGCACCAGATCGACATAGGCTGCTCGGTTGATCAGTGACATTACCTTTGGTGCACCGAGACGTTTTGCCAGCATACAGGAAATGATGTTTGCTTCGTCTGCGTTTGTCAGCGCACAAAATATATCGGTATCTTCAATATTCTCTTCAATCAACAAATCTTCATCCGCAGCGTCACCCTGTAAAACGATCGTGTTTTTAAGTTCTTCAGATGCCCGATGAGCTTGTTCAACATTCATCTCGATCAACTTAACCTGATAATCATTTTCCAATGCTTTAGCTAAACGGATACCAATATTACCGCCACCAGCGATCATCACTCGTTTTGCCGCTTTCTCTTTTTGTTTTACGGCCTTTAATAGTGTCCTGATGTGTCCGGGCGCACCAATGATAAATAACTCATCGTTATCTTCAATAATAGTGTTGCCATCGGGGATAATGGCTTTACCTTCTCTGAATATGGAAACAACACGATAGTCATCAGTGCTAATTTGTTTACACATCTCGGATATTTTTTTGCCAATTAGAATCCCGTCCGTAGCAACTCTAATAGTAACCATTTGAGCCTTACCGTCGGCAAAGTCTAGTACCTGTAATGCACCAGGAAAGCTGACCAGTCGAGCAATGTATTCGGTCACGATTTGTTCCGGGCTGATGAGGACATCAATTGGAAACGCATCCTGAGCGAACAAGGCGGAATTATTTTGATAATCCAGCGTTCTCACTCGGGCTATTTTGGTGGGTGTATGAAATAGTGTGTAGGCGATCTGACAGGCAACCATATTGACTTCATCGCTATTGGTGACAGCGATGATCATATCTGCATCATTCGCACCTGCTTTGGCGAGAACCGAAGGGTGAGAAGCGACTCCATTGATTGTTTGTAGATCGTAGCGTTCGCTAAGCGATTGTAAAAGCTTAGGTTTTATATCGACAATAGTTATATCGTTAGCTTCGCTAACTAAATTCGCTGCTACTGAAGAGCCTACCTGACCCGCCCCGAGAATAATTATTTTCATATAAAGTCGTACAGGACAGATTCGTGCTTACACATCGCGGGAAATATCTCCGAAAATTTCCTGTTTGTACTAATCACATTCGTAAATCAGCTTTTAATGTCAATACCAAGTGATTTCAGTTTACGATAAAGATGCGTACGTTCCATCCCCACCGCTTTTGCAATTTTGCTGACACTGCCGTTCGCCTGCTTAAGCTGATATTCCAGATAAGCTTTCTCGAATCGCTCTCTCGCTTCCCGCAGTGGCATATTGAAATTATATAAATCATCAGAGTAACGCGTGCTGGGTTGTTCACCGAGAGAGGTTTCAACTTCTTCAAGTTCAATTGAGTCATTACTACCGAGAATCAACATACGCTGAATCATATTTTTCAATTCGCGTATATTCCCGGGCCAACTGTAAGTACGGAGACGGTTTTGAGCCGCTGTGCTGAAGTGACGATAATTAAGACCATCCTGCTCAACAAAAAAATTCACATAATAATCGAGTAGTTCCGGGACATCTTCGAAATGCTCGCGCAAGGGTGGAATTTTCAAGGGGATAATATTTAATTGTAAAAATAAATCATCTCTGAATTCGCCCAGAGTAACTTTCTCATCTAGTGAGTATCTGGTTGCAGCAATAATGCGGGTATCCAGACCAATCGGCTGAACACCATCGATACGCGTAAATGATTGTGATTCGATTGCGGAGAGGAATTTCGTCTGAGTTGTAATATCCATATCCGCAATATCTTTCAGAAACAGCGTGCCACCTTCAGCTTTTTGTAAATACCCCATATAGCTGGCGCTATCACTGTCTTTGCCAAATAATTCGATCCCAGAGCCGTTATCGGCAAGCCCGGAAACGCTAACGCTAACAAAAGGGCCGTCCTTGTTATCACTTTGCGAATGTAAATAACGAGCTACTAGCTCTTTATCTGTACCTGATTCACCAATTATCAGAACAGGGGTATTGTGCGTAGCAATACGCTCAATCTGTTCTTTCAGTTTCAATATCGGTTTGCTCTTACCGATTAAGTCAACTGAACGCTGGCTGTATTGCTTGAGTCGTAAATTTTCGCTCTGCAGTTTGTTTCGTTCTAGTGCATGTTTGACGGTGAGAATAAGTTTTGCAAGTGACAGTGGTTTTTCGAGGAAATCATAGGCACCCAGACGGGTGGCCTCGACGGCTGTCTCAACAGTACCATGTCCTGACATCATGATTACCAGAGAATCCAGGTCTCCGCTTTCGTTCCATTGTTTTAACAGACTGATGCCATCAATATCAGGCATCCAGATATCCAGCAGGATGAGGTCTGGCTTTATTTTTTCTCGCTGTATATTTGCCTGTTCTCCATTGCCAGCAATATTTACATCGTAGCCTTCGTCTTCGAGGATCTCTTTAACCAGATTGCAAATATCTGGTTCGTCGTCGACAACTAATATATTTCCTTTGGTCATTTGGTGTTCTTTTTTAATTATGTATTATAGCAGTATACAAATTAATAAATTCGTCTCGTAGATAGCCAGTTTAAGACACGTTTTGTGCTATCTGATGTTGCATATTATCAGTATATTCGGTAGTTGCCATAGGTAATCGAATAACAGCACTAGCACCAGCAGAATCTGAGTTATTTTCCATCCAGACGATGCCCCCTTGTTCCTCGATTATTTTCTTCACTATCGCGAGTCCCAGACCGGTACCTTTCGTTTTGGTGGTCACATAGGGCTCGAATATATTGCCAATAATGTCCTTGTCTATACCTGGCCCCGTATCGCGAATCCGGATTTCTATAAAGTCTACGCCGGTTTTATCAACTCGCTTGCTGCTAACGGCTAATTGCGTATTAGACTGTTCTGACATGGCATCGAATGCATTTTTCAGCAGGTTATTGAACACCTGACGCAAGCGATCAGGATCCGCTTTGATATTAGGTAGATCAGATGCTAGTTGCATCTCAATTTTGCTTTGTTCATCCAGTGTTGAATAGAGATCGACGACTTCCTGAATGAGTACGTTAATGTTCATGAATTCGGGAGAGGTAGTTGGTGAGCGGGCGTATTCAGCGAAGGTGTTGACCATATCCTTCATGGTTTCCACCTGCTGCACAATAGTGTTTGTCAATCTGTTCAGCGTATCAGCTTGATCCGCTTCCATTGTATTTAGATATTTGTGCCTTAATCTCTCTGCAGCCAGTTTTATGGGTGTTAAGGGATTCTTTATTTCATGAGCAAGGCGTCTGGCCATTTCACTCCAGGCTGCATCTCGTTGGCCCTGCACCAAGGCCGTAATGTCATCGAATACAACAACGTATACTTTTTCTTCAACTTTCGCACTTAGTGATAAAGACGTACCACTGCACATCAAAATTTGTCTACCACTTGCGCCGAATAAGGTGATTTGTTCGCGCCAGTCACCTCGCTTATCAAGATCGGCAGAAATACTTGTAATCAATTTGTCGAGATAAGGGTAGCGATGCACTAATTCAGGGAGCGGTTTACCAATCATGGCATTAATATCGGCAGCCAATATTTTTCCACTACTGATATTGGCTGTGCGCAATTTTTTATTTCTATCGAGAACCAATACACCCGAAGAGAGACGACCAAGTACTGCCTCCAGATAAGTATGTTGTGCTTCTGCTTCTTCCTTACTGCGACGCACAGCATCTCGGGCGCTACCAATTTTGCGTGTCATTTGATTAAAAGAAGCGACAAGAAACCCCAGTTCATCATTACGGGTCACAGGTAATTGCGTGGTGTAATCCCCTTCCGTTATAGCTCGCGTACCTTCGGCGAGATCGCGAATGGGCGCAGCGAGTCTTTGCGCTGAGTAAAATGCAGCCCAAACAGCTGAGAAAATACTAAATAACAAGACCAATGTGAGAATCATAATAAAGCTGATTTTTAACTGCTCACGTAAGTAAGATAATTCTTTGTACTTGATGTAAGAACTTTCAACATTTCTGGCCAGTTCATTGATTCGAGGAGTGACGGGAAATAAGGCCTGGATAATTCTGGCGCCCTCACCAATTTCGAGAGCCGGAACATTCACCACAACCCTGATCGATAGCTCGGAGTTACGTATGGTGTCTAATCCAATATAGCTACTACCCTGTTGTACCTGAAACAAAATTGCACCATGTGGTGGAGTTGGGACAAAACTTAACCTGTCACTTGTACTTGAGGCAATCAAGGTGCCTTGTCGAGTCATCACTGTGAATTCTTCTGCACCGACCCTGATGCGGTAATCATCAATTTCAAATGGGACGGCGACGTTGCTGATTTCAGTAAATTCGTCTGCGATTTGCTCAGACTGTTTGAGTATTTCCTTCATACGTAAGTCCAGTGCCAGTCGACTCAACTCAAGTGAGTCATCCAGAGCCTGCTCAAACTCCAGATCAAACCAGTTGTCGATTCCCTGGTGTAGAAAATCAAGTGAAAAGTAATAAACGATCATCACAGGAGTAACAGAAAGCGCAGAAAGCATTATCACCATACGAACCGCCATACGCGATCCGGGAATGCGTTTGCGTAACTGTCGGCTTAATCGTCTGAAATTTAGAGTAATCAGGATCGTGAGTGCTACCAGGCCGATTGTAATAAACAATAACAGACCGGAATAGAGCCTCTCGAAAAGCGCAGAGTTTTGCAGGGCTTCACTCATCATGACAAGTGAAATCAGCATAAAAGCAAACAAGCCAATACCACTAATGAATATGAGACGTCCGCTCTGCTTCATTTAACTAACCATTCATACCAGGAGCTTTCTGCTTGCCATTGAGGTGAGATATAGGCAATCGGACGCATCGGCGGTGGCAGGGACTCAATATCCAGTTCTGATTTTATAAAACCAACATAGGTCGCGTTGGCATCGATAGTTGAACTATCAAACAAAAAATGATCATTAATTGAGCCGAGAGATCTTAGTGCTTCATCCAGATATTGAAATTGTTCCTTTTGATTCAGGTTTAAATCTGTGAGTAGGTAGTGATCGCTAAGCGCGTGGCGCTCTAACTGAAAACTCAGAGTTTCATCTCTGACAACAGGATCCCATAACCAATTACGTTCGCGTTTTACTTTAATATAAATATCTATTCTTAGTGCAATGCCATGGGCCAAAGCCGTTAGTACTTCGTCGTCAAAATTATATTCAATATACGCATCAACCTGATAAGACTCACCGACCAGTGTACTGGTAGCGAAATCAACCGAGACAGAACTTGCTTGAGCATTAACGGCAATGCACAGAAATGCGAGCGCTTTTACTGTCGCAAATATTCTGTGTTTAAGCATGTTTTTTTTCCAGCACCGCATAATAAAAACTGTCAGAGTCTTCCTGTGTTGGCAGGGTTTGACGACCATATTTCATCGCAACGCCCCATTTTGCATTAATGTTAATCAAATCAACATCTTCATGTTTGTTAATAAGCTTTTCAATTTGCTTATCATTTTCCTGATTGAAAACAGAACACGTCGAATAAAGCATTCTGCCCCCTTGCTTCAATAAAGGCCATAGAGCAAAAAGTATGTTTTCTTGTGTGCTTACAAGATTGGCCAATTGTTCAGCCTTGCGTAATATTTTGATGTCCGGGTGACGACGAATCACACCGGTAGCGCTACAAGGAGCATCCAACAAAATACGGTCAAATAGTTCTCCGTCCCACCAGCTCTCAACTTTGCTGGCGTCTGCCTGAATAATATCCATTTTCACAGCTAGACGTTGCTTTGTCGTTTGCAATAAAGCAATACGGGGATCACCAATATCAATCGCCGTTAGTTTAGACAAATCAGCCTCAGATTCATAAATATGAGCAGTCTTTCCTCCTGGAGCTGCACATGCGTCGAGAACTGAAAGTCCGCTAGATAAATTTAACAGCGAAGCAGCTAGTTGTGCTCCATGATCCTGTACCGATACCCGTCCGCTAGAAAACCCGGGTAATTTCTCAACTGACATTGGAGAAGACAAAGTAATACCACTGTCGTTCAGTGAAGACGCTTGTGCTGCGACATTCAAGCGTTCCAGTTCGTTTAGATAATCGATACGAGATGTCTGTTGCAGGTTCACACGCAAATGCATTGGCGGACGTTCAATATTTTTTTGCAATAATTTTGACCAACAGTTTGGCCAGTCTGTTTGCATTCTCTTGATGAACCAGTCTGGGTGTGCATAACAGGCGCTATTGGTTTCGACTACTTTACTGTCTAATTGTGACTTTTCTCTCAGGTAACGTCGTAGTACCGCATTGACGAGATTCTTAGCCCAGCTTTTTTTAATTGAATTACACGCATCTACAGTTGCAGATACTGCAGCATGTTCCGGGGTACGCATTTCATCCAATTGGTAGATGCCGAGCATGAGAAGTATTTGTATATCAAGATCTTTTTGTTTAAGAGGCTTATCAAGCAATTGGCCAAGCAGAAAATCCAGGCGTGGGTACCAGCGCATTACGCCGTAACAAAGTTCTTGCACGAAACTTTTCTCTTTCTGCTCGTCGATTTGCTTGAACGTTTCATCTAAGGCTAAATCAAGTGCATGAGAATGTTTAACCACTCTGGTTAATGTTTTTGCAGCTAAAGCCCGTGAATTCATCTCTGTTATAAAATGGTTTCGATAGTCATTTAACAGAGGCGAAGTGAGGATGGCCATTATGAAATGCCTCACTAGCAATAATTTTTTTACCCGGCAATTGTAATTTTTTTATTCTCAGAATTTGTTCACCGGTTGCAACATCAATACCAGCATTGGAACTGTCTAACACCGTGCCGGGCAATTCGTTTGTAATATCCGTTTCTACTACACAGGCCTCCCAAATTCGCATTTGTTTGTCGTTGAGTTTAGTTGTGGCAATCGGTTTTGGATTAAATGCCCGAATCGTTCTTTCAATTTTTTCTGCGGAAAGACTCCAGTCTATCTCAGCTTCAGACTTAGTTATTTTTCTAGCGTAGCTGGATTCGTTTTCTTCTTGAGGTTTTCCTTGTATTGAAGTCAACTGAGAATCTGACAAGAATTCAAGTAAAGCTTCTGCGCCAAGAACTGCCAATTTATCGTGTAATGTAGTTGCAGTCTCATTACTGTCAATGGGACAGCTTTTTTGCAATAGAATCTCACCAGTATCCAAACCGGCATCCATTTTCATAATTGTTACGCCAGTCTTTTTATCCCCAGCTTGTATTGCACGCTGAATGGGCGCGGCTCCGCGCCATTGTGGCAGCAAAGATGTATGCACGTTAATACAACCTAATCGTGGACGATTCAAAATTGATTCAGGAAGTATCATGCCATAAGCGGTAACGACCAGAATGTCGCATTTAAATAGATCATTTTCGTTATCAAAATCTGCAGATTTCAGCGGCTGTTTAAGTAGCAATTGCTTTGATTCTGCCAGTTCTTTGACAGCGCTTTTCTGGAGCTTACGACCACGGCCTGCTGGTCTGTCAGGCTGTGTATAGATATTAGTGATACTGAATAAATCAGCGTCGATGAGTTTTTGCAGCACGGTAGCGGCAATCTCTGGCGTGCCAGCGAAAGATAATTTTAGTTTTGTTGACATAGAAATAAATTAATTAAAAGGCGAATCAAATGTTCCGATTACTTTATGTAGAGAATAAACCTTTTAATATTTCATCAGGCTCATAACGGGATCACTATCCTATCGTAGAAAAGTCTTACAGGGCTTGAGCTCTTTCTTGTTTGTCAATTTTTTTTAATAAACGTTGTCGCTTTAAAGGAGATAAGTAATCGATGAACAGTTTTCCATTAAGATGATCTATCTCATGTTGGATACAGACTGACAACAAGCCATCTGCTTCTTCTTCAACAATTTCTCCTGTCGTGGTTAAAAACGAATACTTGATCTTTTCAGCACGTTCTACGTCATCATAATAACCAGGTACGGATAGACAGCCTTCCTGCATTTGTTCTATTCCATCGCTGCTGGTGACATTCGGATTGATCATTATTCGAGGTTGATTTCTATCCTCAGACACGTCAATTACGATAATACGTTTTTGAATATTCACCTGCGTAGCGGCTAGTCCTATGCCAGCTTCTTCATACATGGTTTCGAGCATGTCCTCTGCGATTGTTTTTATATCATTGTCGATTACCTCGATTGGGATGGCCTTTTTCCGCAATCTAGGGTCAGGGAAATGCAATACTTCTAGTTTCGCCATTAATGTGAATCTCCTGATAAATCTGTAAGCTACTGATAGTATACAGGAAAATATATATTAAGCCTGTCTATATATGCGGAGATGGTTATGAGGCTAACTATTTGCTAGACTTTTTGCTAATCTACATTAAGGAATTCTCGTAAGGTACCAGTGATGCTAAATAAAACCATCTTAAAAGTGGCAATACTCATGCTGATTTTATGTCCTTTGCAGGCGGACGAAATCAAGCTTAATCCAGATCAGCCAGACTCTTATGTTGTAGAGAAAGGAGATACCCTTTGGGACATCTCATCAAAATTTCTCCAGGAGCCGTGGCGCTGGCCGGAAATTTGGGAGGTGAATCCACAAATTGCTGATCCTCATTTAATTTATCCGGGTGATGTAATAAGTATGTCCTACAAAGATGGCGTACCTATGCTATCCGTTGATCGTTCGGGTAATTCCGCACAGTCGAGTCGAAGTCGCTCCGACCGCAATGTCAAACTTTCACCTGAAATGCGGTCCACAGCGCACACAGACGCAATTCCTTCTATACCTATTGATGCGATTGAACAATTTCTTGTGCGCCCACTGGTTGTAGGTGAGAACGAAATGGATAATTGGCCCTATATCGTGTCCAATTACGATACGCATCTTGTTGCTGGCAAGGGGAGTAAAGTCTATGTACGTGGATTATCTGCCGACTCACAGTCGCAACGCTATTCGGTTTATCGTAAAGGGCCAGCCTATCAATCTGAAAACGGAGAGATATTGGGATACGAAGCCTTACATGTTGGAGACGCTATGGTCGAAAGATCTGGCGATCCAGCTACAGCCATAATAGTTGACTCAACCCGTGAAGTAATGATTGGTGACAGATTGGTTGTGCAGTCAGAGACAGATTTTAGTACGGATTTTATACCACGCGCACCTGAAGCTAGTGTGAATGGTAATATTATTTCAGTTATAGATGGGGTTTCGGAGATTGGTCAGTATCAGGTAGTTGTTCTTGACCTCGGCGAATCAGATGGAATTGAAACGGGTAACGTAGTAGGTGTGTTTCAAAGCGGGGCTGTTATTTCAGACCGAGTCAATGTTGAAGAGGATTGGCGTGTTCGCAATCGAACAGAGGGTGCGTTTAATGCTAATACACTCAAAAATTATTTAGGTAAACGAAAAGCAGCAGGAGAAGACCTTCGTTTACCCGAGGAATATGCCGCAGTAGTGATGGTGATTCGAACATTTAGCAAGATCAGCTATGGCCTGGTGATGGAGGCTTCGGCGCCAATTCACCTTAATGATATGGTGCGTAATCTTTAGTCACTTAGTTAAAAGTTAGTTCGAAACGCCGCAATTAAATTGATTGCGGCGTTTTTGTTTCAGTCGTGCTATTTCTAAGCCATGATGAATTCCCACTGTCTTTAGCCATTCTTGTCATAATCACTTTTCGTGTACTTAGGCTTAATTCCATGGTGAACTTCTAAGTCGTAGCTATATTGATAAATGGCTAATCTTCTGGCCAGTTGTTGATACCCATCCAATAGCAAAACTCTCCTGCGCTGAGCTTATGTCTTTCGTAGACGAATTTCCGCTTCTCTATTCGGCATTCATATCATCCATGTTATTCTTAGCGAAACTTCACATGGAAAGGTGGGTTATGATCAAGGAAGAATTACCTTATTGGTTGGCGATTTTAAGAGTATCTGCGCTTGGACCCGTGTCACTTGGCAAGTTGTTGCAGACCTTCGGCTCTCCGCGAGCAATTATTAAAGCAAGTAAAACACTACTGTTAGAGTGTGGGCTGGATACAAACGTCATCAACCGTATTCAGCACCCGTCATGGATACAGGTTGAATCTGATTTGAAATGGCTTGAATGCGATGAAAATCACTTAGTCACTTTCGACAGCAAAAATTACCCTGAGCTACTAAAACAAATTTATGATCCGCCGCTCGCACTTTTCGTGAGTGGCAATCCTGAGGTTTTGTCGACAATACAACTCGGAATGGTTGGCAGTCGACACCCAAGTCCAGATGGTCGTCGACTGGCGAGACGTTTTTCCGCCGAGTTGGCCAAACTTGGATTAACAATTTGCAGTGGTTTGGCGCTGGGTATTGATAGTTGTAGTCATTTGGGGGCGTTGGATGCGAAAGGGCATACCGTGGCTGTGCTGGGCAACGGTTTGAGTTCCGTTTACCCTGCCAGCAATCGGGGTTTAGCAGAATCGATAAAAATTAATGGAGCACTTGTATCTGAACTGCCACTCGAT
>Ga0055584_100000700_pt1 | contig 31844 bp, 28 predicted proteins | sample OSDHelmetaG_FD_58716 | JGI IMG/M metagenome (GOLD analysis project Ga0055584, IMG submission 58716) | Pelagic marine sediment microbial communities from the LTER site Helgoland, North Sea, for post-phytoplankton bloom and carbon turnover... | ecosystem: Environmental > Aquatic > Marine >... | reverse complement strand
GGTGGAATAAGTCAAAGGCTTGATGATGGCCAAGTCGAGTGGGGTCATGACTTGGTCGGAACTTCGATCGAGCGTCAGAGTCGTCAGGGTTTCTCTCCTGTGCGCACTAGAATTGGTTTTGCCGATAATCGAGTGACCGTTCGATCTTTTGGAGGGGAGCCAAGAGCTGCCTTTCATCCCGGTATCGTGACTTCCTGGATGAACGACCGCTTTGCCGCCCGCTTCTCGCTTTCCACCCTTCATGGGGTCGAAAACGATTGGAAGGGTAGGCAGGACGATGGCTTGAATATGGACGGTTCTTATCTTGCCGCCCGCTTGGGCAACTGGTCGGGTCGGGTGGGGAAGATCGATCGATGGTGGGGGCCGGGTTGGGATGGAAGCCTGATCATGTCGACGAATGCTCGTCCAATCCCCGCAGTTTCACTGGATCGCCTTGTATCCGAACCCTTTGAGTCGAAGTGGCTGTCTTGGATTGGTCCTTGGACGTTTCACAGTTTCATCGGTAGGCTTGAAAAGGAAAGGCATGTGCCGAAACCTTTTTTGTGGGGTATGCGCGTTGAATTTGCCCCCTCTCCCGTCGATGGCCTTGAGATTGGCCTTTTCCGGATGATGCAATTGGGCGGAGATGGTCGACCGGAATCCTTCTCGACATGGATCGATGCCTTTCTTGGACAAGATAATACTGGGGCAAATACTGGAAAGGATCCTGCCAAGGAACCAGGCAACCAGTTGGCAGGACTGGATTTTAGGTGGCGACCTTTTGATCTTCCTTTTGCCCTTTACGGTCAAGTAGCGGGTGAGGATGAAGACAAATTTTTGCCCAACGCCTTGTTCTTTCAATACGGTGTAGAGACATGGGCGACGCTCGAAAATTCGACCCTTCGGCTATTCGCCGAATACGCCGACTTGACTTCCACTTGGTGGACGGACGATCCGCGTACCAACAACATTACTTATGGGCATCACATTTATAATGATGGTTTTCGATATCGTGGTCGCCCGATCGGACATTGGGCGGATCAGGATTCACAAATTCTTAGCTTGGGTGGGATCCTGCTTGGAAATGATGGCATCGGGTGGGGTGGAACTCTGCGCTCCGGTAAGCTAAATGAAGATGGAATCGGAAGTAGCTCAGTTTCCAATGGTCACTCCACCGACTTGTTATCAATTGATGTTTGTAATTCAAGAGTTTATTCTGACAATAATCTTGAGGTTAGGACATCCCTCGGTTGGGAAACCTTAAAACCAGATAATTCTCTGTCCGAAAACGATGGTATGACTGCCTCCCTTTCCCTTACACGAATTTTCTAAATTTTGTTATGAAAAAAACTTTCCTCTTTTTCCTTTTGTTTTCTGGCTTTTTGAACGGAGTTGCCCAGGATCTATCTCCAAAATTCAAAAACTTGCTTGATCAACTTCCTCCTGCACAAAGAAACATTGTACTAAGTGAGTACCAGAATGCTGTTTCTAGTGCTGTCTCCAATAAAGATACTATTTCAAGTAGAGCTAAATCTAGAGATGTTAGCCCCATAACTCAGACCTTACCTACTAGACCTGAAGGAAGTGATTTAAGTCAAAGCAAGAGAAACACCCAGTTGCTTGCCCTTGTGGAGTTGGAATCCATGATCAAGCAAGATATTGAACTCAATCAAACTGACCTTGAAGAGTTAGTCGAGAAGGGACAATACGATCCTAGTTCGGCTTCGGTTAAAGCATTAGTTTTGGATAGGATCCACGACCTGAAGCAAGCCCTTGGGAATATTCGAACTCTTCAGTTCGACATCATCAAGGAACAGACGAGGGGTTTTGACATTAAGAAAGACCCAGATCTTTTTCCTTTTGGTTACAATGTGTTCAACAGTCCGAACTCTCGTAAGGGTCATGAAGATCATCTTCGTGCAGACAATCACTTCGCTATACCGAGTGACTATAAAATAGGTCCTGGCGATCTTTTAGAGATACAACTTTATGGTCAGGAAGAAGCCCAATATTCACTTTCTATTGGTCGCAATGGAATCCTCCAATTACCACGGGTCGGTCCCTTGAACATACTCGAGAAAGGTAATTCTTTTCAAGCGCTCAAAAGCCTTATCAATGAAAAAGTTAAAGAAAAACTGGGTGAGGGCGTTGGGGTTTCGGTAACCTTGGGCGAACTTCGCCAAATCAAAGTATTCTTAGCCGGAGAGTTCAATCAACCGGGTCTGAAGATCATTACGGCAGGAACATCGGTTTTTAACCTTTTGTTGGAATGCGGAGGAATCAACGAAATCTCTTCTCTTAGATCCCTGTCCTTGAGGCGTGAAGGAATGCCTGTCCAAACAATCGATCTTTACGATTTACTGCTCAAGGGAGAACGTTCGAGTGCTATACTCGAAGATGGTGACGTAATGTTTATGCCTACCGTAAAAAACAGGGTTTGGATAGGGGGAGAAGTTATGCGACCCGCAATTTATGAGATATCCAATAGAGTAACTTTGACCGACGTGATTGAGTTGAGCGGTGGCTTTTCCGACAGAGCAATGACTTCATCCATATCCTTGCAACGCGTTAGCGACCAAGGAGATTATGTCAGTTTGAAATCCTTGGATTTCAATAAGGATACCGAATTCCTTGTTACTAACGGGGATCGCTTAGAGATTTTTCGAGTCAGCGATTCTAGTATGAAGGCTATCACTCTTGAAGGAGAGGTCGAACTTGCTAAAAAATATGAGTGGAGAAAAGGAGTTCGAATCTCTGACATAATAAAGTCCCAAAGTGCTTACACTGCACAAGCCGATCTTAATTATGCTTTGATTCGAAGGGAAAACTCACAGGGGAAAATATCCATTTTGTCTTTTTCCCCAAATCGGGTTCTATCCGAACCTGGCTCAGATGAAGACTTGATTCTTTTAGCGATGGATAAACTAATCATACTTTCTAGCACTGAATCAAATAAGAGGGAGAGGGAGATTAGGCCGCTACTGGAAGAACTGAGATACGAAGGTAAACCCGGCCGAGGGGTGCCTAGTGTAAGGGTATCCGGAATGGTTCACTTTCCAGGAGAGTATCCGTATACTCCTGATATGACGATTTCCGACCTTCTTGTCGCGGGAGGGGGTATGACCGGATCTGCCTACACTTTGTCATCAGAACTTTCAAGGCAATCCGTGGATTTGAACACCTCCACTCCCACCGCTTCGATCTCTCATTACAGCCTGGATTCTCTTCTTTCTGACAAAACTTTAGACATGCCGTTGCGTTCCAAGGACATACTTTCGATTAAGCCAATACCCTCTTGGAGTGAAAACAACTCAATTGAAATACTAGGTGAAGTGCGTTTTCCAGGTACTTACACTTTTCAGAAAAACGAAACTCTCAAAAGCATTTTCGAGAGGGCAGGAGGTTTCACCCAATCTGCATTCCCAGAAGGCGCGGTGTTTACACGACAGAATCTAATCAAGAGGGAGGAAGAGCAAAAGGAAAGACTGATCGCTCAACTCGAGACCGATTTGGCGAATATCTCTTTGGCCGCAGGATCTGGTGAGACTGCGGTCAAGGCCAAATCGGTTTCCGACAGTTTGCTTAGTAGGCTCAGGAGTTCCAAGTCAATGGGAAGGCTTGTTTTGGATTTGAATGATCAAGTGTCAAAAAGCAAAGAGAATTCCATTGTCGTTCGAAATGGTGACAGGCTTTATGTTCCCAGTATTCCATACGAGGTCAGCGTCATCGGAGAAGTGCAATTTGCGACCTCTCATTTGTTTGATAGTAAACTTGATTTACAGGATTATATTCAAAGAAGTGGAGGATTTACCGCCAACGCGGATAAAGCCAGAGTCTTTGCAGTAAAGGCTGATGGGTCGGTTCTTACCAAAGGCAATTCATCTGGCTGGTTCAAATCAAGTAATTCTCGTCAGGATCTTGAACCCGGTGACGTAATTGTGGTACCCATAAACTTGGAGAAAGGAAGGTGGATGGAAACCTTAACTTCAAGTACGCAGATCGTATATCAACTTGCAGTAGCTGCTGCTGCCGTGAATTCTTTCTAAATAGATTAAGCTTCAAACCCGCCAAGGTCACTTAGTTCAAAAAAACTTGAACTAAGTTGTTTTCGTGGTAATATTGCCACACATGATGGCCTATTCCATACCTTCCAGAAAGCGTAATTCCGAAAAGGAAGAATTGGTGGAATGGGAGGTTGCGGTAATCGATCTTTTTCTTAACGCGGTGCAATCCGTTGGTCTCCCCAAGTCACTTGGGCAAATTTATGGCCTTCTGTTTTGTCGCGATCGGCCTTTGGCTATGGATGAAATCATGAAATTGCTCAGCATCAGCAAGGGGTCGGCTAGTCAGGGTCTTCGCTCTTTACGTCAACTGGGAGCGGTTTCTTCAGTTTTCGAGCGAGGAGATCGCAAAGAGCGTTTCTTTGCCGAGATTCGGCTTCGCAAACTTGTGGCCGGATTTCTAAAGGAACAAGCTGACCCGCACATGGAAAAGGGGATATCCAGGCTTGATAATCTTCGCAAACTTTTATCTGCGGAAAAAGATGAGGAATCGCAGAAGCGAGGGGTTCGGCGACAAGAGATTTTATCCGGATGGCATCGGCAAATGAGTCGGTTGCTTCCGTGGGTCAAAATGATCGTGGGCAAAAGCGAACGTTTGACCGACAAAAGTTCTGATTAGCAAAACGACAGGTACACTCCAAAGATTGGCTTTGCTTCTGGCAAACGGCCAAGGGCGGTAGCTTAAAAAAATATGAAAGAAGATAAAAAAAGAGAAGCCAAATATGTCATGGTCGAATCAGATTCCTCTATCGAAGAAGACGAGATCGACTTACTAGAACTCATTCGTACCCTTTTGCATGCGTGGAAAACAATTACATGTATCACCATCCTATGCCTTGGGTTATCGGTTGCATATGCTCTCTACCTTCCAGAAGTCTTCAAGGCAGAGACTTTGCTAGCTCCTGTCCAAGAGGAAAAAACCAGCGCATCTTCCACATTCAGTCAATTCGGCGGTTTGGCCGCCATGGCGGGAATATCCATCCCTAGCGACTCCAATGTCGAACAAGTGGTGGCGACCTTGCAGTCTCGTGAATTTCTTCGAGTTTTTATCAAGGAGAAAAACCTGCTCCCCATCTTCTTTGAGGGAATTTGGAACTCGGACAAGCAGGCATGGGCCGTAGAGGCAAAAGCTGATGAACCTACTGAACAGGAAGCCGTTAATTTTTTCAAAAGCTTGCTTTTTATAGACGAAGACAAAAATTCCGGGCTTATCACCCTTTCGGTTTCTTGGAAAGATCCAGAACTTGCCGCCGAGTGGACAAATGATTTGATCAAACAATTGAACAAGCAGCTCCGTGATAAAGCGATTGCTGATTCCAAGAAGAGGATGGGATACCTCGAAAAGGAACTTGCCAAGACCACCTTGCAAGATATGAGAGCCGTACTTTACGGAATTATTGAATCCGAGAAGCAAAAAGCCATGCTAGCTAATGTCAATGAGGACTTTGCCTTGGAAGTGATCGACCCTGCCGTTGTCGCCGAAGTACGTGAAAAGCCGAAGCGCAAAGTGATTGTCGCCCTTGGGACCATGTGCGGTGGATTTCTTGGAATCATTGCAGTTTTATTTCTCCAATTTCTTCAAAAATTGAAAAATCCAAATAAGGAAAACACTTAAACTTATGCCAAAGAAGCCCTCCAAAATTTCAGTAGTAGGCCTTGGCTATGTTGGGCTTCCCTTGTCCCTCCAATTTGCTCGTTCGGGGGTGTCCGTTTTAGGAATTGACCTAGATTCCTCCAAGGTTGATGCCATCAATTCCGGAAAGTCCTATCTGAAGCATTTTTCTTCTGAAAGCATTTCTGATCAAGTAGACGCGGGTCGTCTTGAAGCTACTACGGATTTTTCCCGTATATCCGAAGTGGAAGCTATATTGATTTGCGTTCCTACCCCTCTTAACGAGTACAGAGAACCAGACCTTTCGTTTGTACTAGATACGGCGGAGGCCTTGTCGCCATTTCTTTCCAAGGGGACGCTAGTCGCGCTTGAATCTACTACCTACCCCGGTACAACTGAGGATGAATTAAGAATCGTTCTTGAAAAAGGTTCCAAAATGAAAGCAGGTGCTGATTTTCATCTTGCATATTCCCCTGAGCGAGAAGATCCGGGCCGTGAGGACGCTTCGGTCAAAACAATCCCAAAAGTTGTCGGAGGATATACGAAAGCATGTGGTGATCTTGCAGAGAATCTTTATTCTGAGGCCATTGACCGAATTCATAGAGTTTCCTCATGCCGAGTTGCCGAGGCGACCAAACTCTTGGAAAATATTTTTCGAAGCGTTAACATCGCCTTGGTCAACGAGCTTAAAGTTGTATACGAAGCCATGAATGTGGATGTGCACGAAGTGATTTCGGCCGCCGCGACCAAACCCTTTGGTTTTATGGCTTTTCGGCCTGGGCCGGGTCTGGGGGGGCATTGCATACCCATTGATCCGTTCTATCTGACTTGGAAGGCAAGAGAATATGGAAAGCATACGCGCTTCATTGAATTGGCGGGCGAGATTAATACTGCTATGCCAGATTATGTTGTATCAAAGGTTGCTGACGCCCTCAACGATGAAGGCAAGGCTGTTAATGGTTCCAAAATCTTGATTTTAGGATTGGCCTACAAGGCAAACGTTGATGATTGTCGGGAATCACCGTCCTTTGTTTTGATTGAAAGTCTTTTGGGAAAAGGTGCGGAAGTTTCATACCATGACCCTTACGTACCCGTAATCCCTGAGACCAGGGAGCATCCCGATCTGGCAGGCAAGCGTTCCGTTGAAATTACGGATGATTTCGATTTGATCCTTCTTTCTACCGATCATTCGGAATATCGAGATTTTGATTTCAGCAACTTTTCCAATCCTTTGGTCGATTCGAGAAATTGCATTCTAAACAAGCCACTAAAATACTACCAAGCCTAATATGAGTCGTTTTTTGGTTACCGGTGCTGCCGGTTTTATTGCTTCTCAAGTTTGCGAGCTTCTTTTGGAAGAGGGTAACGAAGTGGTCGGCGTCGACAACATGAACGATTACTACGACGTGCGGTTAAAGGAATACCGCCTAAAGCTTTTGCAAGAGAGCCGTAACGCCTCCTCTTTTAACTTCACGGAACTTGACATAGAGTCTCAGAGTAGCCTCCAAAAACTTTTCAATGAATTTGATGGTTTCGATGCGGTTCTGAACCTGGCAGCTCGGGCGGGTGTTCGCTACAGCATGGAGAACCCGCATGTTTATTTGTCTACCAACGCCGAGGGGACCTTGAATTTACTTGAGGTCATGCGTTTTTCCGGCTGTAACAAACTTGTTTTGGCATCCACTTCTTCTCTTTATGCTGGGCAATCCATGCCTTTTACCGAGGATTTGGCAGTGAACGAACCACTCTCTCCTTATGCCGCCTCTAAGAAAGCCGCAGAGCTCATGGCATACAGTTACCACAAACTTTACGGGTTTGATGTATCAGTGGTTCGCTACTTTACTGTTTTCGGTCCGGCCGGGCGGCCGGATATGAGTATTTTCCGCTTTATCAAATGGATCGACGAGGGAGTACCTATCGAACTCTTCGGCGATGGTTCCCAATCCAGAGATTTTACCTATGTAACGGATATCGCTCGCGGTAGCGTAGCTGCGATTAAAGATGTCGGGTATGAGATCTTGAACCTCGGTGGTGGGCGTAATCCCGTTTCGCTAAACGTGATAATCGAGAGTTTGGAATCCCTCCTCGGTAAAAAAGCCGAAATCGACCATAAGCCTTTTCATGTAGCGGATCTTATGGAAACTTGGGCTGATATTGAAAAAGCCAAAAGTCTCTTGGGGTGGAGCCCGTCGGTTTCGCTTGAAGAGGGCTTGGAGAAGTCAGTCCAATGGTATTTTGCGAATCGCGAATGGCTTAAGGATATAATTGTTTGAGCGAGTTACCTGAAATTGCCCTTATCGGGTGTGGATACTGGGGGAAAAACCTATGTCGGAACTTCAACGCACTAGGGGCTTTGAGCTGTGTCGTGGATTCTACTGATTCAGGCCAAGCTAGCGCTTTGAAGATTGCTCCTGAAGTTTCAGTTGACGCCTCTTTCGAGGAAGTACTGTGTAATCCCTCAATCCGGGGTGTCGCCCTTGCGACTCCTGCAGAGACGCATTCGAGTCTAGCCATTCGAGCCATGGAATCCGGGAAGGACGTTTTTGTAGAAAAACCCATGGCGCTTACCTTGAATGATGCCGAAAGAATGAAAGAGATTGCTGATCGGGAAGGCAGGATTCTTATGGTGGGGCATCTCCTTGAATATCACCCTGCTATTCTCCAATTGAGGGATCTGATTTCAAATGGCACTCTTGGGAGGGTTAACTACGTATATTCCAACAGGCTTAATTTTGGAAAAGTAAGAACTGAAGAGAATGCACTTTGGAGTTTTGCTCCCCATGATGTTGCGGTCATTCTTCGTTTGATGGGGAAATCTCCTGTTGAGGTCTCCGCAACCGGTGGTTCTTTCATAACCAAAGGCTTGGCGGATACAACCGTTTCGAATCTACTTTTTGCGGATGAATCGCGCGCACACATTTTTGTGAGTTGGTTACACCCTTTTAAAGAACAGCGTCTTGTTGTGGTCGGCGATCGCAAGATGGCAATTTTTAATGATGTAGCCCCCTTTGGGCAAAAGCTTCAGCTCTACCTTAATTCAGTCGATTTCGAGGGGGAGATACCCGTTCTTAAAAAAGAAGACGCCCAGTTCGTTGAACATGCCCAGACCGAGCCTTTGCTTGAAGAATGCCGCCACTTTCTGGAATGCGTCGCATCTAGAAAAGAACCCCTGACGGATGCCTCTTCCGGAATCGAGGTTCTCAAGGTTCTTCATGCTTGCCAAGAGAGCATGGGAAAAAATGGAACCCCAATAAAGTTGTAATATGGAGAATTCAAAAATTCATCCCACGGCGGTCGTAGATTCGGGTGCAAGAGTGGGGGAAGGAACTTCGGTCTGGCATTACTCTCATATCTGCTCAGGTGCCATTGTTGGTAAATCTTGCACGCTTGGGCAAAATGTTCTCGTCGCAGATAACGCAATAATAGGTAACGGCGTTAAAGTGCAGAGTAACGTGGCGGTCTATGGAGGCGTGACATTGGAAGACGAAGTTTTTCTTGGTCCTTCATGCGTTCTGACCAACGTCACCAACCCACGTTCCCAAGTTAGTCGCAAAACCCTTTATGAGAAAACCTTGATCCGTCGTGGAGCTACCATAGGTGCTAATGCAACCATCCTGTGTGGCACAACTCTGGGCAGGTATTGTTTTATAGGTGCAGGGGCGGTTGTGACCAAGGACATTCCTGATTATTCACTCGTTCTTGGGAACCCAGGGAAGCGAGTCGGCTTTATGAGTAGGCACGGACACCGTTTGGATTTTAACCCCCAGGGAAGAGCGACCTGTCCGGAATCTGGATTCCACTATATCAGGTCCGGTGATGAAATCCGATGCGAGGATTTATCGGAAGAGGATCCTCTGCCGGATAACCTGGCAGTCGGCTCAAAAAATTACGGCTTCTTCAGAAATACCGATAACTAATTCGAAATTATGGATTTCATTGATCTTAAATCCCGCCACAAGTTGATTGGAGAACAAATAGACGAGCGAGTCCAAGCTGTTATGGAGCACGGTCAATTTATCCTTGGTCCCGAGGTTAGGGAACTCGAAACAAAGCTCGCCGAGTATGTCGGGGTCAAGCATTGCGTAACCGTCTCAAGTGGAACCGATTCCTTGCTGATTGCACTTATGGCTTTGGGCGTTGGGTTGGGAGATGAGGTCATCACCGTGCCTTACACCTGGATATCTTCAGCCGAAGTCATTGCCTTGGCAGGAGCCAAACCTGTGTTCGTCGATATTCGTTCTGATACTTGGAATATGGACGAATCTATTTTAGAGGCTGCAATCACGGAAAAGACCAAAGCGATCATGCCAGTTTCCATTTATGGACAATGTCCTGATATGGATACCATAAATGCGATTGCCCAAAAGTATGAATTGCCTGTAATCGAAGATGCAGCTCAGAGCTTTGGAGCCACTTACAAAGGAAAAAAATCTTGTAACTTATCCACTATTGGCAGTACTTCCTTTTTTCCGTCCAAGCCACTTGGATGTTATGGAGATGCAGGAGCTCTTTTCACCAATGACGATGAACTTGCAGAAAAATTTCGTTGGATTCGCGTTCATGGCCAAGAACGCAAGCATCACCATCCTATCCTTGGTGTAAACGGTAGAATGGATACCATTCAGGCAGCCATCCTTCTTGAGATCTTTGAAGTCTTTCCTGACGAAGTGACCAAGCGACATGAAATTGGGAATCGCTACAATACCGGTCTGTCTAAAGCATCCGGACTAGATACTCCTAAAATTGCTTCCGAAAATACTTCCGTTTTCGCCCAATACACCATCCAAAGCGAAATAAGAGAACGCATTCAAAGTTTTCTCAGGGAGAAAAATATCCCTTCGGTGCCATACTACACCGTTCCCTTGCACCTCCAACCGGTATTTAGTGATCTCAGTTACAATGCCGGCGAATTCCCAATTGCGGAACGTATTGCTAATCAGTGCTTGAGTCTCCCTATGAGCCCTTATCTGAGTTTGCAGGATCAAGAGCAAGTGATCTGTGGTGTATTGGGAAAAATTTGAATTACACTCAATTTTGAGCCTGCCTTTTTTTGAAGCGTTTTTCCAGGACTATTTATGCTTAAGCTTAAACATATCTCTTTTGGGTCTGTGTCAGATGCACTTGGTCCGCAAGTCAACCGAACAGGTGAAGTTTTATCCTAAGAACAATTATGACTTGTATTTCATTGCTTTAATATCTTTTCGATATATTGGTGTTAAAGCTTAATCCTTAAAGTTATCAAATTTTAAACGATGGCCAAAATTTATATTGGCGGTGCTGGAGGTGCTCCATCTAATGGCTTTATTAAATCTCTGAGGGATTCTTCTAGAGACGATTATCTGATTGGCACATCCTGTATAACTACCGATCTTTTTCTGGCCAATGTGGATGAGCGTCATTATATCCAGCCTGCAATAAGCTCTTCTTACGAAAAACAACTTTGTGCTTTGCTTAGTAAAAGTAGACCTGATTTCATTCACCTTCAAAATGATTATGAAGTAAGAGCAGTTTCTCGGGCGAGAGATGTTTTGATGGATTTGAATGTGTCTTTTTACATGCCTAAAGCCGAAGTCATTGAAAACTGTGTGGACAAGCTTAAATCCTATGAAATATGGAAGGCTAATGGCGTACGAGTCCCTGATACTCAAATTTTGAAGTCGCCTTCAGATTTAAAAAAAGCATTCGATCTACTTGGAGATAAAATTTGGATTCGAGCCATTGAGGGAGCTGGGGGAAATGGGGCTTTGCCTGCCGACAATTATGATTTTGCTCGAATTTGGATCGATCGTTACAGTGGTTGGGGAAATTTTACCGCATCAAAATTACTTTCTCAGGACACGGTAACTTGGTTGTCCATTTGGCATGAGGGGGAACTAGTTGTTGCTCAGTCAAGAAAACGATTGAGTTGGAACTTCGGAAACCGTACGCTTTCCGGCGTCACTGGCATAACTGGAGTTGGGCAAACATGTTCTGACATTGCAATTGATCGTCTATCTCAAGATGCGATTTTAGCAATTGATGAAAAACCTCATGGCATTTTTGGTGTGGACATGACTTATGGATTTGATGGTTTGGCTAATGTGACGGAGATCAATATTGCTAGATTTTTTACCACGCATTATTTTTTCACCAAAGCAGGACTTAACATGCCCGAAATATATTGTAATATTGCTCTGGATGGCGAATTTCCAAGCCTGGAAAAGAAGATTAACCCATTACCTGATGATCTTATTTGGGTTAGGGGCATGGATGTAGAACCAAAATTACTAACATTGAATGAATTAACTAAATTTACAGATAATGAGAAATGAACTTAGTAACTTGGAGAAAGTCTCCAACTGGTATATCGACGAACAAGTGGATTTCGATAAGAAATTGATTAAGTTTCGCTACAGAACTTGGAAGAGCAGACTGGTTGGTCCTCGAGGTCTAGAATTGGGGCCGGCAGAAGGAGTAATGACAAAATATCTTTTGGATGATTTTGAAAGTTTGACGGTAGTGGATGCAGCATCAAATTTGATCAATCGTATCCCAGATGCACCAAACCTTTTGAAAGTGCATTCTCTTTTCGAGGATTTTGAACCAAAGGAAAAGTTTAACTCCATCATTTTGGAGCACATCTTGGAACATGTTGAAGATCCTGTTGCTCTACTCAGAAGGGCAAAGGATTGGCTGTTGCCCAAAGGTAAATTATACTTGGGCGTTCCCAACGGTAGTTCTTTTCATCGCTTGGTTGCAGTACACATGGGTTTTCTTGATAGCAAATGCCAACTTAACGAACGTGATTTAAAGCAAGGACATCGTCGAGTTTATACATTTGAAACTTTTCGCAAAGACATTGAATCTAGTGGATTGAAAATCGATGAAATGGGAGGAGTTTTTTTTAAGCCATTGTCGAATTCTCAAATTGATAGAGACTGGACAAAGGAAATGATAGAGGGTTTTTATCAACTAGGAAATGAATTTCCAGAAAATGCTGCAGATATTTTTTGCGTATGTACTAATTGAATAGGATTAAAGACATTATATTGGATTTAGACGGTCCTCTTCTTGATGGGAAACTGAGGCATTACAGATGTTATTCTGATATTCTTTTAAAACATGGTTTCGAACCTCAACCCCTCGAAAATTACTGGGAATTAAAACGTGCTCGGAAATCAAGGAAAGAAATACTTCTTTTGAGTAAGGCTCTCCATATTTATAACTTGTTTTTAGCTGAGTGGTTAGTTCGAGTCGAATGCTTGGATTATCTTCAGTTTGATTGCGTGCAAAAAGCTGCTTTGAAGCAATTGAGAGCATGGAGAGATTGTGGGAGAAGAATTTTCTTGGTTACAATGCGGAGTAATCGAGAAAACTTAATGGAACAGCTGAAATCAAAGGGTCTTCTTTCATATTTTGATAGAGTCGTAGTTTGCAAGCATGCAGAGGGAGGAGCGGGGAAAGCCTCTCGATTATTGAAGGAAGTTCCGTCAATTGAGCCTCAATTTTCGATTTGGATTGGAGATACCGAAGTAGATTTTGATGCGTCTCGTTATTTGAAATGCTCCTCATGTTTAGTAATTAATGGTTTACGAAATAGAGAATACTTAACCACACTTGGCCCGGAATTCCTAAAAGATGATATTTCCCAGGTAAATATAAACGAAATAGAAAATAAACAACATGAGTTCGTGCAAAATCATTGAACTGCCAAAGATTTGTGATCCTAGAGGTAATCTAACTTTTATCGAAGGACTAAGTCATATCCCTTTTGCAATTCAACGAATATATTACATATATGATGTTCCCGGAGGATCAACTAGGGCGGCCCATGCTCATCGCAACTTGCAACAATTCTTTGTTTCCATGTCTGGAAGCTTTGATTTACATTTGGATGATGGACATAAAAAAACCACATACCACATGAACCGACCCTATTGGGGGGTGTACGTTTGTCCTATGATATGGAGAGATATAGACAATTTTTCAACAGGATCTACATGCATGGTCATTGCATCCGAGAAATACGAGGAAGATGATTACATTCGCGACTATAATGAGTTTCAAAACCTTGTAACCAAAGATTCTTGAAAGTTTCTTTTCTTGATCTACGAGCAGGTTACCTAGAGCTTGAGGATGAAATTAAAGAGGCCACGGAACGTGTTCTTTCTTCTGGCTGGTATATTCTAGGTAATGAAGTAGAAGAATTTGAACAAAAATTTGCTAGTTATTGCGGTGCATCTCATTGTGTTGGAGTTGGAAATGGTCTTGACGCATTGATCTTATCACTCAGGGTTTTGGGAGTGGGTTCTGGCGATGAAGTATTAGTGCCTTCAAATACATATGTCGCGACATGGTTGGCGGTTAGTCATTGTGGTGCAAAACCGGTACCTGTTGAGCCAAATCGAGATACATATAATATAGATGTAGATTTAATTGAATCATCAATTACGGAAAAGACAAAAGCTATTATCCCCGTTCATTTATACGGTCAGAGTGCTGATCTGGATCCAATTCTAGAAATCGCAAAAAAATATGATCTAAAAGTGTTGGAAGATGCGGCACAGTGTCATGGTTCAAAATATAAAGGAAAACGAATTGGTGCCCATGGAGATGCTGTTGCGTGGTCGTTCTATCCAGGAAAAAATCTGGGTGCATTTGGTGATGGCGGAGCTGTTACCACCAATAATAGAGAAATTGCTGAGAAAGTAAAATTGTTTAGGAATTATGGTTCCGAGAAAAAGTATTACAATGATGTGATCGGATACAATAGTAGACTTGATCCGCTCCAGGCTGCTGTTCTTAGTATCAAACTTTCATATCTGGATGATTGGAATAGAAGAAGGAAACAGATTGCCTCAGTTTATTTAAAGTCTATCGATGCGGATAGAATTACCTTACCCGTCCAAAAAGACTTTTCAGAATCAGTTTGGCATCTTTTTGTAATTTCGAGTCAACAAAGGCAGGCAATGCAAGAAAATCTAAAAAAGAACGGTATCGATACTGTTATTCATTACCCAGTGCCACCATATAGACAGAAAGCATTTAAGAATCATGGTTTTCCCGTTGAAAGATTTCAGCTTACTGATCTGTTATCCGAAAGTATATTAAGTTTGCCAATTGGACCCCACTTGAAGGAGGAAAGCGTAAACTATGTCGTTGATACAATTAATAAATTTGTTTGAAATAAAAGACTATTTATGTTCTCCAAAACATATAATATAATTTGAATCTACTTAGAACATCCTATCTTGTAGGTATTTCTACATTTATTAGGATATTTGCGGGTTTTATTATTAATAAAACATTAGCATTATGTGCGGGGCCGACTGGAATTGCGCTGGTTGGACAGTTACAAAACTTCAATAGTTTAGCGTGCACTATAGCAAAAGGTGGCATAAGTAGTGGTATAGTAAAGTATACCTCAGAATTCAAAAACATAATTGAAAGAAAAAAAATTATATTTACATCCTTTATAATCACACTTGTGTTATCATTGTTCGTTGGTTTCTGCGTATTGTTTATGTCAAAAAGTTTATCTTTTTGGGTTTTCGGAAAATATGATTATGAATATATCTTTAAAATATTTTCAAGCACGTTATTATTATTTACATTAAATTCAGTAATATTAAATATATTAAACGGGTTACAAGAAATTTTACATTTAACCATAATCAATGTAATTTCTAGTTTAACAACATTATGCTTAACATGTACACTAGTCTATTTACTATCACTTGAGGGTGCACTTATATCGATTGTAATTAACCAGTCAATTGTCTTTTTTATTACTTTGTATTACTGTTACAAAAAAAAATGGATCGTATTTCAAAATATCTTCTCACAATTTTCAAAAACCTATTTGAAAAAGTTATTAGCTTTTTCATTGATGTCACTAACAACCGCCCTAGCTGTTCCCGCTACGCAGTTTTATGTTAGAGATTATATAAGTTATAATCTATCTGTTAATGACGCTGGTATTTGGCAAGGTATGTTGTATGTATCAAATACCTATTTAATGTGCATTAGTACGATAATTACGGTTTACTATATGCCGAAACTATCAAGTATAAAAAGCCTAAGTAGCATAAAAAAAGAAGTTTACAAGGGTGTTATTATTATTATTCCAATTGTAAGTATTCTTTCTTTTTCAGTTTTTTTATTAAAAGACTTTGTTGTTAGTATTATGTTTACAGAAGAGTTTCAAAATATGAGAAATCTTTTTGAATTCAATATGTATGGAAATATACTCAAGATATCATCTTTTATTATTAGTTCAATAATGTTAGCAAAAGCTTTAACAAAAATTTATGTTTTAACAGAGATTATCTTCTCTTTTACATTTGTACTTCTAAATGTTTATTTCATCAATACCTATGGCCTAATCGGGACTTCATATGCTTACTGTTTAAACTATTTAATCTATTTTTTTTTCATGCTTTGCTACTTTAATTTTTTTATATGCAGAAACAGCCTCTCGTAACAGTAGCAATAACAACTTATAACCATGATAAATATATTATGGATTGTTTGGGGTCAGTTTTATCTCAGACTTATTCTAATTTTATAATTCTCGTTTGTGATGATGCTTCTACTGATAATACGCAGAATTTACTTATTGATTTCCAAACGCAATATCCAGATAAGTTAAAGCTTTTTCTAAACAAAAAGAACGAAGGTATAACAAATTCAATAAATATTGCATTACAAAATGCCACCGGAGAATATTTCACTGCTATTGGTGGCGACGACTTGATGTACGAAAATCAGTTATCTACTCAAGTTGACTATTTATCTAGAAATTCTAATTGTGCTATGTGTTTTCATGATTTAGATATTATTAACCTTGAAACGAATGAGTTAATATCTACGTATCGTCCTCCTATAAACAGTTTTTGCCATAATCGACCTGGTACTTTTGTTGACGCACTTAGAGATGGTTGTTTCTTCCATTGTGTGGGTATTATGTTTCGCTTAAAATCTGAATTCAAATTAGCTTTCGACCACCGGATTCCTCTTGCCAGTGATTGGTTGTTTTTTGTCGAATTACTTCAACTGTATGGTACAGCTGATTATATTCCGTCTGTCTTAGGTGTTTATGGGCGTTCGCCTAATAGTATCACCTATAATAGGCCTGCTGAATTCAGGTTAGAGATAGATTTGCTTAACTCTTGTAATATTTTACTTTTTAAATTTCCATCACATAGAAAATTAATTCTTAATAGATATTCTAAGATACACTTCGGGATGAGGATCAAAGACCCATCAAACTATGTTGAACATGTCAAAATGAGCCTTAGATATAAGTTTAAGATCAAATATTTTTTAATTTATATTTTATACTATCTTACTTTAACTACAGTAAAAAAATAGTTTTATATTTCATGTGTGGTATAACAGGATTTATTGATTTTAGTGTTAAAACTAGCGGAGAAACTTTAAAAAAAATGATTTCAGTTTTAACGCACCGTGGTCCGGATGACTGTGGCCTAAGTTTTTTTTCATCAGATCACTTCTCTGTTGGACTTGCACATCAAAGATTGTCTATCTTAGATCTTAGCAACAAAGGTAATCAACCTATGCATTATCTTAATCTAACTATTGTTTACAATGGAGAAATTTACAATTTTAGAGAGATAAGAAAAGAATTAATATCATATAATTATACTTTCTTTTCTGATTGCGATACAGAAGTAATCTTAAAAGCATTTCATAAATGGGGCATAGATTGCATAAAAAAATTGAATGGAATGTTTGCTTTTTCTATATTTGATAGAGAGGCAAATAAATTATTTATTGCCCGAGACCGCTGCGGTGTTAAGCCTTGCTTTTACTACAAAAGAGAAAATTTATTCCTCTTCTCTAGTGAATTAAAATCTTTTCATAAACATCCTCGGTTTGAAAAGAGGATTAATACGAATTCATTGGGATTATATTTACAGTATGGCTATGTACCTGAGCCTTTTACGATATTTGAAAACACCTACAAGGTCAAAGCTGGTACTTACCTACAAATTGATCTGTTGCGTAATCATATCACTGAAGAGCAGTACTGGAATGTTTCCGCTTTTTATGAGAAGCCAAGATTGAACATTGACTCATTAGAAGCTTCGGAGGAATTGGAGAACTTGATGCAATCATCCTTTGACTACAGGATGGTTTCCGATGTGCCTGTCGGTGTTTTTTTAAGTGGTGGATACGATAGTTCCCTCGTAACAGCGTTACTGCAAAAGGAATCAACAAAAAAATTAAATACCTTTACAATTGGTTTTAGCGAAACCAATTATAATGAAGCTAATTTTGCAAATGCAGTGTCAAAGCATTTGGGCACAAATCATAGTGAATATTATTGTTCGCAACAGGATGTTCTCAATATACTCCCTGGTTTATCTGAGATATATGACGAACCATTTGCAGATAGTTCTTCAATTCCAACAATTCTTGTAAGCAAGTTAGCAAAAGAAAGTGTTTCAGTGAGCTTGAGTGCTGATGGCGGCGATGAGCTTTTCGGGGGTTATTCTAAATATACTAAATGTTTAAACTACCGTGATGATATCCTGTCATATCCATTACTTTTGAGGAAATCCTTGGCATCCATTATGGGATTAATTGATCCAAATCGTATTCCATTCCTAAAATCGTATTACAACTTTGATACTAAATATGCAAAGTTTAGGAATATACTTAATAGTTCTGACATTAGTACTATACTGAAATTCACTAGTCAGCACTTTACTGATTTTCAGGTAAATAATCTGTTGAATAATGATTATATTTCACCGAGCACATACTTTGATTCAAATGGAAGTCAGATTGAGGGCGATTTGAGTAAGATGATGAGCATCGATTTCAAAACATATATGGTTGATGATATTCTGACGAAGGTTGATAGGGCAACAATGTCTGTGAGCCTTGAGGGTAGGGAACCATTACTTGATTACAGATTAGTAGAGTTTGCTGCCCAGCTTCCTTGCCATTTAAAAATTAAGAATGGCAATAAGAAAATACTTATTAAAGAGATTGTCCATAAGTACCTGCCCAAAGAAATCATGGATAGACCTAAAAAAGGTTTTGGTATGCCGGTAGGTAAATGGCTGAAGACCGATTTGAAGCCTCGCGTTTTAGAATATGTAAATGAAGAAAAACTGAAAGAACATGATCTTTTGGATGTTAAAGAAGTAATAAGAATACGGGATCGTGTTTTAAATGGAGAAAAAGAAAGTGCTGTCAAGTTGTGGTATATATTTATTTTTCAGATGTGGTACCAAAGATGGATATAAATTAAGTAATTTAAACATTATATAATTTGAATAAAAAGAAAATTTTGTTTTTGGTACCGTCTTTTAGATTAGGCGGTTCTGAAAATTTTATTATCACCTTAGTATCATCTTTAGATAAATCTAAATTCGATATCTCGATACTTCTTATTAATACCAAAGATTCTCGTATTATTAAATTTCCTGATCACATAGACTTAATTGATCTTGGATCTTCCAGGGTAAGATACTCAATGTTTAAAATATTAAATTATGTATACAGTAAAAAACCGCATATACTATTTTCCACAGTATCCCATTTAAATCTTTATGTTTCGATTTTAAAATATTTTCTCCCTAAAGGTGTGAAGGTCATAGCGAGGGAGACTAATACGATAAGCAATAGGTATATGGATCAACCATATCCTATTATTTTTAAAATTCTCTATAAAATATTTTATAACAACATCGACATTTTTGTGGCACAATCACGTCACATGGCAAAAGATTTGGAGAAGTTTAATGTAGTCGGTTCTAAGATAAAAATTATTTATAACCCAGTTGATGTAGAAAAAATCAAGACCATGTCAATGGAACCATGTATTGACTTTGAGAAGGAAGGCCTGCGACTTCTTTCGGTAGGCAGTTTAGTTAATCAAAAAGGACATGATATATTATTGAAGGCCTTAGCAAAAGTTAATGTTGACTTCCACTTGATTATCTTAGGTGAGGGGTATTTACGTGGTGAGTTAATTATGTTGTCAGAAGCGCTTGGTATAAGTGACAGGGTACAATTTTTAGGGCAGATTGAGAATCCCTACCGGTATATGGAAAACGCTAATTTTTTGATTCTAAGTTCTAGATATGAGGGTCTGCCCAACGTTGTGCTGGAAGCCCATGTGTGTGGTCTTCCAGTTATTAGTTTTAATTCTCCTGGTGGTGCCTCGGAAATAATTACTGATAATGAAAATGGGGTGCTGGTAAGTGAGTTGTCCCCGTCAAGTCTTGCTCTGGCAGTTAATCGTGCTAGTCTAAATGATTTTTGCGGAAAAAATATATCAAGTAAAGTTAATGAGCGCTTTGCTGTGGAAAAAATTATTCCTATCTACGAAAATATATTTTGATAGCGTTACTCTTCATTCTTACTGCAATTTTTGTTTATATTATTGTTAGGGATATATTTCATCCTTCTTTTATAATGTTCACCATCTGGACGATCGGGGTAATCTTCATCAGTTTGATTCCTTCATTCTTTATGCCTTCTGATGATTCTCTCTTAGTTATTTATTTCTATCTTTCTATCTTTTCTTTTAGTAGCATTTTATTCGGCTCAATGAGCAAAAAATTGTATTCGCCCAAATTTAGAAATCCTAAGGTTGATGTGTTATTATTAAAATTCCTTTCATTGATATTATTTGCTGGACTGATATATTACTTATCTAGATATGTTTCTATTATTATGTCTTATAGTAGCTTGGCCGAATATTTTTATCATATTAGATATGCAGCAATTCATGCCGGCGAACCTCTCATAACTACGGGATACTATTTGACTCAGATTAAAACATTTTCGATGGTTTTTTCATTGATTTTATTTAATTACTTAATTGATATAAAAAAATCAAGAAACTTTAAAATATTTATCTGCTTTTTCATTTCATTGGTATTAATGGCCAATGTCGTAGAAGGTTCACGTAACGAGTTCGTTTTTCTTTCAATATCATACATGTTCATTTATATTTACAAGAGGGGATCAAGAAATATATTTAAAATACTTACTTTTTCGTTTCTTGTGTTTTTTGTTCTTACTGTGCAAACTCGTGGTGGTGGATTAGGTGACAATATATTTTTAAGTTACTTGAATCACATGATTTTATATTCCTTTGGTTCTTTAGTATCTTTCGAAGGATTTTTAAATAATGATATTCAGGTTTCTAGTTCGATAGTAGTAAAGTTTGTAAATTTGTATAACAAACTAGCTAATCACTTTCCGTTTTTATCTTTACTTGATCATCCCCCTGTGAAATCCGCTGCTTTTACAATGGTATCAGACGAACTTAGAATGAATGTATATTCGTTTCTTTCCGTACGTATTCACTATTTAGGATATATTGGTGCAGCAGTTTCTATAATATTGCACTCTCTACTTATAACTATTACGTATGATTTACGATCAAATAAATTTTTTTATTATTGTTATTGTTTTATGATTCCTACAGTGCTACTCTCTCTTTTTCATGATTACTTCTTTTCATTTATACCATATTATTACAGGACATTTATCGTTATTCTATTCCTATATTATATCAAGCCTTTCTCTAGATACGGAAAGATTCTGCTTCCAGTGAAAAACAGACACTTCACATAATCTATGTGTGGAATACTCGGACAGATCTTTCTATCATCAAGACGGCCGTTGACTCATGATATGTCATCGTTTCTTGAGTCTCTGAATTTACAAGAACATAGAGGACCTGATGCAAGCGGCATTACAAAAGGAGATAATTTCATCTTCGGTCATAGGAGATTAAGCATCATTGATCTGGATTCACATGCTAACCAACCGATGACATCCTCTTGCGGTCAATATCATCTTGTTTTTAATGGTGAAATTTATAATTACAAAGAAATCCGGTGTGATCTAATAAATAAAGGTTACAAATTTTCAACTTCTAGTGACACAGAAGTTCTTTTATATTCTTACGTTGAATACGGTATTGATTGTATCCAAGATTTTATTGGCATGTTTTCTTTCTGTATATATGACGATCTGAATAAGGAGTTTTACATTGTTCGTGATCGTCTCGGCATCAAACCGTTATTCTATAGTCTAGACAAACAGCAAATAACTTTTTCTTCAGAGATTAAATCTATCCTGCACTTAGATGAGAGTGCCAGGTATATAAACGAGAATGCTATATCATCCTACCTTTCCTTTAGGTATCCAATCTTGGATGATAGTTTTTTCGAAGGAATTAAATCAGTCCCTCCTGCTCATTATATCAAAATTTCAGATCAGCAATGCGATTTCGTCGAATATTGGAATGTTTCTCACAAGTTTGTCGAACAAAGTAATGATAGGGGTGAAGCTTACTATCTAGAGAAATTACGAGATATTCTCGAGTCATCCATCAATTACCGAATGATCTCCGATGTTCCAATCGGGTCTTACTTATCCGGAGGGGTTGACAGTAGTGTCATCACTGCAGTAATGGCAAATTCCTCTAATAAGAAATTAAAAACATTTACCATTGGCTTTACCAATGAAGGGTATAATGAATTTGAGTATGCTGGTATTGTGGCCGATCAGTATAATACCGACCATAAGGAAATTATACTTTCAGGTTTCAAGTACTTAAAAAACATGAAGATCCTAATTGGCTATAAGGATTCTCCCTTGTCAGTCCCTAACGAAGTTCCTTTGTACCTAATGTCCAAGGAACTTAAAAAAGATATTACAGTTGTTCTTTCTGGAGAGGGAGCAGATGAAATCTTTGGTGGTTACGGAAGGATATTTAGGTCACCATGGGATCTTCAAAGAATAAAATCTATTGATAAGCTTGATCTTTCTGATGAAGATAAGCAAAAACTAGCTGAAAATTTTTTTAAGAAATACGGAGCCAAAACATTTTCAGCGGAAATTGAACACTTTTATTCAATCTATGGATATATATCTTTTATTGATAAAAAAAGATATCTGTCTGATTCATTGAGATTGGAAGAAGTTGAGCAAATTCTTTTGAGCAAATTCCTGCATTATTTCAAAGAATTGGAAAATGAAACTTATTCAAATAGAATTTTTTATGCTTTTGAAAAGATTCATTTAGTCGGATTGCTGCAGCGAGTCGATAGCTCAACGATGGCCACTTCAGTTGAAGCTAGAGTTCCATTTGTTGATCATCGTTTAGTTGAGTTTGCCTTTACCATTCCCTTGAAATACAAGCTGAAATGGAAAGAGCAGAATAGCAAGACTGACTCAATGACTTTGATGAGCGATAAAATTTCCGAAGAATATGATACCCCAAAGTATATTCTTAAAAAGGCTTACGAGCATATGCTGCCGAAAGATATCTTATATCGTAAGAAGGTTGGGTTTCCGGTACCGTTGAAAGACTGGTTCGGTGGTGATTTTATTGGTTACGCTAGGGATGTTCTGCTTAGTCATGAAGCAAAGACAAGAGGAGTTTTCGACTCTAATAGTATCGAGGACCTCTTGAATGTGGGTGAATTTGATTCTACCCAAGGAATGCTTGTCTGGATGCTAATTAATTTGGAGCTCTTCTTTAAATCATACAAACTACAACTAAAAAAATGATTATAGGCTATACTTCAGGAGTGTTTGATTTATTTCATATTGGACATCTGAATCTATTGCGAAATGCCAAGGGTATGTGCGATAAACTAGTTGTTGGTGTTAGCACTGATGAATTAGTTGGTTATAAGAACAAGAAAGCGGTCATTGGGCATGCAGAAAGAATGGAGATCGTAAGATCCATAAAATATGTTGACTCAGTAATTCCCCAAGAAAATATGGACAAACTTGAAATGTGGAACAAGCTCTCCTTTGATTTGATGTTTGTCGGTGATGATTGGTACCAAAAGGAAAACTGGAAGGACTATGAGGAAAAATTCAAGTCGTTGGGTGTGAAAATAGTTTTTTTCCCATATACTAAAGGCACTTCCTCTACGCTAATTAATAAAACCTTGGAGAACCTGAGAGATTAGTTGAAAGACAACTTGAGTAAAATCAGTTATTCTGACTTTAAAGCAAAATGTGCTAGGTCTGATTCAATTGCCAACGATAATATACATTTTGTCTCAAAAAGGTTTGCTCCTTTTTTTGGTTTTTTATTATACCGCATCGGATTTTCTCCCAATGCCTGTACATTCCTTTTCGGTATGTTCGGCCTTCTCTCGTCGATCTGCATTTACTACGAAATGGGTGCTCTATCCTACCTTTGCTGGAGATTACATATAATACTCGATATGTCAGATGGAAATATAGCCAGGGTATCTCAGAAATTTTCTCAATCAGCAGTAGGCTTTGACAGGTCATTACATATTATAATTAACACATCATATTTATTATTTTCTATGAAAAATATAAATAGTGCAGTTCCGCTTAGTTTGCTTATAATAACTTTTTATTTGTATTATTTTTTTGATAGAAATTACATTAAGGAAAAGGCACAAAGTAAAAGCTACTCTATCTTGAAAAATATTGTTAAAAATATTATTAGCTTAGAGGGTTTTGTTTTAGTTGCATGTGCTTCTACTTTTTTTAATTCAGATTATTACATTAATATTCTAATATTTTATAGTCTGGGATTTTTGTCACTCTATCTTTTGAAACTCAAGATATTTATCGAAGGTAATTCTTCTTGAGTTTTGAAAAACTTTACGGATCATTTACTTGATTTGAAACCTAGTCCATTAATGTTTACCGAATGAGTAAAGTGAATGTCGTAAGGATTTCATCGCTACCAGATGAATCAAATCCAGGTGCAGGACTTGCAGCACTTCATTTGTCCAATTCGAAATCTCTATATAACACGGTATTTTCATATATCTCCTCAGAAAACTTTTTAGGTTCTCACGACTTTAAGTTGCATTTACTAAAGTTTGATAATCCTACAATGCCAAAGAAAAGGTCGGGACTAAAATTTTATTTATTACAACTCAAAAGAATCTACTGTATTATAACTTTTTCCCTTAACTTTTGTTTCAAAGCAAAATTATCAAATGTGAATATCCTGCATTTGCATTCTCCCTTGCATATCTTGATTGCCTGGTGGGGTATTCTAAATAAAGTACCTACATTCGTCAGTATTCATGGAACTGATTCAACTCGTGTGCTAGGGTCAAAATTCTACAGGATCTTATTTTCACCTGTTAAGAATATTTTGTGTGTATCCAGTCTCGATGTCGATAGATTCAAAAAAACTTTTCCAGAATCTAATGTGCGTTTGATTTCCAATGGTGTTGACTATGATTTTTTTAAACCCAAAAGATATTATTCAAAAGAAAATACAATCATCGCATGTGGTTCACTCAGATGGCATAAGGATTTCGAAACCCTAATTACAGCTTGTACTAAAATTTTCAAAACTGTCGAAGATTGGAAACTCAAGATAATTGGACAAGGTAAGGATCGATCTAAGCTAGAACGATTAATTTCATTCTATGGTATGGAAAACCGAATATCTTTACTGGGAGTACTTGACAGGAATTCTGTTGCTGAGCAATTTCGCAAAGCTAAGATATTTGTCATTTCTTCAGTAACCGAAGGACTGCCCAAAGTACTTCTTGAGGCCATGGCATCCAAATGCGCGTGCGTTTCAACTGACGTTGGCGATTGCAGAAGGGTTTTGGATGGTTGCGGTCTAGTGATCCCCAAGCAAAACCCTGAACTACTTTCTGATGCCTTGCTTGAACTGATTAATGACGATGATCTCAGAGTCGATCTTGCAAATGTTGGCCAACATGTTGCCTCTGAGTATTCCTGGGATAATTATTGCATGAGACATGATCAGATTTATAGAAGTATTTTAAGCAAATCCTAATCGATGGATTCCAGGATAAATCATTTGCATTCCGTACGTTCTTTCGAACTTGATTCAGTCATTGCTCTTCTCGAGAACTACAATTCAGAAAAAGATGAAATCAGGATTTTAGAAATCGGAGCTGGAACCGGTTGGCAAGCAGAGAAATTAAGTCAAATAGGTTACTTTGTATATGCAATAGATTTGCCCTCGAGTAACTACAGAGGGCAAAGAGTCTTCAAGGTAATTGATTACGATGGGAAAAACATCAAGTTTAAAGACAATTTTTTTGACATAGTTTATAGTTCCAATGTTTTGGAACATATTCCTCATCTGAAAAGTTTTCAGTCGGAGTTAAAAAGAGTGTTAAAAAAAGATGGAATCTGTATTCATTTAATGCCTAGTGGAAGTTGGCGATTCTGGACAAATATTACTTACTACTTGCGCGTCCTTAAAAAACTATTCTTTCCAGATAGGCGAAATTCTTTGTTTGTTACAACTGAAACTGATGACTATAAATCTAGGGGCAAGAGAACCTTACTTTCTAAAGCTTTTCCTTCCCTGCATGGCGAGAAAGGTAATTTTATTACCGAAATATACTATTTCAGCAGATTTTACTGGTCTACCTTCTTTTCTTCAAATGAATGGCACTTGTTAAAGGTAAATGGCAATAAACTTTTTTACACAGGTAACTCTATATTCGGGTCTTTTTTATCTATTAAGGGCAGGAATATTTTGCATTATATACTAGGCTCTTCCTGTAATATTTTTGTTTTAAAAAATAAACTCTAAACCTGAATTAGGATTCGTCGTTTTAGATAGTCAATAATTGTTCTAACTAAGATAATATAATTGTTGAAAAAGAAAAAATTAAAAGTCTGTCAAGTTTGTGCAGTTGATTTTACTTTAAAATTTTTTCTTTTACCCTTAATCGATTCGCAATTAAATCGAAGTTATGAGGTTACGAGTGTGTGTTCACATGGAAGCAATATTGCAAAGCTTCGCGATAAAGGGTATGTTATCAAAACAATTGAATTTTCCCGAAGTTATAATATTCTTCTCCATTTGAAATCCGTTTGGCATCTACTCAGGTATTTCCAAAAGGATTCATTCGATGTTATTCATGTTCATACACCAGTTGTTTCCTTGGTAGGTAGATTAGCGGCCTTTCTCGCTAAATCTCCCTGTGTAGTTTACACCGCACACGGATTTTATTTTCACGAGAACATGAATTTACTTAAGAAATTTTTTTTCGTGGGTTTGGAGATCATAAGCGGCAAAGCAACAGATCTGCTTTTCACTCAAAGCAAGGAGGATGCTCAAAGTGCCGTAAATTTGAGAATTATGCACAAGAGTAGAACTATTCCTATTGGCAATGGAGTCGAAATTGCTAGGTTTACAAACATTTCTGCTGATCGTAGGGAAATGTTTGGTTTGCCACCTCAAGCATTTTTAATTGGGATGGTAGGTAGGCTTGTTGAGGAAAAAGGGGTAGTTGATTTTATTGAGGCAGCATTAATTGCTTCCAAAGCAAATTCTAACGCTTACTTTATGTTGGTTGGTTCAAAACTGGAATCGGATCATTCTAATTCCGTACTTGATAAAATCGAAAGTTGTAGATTACAGCTTGGTGATAGACTGATTTTGACAGGACTCCGTGATGATATTCCCGAAATTTTATCATGTATGAATGCTTTTTGTTTGCCATCTTGGCGCGAGGGTATGCCGAGAACAATTATTGAGGCGATGGTTTCACAATTGCCTGTCATTGCAACCGACATTAGGGGCTCAAGGGAAGAGGTTGTTCACCGTGAAACCGGTATTCTGGTTCCATGTAGAAGCTCAGCGATATTAGCGAAAGCCATGTGCGAACTAGCCGACAATCCTTCATTATCCAAGCAAATGGGCTTGGCAGGCAGAAGGAGAGCCCTGAAACTTTATGATGAATCTAAAGTAATCAAGCACCAGTTAGACCTAATTGATGCCTTGCTTAAAACAAAGACATTCCCAGTTTATTAAATTTTTAAACTTGTCTTCAGATTGAGTCGGCATTGCGTCTTGTAAGAAAAATTTATCAATGAATTAGTCTTTCTTTCTGCTCAATGCTTGGTAACTACTTAAAATATTAAAATGTCACAACTAAACTTAATCGGACGTACTTCAGCTCTTTTTGATGAGGATTTGAACCAAGCCGAAGCCAAACTTGGAAATCTAGTGTCTCATGGGAAATTCCTCGTAATTGGTGGAGCTGGAACAATAGGACAGGCCGTCGTTAAAGAAATTTTCAAGCGAGCCCCCAAGGTACTTCATGTAGTTGACCTTTCCGAAAACAACTTAGTTGAGCTTGTCCGGGATATCCGTAGTACAATTGGATATGGACCAGGGGATTTTAAGTCCTTCGCAGTTGATTGTGGAGCTTTGGAATTTGAGAAACTCGTTAATCGTGAAAAGCCTTATGATTATATTTTTAATTTATCGGCGCTGAAGCATGTCAGGAGTGAAAAAGACCCCTATACTCTCTTGAGAATGATTGATGTAAATGTTTTTAACACAGTTAAGTCCGTTCGTCTTGCTCATGAAATGGGTGCCAAAAAGTATTTTTGCGTTTCCACCGACAAAGCTGCAAATCCAGTCAACATGATGGGTGCAAGCAAGCGAATTATGGAGATGTTCTTGATGCGTGAAAGCTTGAAGCAAGAAATTTCAATGTCTCGTTTTGCAAATGTAGCTTTTTCGGATGGATCACTACTGCATGGTTTTAAACAAAGGTTTGCAAAACAACAGCCCATAGCTGCTCCGAACGATGTCAAAAGGTATTTCGTTTCCGCTCGGGAATCCGGAGAACTTTGCCTTCTATCGGGTTTGCTTGGAGAAAATCGTGATATTTTTTTCCCTAAACTAAGCGAAAAACTGCACCTTATCACCTTTTCCGAGATTGCCAGAAAGTATTTGGAGAACCTTGGGTACGACCCCTATGAGTGCGACAGCGAAGATGAGGCCCGGGGTAGGTGTTGCGAATTGATTGCGCAAAAGAAGTGGCCTTGCTATTTCTTTGAGAGTGATACTACTGGAGAAAAAGATTTCGAAGAGTTTTTTACCCTAGATGAAGATGTGAAGATGGATAGGTTTTCTTCTATTGGCATCATTAAGAATGATTCGAAATTTGATCAAGAAAAACTTAGTTATTTTGAGGGACGAGTTGATGAGATTAAATTGTCTCCCGTTTGGAGAAGGGAAGATTTTGTCGAACTATTTCATGAAATGATCCCGGATTTCGGTCATGCTGAAACCGGAAAATTCTTAGATCAGAGAATGTAGCGACATCTCATGATCCGCTTCTTTGATATTCTGTTTTCTGGTCTTGCTTTAGTTGTTCTGTCTCCTTTGTTCCTGCCGATTGTTTTAATTCTTGGGCTTACGGGAGAAGGAAAGATTTTTTACAAACAAGATCGAGTAGGAAGAAATGGCAAGACTTTCAGGTTGTTGAAGTTTGCCACAATGCTTGAAAATAGCCCGAATTTACCCGGTGGAGATATTACATCGGGCGATGATCCGCGAGTTTTGCTGGTAGGTAAATTTCTCAGGAAGACCAAAATTAATGAATTGCCGCAACTGATAAATATTTTGAAGGGAGAACTCAGTGTTGTCGGTCCGAGACCTTTGACTCCTCAAAACTTTAGATATTACGAGATTTCGGTCCAAAAGATAATTTTTCAAAAGCAACCGGGGTTAACGGGGATTGGATCTATTGTTTTTCGTGATGAAGAGACTATTATTAATCGCTCGAAGAAGAAAACTTTAGATTGCTACAGAGAGGAAATCGCTCCTTACAAGGGGGAATTGGAAAAATGGTTTATGCCGAAGCATAACATTCGATTTTATTTTTTATTAATTTTTCTGACCGCTTGGGTCGTGTTCTCTCCAAAGTCCAAAATAATTTGGAAAGTTTTCCCGAGCATACCGATACCACCCAAGTCCTTGCAGCAGAATCTTGGTTATTCTGCTTTCTGAGAAAGCTTCAATCCCCCAAATTTCATCTTTTTGAACTTTATTGCGATAATCTTCTTTCTTTGCGTTTATCAGGTTTTCAAAAATGTAATTATTGGACTCGTCTCGTATCCTTCTACGAGGGAGTCTTGAGTTGACGAGCATTACTAAATTACTAGACTAGAAACAGTTATTTTGTGACACCTTCTATCTATAGTCTTTTCGTGTTGGGAGCATTCTTGACATGCGTTTTCACTCCTATAATTCGCAACTTGGCTTTGAGAGGCGGTTTTGTTGATTGCCCTCAGCGTGCACGCAAGGTTCACCAACATGCTATTCCCCGATTAGGTGGAGGAGCTGTTTTGGGTTCATATTTGGTTGTTCTCTTAATCGGTGGTTTTACTGTTCCATCATTGAGGGGGGCTTTATGGGGAGCAAATCCGATCGCGGGAATAATTGTTTTGGGTTCGCTTGTTATTTTTGGGATTGGTGTCCTAGACGATTTGAGTCGATTGTCTCCTCGGATCAAGCTGTTAGGCGAATTTGTTACAGTGGGGTTTGTTGTTTGGTTTGCCGACCTTTCTTTTTCGACGGTTGAAATTCTCGGCATAGGTTCAATTTCATTTCCCAATTGGATTGGTTTTGGTTTGGCGTGCTTGTGGATTACGGGTTTGGCCAATGCAGTGAATTTGATTGATGGATTGGACGGGCTCGCTTCCGGGATTACCTTGTTTGGTTTGCTTGCCGTTTCGGTAGTAGGATATTTGGCGTTGATCCCTCATGTGACTTGGCTCTCGACTCTGCTTATTGGTTGCTTGCTTGGATTCTTGGTTTACAACAGTAGACCAGCTTCGATATTCTTGGGAGATTGCGGTAGCTTGACTTTAGGATACTTGGCTGGCTGTCTTTGCTTACTCGGAAGCGTTAGTGGAGAAAAGACGATTAACGGAGTCTTTCCTTTCTTGGCTTTCGCCTTGCCGGTTATGGATTGCCTTTTCGCAATTTTCAGGAGGATGTTACGAGGGCGCTCTCCTTTTTCGCCTGACATGGAGCACTTCCATCACCGTCTCATGGCTAAGGGGCTATCTCATGGTAAGGCAGTTCTTGCGATGTGGGCGGCGGCCGTTACTTGTAGTTTTGTAGCAGTTGCTTCAGCTTTGGGAAAAGGTGGAGAACTTACGGCCTTATTTGTTTTCTTTGGATTGGGAGGCTTTATTTTGCTACGTTACCTCGGCTATTTTCGCTTTGAGTTTTTCGGGCAAGGTTTTTCTTCCCTTTTGGAGAACAGAAAGAGCACGAGGACTGCTGAACAAGCGGTTAAAGAAGCGGAGGACATGATTAACCAAATGAATAGTCTCGAGGGAGTTTCCGAAGCATTGGGGAAAGCTGCCGAGGGCATGCAATTCCAAGAAGTTTTCTTGGCTTTCTTTCAGGTAAACGGTCAATATGGTATCGATGGCGAACCAACTGATGCCACGGGTCGGAAAAGTTTTCAATGGAAGGATCCCGAACAAAGGGGTTTTTATTCCAGAGACAAGGAATTTGTGGCCGAATTCGGAATAAACGGAAGGAATTTCCTATATGGTTCAATCCGTTATAGATTTATAGACGGCAGGAGCAAGATGGATGTTCAAGAAGAAATTCTTCTTGAGCGGATCCATGATGCCTTGGCTTCACTAGCTGCTCGTGTTCGCAAAAACGAAAAGGCATTCTGAGCTGATGCTCAGTAGTCTTTGAAAGAGAAAATTAAAACATAAATTCTGTGAGCCTTTCAGGTAAGGTATGTCTTGTCCTTGGTGGTTCTGGCTTCATCGGTAGTCATTTGGTATCCTCTTTGCTGCAGGAGAAAGTGGCCGAAGTAAGAATCTTTGATAATCTTTCCAAAGGAGATCTTAAATATTTAAAGTCGTCATTGGAGGATCAAAGGTGTTGGGTCTACAGACATGGTGCAGATATACGTGATATTGATCTGCTCAATGATGCGATGAAAGGAGTCGATTATGTCTTTCATTTGGCCGCTTTGTGGCTTCTTCATTGCAGGGATTTTCCGAGAGCTGCGTTCAAGGTTAACATTGAAGGTACTTTTAATGTATTGGAAGCCTGTGTTAAGAACAGCGTCGAACGCTTGATATATTCATCCTCAGCGTCTGTTTACGGTGACGCGTCGGAAGTTCCCATGACTGAGACCCACCCCTTCCGCAATCGGAACTTTTACGGATCAACCAAGATTGCAGGTGAAGCCATGTGCCGAGCGTTTTACGATCGTTATGGTTTGGATTATGTCGGATTGCGATATATGAACGTTTACGGACCTCACCAGGATCAAACTGCGGCATATACTGGTGTAATTCCCATTATGCTCAACAAAATCGATGCAAGCGAAGCCCCGATAATCAATGGTGATGGCTCGCAAGCTTATGATTTCATC